>ERZ773192.2464-NODE-2464-length-15625-cov-4.639605_pt1 | contig 15625 bp, 20 predicted proteins | sample MGYA00581010_ERZ773192 | MGnify/ENA primary metagenome ERZ773192 (study PRJEB29015, sample SAMEA2737741) | human gut metagenome | biome: human gut; feature: human-associated habitat; material: faeces | place: China | collected 2012 ...
GATAAAATGTTAATTGATCGGGTGGTTTGTTTTAGTAGTGATGTAAAATGTTAATTGTTTAGTTAAATAAAAATACTTGACAGAGGTGTGCACATGTGATATACTTAAATCATCAAAAGAGATATAATAAATTAAAAGGGGGAAAAGGAAATGACAGTGAAAGATTTACTATATGCTTGTGGTAACGTTGATAATAAAATGCTTATTACAGTAGTGCAGGCAACCGGAAAAGAACTCGTTTCTCGAAAAAAACGAGTATTTTTTGATGAATCACCGGAATTGCAAATGATATTAAAAATGGAAGTTGATTACTTCAAAGTATTTCCTTGTGAAATAGTTATATTAGTGTAAAATAAAAGGAGGAATGAAAATGATTTCAAAATATAAAGAGCGCATTACAGTTTCATTATTAAAAACAAATGTAGAAATACTTGATTTTGAAAGTGATTGCAAGAATCAAACAAAGAGTGAATTTATTGATACTTTAATAACAAATTATGCAAATGATTATATGTTTAAAAGAATAGCAGAAATAAATATTATTAAAAAACTTGCAGATTTAGGCTTTAACTGTGCATATGTTTTGCTAAATGTGAATATTGATCATGATAAAATTATTGTAAAAACTAATGGTTATTATGACGGGTCAAATGATCTTGTCAGTATTATAGCAGAATCCACATTTGATTTTAAAGTAAAAATTCTTCAATCAATTAAAAGAATGGAAAATTAGTAGGGAGGATTATATGGCTAGGAAAATTAGTAGAAGAGATTTATTAGAGCGTGAATATAGATCATTAGTTAAGGAGTTTAACGAAAGAGCAAAGGAAATTAAAAAAGCCGGCAAAACATCAAAAACTGTCGATTATATTAAATCGACAATTAGTTCAGGGGCAGTTGGCAAAAAAGGGAATTTATTGCATCGTTTAAAATCTAGAAAAATTAGCAATTACGAGGAAGCAATACAGTTATTAAAGAAAGTTAGAAATTGGAAATCGTCAACATTAGAGGGAGTAAAGGAAATAGAGAAACAAAGAATAGAAACAATGAAAGAAAACTACCCAGAACTTGACAGAATGTCAGACGAAGAAATTAATGAAATACTTACTTTTTTGGGAAGTGTTAATGGCGTTGAATCTAAAAATAAATATGACAGTGATCAGTTGATTTTAGCTTTGGGAATGCAAAAAATAGATAACAGAAATAAATCTATTAAAGATATATATGATGAAATGCAAGAGTCTGATAAGACATTAGCAGATTACATTAGAAATTCATTAGAGCAAAATAAGGATAAAAATTGGATTTCATTTTAGTAACTATTAACAAGGGGGTAAGGATGTTGTATTTGAAAAAACCAGATATAGTGCCAGATAGTCGACTATCTGGTTTTTATTATACATATTCTTTCGACTCGATAGAGAAAAAAATAGATTATTTAGTAAATAATGATGGACTTCTATTAAATAAAAAAGGTAAAGCATTATTGTCAACCCCGATAACTTTTGATATTGAAACTTCCTCGATGCCAGAAAATGACCCGCATAACCCGAAGGAATACATGTTAGGTTTTCCGTATTTATATCAGTTGTATTTGCTTGACACCGTTTTTTTCTGCCGAACGCGAACTCAGTGCTATATGCTCTTTTCTGAAATAGAGAGAGTTTTGACAAAGCACAACGTTCAAGCGGTGTGCTATGTGCATAATCTATCATTTGAATATCAGTTTTTAAAGTCAATTTTAAATATAGATTTTAATAAGGTTTTTCTGGTAAAAAACCGAAAAGTAGCAAAATTTGAGTTGATTTCTGATACAATTATTTTTCGCGACAGTTACCTATTATCTAATATGTCACTCGCAAAGTTTTGTGAAAATTACAACTCACCGGAATATCAGAAAGACAAAGAATTGATAGATTACGAAATTATTCGTTATCCTTGGACTGAATTAACGGATGAAATTCTATATTATTCTGGAATGGATGTAATTACATTGTATCAAGCTGTTATTTCAATAATGACAAAGGAAGGTGATACACTTAAAACAATTCCAATGACAAATACTGGTTATGTCAGACGTGCATACAAAAAAGCCTGCTTAGGAAGTACATACAACGGCGGTTCATACCGGGCGAAATCAGATGCTAAATTTAAGCAGAAAAAAACATATAGACAAAAATATATGGACAAAGAAAAAATAACGCTGGAGCAATACAATTTACTACTAAAAGCTTTTCGCGGGGGCAATACACATGCTAATCGTTATAAAGTAGGTAGAATAATATCAAATGTTACATCATATGATTTTGCGTCATCATATCCTGCTGTAATGATATGCTCGAATCAATTCCCGTCCGGTAGACTAATGGAATGCACCAATTCCGTTCAAGCACCTGATGGAATCGAATATTACATTAAAAACTATTGGTGCATTTTTGAAGCTGTTTTTGAAGATGTGAAGTTAAGGGACAATATTAAAACGCCAGTTCCATACATTCCTAAATCAAAAATGGTATGTTCTTCTTATGCATATAATACAGGGGTTTTTGATAATGGACGTTTAATATCACAAAAAGATTCATTTGAATTTAGTTTTCTAGGTTGTGAATATTTTATAATTAAAAAACAGTATGAAGGTAAAATGAAAATAACAAAAGCATACTATACAACAAAGGGATATTTGCCAGATGAAATAAGAAAAGAGTGCTCAAATTGGTATGTAAAGAAAACAGAGTTAAAGGGCATTGATGGTTCTGAATATGAATATATGAAATCAAAAAATCGGGTAAATTCATCATATGGAATGATGGTTGAGAAAATCGTAAAAGATATATCAGATTTTTCGGGGGGCACAGGTGAATTGACATTACGAACTCCTACCGAAGAAGAAGCAGAGAATCAAATTGAATCTTACTATAATGTAAGAAGCGGAAAGTTTTTAAATTATCAGTGGGGAGTAACGGTTACTGCCTTAGCGAGAGTTCGTTTGCAAGAGTTGATAGACTTGACATATAAAGATTTTATATATGCTGATACTGACTCTGTTAAAATTGAGAATGGGGAGAAATACAAAGAATTATTAGAAAATTATAATAAAGAATGGGTCGAATATGCAGAAAATTGTGGCGTGTCGTTCAAAGCATACACGAAAAAAGGAGAGCTACAAATTTTAGGTATAGCGGATTTTGACGGATTTTATAAACGATTCATAACTTTAGGTGCAAAAAAGTATGCCTATGATGATGAGAATGATCAACTGCACATTACAATAGCAGGAGTCCCTAAAAAGTTAGGAGCAAAACTGTTAGGAAAAATTGAAAATTTTAAAGTAGGTATGCATTTCATGATAGGAGCTGATGGAACACTAGAAGAACGTCAATCATGGAAAAAACGTTTATTGTATAATGACACAGATAATTTTGACATTAACATTGATGGTAACACACTGCACATTGGAACATATATAGCGATGGAAAGAACGTCATATGAATTGTCAATTACAGATGAGTACGAAGAACTTATTTCTTCCCTGAATGATCAAGAAATATATGAAAAAGATGATGTTTGGGGTTGACAAATTATATAAAACATGTTAAGATATATATGTACCGGATAGAGGGGTTCGGATAATAAAATACAGATTGTCACGGGTGAAACCGCTGGATTTTATTTACGAATGATAAACGGTGTCGGAACTTCTCTATTGCAGGTACTACAAAATATAAATAAAAGGAGAATAAAAACATGAGTGCAAAAGTAATTAAAACAAGTGAGGGGATGAGCGCAAGAAAAGTTCTCTCTTATACCTCAAGAAATGATGCTATCCCTATGAAAGAGTTAGCTAAAGGAACTATCATTCCATTTAAAGGCTATATTGAACAGGAAATTGTAAATGAATCTACCGGAGAGGTTTTTAATTCATTACTTATTATTTCTGAGCCGGATGAATCAGGATATGATGCGTTATACGCTACCAGATCGGAAAGCGTAATGCGTTCTTTATTTGATATCATTGATACCCTTACTGGTATGGGAGATACAGACCCGTTCTCAGTTAAGGTTGATAAATTAAAAAGCAAAAACGGGCGTGAATTTATTACTCTTAGCCTTGCTGATTAAAAGGAGAATAGAATATGGCGAAATATATTACAAGAACGATTGTAACGTATAACACAAAAGTTACATTTGTAATGAATGGTCAGATTGATACATATAAGTTAAACGGAGAAGTTGGAAAAAAGGAAGCAAAGAAAATTCTTATCTCAGTATTCGGAAATAATGATATTATTATTGTTTCCTGCGAAAAAGAGGAAGAGTCTTCCGCAGTGTACAAGATGCTTGAGAAAGATTTTATTGCCATGGCAACAAAAGAAAGCACTTGTTAGCCTATTTAGTAATAAGCCCCCCTCTGGTTAGGGGAACCCATTCTTCCCTCCTTTCCTTAAATAGCCACCGGAATTAAAAAATTCCGGTGGCAGTTTTTATTGACAATTCTATATGATCGTGGTAAAATAACTATATAAACAAGGAAGGGGTGGTTCCATTGAAATAATAAAGGACAAATTTTCAAGATAATAGAATAGCTACAAATAAAGGATAAAATCCGAAGTAAAGATTATTTGTTACTAGTTTATAATCATTGAAAGTTTGTATATAAGTAACTGTAAATTTCATTTTATATCTTCCGATGCGCTAACTATTAAACAGTCCAATAGATTCCAAACAAACACTCTGAATTAAATTACCCGTCTTCTCTCGACGGGTAATTTTTTATTTAATAAACTCAGTAAATGCTTCTCGCGCCTTATAGCTTGAAAATCGAACAATATTATTATGATACATTTTTTTCATTCGTTTTTTAAAACGATTATCTCCGTCAAAAATACAATCGTCCGATAAGTCCTCTTTTCTTGCGGCGAGTGCGAAATTGTATGTCAAGTCAGCAGTTTCATTAACATAGTAAAATCCTAGGCCGTACAAGTACCTAATTGAAAAATATTTATTGCAATACTTAATAGTAAACAAATAATCACCTTTTAAATTAGGAGATTTTAAAATCATAGTGTTATCATCTTTTAAATATTCTTTTTTTGTTAATAGCTTACTGTAATCAGATTCAGAAAAAGATTGATTAAATGTACTTTTTAAATGGGCATCTGCGGCATTTTTGTTAAATCCCTGTTCAAGAATGAATCCATTTCCCCGATAAAAATTAGTTTCTATATTTATATCACGATTTATACCAAAATGATCATAATAGGGGTTATTTACATCAATTAAGTTTCCTGTTAATATCAGCGGTAAATATCTGCTCTGCAATCCGCCACCCCTGGCAAGTGATGTATGAATAGAAAAAACTCTCTTTACTTCATATTTCACATAATCGCCGCTTTCGGGCTGAAATTCATCAAGCCAGATTCTTGTAACATTGTTAAACACGTTTGAAAAATTTCTTATATCATCGCTTGAATTAAGCGCAGTGCTATAACCGCATAGAAACCATTCATTTTCCTTTCCCCGAAGTCTAATATAAATGTTGTTAAACACTCCTTTAATACCTACTTCTTCTTTCATCTCTAAATCAGGATAATAAACTGATAATGCGCTTGGAAAGTATGCCATAAAAGAAACCGCTTTTTCAAGCTGATATTTTTTCCTCATTAAAATACAAAACAATTCATTTTTTGTTAAAAATTTATTTAGAAGATATCCCCCGAACCATGTTGTTTTTCCAGCGCTACGGTTCGATGTTGAAATATACGTTTCTGGTTTGTTTCCATTTTTATCCATTTTTGATAATAGTAAATTTCCGCTATAATGAATTTTATCATCTGATATAAAATGATTATATTTTTGCAAGTTCATAGTACACACCTCTTTACATATTTTTATATTTATGATATATTTATATTGTAACACATATACAATTAAATGTAAAGGTGGTGAATACATGCATAGTATTGGCGTGGCATTAATCTTTAATTTAACAGATTTAGTGACCGGTTTAATTTCAGCAGTTAAAGCAAAAGAAGTGCAATCAAGCAAACTGCGAGATGGAATTTTTAAAAAAATTGGTTTCTTAATCTGTTATTTTTTAGCATTAATGATTGATAGTTATGGCAGTGAAGTCGGTTTTGTTTTGGATGTTAAGTTACTTCCAATCGTGCTTGGTTTTGTATGCCTTACGGAAGTAGTTTCAATTATCGAAAATATTTCTAAAATTACTGACATTCTCCCAGAGAAACTATTATCAATTTTTCATATTTCAAAGGAGGATAACAACAATGGCTGATACAAGTTTTGTTAGGATTCCTGAAACGATTGCTATTGCAATCGAGGTTATCAACGGAGCGTACGGAAATGGAGAAGATAGAAAAAAGGCGTTAAAAAGAGCTGGATATGATTATACAAAGATTCAGCATTGCGTAAACGATCTGCTTCCCATCTGGAACAAATATAAGGAGTGATAAAAATGCCAGATGAAAGAAAAATAAGTCCCTATGTGGTGGCCGCCATGTGCGGTTGCTGGGCGTGGGAATCTGGCATGAATCCGGGCATTTGGGAGTCTCTCATTCCGACAACGTGGGATCACGAATATCAATACGACGGCATCGGCGGTTTTGGTTTAGGTCAGTGGACTAATGTTGGAACCCCTTATGGCCGTTGTTATAACCTGCATACCTGGGTCACTAGTCAGGGTTATGCTGATGGCGATATCTACGGGCAGTTAAATTTTGTGTTGCATGAAAATTACTGGACAGCGGCAAATTCTGTGATGGGGTATAGCAATTTATCTGAATTTTTGTCATCAACAAGCACGAATTTACCGTTACTGGTAGAGGAATTTCTAGCATGTTGGGAAGGTGTTCCCGGAAATAAATTGACTGAGCGTATTGCATATGCTCAGAACTATTACCAGTTCATTTATGATAATAAATCAGCAAGCCCTTCCTCATGGAAGCAGACGTCAGGAAATTTCTATCAAGACCCTACCGGAAGTGATGCACATGCAAACGTAATGTTAGTTTACTGGTGGGCCGGAGGAGTAGAACCAGAGCCACCGGGGCCAACACCCGGAAATAAAGGAAAAAACATGCCAATTTGGTTTTTTATGAGAAGAATCATTTAAGAAAGGAGTAATAAAAATGGCAGTATCAACAAAGGAAGATTTAGTTGCTAGAATTAGCGCAAGTTTCGGAGAAAATTTAAGTGATGATAATATTTCATTGCTAGAGGATTTATCAGACACTATTGATTCATTTTCAGATAAAGAAGATTGGAAAACAAAATATGAAGAAAACGATGCTTCATGGCGTAAGCGTTACAAAGAACGGTTTGAGGGAAAAGGGGATGATATTCATGATGACGATTCTGAGATCGAACATTATGACGAACCTAAAAAATTTGACGATTTATTTACTATAGAAAGTGAGGTTAAATAATTATGGCAAAAAGAATTGCACAGAGTACACTTAACGCAAGTACGATTGATATTTTGAATGTAATTCGGCAGAACGCAAGTTACGATTATCAGCAGAGCGTTCCTGTAGTAGAAAAAGCAACACAAATTCCGCAGGTAGGAGAAATTATTTGTGGAACTCCGGCATTGGCGAATCAGTTTTTAAATGCGCTAGTAAACCGTATCGCGTTAGTGATAGCGCAGAGCGCAACATTTAACAATCCATATTCCAGACTGAAAAAAGGTTATTTGGAGTTCGGAGAAACGGTGGAAGATATTTTTGTAAATATCGCAAAAGTAGTCGATTACAACCCAGAGAAAGGCGAAGGACGAGAGTTTAAACGTACTATTCCAGATGTACGAAGTCAGTTTCATATTATGAACTGGAGAGCGATGTATCCAGTAACCATTCAGGACGAAGATTTAAAAAGGCTTTTTTTGAGCGGGCAGGGTGTAAGTGATTTAGTCACTAAAATTGTGCAATCTGTATATAATGCCGCTGAATATGATGAATTTCTGCTGTTTAAATATCTGATTATCAAGGCAGTAACAAAAGGTCAAATGTACCCGGTCGCCGTTGATAATTCTGATATGAAAAATTACGCGACAGCTTTCCGTTCAAAATCCAATGCAATCACATTTCCGAAAACGACCTACAATGCGGCATCTGTTAGAAATAATACTCCTCGTGAAAGACAGGTTATCTTTATGGACTCCGATTTCAATGCAAAATATGATGTTGAAGTTCTGGCCGCCGCATTTAACATGGACAAAGCTACGTTCATGGGAAGCTTGTTTTTGATTGATGATTTTACAACGTTTGACAATGAACGTTTCGAGGTTATCCGCGATTACTCCGACGGTATCGAGGAAGTAACCGCCGCAGAGCTTACGCTCATGAAGGACGTAAAAGCAGTTTTGCTTGACGAAAACTGGTTCCAGTGCTATGATAACATGAACAAATTTACTGAAAAATATGTGGCATCCGGCTTATATTGGAATTATTTTTATCACACATGGAAAACAATTAGCTCTTCTCAGTTTGCTAATGCGATTGTTTTTGTTGCGAATACTGCTACAACAGATCTTCCTGCAACGATTACGTTTGAAGTTGTTGACAAGTCCATTTCCGAAACCGCTACCGTTCTTTGTCTTGAACCGCAGGTGGATGGCGCTACTTTAGAGCCACATAATGTTCAGCTAGTTCAGACGGAGGCCGCAACAAATGCAGGAATCGGAGTTCAGAGATACGGCGCGTTGTTAATTCCGGCTAGTGCCGTAGCTACAAAATTAACGCTTGAAGCAACCGTAAATGGAACAAAATATACCGCAGGAACTACGATTGATGCTTCTGCTAACGTTGGGGCTACTGTTGTTTTTTCAAAATAAGAGGGGGAAACCCCTCTTTATGAGGTAAATATATGAAAGATATTGATAGAAATATAAATAGTGTATTATACAGTAAAATAAATTCATTAGAGTCAAGCGCATTTAACATTGATTTTTCAAAATATCAATCTATATATACTAGAAGAGTTGATGAAAATATCAATGATACTCAAATTAACAAAAGTATAGTTAAAAGACTAGCCTATCCAGTTCAAATATCGCTGGATGCCGGCGATTATTATTATCTGCATACGCTACAGCCCGTATCATCTGATAATACACAATGCCTTTTTTCATTATCATTGGAAAATAATGTTTCTAGACCGTTTTTTTCATACTATGCGCAAAGTCCTATCGAAGATTCGAATGGAGAAATATATTATGGTCATAGTTTTACGCTTACAAAACAGAGTATTATAATTGTTAGTAGAAATAGTCCTGTTCTTCCATCTTTTAAGATAAAAAGCGTTATCCGTATATATAGAAAGGTGTGATAATATATGTATATTACTCCTAACAGTACAATAGAATTATTTTCCGATATTGGATTATCTGGTAATTATGATAATGCATTATATTTTAGTTCAACTGCCGCTAAAGATGCATATTTTTCAAATATTGGAAAAATAGCAACTTTAACAAATTTATCCTATGTATCACAGCAAAAAGGAATTATTAAAATCGGAACTCCGATTGCCAATCTTCTTTCAGCGGGATATTTACGATACAAAAACACAGCATATGAAAATAAATGGTTTTATGCATTTATTACTAATATTGAATATCGTTCAAACGGCATGACGGAAATTCATTTTGACATTGATTATCTTATGACATGGATGGGAACTTTTCAGTTAAAGCAATGCTTTGTCGAACGACAGCATGTGACAGATGATTCAATCGGCGTTAATATTCTTGATGAGGGGGTAAACTACGGAGAACATGTGATTGAAGGTATTCATGATTATACCCTTACGGGAACAACGTCGTTTAACCCTATCGTTATAGTGACCGCGGCTGAATCAGGCGGCTCTGGTGGCGGTATTGCAGGCGGAGTTTACAGTGGATGTGCAATATCTGTTTTTGTGACAGCTGAATCTGCCAATAATTACATCAATTCTTTAATTGACAAAAATAAGGCAGATAATATTGTTAAAATATACTCACTCCCTGCTAAATATGTAGTTCCGGGCGGCACTCCGATTGAAGACCGTTACAAAGAAACTCACACAAATAATAAACCTTATAATACACTCGACGGATATATTCCCAAAAATAATAAATTGTTCTGTTATCCCTACAAATATGCCGAGGTAAGCAACGGGGAGGGAGACAAAAAAGATTACAAATATGAATGCTTTAACACAGTGCCGGGAAATGCAAGTAGTGGAACATATAGTTTCACGGAGCAGGCATCTTTTGGGGCATCAACGCAGGCGTTGTTTATGCCTATCAACTACAAGGTTCAGTCTATGTCAGGAAATGGACAGTTGGAAATTGATGAACGTGTGAGTCTGTCAAGTTTCCCTTTATGTGCTTACAATATTGACACATACCGTGCATATACAGCACAACAAAATACATCCGCGCCGAATAGCCTATTTAACAGCTTCACGAAGGGGGCACTCAGCGGCGGAGCCGTGGGAGCTGGCGGCGGTATCCTTGGTGCAATCGGTGGTGCAATTATGGGCGGCATTAGCAATAGCATAGGAAAAGTTGTTGATTTATTAACTGTTAATACTATGCCTGTTGAAATGGGTACCAGAAATCAGGGGACACAGGAAAGTGATTTCCTGCTTGCCACAAAGCAAAAGGGTTTCAGAATCTACGAAAAATGCATTACAAAGGCATACGCAAAAGTAATCGACGATTATTTCACAGCTTTTGGCTACGCTGTACGTCGAACTGCTGTCCCTAATATGAACGCTAGGCCGCATTGGACGTATGTGAAAACTACAGATTGCATTGTCGAGGGAAATTTACCGTCTGATGATGCACGGAAAATTGAAAATATTTTCAATTCAGGATGTAGATTCTGGAAAAAACACACGGAAATTGGAAACTACGATCTTGATAACAGCCCGTCGTAAGGAGGTGATATTGTTGGGTAAAAAGAAAAGCTATTTCGATGAATCTTTAAGTCTTAACATGCGATCATATGGTCAGTATCTTTCCATTTTACGACAAATTTCTATTAGCATGTTTGAGTGGAAAAATCTACCTTCTAGCGTTGATAGCCGCTATATTGAGCAAGCATTATTTTATAATGCAGGAGCAATATATTTCAATGACGAAGTAATTGGCAATCTTGCACTAGACGTAGTATGTAATGGAAATTTTAACGTTTATGGTGAACCTATTAAACGGGTAGCATATTCCAAATACAATAATTATCGAAAATCATTATATGATACTGACAGTGTCATTATATGGAATAATATGGATAGGACACCAACCTATCCAACAATTGAGTTATTTGCACAGAGACTCTACAATCTAGATAGAATCATTGATGTAAATGCAAATGCTCAAAAAACACCTACTTTGCTAAAATGCGATCAGAGGCAGAGGTTAACACTGCTAAATGCGTTTAAAGAAATGGATGGCAATAGTCCTGTAATCTTTGCCGACAATTCTTTCGATGAAAACACTGTTATTTGTTTAAAAACAGATGCACCTTTTGTATGTGATAAAATTTATGATTTAAAAACAAATTTATGGAATGAAGCTCTTACTTATCTGGGTATTCCATCTGCAAACGTTATGAAAAAAGAAAGACTGATTAAAGATGAGGTTCTAAGAGGACTAGGCGGAACTCTCGCAAATAGATACTCACGATTATCTGAACGACAGCGAGCAGTAGAAAAAATCAATAATATGTTCAAAACAAATATTGAAGTGACCATCAGGGATGAAATTGACGACCTCGGAAAAATAGATGCAGGTTTAGATACTCCTATGTTGGGAGGTGAAAATAATGAGTAAATACACAACGGAAGTGAGATATATCTGTGAGCAAAAAGCAGGATTAAAAGAAAGCGTCGGGTTTAATAGTATTAATTCTGTACTTGAAAAATCATGGGATAAAATTTTCACAACTAACTGGGAAATTTTCGACGAAAGCTATAGAAAGATTCTCTGCGAAAAAATCTTGAGATCTTATTATACACGAGAAATTTGTGCAGAAACCGTGGGATTGTGGCAGTTATGGCTTGACGCAACGTTATGTGAAATTATGCCAATGTATAACCAGCTGTATAAAACAACTGTTTATGAATTTAATCCCCTGTACAACACAGATATGACTACTACATTCACAAAAACAGTAACGGGAAATGATAGCAAAACAACAACGGGAAATAACAGCAAATGGAACGATGTGTCAACTTCTAGCAAAAATACTAAAACAGACGATTACATTGTTAAAGATTCATCAAAAACAGACAGCACCAGCAAGGGAAATAGTAAATCAGAAAGTAGTAATAATGATACATCTGGTGAAACAAATAAATTCAATGATACACCGCAAGGAGGTGTTAAAGGAATTGAATCCGGAAATTATTTGACTGATATTCGAATGATTTCACGAACTGGCACAACAACTAATTCATCAGATGAAAATTCTACAAGTTCACTAAATGGAACATATACGAATGAAAATCTAAATAAGGGCACTACTGTGAATGAAGGAACTACCCGTTCAAATACAAGTGAAAATGGAACAACAAACGCGTCTGAAACTGGTACATCAGAAACAACCGAAACATGGACGGAAAAAGTGATGGGAAAGAATAACAGCGAAAACTATGGACAGTTATTAGTTGAATTTAGAAAGTCAATTATCAATATTGATAAAATGATAATTGATGAATTGAAACCATTATTTATGCAGTTATGGTAGGAGGTACAAATATGGATAAAGTTTTCATTCCTTGTTGCGTAAAAATACTGCCGGTGAGCTATGATGACAGTTTAAGCTATTATGAACAGCTGTGCAAACTTAGAGATAAAATGAATGAACTTGTTGAATTTATTAACAGTAACTTCAGTGAACAAATTCAGAACTACCTTGATAAAAAGTTTGATGATTTAATGATAAATGCTATTTACGACGAAGCAACCGAAACTATTGTTTTGGAGAAAGGAACAAAATAGGAGGTATGGCTAATGAGCGATGTAAGTAAATTTAAAATTTTAGATAAGATAGTTAAAGTAAAAGATACCGAGGGCAGGGCAGAGGCAATCGCACGGTATAATCAACTTTTAGATAAAATGGAAAAAGAATTCGAAGAAGTCGACAATAATTTCTTGCAAGTTGATAATAAATTTACAGCTGTTAATAGTGCTGTTAGTAAAATAAATAGCAAAATATCGAATTTTATTAATGTTGTTACTGATTTCGGAGCGGATAATACGGCTAAAACTGATTGCACGGAAGCTCTGAAAAAAGCTTTCGCTGTGCAAGACGCTTTTATTTATTTTCCGGCAGGTAATTATCTTATCAGTGATAGCATTAAAATAAAATCTAATACCTATGTATATGGTTATCGAGCACTAATTCAGAACAAAGATAGTAATAATATGTTCATCAATGATTCTGATGGAACTATTGGTGGTTATAATGCCAATAGTCATATCACTATTGATGGATTATGGTTTAGAGGCTTGAATATGACGCAAACGATTGTTGCATTTGGTCATTGTAGCGATATTCGAATTATTAACTGCGATTTTGCCAGTAACTCAGCTACTCATGAACAGCAGAATTGGCATCTGGTAGAAATCAACAGTTGCCAAAGGGTGCTGATTGAGAATTGCCATTTTACAGGAACCGCTACTTTCAAGACTGAAATGTTGCAGTTGGACGTTGCTACTCAAACAATGGTTTTTCCGTGGTTCGGGCCGTATGATAATACACCGTGTACTAATGTAGAAATTAGTAATTGTAATTTTTCACACCCAGAGAAGTATGGATATGAGACACTAGGTTTAAGTGATGCAGGAATTGGTAATCATAATGGAGCTAATTCGGCGCCGATTGAATATATAAATATTCATGGATGCCATTTCAATAATGTTAAAACGGCGTTTAAATTTGAGTATTTACGTTTTAGTATTATTGATAATAATATTGCTGAAAATTGTATGAGTGGTTTTGCATATCTTACCAGCCATATTATTGATACTGTAAAAATTACAAATAACACTTTCTATGGCAATGTTGATGATTATATCGACAAAATAAGCAATACAGCCCTTGGACGTGGTATCTCGATTGGAACATTGAATGGACAACAGTGTAGCAATAATATTATCAGTGGAAATAATGTTATTGGATTCGCATCGCATGGAATCGCTGTAAATGGTGAATTTTGCGACGTAAGTAATAATATCATCAAAGGTAATGGATATACTGGATTGTATACTGATTATGATAATTATAAATGTAATTTTCATGATAATATCTGTGATGGTAACGCGAGGTTAGACCAGGAAAACTGCGATCTTTTTGTTTCTCACACTCATACTACTAAAATAATTCGAAGCGGCGGAAACGATATTTATAATAACAAGGCGTCTATTATCAGATGTGCAGTTTACAGTACTGATAATTTGAAAAGTAGGGTACATGATAATGTATACAGTGAGTTTACATATCCTACTACTTTTAATAAGCTTAATGTGTATGGAAATACTAAATTCAATGGTAATCCAAATTATGCATTCGATAATGCTAGTGTTTCCTCTCCTTCAGGGGGGCAATGGTATACTCCAGTACATTTTACTACAGACCATACTTGTTATGCTTTAATTAACTTTCAGGTAATTATACCCGTTAATTTTACAGGAACTTTTAACATTAGAATTATAGATACTAGTTCTAATACTACTCTAGGTTTTGACACAATCGACACGTCACACGCAAGTAGTACTACTCATACCGGAGGTAATCTTACTATATTCGTAAAAATTCTAAACGGGCACACTATTTCTGGCGAGTTATTTTTTGTTTATAGTGACAAAGCGGTTCAAAGTGTAGATGCCCAAATTATTATGCTTGAATTACCCGTGCCGCTTGAAAACACTGATTAAAAAATATAGGAGGGTTTTAACCCTCCTATAATCTCTTACTGTCATAACCGTAGCTCAATCATACACATGCCGTTTTGTAATAAATCGAACCATTTTACTTCATTATTTTCATGACGTATTAACAAGTCTCTCATATACACAAAATCAAAATTTCCGCTAGCGTCGACAATCTCAACCCGTGTATTATCATACAAATTGTTACATACCGTATACAATTCTTTCACTGTCATCTTTATTTCCTCCTTTTAAATTGCCGCTCATCCTGCTAGCTAATTCAATCCCATTATTTTTAATAGTTTTTCAAGGTCTGCTACGGCTTCCTCAAGTTCTTTTTTCAAACTGCTCATAATATCTATCGTTTCGAGCACATAGCTAATAAGTGCCATGCCACCAGCATTATAAACGTCCGCAATCTGTTTCTTTCCTTCTTCCGCACTGGTATTCGGTAACAATGTAGACAATCGGTCAATCACTTCGTAGTCCTTATCGCTTACTTGTTTTCCGATGAGGATCTCAAATTCCTGCTTCATCATAACTTTTCGTCCTCCTTTAAAAATTGCTATTTCTTTGATGCTTTAAGTATATCACATGTGCACACCTTTGTCAAACCTTTTTTTAAAAATGATTAATTCACAATTTATGTTATCACTAAGAATCAATCATCCTGTTGACTAACATTTTATG
>ERZ773192.2472-NODE-2472-length-15607-cov-2.652713_pt1 | contig 15607 bp, 9 predicted proteins | sample MGYA00581010_ERZ773192 | MGnify/ENA primary metagenome ERZ773192 (study PRJEB29015, sample SAMEA2737741) | human gut metagenome | biome: human gut; feature: human-associated habitat; material: faeces | place: China | collected 2012 ...
GGATTTTTTACTTATACGCTTCCTCATGCAGAACTTGTTCAGCCTAATGATTCTATTTTGAAACAATATAAAGAGAAGTTTTTCCATGATAAGACTTGGGGGGGATCTGAGGGTAGCAGATACAATCCTGCAGTACATACACATGCAGAATTTGCCGGTATGATAACCCGTTTGGATGCATACGTCGGTGAAATACTTGCGAAACTGAAAGAAAAAGGTCTGGATGAAAACACAATAGTAATATTTAGTAGTGATAATGGCCCTCATGAAGAGGGAGGAGCTGATCCTGAATTTTTTGGTCGTGACGGAAAATTGCGTGGCTTGAAGCGCCAGTGTTATGAAGGTGGCATACGAATCCCGTTTATCGTGCGTTGGCCAGGGAAAGTGAAAGCTGGTACCGTGAATGATCATCAGCTTGCTTTTTATGATATTATGCCTACTTTCTGTGAGCTTATAGGAGATAAGAAGTTTCCTAAAAAATACATAAATAAAAACCTTGAAGGTGATTGTTTTGACGGTATTTCTTTTGCTCCTACGTTGTTTGGTGATGATGAAAACCAGAAAAAGCATGATTATCTTTATTGGGAGTTCCATGAAACAGACCAGCTTGCAGTACGTATGGGTGACTGGAAACTTGTGGTTAAGAAAGGTATTCCTCATCTGTATAATCTGGCTGATGATATTCATGAGGATAATGATATTTCGACCAATCATCCGGAAATAGTAAAGCAAATGATAGAGATAATAAAGAAAGAACATAAGGAAAGTGATATATTCAAAATAACTTTACCTCTATGAAAAAAAATTGTGTGATTGCTTTTTCCTCTTTGATGTTGTCTTGTGCATTATATGCTCAGAACAAAAGAATGAATGTCGTGTTTATTATGGCCGATGACCTGGGGCTGAACGATACGGGGTATACGGGAAGTGATTTTTATGAAACTCCTAATATCGATAAATTGTCTGAAGAAGGAATGGTGTTTACGAACGCATACTCTTCTGCGGCTAACTCAGCTCCAAGCCGGGCCTGTTTTATGAGCGGAATGTATACGCCCCGGCATGGAATCTTTACTGTAAGCCCTCCTGACAGGGGAGACAGAACGAAACGTAAACTGATTCCCATTCCCAATGTGGAGGATTTGAGGAAGGATATACCTACTATGGGGGAGTTGTTTAAAAGAAACGGCTATAGATGTGGTCATGTTGGAAAATGGCATTTGGGTGATGATGAAGATGGTACAGGACCGTTATCAAGAGGTTTTGATGTGAATGTGGCTGGAGGAAGAGCCGGAACACCGTATTCCTATTACTATCCTTATTGTAATAACAAGGGGATGTGTCATATAGGGTTGGAGAAAGGTAAACAAGGAGAATATCTTACAGACAGATTGACCGATGAGGCTGTAGCTTTCATAAAGGAATCTGCACATGGAGAAAAACCTTTTTTCCTTTATCTGGCACACCATGCAGTGCATACTCCTATTACAGCTCCGCAGAGTATTGTGGATAAATATGAGAAGAAAGTCAAAGGTAAATATCATACGAATTCAGTCTATGCTGCGATGGTTGAAACACTGGATAATAGTGTAGGAAAGATATGTGGTATAATAGATTCATTAGGTATAAGTGATAATACTATAATTATTTTTAATTCGGATAACGGTGGTTCTGAGCCTATAACAGATAATTATACAGTCAGAGGAGGTAAAGGAATGCCGTACGAAGGTGGAAATAGAGTGCCTTTAATAGTTAAATGGCCTGATGTGACCAAAGCCGGTAAAATTTCGGACTGTCCTGTCAATAACATTGATTTCTTCTCTACTTTTCAAATGTATTTGGAAGGAAAGATAGGTGATGAACTTGATGGAGCAGATATTTATCCTTTATTGAGTAATGAAAAATCTTCTATTGAAAGAGATTTATTCTGGCATTTCCCGGCTTATCTTGAATCGTATACAGATAATGGAAAAGGTTTTAGGGCAAAGCCGTATACTTCTGTGCGTTCAGGCAAATGGAAATTGATTTATTATTACGAAAATGAGAATACAGAGTTATTTGACTTGGATAAAGACCCTTTGGAAGAATATGATTTGTCTTGTGTAAACGAGGAAATGGTTTCGATTTTAAAGAAAAAGATTTTTAGTTGGATAGAAAGAGTAAATGCTCCAGTTCCGACAAAATTGAATCCTTATTATGAAGGAGATTAACGAATATCTTACCCGGTAGTGCTTATCTTTTTTAAGGTACTACCGGATTTTTAATTAGTACTTTTATTGTTGTGTTATAAATTCAGGTGAAAGATTTATTCTAATGGTTTATACTTAAAATTTTATAGCATCTGTCTGTTAGAAAATAATAAAATAAAAAATGTAATTTACATATCCTTTTTTACTTCAATAAATAGTTATACATTCGTGCGGTTTTTGCAAAATATGCAAAGAGAGAAAATAGAGAAGTCTAACCGTTAGTAATGTTATACTATGAAGCTAAAGTATTATTCTGTCTTGTCTCTGTGTGTACTTGGGGGCCTGTTGACTACCCCTGCCTCTGTATGGGCTGCACAGCAGACTGAGATAACTATCAGCAGTGCCAGTGTGCTGAATCCGTCGGCGGTGGAAGTGGTCTTTTCCAACCAGCAACGCATGACACTTGATTTTTATGGTGAAAATATTTTCCGGATGTTCCAGGACAATCAGGGAGGCATTGTGCGCGACCCGCAGGCTTCTCCTGAAGCCCAGATTCTGGTAGACCGTCCCCGAAAGGAGGTCGGCGAGCTGTCGCTGACAGACAAGGACGGAGTGATTACGATTTCTACGGCCAGAATTCAGATAGAAATGGACAAGCGCACGTCGCTGTTTAAGATTACGGATAAAATCCGTCAGAAAGTGGTAGTGGAATCAGCATGTCCGGTGGACTTTATGGAAAAGCAAGTCTGCCTGTCACTCAAAGCACACGATGATGAGTATTTTTATGGAGGTGGTGTACAGAACGGCCGTTTTTCTCACAAAGGGAAAAGCATCCGTATTGTCAATACGAACCAGTGGACAGATGGTGGAGTGGCTTCTCCTACTCCTTTTTACTGGTCTACAGAAGGATATGGTGTCATGTGGTACACGTTCCGTCCCGGACTATATGATTTCGGAGCAACTGATAAGGAAGTAGTGAAGCTGTCACATGAAGAAAATTATCTGGATGTCTTTTTCATGGTGAATGACAGTCCGGTAGCCTTGTTGAATGATTTTTATCAGTTGACCGGTAATCCGGTGCTTTTACCGAAGTTTGGTTTTTATGAGGGACATTTGAATGCCTATAACCGTGACTATTGGAAAGAAGACGAAAAGGGTATTCTGTTTGAAGACGGAAAGCGATACAAGGAAAGCCAGAAAGACAATGGCGGTATCAAGGAATCGCTGAACGGTGAAAAGAACAATTACCAGTTCTCGGCACGTGCGGTAATTGACCGTTACAATGCGGCCGATATGCCGTTAGGATGGATTCTGCCTAATGACGGTTATGGAGCCGGCTACGGACAGACTTCTACGCTGGATGGTAATATCCAGAACCTGAAGGAACTGGGTGAATATGCCCGTGCCAAGGGAGTGGAAATCGGATTGTGGACACAGTCGGACTTACATCCCAAAGAAGGAGTAGAAGCTTTGCTTCAGCGTGACATTGTGAAAGAAGTGCGTGATGCAGGTGTACGTGTATTGAAAACCGACGTAGCCTGGGTAGGAGCAGGCTATTCTTTCGGATTGAACGGAGTGGCCGATGTGGGACAGATTATGCCTTATTACGGCAACAATGCACGACCGTTTATTATTTCACTGGACGGATGGGCAGGTACACAGCGTTATGCAGGTATCTGGTCGGGCGACCAGACTGGAGGTGAATGGGAATACATTCGTTTCCATATCCCGACCTATATAGGTTCAGGATTGTCGGGACAACCTAATATTTCTTCGGACATGGATGGTATTTTCGGTGGAAAGAATATTCCGGTCAATGTACGTGACTTCCAGTGGAAAACATTTACTCCTATGCAGTTGAACATGGACGGATGGGGGGCAAACCCGAAATATCCGCAAGTGCTGGGTGAGCCGGCAGCTTCTATCAATCGCTGGTATCTGAAGATGAAATCGGAGTTCATGCCTTATACTTACAGTATAGCCCGTGAGGCCGTGGACGGAAAGCCGATGGTTCGGGCCATGTTCCTGGATTATCCGAATGACTATACACTGGGAACGTCTACCCGCTATCAGTTCCTTTACGGACCTTATGTGCTGGTGGCTCCGGTATATCAGAACACACAGGCCGATGCGGACGGAAACGATGTACGTAATGGCATTTATCTGCCTGAAGGAAACTGGATAGATTATTTTACCGGTGACTTGTATCAGGGCGGACGGATTCTTAATAATTTTGAGGCGCCTTTGTGGAAACTTCCATTGTTTATCAAACAGGGGGCTATTTTACCGATGACTACCGCACATAACAATGTGAGTCAGATGGATAAGCACTTACGTGTGTATGAACTTTATCCGGCTGGCGATACAGAGTTTACGGAATACGACGACGATGGAGTGTCTGAAGCTTATCGTGCGGGACAGTATGCTACTACGCATATCCGTTCCGTGGTAGAGGGAGAGAACTTGACAGTGTGTGTAGAACCAGTGCAAGGCTCTTTCGAAGGAATGGTAGCGCGTAAGCGCACCCATTTCCGTATCAATGTAACTGCGCAGCCGAAGAAACTGACAGTACGTGTAGGCGGAAAGAAAGTGAAACTGAATCCGGTGACTTCTTTGGAAGAATTGCAGAAAGGAGTGAATGTATATTATTATGAGTCGAGTCCGGAGTTGAATCGTTTTGCCACTCCGGGTAGTGAACTGGCTCGTCTGCACGTCATTAAGAATCCGGTGGTACATGTGAATCTGGGAGAAATGGACGTGACTCAAAACGATATTCAGCTGGAAATGAAAGGTTTTATATTTGCACCTGCTGAGAAACTGCTGGTGAGCCAGGGTACACTGCGTGCTCCGGAAGCAGAGGTGACGGAAGAAAATACAGGGGCTTATACATTGACACCTTCATGGAAAAAGGTTGACAATGCCGATTATTATGAAATCGAATACAACGGTATGCAGTATAGTACCATTCGGAACACTCAACTTCTGTTTGAAGATTTACGACCGGAAACTACTTGCACGTTCAAGGTACGCGCGGTGAATGCTACAGGTGCATCTGAATGGGCTAATGTGACAGCTACTACTAAATCAGACCCGTTGGAATTCGCCATTCATGGAATCAAGGGAGAAACTACTTGTCCGAATCAGGGAGGTCAGGGAGTGAATAAACTCTTTAACTTCGATGAGGGAGATGCATGGCATACGAAGTGGAGCACGGCTGCAGTTCCTTTTGATTTGATTATTGACCTGAATAGTGTAAACCAGTTGGATAAATTCCAGTACCTGCCTCGTCTGGATGCCGGTAATGGTACATTGGGCAAGGGTACCGTATATTATAGTATGGATAAGTCTGATTGGCACGAAGCTGGCACTTTCGACTGGAAAGGAAGTGACGTGAAGACCTTTGTATTCGAGAAACAGCCTGTTGCACGCTATATTAAGCTGTCGGTTGTATCTGCTACAGGTCAGTATGGCTCAGGTCGTGAATTGTATGTATTCAAGGTACCTGGTTCAGAAAGCTATATCCCGGGTGATATTAACCAGGATAAGCTGGTAGATGAGAATGACTTGACCTCTTATATGAACTATACAGGCTTGCGCAGAGGAGATTCTGACTTTGAAGGCTATATCAGCAAGGGTGACCTGAACGAGAACGGTCTGATTGATGCGTATGATATTTCAGCGGTAGCCATCCGTATGGAGTCAGGGGTAAGTAACCGTCAGGTACCGTCAGTAGCTGGAGAAATCACGGTTACTCCATCTAAGAAAGTGTATAATGAGGGAGAAACCGTAGAAATTCGTGTCTCAGGTAAAGGTTTGCGTTCGGTCAATGCCCTCAGCTTTGCATTGCCTTATGACCCTCAGGCACTGGAATATGTGGGAACAGAGATGACTGGCATGAAGGAGATGCGTAACCTGACCAATGACCGTCTGCATACGAACGGAACGAAGGCTTTGTATCCTACTTTTGTAAATATTGGAGAAAAGCCTTACCTGGAAGGGGATGCTGAACTTATGACAATCAAGTTTAAGGCAAAACGTAAGCAAAAGATTGACTTGAATGTACTGGACGGTATGCTGGTTGACAAGAATCTGAATACAGTGAAGTTTTGATAGATTATCCGGGACTCGTTCCCGGATATAAAATAAAAAGAGAGGAAAATGGTTGTCTGTTGAGTTGGACAATCTTTTTCCTCTCTTTTTATAATGCAGATAAAGATTCTATCAGATTTTTAATCCGTCCAAGATTTGCACATAGGTTGAAATTGCTTCCTCTATTTCACTGACGAGAATGTATTCATCGGCTGTGTGCGAACGGGAAGATTTTCCCGGTCCCATTTTTACAGAAGGGAAGGGCATTAATGCCTGATCGGATAACGTGGGTGATCCGAATGGTACTTTCCCCAGTTCTATGGCACGTTTAACAAACGGATGATCAGACGGAATGCTGGAAGAATTGAGACGGAATGAGCGTGCTTTGGCCTCACTCTGTATATGTTGGCAGATTTCGGCGAACAGCTCCTCGTTAGAGTAACATTCGTTGCTTCGGATATCCACCACGATGCTGCACAAATCAGGAATTACATTGTGCTGTGTACCCGCATTGATCTGAGTGACACTCATTTTGACAGGTCCCAGAATGGGTGATTCTTTAGGGAACTTATATGTACGGAACCATTCAATATCTGGCAGTAGCTTGTAAATGGCATTTTCTCCTTCGTTACGTGCAGCGTGTCCGGATTTTCCATGTGCTGTGACGTCGAGTACCATAAGTCCCTTTTCTGCGATGGCAGGTTGCATTTCCGTAGGTTCACCTACTACTCCTAATGCAATAGGAGGGAGTTGAGGCAGGACGCTTTCAATACCGTTTTTTCCGGATACCTCTTCTTCGCAGGAAGCCAGGAAAATCAGGTTGTAGCTTTGGGTTGTCATGCTAAGGTGACGGTACACCTGGAATAATGATACCAGACTGGCACCGGCGTCATTGCTGCCCAGACCATATAATTTCCCGTTTTCATTTTTGGGAGTAAACGGCTGTTTTCTCCATCCGCTGACCGGCTTCACGGTGTCGATGTGTGAATTGAGCAGGATGGTAGGTTTATTGATGTCGAACATGGGGCTGATGCACCAGATGTTATTTCCGGATCTTCCGGTCATGATTCCCGTTTCTTCTATGTAGTTTTGCAGGAAGTCTGCTGCGGCTTCTTCTTCCCGGCTGATGGACGGGATTCCAATCAGGGAATGTAACAGAGTCAGTGCTTCAGATGTGTAGTAACCTGTGTCTATCATAAATAATCCGTTTTTTTGATTCTTTGCAAAGATAGTCTTTTTTAGGAGAAATGCTTTAGATTGGCCGGACATTGCAAATAAAATCCTATATTTGCAGAATAAACCAATAAAATGAAGTAAGATAGATGGTTAATTCATGTTTGTCCCGGCTTGTACGACAACAAGCTGAAAAATATGGGGATAAAGTTGCCTTAAAATACCGTGATTACACCACTGCTACATGGATTCCTGTCACATGGAACGGGTTTGCTGATCTGGTAGATAAAACAGCCCGTGCGTTTGTAAAATTAGGAGTGGAAGTACAGGAAAATATAGGAGTATTCTCTCAAAATAAGCCGGAGTGTCTGTATGTAGATTTTGGAGCTTTTAAAGATAGGATTGTAACTGTGCCTTTGTATGCCACAAGCTCAGAAGCGCAGGTACATTATATTGTAGAAGATGCTGGAATTCGTTTTTTGTTTGTAGGAGAGCAGTATCAGTATGATGTGGCTTACCGGGTGCAGGGCTTATGTCGTTCATTGAAGAAGATTATTATATTTGATCCCGAAGTAAAGCGTGCCGAAGGTGACAATAATTCTATCTATTTCTCAGACTTTTTGCAGATGGGTGAAAAAGAGGAGTGTCAGCCGGAAGTGGATAAAAGGGTTTCTGAGTCTTCTTTGGATGATTTGGCGAATATTCTGTACACCTCTGGTACGACAGGTGATTCAAAAGGGGTAATGCTGCATCACTCTAACTACGACGTTGCTTTTAAAGGGCATAACGCACGTCTGACCAATCTGGGTGAAAATGATGTCGTCATGAATTTCTTGCCGTTTACGCACATTTTTGAAAGGGCATGGTCGTATTATTGTTTGTACAAAGGATGTATGCTGTGTATCAATCTGCGTCCGCAGGACATTCAGAAGACAATCAAGGAAGTACGGCCTACGGCTATGTGCAGTGTGCCTCGTTTTTGGGAAAAGGTATATGCCGGAGTACAGGAAAAAATCAATGAGACTACGGGCCTGAAAAAGAGCTTGATGCTGGATGCGCTTCGGGTAGGGCGTGAACATAATATTACGTATCTGATGAACGGAAAGACGCCTCCTTCCTTGTTGCACATGAAATATAAGTTTTATGAGAAAACAATTTATAGCCTGTTGAAGAAGACAATTGGAATAGAAAACGGGAATTTCTTCCCTACAGCGGGAGCTGCTATTCCAGAGAAAGTAGCAGAGTTTGTGCATTCGGTGGGCATTAATATGATAGCTGGTTATGGACTGACAGAAAGTACGGCTACAGTCTCTTGTGAATGGATTGGAGATTTCCGTTTGGGAGCGGTAGGGCGTGTACTCGACGGAGTAGAAGTTCGTATTGGAGAAAATAACGAGATACAGCTTCGTGGAGGTACCATAACGAAGGGATATTATAAGAAAGAAGCCATTACCCAGCAGGCATTTACAGAAGATGGCTGGTTCCGTACGGGAGATGCCGGATATATGAAGGATGGTTTCTTGTACTTGACAGACCGAATCAAGGATTTGTTCAAAACTTCCAACGGTAAGTACATTGCTCCGCAGGCCATTGAAACCAAGCTGGTGGTAGACCGTTATATTGATCAGGTGACCATTATTGCGGACCAGCGGAAATTTGTATCGGCCCTGATTGTGCCGGAATACAGTCAGGTGGAGGAGTTTGCGCAGGAACATCACATTGCTTTTGGAAGCAGAAAGGAGTTACTGGAGAATCCTCAGATTATTGAGTTGTTCCGTCTTCGAATTGATACGCTTCAACAGGAGTTTGCGCATTATGAACAGGTTAAGCGCTTTACTCTTCTTCCGGAGCCGTTCAGTATGGAACGTGGCGAGCTGACCAACACGCTGAAACTGAAACGTGCGGTGGTAGCCCGTAACTACAAGGATATTATCGACAAAATGTATGAAGAAAATGTCGGTTAAATAGCTGACTTTTATCTACAGGCACTCTTTCAGGGGTGCCTGTTTTTTCATATCTTTGCAACGAGAAAAAATAACAGACTAATTTATCGTATTTTATGATTACCATAGAGCAACTGAAAGACGTGAAGGAACGTACGGAAGCCTTGTATCGTTATCTGGACATTGAAGGAAAGAAAATACAGGTGGAAGAAGAACAGCTTCGTACGCAGGCACCCGGTTTTTGGGATGACCAGAAGGCTGCCGAAGCGCAGATGAAAAAAGTAAAGGCTTTGCAGCAGTGGATTACCGGTTATCAGGAAGTGAAGACATTGGCGGATGAACTGCAGTTGTCTTTTGATTTTTATAAAGATGAACTGGTTACTGAGGAAGAAGTGGATGAGGCCTATTCAAAAGCTATCTCTGCAGTGGAAGAGCTGGAATTGAAGAATATGCTTCGTTCGGAAGCTGACCAGATGGACTGTGTACTGAAAATCAATTCAGGTGCAGGAGGTACAGAAAGCCAAGATTGGGCAGAAATGTTGTATCGTATGTCCCAAAGATATTGTTCATCGAAAGATTTTAAAATAGAAGTTTTAGATTATTTAGATGGAGATGTTGCAGGTATTAAATCAGTTACTTTCTTGGTTAAAGGAAAATATGCTTATGGACATTTAAAGGCTGAAAAAGGTGTTCATCGACTTGTTAGAATATCTCCATTTGATTCTTCCAAAAGACGTCATACTTCATTTGCATCCATTGATGTTATTCCTGAATTAGATGATACAATTGAAATTGACATTAAACCAGAAGATTTAAGAATTGATACTTATCGTGCAAGTGGTGCCGGAGGACAACATATCAATAAAACTTCATCAGCCGTAAGACTAACTCACATTCCAACAGGAATTATAGCAGAATGTCAAACTGAAAGATCTCAATTTCAAAATAAAGATTATGCAATGACATTTAAAGCTAAAAGAAAAGATGGTAACTATAGAATGTTTAGATATTATAGAGCTAAATTTAAGAAAGTAAAACAAGATTTACAAACACAAGATAATGGAACACAAGTTGCTACACTAACAATAAGTGGAACATTCTATAAAAGAGCTTTATTATCTGATGCAAAAGTTAGAGTATATAAAGATAGTACAAGTTCAGCAGATTTAACTTGGTTGGATACAATACCAACAGTACCTGAACAAATAGATTCACACGAATAAAAATAGGAGAGTAGAAATACTCTCCATTAAATTTATATTAGGAGGGAAATACAATGGCAAGAAATAATGAAATGAAAAGCTTACCAAAAATAAAAAGAATACATGGTGTAGAGATTGAAAAAAAACCTTGTGGCAATTATTTTGAAGCTCTACAAACTTTAAAGGATTTGCCAGAAGACTTTATAAAAGAGCTTTCTGACAATGGACAAGATTTTAAATTATCAGAAATGTTTACAGTAGAGAATATAATGACATTAATTACAAAATTATTAATTATATTACCTGATTTTACATTTAATTTTCTATCTAAACTAATGGAAATAGATAGAGATATACTAGAAAATCAACTTACACCAAAAGAAGTAATAGATATTATTAAAGAATTTTGGAAGATAAACGAATTAGAAAGTTTTTTCGACCAAATGAAGCCAATATTGAGCAAAATTACAATGCTAATTGGCTTCAAAGGACAATTGCCATCTGCATAAAAATAGGAATAAGTAAAAAAGCTTTTATGGAAGATTATTATCCAGATGAAATCCCTATAATTATGCAAGAATATGCAGAACTGAATAAATCTCAAAACTCTGATGAGGAAACAGTAGACGCAGAAGATTTTTAATAATTCGACAAATTATGACAGTAAATGACATACATAATATGTTATTCTCTTATTAGGAGGGGATAAGATATGAAAAAAAATAATGAAAAAAACAAAACTGGTTGTTTGATAGTATTTTTAATAGTATTTCTATTAATATTTTTACCAATATTAATAGGATTAATATCAAATAGTATTAAGGTATCAAATCAAGCAAAACATGAGACAAAATTAATTGAAGAAGGAAAAACAAAGACACATAATGAAGTAATAAATGAAGTAGTAGATATATTCAAAAACAGAGATGAAGAAAAATTAAATGAATATTTATCAAGTGATTTTAGCTATTACAATAATGATAACACTGAAAGCAAATATATAAATAACTTTTGGGCTGATTTAAAATTTTATACAGGTAAACATTATATAGAAGAAAGAGGAGATACATTAAATCAGGAAAATAAAACATTTTGGATATATTGGGACATTCCAGAACAATTAGAATATAAACAGTATTCTCAATATTCACTACAAAAAATATGCATATATATGAGAAGAATAGTAAAAGAAGATATTATCACATACGAAATTAATCAAATTATATTGAAAAATAATTAAATGCTTACAAATATGTAGGCGTTTTTATTATGCCACAAAGGAAGTGAAAAAATGGCAAGTGAAACAAAAATAGGTCAATTAGTAATTGATTTAAAAATAAAGACAGAGGCTCTTGAAAAAGGATTAGAAACAGCTAAGCAGAAACTAGAAAATTTAGAAAATGAAAATAAAAAAATTCAAAACAGTAACAATCAATTAGATGCTAGTTTTATAGCAATGTCAGCAAGTATTATTGCATCGTTAGCAAAGATAACATCTGCAGTAGATGAAGGGGTTCAAAAATATATATCATATACTAACAGTATGAAAGCACTACAAAAAACGGCTAATGCTACAAATAATTCTATGTCAGAAATAGAAAGTACAATAGAAGATGTAAATAAATTAAAATTAATGGATGATTCAGATGTAACTGCTGCAACAAAGAATTTATTGACATATGGATTTACGGTAAAACAGACTGGAGAAATATTAAAGGTCTTACAAGATGCTGCCGTAGGAAATAGACAAGCAAATTATACATTATCAGAAGCTGTAAGGGTAACAACAGAGGGGATTAGAATGGAAAACTCTGTTTTATCTGACGCAGCTGGAGTCCAAAAAAATATAGCAAAAATGTATGAAGATTATGCAAAAAGTATAGGAAAGAGTACAGATGCTTTAACACAATCAGAAAAAGCACAAGCAGTATATAATGGGATAATGGATGAAGCAGCAATGTTTACAGGTACAGCTGAAGAAATGGCTAGTGGATATCAAGGGCAACAAGCACAACTTAATGCTACAAATTTAGAATTAAGTAGAACTATTGGACAAAGTATGATACCAACTTTGACTCAGTATAATTCTTTACAACTAAATATAACAAAAGGTTTAACTGAATTTATTTCTAATCATAAATCAGCTACTAGTGGTATTGTAACGTTTACAACAACAGTTCTGGCTATGGTAGTAGGACTAACAGCGGCAAAAAAAGCTTATACAGCATATAAAACAGCAGCAACTGCAGCTGATATGACAACAAAAGCTTTTACAGTTTCACTTATGGCAAATCCAATAACATTAATTGCTGTAGGAATAGCATCAGTCACAGCAGGAATATCAATTTTTAATACAAAAATGCAAGAGTCAATTGATAAGATGGATGAAGCTACTGAAAAATCAAGAAGCTTAACAGATGCAATAAATAATACAATAAAAAATGATATGGTTATGTCTGATACAGATAAAGAAACTATAAAAAATGCTAGAGATGAAGCAAATCAAATTGTACAAGTTTATGAAGAGAAGAAAAATAAAATAGAAGAAATAGAAAAACAGATACAAGATGTAAAAAAATCAAATAAATATGATTTTGTAAAAAAAGGAGAAATTGATGCTTTGACAGCAGAATTAAATGAAGCACAAAAAGCATTAACAAAGTTTGAAAAAGAAAATTTATCAGGTGGACAAACAATAGATACATATAGAAAAAAAGTAGAAACTTTGACAAAAGGTTTAGAAATAAATGAAGCAAAACAAAAATATGCAACTGCTACTAATCAATCAGCGTATAGACAAACATTAATTAATATAGCTCAAACAAAAGCTGATATTCAAGGAAAACAGCAATTATTGAATATATTAAAAGAAGGGAAAACATCAACAGAGGCTTATACAAATGCTAAAACACAATTGGTTAAAGTATATCCAGAGTTAGCAAAAGTAAATGAAAATACAATAGCTAGTACACAATCAGCAATTGATGCTGAAAATGCTGCAGCAGATGCTGAATGGGCAAATGCACAGGTAGCAATTCAAGCAAGTATATTAGAAGTTTCGGCAATGTTGAGTAATAGCAATCAAATTCAACAGATAGCAAACGCAACAAAACAATCAGTCGAAGAAGTAACTGCTTCTCTTCAAAATCAAATAAACATTTTAGGAAATTTAGCAAAATTAACACCAAGCGATTTCAAAGGAAGTGTCACTTCAAGTTATACACCAAAAAAATCATCTTCATCATCTGGTTCAAAATCATATCAAAATAAAGCATTGGATAATTATAAAAAACAAATAGAATATAAAAAAGCACTAGATCAAATAAGTTTACAACAAGAAATTGCTATGTATCAAATAGCATTAAAAAAATATGCAAAAACAGCAGATGAAAGAATGGAATTAACTCAAAAAATATATGAGTTACAAAAAGAATTACAAGAAAAGAATCTTGATGATTATACAGCAATGATAGAACATAGAAAAAATTTAGATCAAATAAGTTTACAAGATGAAATAAATATGTATCAATATGCCTATAATGCATTAGCAAAGACAACAGAACAAAAACAAGAATTAGAAGAAAAATTATATGAATTAAGAAAAGAATTAGCGCAGAAAAATAAAGACTTGTTGGAACAACAAACAACAGATTATGAAAGATATATAGAAGACCAAAAGAATTTACGTGGTGCTGAATATGATGCAAAAGAGCAAGAAGCGGATTTGAATAAAATAATAGCATTGCATAAGAACTATTTAAATCAAATAATGAAAGATGAAAGACTGTCATTAGATGAAAGAAAAGAACTTTATCAAGAAGAATTAGATACAATTAGAGATTATGAAAAACAAAAAAGAGATTTAAGAGTTCAATCAGTAGATGATACAGTATCAAAATTAACAAATGCAATAACAAAACAATTAGAAGCATTAGAGGAAGCAGATAAAAAAGCAATAGAAAGTAATATAGAAGCAGTAGAAAAATGGAAAGAAACACGTGTTAATGCTATAAATGAAGAATATAACGCAAGAATTGAAGCTATACAAAAAGAATTAGACTTATTAGATAAATCAGAAGAGAACAAGACAAGAGCAGAAGAAGACGCAGAATATGAAAGAAAGAAAAATAGGCTTCAACAATTAATAGAATATGAACACGATGCAACAACAAAAGCAAATTATCAAAAAGAATTAGATAAACTAGTTACCGAATATCAAAAGACATTAGATAAAAGAGCATTAGCAGATAAAAAAGAAGCATTAAATGCACAAAAAGATTTATTAAAAGATGAACAAGATGATAAAATTCAAAATATAGAAGATGAAGCAGAAAAAAGAAAAGAACAATATGAAAAACAACTTGATGAATTAGAAGAATATTACGACAAACAAAAGGAATTAGCTCAAGAAATAGCTGAAAAAATGCTATTAAATGTAGATCAAAATCAAAATAAAATATTAGAATTACTAAAATCATATGGTGATGCATATGAAATAACAGGCCAAAGTCTAGGCGAAAAACTTGCACAGGGAATTAATAATGGAATAGCTGATAAAATACAAAATGTTATTCAAAAGATACAAGATACAATTGACGCAGGAATAGAAAACAAAATAAAAGAATGGACATCTGGAATGTACAAATATGAACCAGGAGCTAATAAGCCTAAAACTCAAACAATTAATGTATATCAAACTAATAACATTGAACAAAATCCAGAAATGCCAAGTGAAACATATAGAAAATTAAGAAATATTGATGAACAGTTAGCATCAAGTTTAGCAGGAATGTAGGTGATAAAATGCAAAAATTAGAAGTGATTAATTTAGCTTTAAATGAAAGTGTTATATTTGATAGTGTAGGAAATTCAGAAGAAGATATATTATTGTCACATATAGAAGGTTTAGGACATCCACGGAGCTACTTCACAAAAAAGCCAAGGAGTAAATCAAGATGGGTGTAACAGTGAAGACAGCTTATTAGACCCACGTGTTATTAAATTAAATGTAACA
>ERZ773192.2477-NODE-2477-length-15590-cov-3.107757_pt1 | contig 15590 bp, 9 predicted proteins | sample MGYA00581010_ERZ773192 | MGnify/ENA primary metagenome ERZ773192 (study PRJEB29015, sample SAMEA2737741) | human gut metagenome | biome: human gut; feature: human-associated habitat; material: faeces | place: China | collected 2012 ...
AGTTCTACGATGTCCATAAAATTGATGTTATTTCCACAAAGATAGGAATTTTTGTTTATTCCGGTGGAGACTTCATCTTTTCTATTCCTGTTTCGGTTACGGATTTCCCGGCTTGGGGAAAATAAAGTCGGTTCGGTACGGCTCCCCCTGTTATTTTTGTTTCAGAACAAAAAAATATGAAAATGAAAACAACAGGGAATTTTGGAATATTACTATGTTTTTGCATGATGTTACTTTCATGTAAAGATGCTGAACAAAAGGACCGTCAACAGGGAATGGTGGTCCGAGTGACACAAGCTGTGAAGCCTTCCGAGGGGGATCAGAAAGAATTTTCTTTTATATCGAAGCCTTTCCGTACTTCGGAATTGTCCTTCCGGGTAGGAGGACCGATCAAGCGGTTTGAGGTGTATGCCGGAACGTATTATAAACGGGGAGAGGTGATCGCGGAGATCGATCCTCGTGATTTCCGAATCCGAAAGGAACGTATGGAGGCGCAATACAATCAGGCGAAGGCCGAATACGAGCGTATCGAAGTCCTTTACCGGAAAAATAACGTTTCAGCAAGTACGTTCGAGAAAGCCAAGGCGGAGTATATTTCGGCGAAGACCGCTTACGAGACAGCTATGAATGAGTTGAACGATACCCGATTGGTCGCTCCTTTCGATGGGTATATCCAGAAGAAATATTTCGATACCGACGAAACGGTGGCTGCCGGAATGCCGGTTATATCGATGATCGATACCCGTTATTTCGAGGTAGAAATCGATGTGCCTTCCAGCGATTATGTCCGTCGTCACCTTTTTAACCGGTTTACGGCAGTTGCCGATGTCTTTCCGGATCGGGTTTTTCCGTTGGAATTGATCGATGTGACGAAAAAGGCTAATCTGAATCAGCTTTATCAGATGCGTTTGCGGTTGACTCCTGATCCTGCTATTCCTTTGGCGGCAGGTATGAGTGTGAATGTAACGATCGATTATGAAGCGGGAGGCGACAATTTGACAGTGGTTCCATTGAGTGCTATTTTTCAGGACAAGGAAAAATCGTCGGTATGGGTGTATCGGCCGGCGGATAAAAAAGTGACTCAAAGACAGGTTAAAATCCGGCAAATATTGAAAGAAGGCAGAGTGGTTTTGGACGAAGGCCTGCAAAGTGGTGAAATCGTAGTCACTGCCGGTGTACATAAACTGAAAGAGGGTATGGAAGTCGAGAGGTTGAAGCCTGTTGCCGATACGAATATCGGTGGTTTGCTGTAAACGGTCGATCCGGCCTGAAACTGTTGTCTTTTATTAATTCTGATTGGAATGAATCTTGCTGAATATGCATTGAATAATAGGGCACTGGTCAAATTTCTGATTGCAGTGCTTGTTGTCGGCGGAATCTTTTCGTTTGTCTCTATGAGTAAACTGGAAGATCCGGAGATCAAGGTAAAACAAGCTCTGGTCGTGACTGTCTATCCCGGAGCTTCGGCTCATAAAGTGGAATTGGAAGTAACGGATGTGCTCGAGAAAGAAATCCGGGCGATGGGAGATATTGCCAGTGTGGAGTCGAAATCGATGGCTGATCTGTCTATTATTACGGTCGAGTTGGAGAGTACGGTTCCCCCTGCCGAATTGGAACAAAAGTGGGATATCTTACGGCGGCGGGTGACGAATGCAGCTTCACAACTGCCCGACGGATGTGTGACTCCTGTGGTAAAAGATGATTTCGGGGATGTATACGGCATGTTCTATGCCATGACTACCGATGGCATCGCCGACGAAGAAATGGTTGAGTATGCCAATCTGGTGAAGCGTGAGTTACAGGATATACCGGGAGTGAGACGGGTGGATATTTATGGCGACCGAAAACCTTGTATCAATATAGATATCATACAGGACAAAATGGCTAATCTGGGTGTACATCCCGCCGAGATTTTAGCTACCTTGAACAACCAGAATAAAACGGTTTATTCGGGATATTTCAAGACGGGAAAGAGTAGGTTGAGGATAGGCGTAGACGATAGTTACGAATCGATCCGTGATATCGAAAACCTGTTGATTCAGGGACATGAAAACGATCAGCTGCGATTGCGGGATGTGGCTTCGGTCACACGGGGATATCAGGATCCTTCCCGGAATGAGATGCGTTATGATACTGTTCGTGCACTAGGGATATCGATCTCTATGGAAAAAGGAGGGAATATTGTGACTTTGGGCGAAAAGGTGGATGCTCGTTTAGAGCAATTGAAATCTTCCCGTATACCTGTCGGCATCGATTTTCAAAAGGTATTTTTCCAACCCGATCGGGTGAGGGAGGCTATCGGTACTTTTATGATCAATCTGGTGGAGTCGGTGCTGGTGGTGATTCTGGTATTGATGCTGACGATGGGATTCCGGAGCGGTGTGATTATCGGTACCGGTCTGGTCATTATCGTTTTGGGGGCTTTCGTGATTCTGTATTTACTCGATGGAACTTTACAGCGGGTTTCCCTGGCGGCTTTGATCGTTGCGATGGGGATGCTGGTGGATAATGCGATTGTGATTGTCGACGGAATCCTGGTGGATTTAAAACGGGGTATCCCTAAGCCTGCCGCTTTGACCAATATTGCTAAAAAGACAGCTATGCCCCTGTTGGGAGCTACTTTGATCGCCATACTGGCTTTCTTCCCGATTTTTATGTCGCCCGATACGGTGGGGGAATATGTGCGGGATTTGTTTATCGTTCTGGCGGTGTCGTTATTATTGAGCTGGATTTTGGCTCTGACACAGATTCCGATCCATGCCGATTATTCCTTAAAAGTGAAAAATGAGCATTTGAGTGAGGAACAATTATACGATAGCGGGATGTATCGGTGGTTCAGGAAATTCCTGACCTATATGCTCTATCATAAGAAATTTGCTGTAGGAGCGGTTGTCATCTTATTGGCTTTGAGTGCCTGGTGTTTCCAATATATTCCGCAGGGATTCTTCCCGGATTTGAGTTACACCCAGTTGTATATCGAATATAAAGTGCCTGAAGGGGGGACTTTGGAAGCCGTCCAGGGAGATATTGCAGAAATCGAGGCTTATTTACTTTCCCGCCCGGATATTACACATGTGACTTCGAGTTTCGGCGGTACGCCTTCGCGCTACAATCTGGTCCGCTCGATTGCTTTGCCGGCGATGTCGTACGGTGAATTGATCGTCGACTATACGGATGCCGATGCCCTGAAAAGTTCGATTCCCGGGCTACAGCAATATCTCACAGAACATTATCCGGATGCTTATGTGCGGATCAAGCGTTATAATCTGATGTATGAGGATTTCCCGGTCGAGTTGATGTTTTGCGGACCCGATCCGGCTGTATTGAAGAGCTTGTCGGCTCAGGCTGAACAGATCATGAACGATGAACCGACGGCTACTTTGGTAACGAATAACTGGGAGCCCGAAGCGCCGGTATTGATGGTCGATTATTACCAGCCGATCGCCCGGCAAGCCGGTTTATCCCGTACGGATGTCGGCTTATCTCTGCTCTCGGCTACCGATGGATTACCTGTAGGCTCTTACTACGAAGGAACCACAGCTATGCCTATTTATATCAAAAGCGTAGATAATGAAGGAGAAGAAACTGCTGCGCTGGAAAATATTCCGGTTTGGAGCGTCCTGCCTTCGCTTACCGGTTTGGATGGCGAGACGATAAAAGGGCTTTTGATGGGAACTGTCAAGAAAGAAGACCTTTTGTCGGAAGTGGTCGGTTCTACTCCGTTGTCACAGGCTACCCGGGGAGTGAAAATCGAGTGGGAAGATCCTGTCGTTTGGAGGTATAATGGACAACGGGCCATAAAAGCACGTTGTAACAATGCGCAGGGATATACCGCCGAGAGTGTACGGGGCAAGTTGATCCCGCTCGTCGATACGATCACCTTGCCTGAGGGATATACGAAACAATGGCTGGGCGAACACAAAGCGAGTAGCGAAGCCATGCGGTATCTTTTTAAAAATGTGCCCTGGGCTATTGTTATGATAATTGTTATTTTGATCATGCTGTTTAAAGATTTCCGTAAACCTACGATTATTTTCCTTTGTTTGCCGCTGGCAGCTATCGGCATTGTCTTCGGGATGCTGATCAGTGGAAAAGATTTCGGTTTTGTCGCTATTGTGGGGGCCTTGGGATTGATAGGTATGATGATTAAAAATGGAGTGGTATTGCTGGATGAGATCACTTTGCAGATTGCTTCCGGCAAAGGGAGGTTAGTGGCTTTACTGGATTCGTCGTCTTCGCGTTTCCGGCCGGTAATGATGGCTTCTTTAACGACTATCCTGGGGATGATTCCTTTGCTGGGCGACGACTTGTTCGGTTCTCTGGCCGTCACTATAATGGGCGGATTGCTGGTAGGTACGGTGATCACTTTGGTGTTTATACCTGTATTGTATGCTTTATTCTTTCCCATCGAAAAAGAAGATAAGGTCGGAGCTTTGCATAAAAGCGATAATGAACAATTGGCTAATGAATGATCGACGAATGATGAAAACAACGCTATTAATCCTGACAGTTTTATTCTTTTCCGGAGTTTGTCCGGCTCAGATAGTCGAGCTCGATTTACAGAAATGCCGGAAAATGGCGGTAGAAAATAGTAAAAAATTGCAATCGGCAGAACAACAAGGTCAAAAAGCCGGTTTTGACAAAAAAGCTTACCGGGCTAATTTCCTACCTAAACTTTCGGCTACAGGTTTATATGCCTATGTACACAAGAAGATGAAATTCGATATCGACGGGGGGTATCTGCCGGTATACGATGTGAACGATGTCGGACAGGCAGTGCCGCTGAATAGTTTGTATATGCCCGAAGGCAAACCTGTATTGGGAGCCGATGGGATACCCCTGTTCAAACAATATGCATTTATGCCGGATATCGACCTGGCTTTGGGTATTGAAAATGCTTACACGGTAGGAGTGATGTTGGAACAGCCTCTTTATATGGGGGGGAAAGTGCGTTCTGCTTTTCGCATGGCTTCGATAGGTAAAGAAATTGCAGACCTGAATGTGAAATATAATCAGGCGGAAGTACTTGCCGAAGCAGATGCGGCTTATTGGCAATATCTGAAAGTCTGTGAACAGGTCAAAGCTGCCGGAAAATACCTCGAAGTTGTGAAAGAATTGGTGCGTAATCTGGAAGATGCTTATCGGACGGGGATGGCCGCACAGAACGATCTGCTGAAAGCGCAGGTTAAACAAAATGAGGCGGAATTGATGGTACAAAAGGCACAGAACGGTCTGGCTTTGTCGGGAATGAATCTTTGCCGGATTGTCGGGGTTGATCTGATGAGTGAGCTGACGGTCAGGGATAGCCTCGGAGAAGGTATCGTTTCCGGCCTGTGGGAAGAAGGGGATAATATCACCGGCCGTCCCGAATACAATATGTTGGAACGGCAAATCGAACTGAAAGAAAAAGAAGTAGCCTTGACGCGTTCGGATTTTTTGCCTCAATTGGGAGTCTCTGCTTCGTATGGATATAGTGACGGGATTACGTTAAACGGCAAATCGGACGGTATCGCTTCTTTTGCAGCTTTGGCTTCGTTGAAAATACCTATTTATCATTGGGGAGAAGGACGTAATAAAGTCAAAGCCATGAAAGCCGAAGAAGAGATGGTGCGTTTGAAAAAAGAAGAAACCGAGCAGATGATGCAGCTCGAAGTGGCCCGGGCCCGCTATAATGTCGAAGATGCTGCTACCCGGGTTCGGCTCACACGACGGTCACTTTCTCAGGCCGAAGAAAACCTGCAGGTGAGTAAGAATCGTTTTGAAGTAGGAATGGAGACCCTTACCAATTACATGGAAGCACAGGCACAATGGCAGAAGGCTTGGAGTGATTGGATAGAGGCTAAGGCTGAACTTCGTGTGAATGAAACCTATTATTTGAAATCTACCGGAAGACTTAGCGACTAAGTCTCCGGTTTTTCTATAGGATTTTGCTCCTGGATTTCTTCTTCCGGTGTTTTTTTCGGTTTTTTCAATAACGTACGCAGGTAAAACAGCCGTACCGTTTCCGGAGAGACTTTATAGCGCATTGCAATTTTCTGAAACGAGAAACCTTCGGTCCTTAAATCTTTGATTTCTTGTTCATGTTCGAATAACTTACCGGCCCGCAGACTGCCTTTGGGACGTCCTAACTTTATTCCTTGGGCTCTGCGGCGTGCCAGAGCTTCGCGTGTACGCTGAGAAATCAACGTACGTTCGATTTCAGCACATAGACCAAAAGCGAAAGCGAGTACCTGACTGTTGATAGAAGAATCGAATTTATATCCTTCCTTAATACTGTGAATGGTGATCCCTTTTTCAATCGATTGATGAATAATGTTCATGATATTCATCATTTTCCGGCTTAGCCGGGAAACTTCGGTAATTATCAAGACATCACCTTTTTGCAGTTTTTTGAGCAGTATTCCTAATTCTCTCTCACTTTCTTTTTTTGTTCCACTCACGGTTTCTGTACACCACATGGTAATTTTCAGTTCTTGCCGATGGCAGAAATTAATTACCTCGCTTTTCTGATTCAGAATGGTTTGCTTATCTGTGCTCACCCGCAGATAAGCAGCAACTATAGGAGCTCTGTCCTTCAGTTCCTGTTTCTTTTTTTCGGGCATAGTTGTTTAGATCAGTATGAGATACTGTTAATGCTTTTTTTCTCTTTTAGTTCACAAATATACGAAAGTTGGCCAGTTATGAGAAACTTTTGTGAAAAATGAGATCTGAAAATTAAGAGATTTGAACAGTTTTTGTTTTTTTAACTTACCGATGGGAAAGAAATAAAATTAGTTTTCAAATTCCACCTACTTCGTGAAACATATATTCGATGTCGTAAGTATATATTAAGACTTTAATATTCAGTATATAATAAATAAATGTCAGATACGATGAGAAAAAGTAGGAATAGAATTATGAAGATGAAATGGCTGGTATGGGGTTACATAGCAGCATCGATAGGGATTTTAGGATCTTGTCGGAATAAGCAGGTTCAGGTAGATATTCCGCAATTAGTAAAGACAGCTCCCGTGAATGGACATGATGGGATGACTTCTGTCACTTATCCTGGAAAAATTCAGGCTGCATCGAATGTGAAACTGGCCTTCCGGGTAGCCGGACCTATCCGTAAAATTTATGTAAACGAAGGACAATATGTGAAAAAAGGACAATTATTGGCCGAATTGGATCCCCGGGATTATCAGATTCAATTTAATGCTACTCAGGCCGAATATACCCAGGTGAAAGGCGAAGCAGACCGGATTATAGAGTTGTATCGCCGTGGAAGTGTTTCGGTGAATGAGTACGATAAAGCCGTCGCTGCACGTAAAAGGGTGACCGCTTTATATAATGCACACCGGAATGCATTGAACGATACCCGTTTGAAAGCTCCCTTCGATGGTTATGTACAAAATAAGTACTTCAACGCTCCTGAGATTGTGAATCAGGGTACTCCGGTGGTATCGATGATCGATAACGATTATTTTGAAGTGGACGTCAATATCCCTTCCGGAGATTTTATCCGGCGTGAGGATTTTATGACTTTCCACGCGAATGCCGATGTTTGTCCCGATTCGATTCTGCCTTTGGAACTGCTCGACATCACTCAGGGGGCAAATTACAACCAGTTGTTTACAGCTCGTTTCCGTTTAAAACGGAATCCGGTTCTGGCGCCAGGTATGAGTGTCTCCGTTACAATCGGATTTAAGCCCTCTTCAGAAGCGATGAGTATTGTTCCTGTCTCGGCCTTGTTTATGAAAGACGGACAGTCGTTTGTCTGGTTGTATAATGAGCAGGACGAAACGATCGAACCGGTGAGTGTCGCCGTAGAACGCCTGACAAAAGATGGAGAAGCAATTGTGAGATCTGCTTTGAGGAAAGGGCAAACGGTGATTTCTGCCGGTGTCAATGATTTGAAGGAAGGGCAGAAAGTAAAACTTTTACCTCCCGTCCCGGCTTCGAATGTTGGAGGGCTGTTGTAATGTAAATAGGAATGTCGGGCTTTCAGACCGGTATAGGACTAAATAGGAAAATCTTAAATTATGAACTTTACAGAATATGCTTTAAAAAATAAGGCGCTGGTTTATTTTTTTGTTTTTGTATTGGTAGTCGGAGGAATTTATTCCTTCTTTACCATGAGTAAATTAGAAGACCCGGCCATTACGGTGAAACAAGCTATGGTCGTAACTACTTTCCCCGGTGCATCTGCCTGGCAGGTGGAATTGGAGGTGACCGATGTACTCGAGAAATCGATCCGTTCTATGGGAGACCTGGATCATGTAGAATCGCGTTCTATGGACGATATCTCACTTATTCTGGTCGAATTGAGCAGTACGGTACCATTAGCAGAATTACAGCAGAATTGGGATATCCTGCGCCGTAAAGTGGCGAACGTACAAGCTCAGTTACCGGCCGGTGCCCAGCCTTCGACGGTCATGGACGATTTCGGCGATGTATACGGGATGTTTTATGCAATGACATCGGATGGCTTCGATTATCAGAAAATGATGGACTATGCCCAGTTGGTAAGACGTACTGTGCTGGATATCGACGGGGTGAGCAGTGTCGACATATATGGAGAACGGCCGGCCTGTATCGATATCGATATTCAGGAATCGAAAATGGCCAATTTGGGGGTTCATCCTGCCGAGATCATCCTCACCCTCCGCGGACAAAATGCAACGGTCTATTCCGGTTACTATAACAGTGGGGAAAAAAGAGTACGCGTAGGAATAGACGGCGATTTCAATGGAATTGAAGATATCCGTAATCTCCTGATCCGGGGACACGAAGAAGACGATATCCGTTTGGGAGACGTGGCCGATATTACCAAAGGGTACGTTCAGCCTCAGCAAGAGGGATTGAAATATGATACGCTGCCGGCTATCGCTATATCGATAGCGATGCAAAAAGGGGGAAATATCATCCAGTTGGGAAAAGTAATCGATCAAAAATTGGACGAACTGAAGCAAAATATCATTCCTGCCGGTATAAATTTCGAGAAAGTATTTTTTCAGCCTACCCGGGTAAAAGATGCGATCAGTGTATTTATGGTCAACCTGATCGAATCTGTATTGATTGTGATCATCGTGGTGATGTTAGCCATGGGATTCCGTAGTGGTTATATAATCGGGATCGGATTGGTGGTAGTTGTTTTGGGTTCTTTTGTGATTTTACATATGATGCACGGCACTTTACAAAGGGTATCCCTGGCATCGTTTATTGTAGCTATGGGAATGCTGGTCGATAATGCCATCGTTATTACCGACGGGATTATGGTGGATATGAAACGGGGGATTCCCAAGCCGGATGCTTTGGTCAATATCACGAAGAAAACGGCTTGGGCATTGTTGGGGGCTACTACGATCGGTATCCTGACTTTTTTACCGATCTATATGTCGCCCGATACAACCGGCGAATATGTCCGTGACCTTTTTATCGTATTGGCTGTATCGCTATGGCTGAGCTGGATATTGGCGCTGGCTTATGTTCCGATCCAGGCCGACCGGGCTTTTAAACCCAAAGTGGTCGAACCGGGAGAACCCGATAATCCGTTCAATGGCAGAATTTACCGGCAATATCAGCGACTTCTCCGTTTTGCCATCCACTATCGTTGGATCTGGATTGTAGCTACTGTGATTTTACTGGTTTTTAGTGTTTACGGTTATCGGTTTATAAAACAGGGATTTTTTCCCGACTTGAGTTATAATCAATTGTATATCGAATATAAAATGCCTTTCGGTACCAATCCTGAGACTGTCGAAAAAGATTTGGCCAGTATGGAAAAATATTTGATGAGTCGGCCTGAAATCACCGCCGTAACCACAAGTTTGGGTGGAACTCCCTCGCGTTATAATCTGGTCCGTACGGTGGCCGAGCCCGCTTTAAGTTATGGGGAACTGATCGTTGATTTTACTTCGCCGGCGGCTCTGAAGGAACATTTGAATGAATTGCAGGCTTATCTTTCTTCTCATTATCCGCAGGCATATGTGCGGATGAAACAGTACAACCTGATGTATATGGATTTCCCGATTCAGTTTATGATTTCAGGTCCCGATCCGGCAGTATTAAAATCACTCTGTGCACAGGTTGAAGGGATCATGCGGGCAGATTCATCGGTAATGCTGGTAACCAATAATTGGGGCCCGGAGACTCCGGCGATGCGGGTGGATTATCAACAGCAGACTGCCCGGGATGTAAACCTGAGCCGGGAAGATGTCGGGTTGGCCGTACTGGCTGCTACCGACGGCTTGCCGATCGGTTCTTATTATGAGGGCGAACATCCTTTACCGATCTATCTGAAAAGTGTGAACGATCAGGGACAACGACCCGGGCAGATCGGTAATGTCCCGGTTTGGAGTATGGTTCCTTCGACGAATGGAATAGGCCTCGGTACAGTGAAAGAGTTGATGACCGGAATGATCGGTACCGATGATGTATTAAAACGATTGATCGGTTCAGTACCGCTCAACCAGGCTAGTAGTGGAGTGGAAGTCGGCTGGGAAGTACCGGTCGTACGTCGTTATAACGGACAGCGTTCTATTGCTGTACAATGTAATAACGCTCCCGGATATACGACTACCGCAGCCAGAAATAGCTTGCTTCCGAAAATCGAGGCATTGGATATTCCTCCTGGTTATACTACAGCCTGGCAAGGCGAATACCTGGCAAGTACGCAGTCACAGTTTTATTTGTTTAAAAATGTACCGATCGCTATCGTGCTCATATTGGCTATATTGATCGCTCTGTTTAAAGATTTCCGTAAGCCACTGATGATCTTGTTGTGTTTACCGTTGGCCATTACGGGAGTGGTGGCCGGAATGCTGATCGCCGGTAAAGAATTTGGTTTTGTGGCGATTGTCGGGGCCTTGGGATTGGTCGGCATGATGATTAAGAATGGGGTAGTTTTGGTAGATGAAGTCGATATTCAAATCCGTTCCGGGAAAGATCCTTTTCTGGCTTTGGTAGATGCTTCTACCTCCCGTTTACGTCCGGTATTCCTGGCGGCGATGACGACTATTTTGGGAATGATCCCTTTGGTGAACGACGATATGTTCGGGGCTTTGGCGGTTACGATTATGGGAGGACTGTTTATCGGAACAATCATTACTCTGGTGATTTTACCGATATTATATTCTTTATTTTTCCGTATCCGTCCTGCTAAACACGGAGAAGAAGAACAACAGCAACAACAACAAATACGAATCAATTGGAGGTAATATGAAGGCACTTTTAATGATTTTGATCTTTTTTCCTGGAGTTTTATCGGCTCAGGTGGAGCTGGATTTACAGTTATGCCGGGAAATGGCTATTCGCAATAGTAAGGAGATGGAAATCGCCGACCGGCAACACCGGAAGGCTATGTTCGATACCAAATCCTACCGGGCGGATTATTTGCCTAAATTGTCTGCTGTCGGAGTCGGATTTTATAATCAGAAAAAATATAATTATAAATTGAAAGGAGGATATCTTCCCACTTATAAACCGGGAGAGAATGGGCAATTGGAACCGAATGTAATGATCGATCCCGCAACCCAGAAACCGGTGATTGGAAGTGATGGCAATCCGGTTTTCAATGAATATGCTTTTTTACCGGATATCCGTTTACAATTGAAGTTGAGAGGGGTTTATATGGCTGGGGCTCAGCTCGAACAACCGGTCTATCTGGGAGGTAAAGTCCGGGCTGCACATCGGATGGCACAATTGGGAGAGGACATCGCTGTCGAGAATATCCGGTTGAGCCGTTCTGAAATCGTGGTAGCGACAGACGAAGCTTATTGGCAACTGTTGAGAGTCGGCGAGCAGGTGTCCGCTGCCGAGAAGTACAGACAGGTCGTGAAAGAACTCCTGCAAAACCTGCGGGATGCTCAGGTGGTCGGAATGGCTACACCCAACGATGTACTGAAAGCCCAGGTCCGCTACAATGAGGCTGGCTTGATGTTGCAGAAAGCACAGAACGGACAGGTGTTGGCGAGCATGAATCTATGCCGGTTGGTCGGCCTCAATCTGCAAACGGAATTACACCTGCAAGATTCTTTGACAGATAAGATAGATCCTCGCATCTGGGCTTTGGATACTTCTGTGGAACAGCGCCCCGATTATACGATGTTGGCTCAGGAAGTAGACCTCAGGAAAAAACAAGTCGATTTGACACGGGCTGATTTTTTACCTCAGATCGGAGTGACCGCCGGTTATGGCTATGGAGGAGGATTGCAATTGAATGGAGATGATGAGGCAAGTGCTACTTTCTCGGCTATGGCAGCAGTGAAAATTCCCGTATTCCATTGGGGAGAAGGGAAAAATAAAGTAAGATCCGCCCGGATGGAGGAAGAAATCAGCCGTCTGAATCTTGAAAAAACAACGGATTTGATGCGTCTGCAAATTACTTCCGCCCGGTTTTCTGTTACAGATGCCCAAAAACGGGTAGAGATGGCCCGGAATGCCCTGTCGCAGGCAAAGGAAAACCTGAAAATCAGCAATGACCAGTATCAGGTGGGTATGGAAAACCTCACTGCCTTGCTGGAAGCACAGGCACAGTGGCAAGAAACCTGGAGCCAGTGGATCGATGCGAAAGCCTTGTTACACCTGAGTGTATCCCAATACCTGAAAGCGATTGGAAAGTTGGACTGAAGATAAATTCGAAGACTACTTATGAAAATTTTGATTTGATTTTTCTTTTTGAATTTATTATCTTTGTTTTATTAATTATAAATTTTATTAAATGAAAAGAAGACTAATGTTATTTGTGTTTCAGTGTTAATTATGGGAATTGGTATTATTGGAAGTAATTGGAGTGTGAATGAGCATACTGCTGACTTTTTAGCTTTTGCTAATATGGAGGCATTAGCTCGTGGGGAATCTGGAAGTGGGATCACTTGTTGGAGGACTGTTTCGATGAATGGGGCTGGTAGGCCTGCTCATTACACTTATTGTGGAAGTTGTGATGCTGTATTGGCCCGGGAGGTTGCTGATAAAGATTATTCTCATTTATTTGTATCTCTATGAGAAATCTGTTTTGTCTGTTTTTGGGTGTGGTGCTGGCCATAGCTTGTACGCATAAAGAGTTTTATTCTTTTACAAATGAGAAGAATTTAGAAATGATATCGGTTAAGATCGACGAGATTCTTTTGGCCGATTTTATGATAAAGAAAGGGAATTATTTGTTCATGATCAGTACCCGATCGGATTCTATGGTTTATTTGTATGCTTTACCTGATTTGCAGTACTGTAAAAGTTTTGGGATAAAAGGAAAAGGTCCCGGTGAGTTTATCTTGCCTATGTTTGTAGAAGCTCCGGGAAATGATGTTTATATATGGGGATATTCCGACGTTAGATTGATTCGTTGTTTTTCAGTAGATTCTAATGCACATATTACTGTAAAGCAAGATTATCATTTGGATAAATACGAAACTTTTAATTTTATGCATTTGATCCGGGATTCTATATGTGTATATAGTTTAATGCCTACACAGCCTTTGGTAAAATTATACGATTTGAAAAATGGGAAAAATATGGGGGAATTGAAAATTGGATCTAAAAATAGGGTAAATTCCTATTTGTCCGATGGAGATGGGGTGATGGCTGCCAATGATTCGGTGATTATTGTCGCTTATCATTATAAAAAGCAGATCGATATTTATGATGTCAGTACTTTGAAACTGAAAAAGCGATTGATCGGGGATTACCGCCCTCAAAAATTAACAGACGATTTTACAGAAAATAAATATCATTATGTAGATATAGTTGCCGGAAAGAAAAGATTCTATGCTCTATACCGGGGATGCAGAAATAAAGATGCCAAAGAAAATAGTGATATTCTGGAGTCTTTCGATTATGATGGAAATCCTGTTATTAAATATAAATTCAATGATTTAAGTCCCGATATTTTTTATGTAGATGATGAAGCTGCTGTTTTATATGGTTATAAGTCCGCATACCCGGACTTAATGCTAAAATATGAATTAGAAGAAAGACTTCCGACTTATCAGGTCGATATTGATGAAAAACAAAGCTTTCGTTCCGTGTGCCGAAACTGACGTTTGGCGATTACTGGTTGGAACTGCCCACGCGCTTCAGTAAAGGGCAGTTGACTTATTTACTATATGGCAAAGAACTGTCTTCCTCAGGCTCTTACCTGAAGCTGTGGGTGAAAAAACGATTAAAAATAAGTTTTGACGGCAAAAAGAAACTGGAGAATTTCGATGTCCTGGGACATGTCAATAAGTTCTGTCGGCTCAAAATTAGCAATTATTTATGAAGGGGGTACTTTAAACCTAACCGGATGTATGGATAGCTGAGTTACCCGCTCGGAATAGTTTTCTGTAAGAAATTGATTTTAAATCTGATTCTAATATAAGAGATCAGGAAACCTTCTTTCATTGAAATTTATGGTTTTCAGCTCCGGTTTAGCTTGCCATGCAATGATAACACCGGAGACGAATAGGTACAAAAATCTCCTGCAGAGTTCTGTATTTGAGGAGGATAAATAGAACATCTGCAGGAGATATTTTAATTTGAAATCCGATGTTTTATTTTACGGGAAATTCCGGTATTGCCGGGACTTCTTTCTTTTCGGTTTTCAGTTTTTCCAGGATCACTTCGATGGCTTTGTTCAATTGTTGGTCTTCGCCGTTGAACTCCAGGTAAGGATCGTTTTCCAACAGAATATCCGGATCTACCCCGTGACCTTCGATGATAAAGCCGCTACCGTCAGCTGCAAAAGGAGCATAGGAGGGGGTGACGATAGAACCTCCGTCGACTACCGGAATGGTGCCGCTGTAACCGACTACTCCTCCCCATGTCCGGTGGCCGATGACCGTACCCAGTTTATTGAATTTAAAACGATAGGGGAACAGGTCTCCGTCGGATGCCGAGTATTCGTTTACCAATAACACTTTCGGTCCGAGGAAAGTGCCTACCGGACTTACCGAACCCGAAGTCTGGTTGGTATGCATCGTATAAAAATGAGGGGTACGCATCAGGCGCTCGGTAATCATCGGAGATACATTTCCACCGCCATTGCCCCGATCGTCGATGATCAGGGCTTTTTTACCCAATTGCGGGTAATAATGCTTGACGAATTCGTTCAGCCCGTCGACACCCATGTCCGGAATATGGATGTAACCTACTTCTCCGTTGGTGGCTTCACTCACTTTCCTGATGTTATTTTGTACCCAATTGTAATAATAAAGTTGCGATTCGTCGCTGAGTGGGGTTACTAATACCTGGCGGGCTCCTGCTGTTTCAGGCCGGGTATTCACTGTGAGTTCTACCGTTTTGCCAGCTTTGCCGATCAGTTCGCTAAAGAGATTCTCGGTTTCTTTCAGCGATTTGCCGTTGATGGCCAAAATGTAATGACCTTCTTTTACCTCCACGCCGGGCATAGTCAGGGGCGAACGGGTCGCTTCGTTCCAGTTGGCTCCTTCTATGATTTTGGTCACTTTAAAATAACCCGAAGGATCTTTTTTGAAACGGGCGCCTAACAAGCCCATCGGGATTCTTGCGGGTGTCGGATGTTCACCGTTGGCAGAATAAGCATGGCCGACACTCAGTTCTCCGATCATTTCTCCGATGACATAAGTGAGGTCTGTCCGGTGATTGACATGAGGAAT
>ERZ773192.2482-NODE-2482-length-15581-cov-4.372408_pt1 | contig 15581 bp, 14 predicted proteins | sample MGYA00581010_ERZ773192 | MGnify/ENA primary metagenome ERZ773192 (study PRJEB29015, sample SAMEA2737741) | human gut metagenome | biome: human gut; feature: human-associated habitat; material: faeces | place: China | collected 2012 ...
AGAAGGTAGCCGGACGAGCGTGCAGACCAACCTGATTTTCAACGGTAACTTCTTTGACGTACATAGTAAAACGCTCCTATCTATTATCGTTCTGGGGAATGCAATTATGTTTTGCGCCTGTTGCGTTGTGATTATTTTAGCGCAAAGCGAAACCGTTGTACAGACCCCAGACGCATTTTTGGCGGTTTTCCCAAGGATGAGGGGGGCATTTTCCACCTTTTATACAAATACAACAAAATTATTCCCCCAGTGTTGGCGGGGTAATACAAAAGTTTTCAACATTTTTTCGACGGAGGGTCAGCGCTCCGACTGCTTTTGTGCTTATCCGGCAGAGTATGACGTTTGCCGCAGACTCCGCTCAACCCTCGTACTGCATCCACAGCAGCGCGCATTTCTTTACAACAGAAGGGTATTCCGCAGGGTCAAATTCCATGTCTTTTTCGCCTGTGAATTTCCATCCCATCCGACGATAGAGAGCAATGGCGCGGGCGTTGGTGTCCAGCACGCTCAGGCGGGGATGCTCATACTCTTCCAGCTTTTTGCGGGCGAAATCCAACATTTTCTGGCCGATGCCCTTTCCCTGGGCATTCCCAGACACAAAGAGATGCTCAATGCGGCCGGTCTTGTGGTCTACGCTCACCATGCCGTCCGGCACATCTTTCGTCGTGTGCAGGTAGCAGGCCCAGCCGCCTTTTTTCTCCGCCTTGAGCTGAGCGAGAAACTCCTCTTCTGTCAGGCTTGCACAATACTCTTCCGTCCAGTTTCCGGCGCAGACGGCGCGGCGTCCCTCCGCAAACAGCTTTGCCGCAGCGGCAAACTGTTCCTCCGTCTTGACGAGGCGGACATTCTCGCCCCGCTTCCACTTGGGCAGCTCGGTGATGGGGTGGCTCTCGCACCACTGCTCATACAGCTCCGGGCGGCGCAGACGGGTGCGCTCCCGGCTCTGCTGCCCCCGCCAGGCATCGATCTTCTGGTGGTTGCCCTCCAGCAGGACAGGCGGCACAGCATGGTCCTCCCAGACCTCGGGCCGGGTGTACTGGGGGTACTCCAGCAGGCCGTCCCAGTAGCTCTCCTCCTCGTAGCCCTTCTGCTCGGCCAGAACGCCGGGCTTCAGGCGGAGGACACTGTCTGCTACCACCAGGCTGGCCAGCTCACCGCCGGTGAGGATATAATCGCCGATGGAGATCTCCTCGTCCGCAAAGGCATCGATCACGCGCTCATCAATGCCCTCGTAGTGGCCGCAGACCAGGGTCAGGTTGTCGTACTGGGCCAGCCGGCGGGCGTGCTCCTCGGTATAGCGCTGCCCACCTGCCGTCAGGAATACTATATGCGGCGCAGGCCGTCCCTGTTCCTGCACTTCCTTCTGGACTGCCCGCAGGCAGTCGGCAATGGGCTGGGCATAGAGCACCATGCCGCAGCCGCCGCCATAGGGATAGTCGTCGGTCTGCTTCTGCTTATTCAGGGTGTAGTCCCGGATCTGGTGGCAGTGAGTCTCAATATATCCCTTTTTGGCGGCGCGGCCGATGATGCTGGAATCCAGCACCTGCTGGCACATCTCCGGGAAAAGGGTCACGATATCCACACGCATCCCCATGGCTCACTCCTCCTCCCGCTCACTGTCAAAATCGTCATCCAGCAGGCCCGGAATGGGGGTGACAAGGAGATAGCCCTCCGGCGGGTTGCGCTCTTTCAAAAAGGCATCCACCCCGGGGAACATATATTCCTTGCCGCCGGGAGCCTTGACGGTGTAGATATCCTGTGCGCCGGGGTGGTCCACGCTGGTCACCACGCCGTACACCTTGCCGGTATCGGCATCCCGCACTTCACACCCGATGAGGTCGGCCACATACCACTTGCCCGCAGGCAGGGTGGCATCGTCACGGTCAAAGTAGAACACCTGCCCCCGCAGGGCACGGGCGGCATCCATATCGCTGACCCCTTCCAGCTGGAGCAGGGCCATCTGCCCCTGGGGGCGGATGGAGGTGATCTTGTAGCACCTGCCGCCCTGGGGGGTGGTGTACAGGCGGCCCACCTTTTTCAGAAAGGCCACGCCGTCACACCACAGCTCCAGCTTCATCTCGCCGCGCACACCGTGGGTGGTCACCACCTTGCCGGCTTCCAAGTATTTCTGCATTGCTTTTACTCCTTTAGCATCCTCCCCCTCTCCGTCATTGCTACGCAATGCCACCTCTCCCGAGGGGAGAGGCCTTGGCAGTCACCACAAAGTTTCTGGTTTTGCCAAGGGCTCCCCCTTTGGGGGAGCTGGACGCGAAGCGGCCTGAGAGGGCGAAAAAGAGAATATTCTAAATCTAATAGTAAGGGAAATAAAAAAATATGGAAAAATACGATCTGATCATTGTGGGTGCCGGTCCGGCCGGCATCTTCACCGCTGTAGAGCTGCTGCGCCACGGCAGCAAGAAAAAGATCCTGCTGGTGGAAAAGGGCAAGCCGGTGGAAAAGCGCCACTGCCCCAAGGCCGAGCTGGGCCACTGCGTCAACTGCCGCCCCACCTGCGCCATCACCACCGGCTTCTCCGGTGCAGGCGCGTTCTCGGACGGCAAGCTGAGCCTCTCCTATGAGGTGGGCGGCGACCTGCCCACCCTGATCGGCGAGGAGTTCGCACAGGAGCTCATCCATTACACCGATAAGATCTACCTCGAATTCGGTGCCGACCCCCATGTGGAGGGCATCTACACCGGCGAGGACATCAAGGAGATCCGCAAGAACGCCATCCACGCCGGTCTGAAGCTGGTGGACTGCCCCATCCGCCACCTCGGCACCGAGAAGGCACAGCAGCTCTATCTCGCCATCCAGAACTATCTGGCTGACAACGGCGTGGAGATGCTCTTCTCCACCGAGTGCGAGAACATCATCCTCGAAGACGAGGAGTGCAAGGGCGTGCTGCTGCGTCAGGGCAACGGAGAGCCCCGCGCCGTCTACGGCGACACCGTGGTCATCGGCACCGGCCGCCGCGGCGCAGACTGGCTTGAGAAAATTTGTGCAGAGCACCATATCGCCCACAAGCCTGGCACCGTGGACATCGGTGTCCGCGTCGAGTGCCGCAACGAGGTCATGGAAAAGGTGAACAAGGTGCTGTATGAGTCCAAGCTCATCGGCTACCCGAAGCCGTGGAAGAACAAGGTGCGCACCTTCTGCCAGAACCCCGGCGGCTTTGTGGCGCAGGAAAACTACGACAACGACCTTGCGGTGGTCAACGGCCACAGCTTCAAGGAAAAGAAGAGCCCGAACACCAACCTTGCCATTCTGGTGTCCCACAACTTTACCGAGCCCTTCAACCAGCCCATCGCCTACGCCCAGAAGGTGGGCGAGCTGACCAATATGCTGGGCGCAGGCCACATTATGGTGCAGCGCTACGGCGATATTCTGGACGGCAAGCGCACATGGCAGAAGGAGCTGGCACAGTCCAACGTGAAGCCCACGTTGAAGGACGCCGTGGCCGGTGATATCACCGCCGCCATGCCCTACCGCGCCATGACCAACATCATCGAGTTCATCAAGATGCTGGACATGGTGGTGCCCGGCTTTGCCGCCAACGAGACCCTGCTGTACAGCCCGGAGCTGAAGTTCTACTCCAACAAGGTGAAGATGGACGAGAACCTTGACACCAACATTCAGGGTCTGCACTGCTTGGGCGACTCCTCCGGCTGGACGCGCGGGCTGATGATGGCTTCGGTTATGGGCGTGCTCATGGGCCGCAAGCTGGCTGAAAAGGAAGGCTGCTAAAGGTTATCTATAATAAAAAATCCCGGCACCGCAAGGTGTCGGGATTTTTTGTTATCACATTTTAGCCCTCGATGAGCTCCACAGTGGCCATCTTGACCGGGGTGGTGGGCTTGTCGTTCCAGTCGGTGCGGACAGCAGCGATCTTATCCACAACGTCCATGCCGGCAACGACCTTGCCGAAGGCGGCATACTGGCCGTCCAGATGAGGTGCATCCTGATGCATGATGAAGAACTGGCTGCCTGCGCTGTTGGGGTTCATGCTGCGGGCCATGCTGATCACACCGCGGGTGTGCTTGAGGGGGTTGTTGACGCCGTTAGCGGCAAACTCGCCCTTGATGTTCCAGCCCGGGCCGCCGGTGCCGGTGCCCAGCGGGCAGCCGCCCTGAATCATAAAGCCGGGGATGACACGGTGGAAGGTCAGGCCGTTGTAAAAGCCCTCTTTGACCAGCTTTTTGAAATTCTCACAGGTGATGGGGGCAACTTCCTCGTTCAGCTCGATGTCGATGATGCCGCCGTCTTCCATAGTAATGCGAACCATAACGCTACAATACTCCTTTTGTGTTGACCCCGCAGCGGGGGTGTTGGTGGGCAGAAATGCCTGCCCGGATATCCCTTATAGTATACCATAGGTTTTGCCCGTTGCAACGATGCAGATGCAACGTTTTTGTGAATTATCTGCCCCAATAGGCTAAAAATGTGCGCCGCAACCGGAGTTTGCGCTCTGGTTGGTGGACGCAACCGGGCATTTGTGCTAAAATCGTGCCACAAAAAACCACAAGAGAAAGCTTCCAAAGGAGGAAACGAATATGAAAAGTGATTTTCTGACCAACCTATTTTTCAGAGCGCTCCAGACGGTGAGCATCGCGACGATGATCGTGCGGCTGCTGCTGCCGGTGGCCATCGTGGCTGCACTCTATCTGCTCTGGCGCATCGCCCGCAATCTGGAAAAGCCGCCGAAGCTCACGGAGGAAGTCAAGATCGTGCGCAAGTCGCTTTCTGAAACACTCAAGGAGAACCGCACCCGCTGCAAGATGACGCAGGAGTTTGTGGCTGAGACTATCGGCGTAAGCCGTCAGGCGGTGTCCAAGTGGGAGAATGGCACCTCGGAGCCGAACACCTCCAACCTGATGGCACTGGCAAGGCTGTACGGCATCCCGGCAGAGGATCTGCTCAAGGGCGTGGAAAGCGCACTGGAAGCACAGGAAAAATAATTACAACTCCCCCTGCAGCTCCACCATATCCGCCCAGAAGCGCTTGGGGCAATGGGTCATGCGGCCTTTTTCGTTGTGGCGCGCTTTGATTTCCAGCGTTTTGTAGAACTGCGTCCACAGCGCCTGAAACTGCTGCTCCCGCGCACTGGGCGGCGGCAGCTCCAAGGGCGCTGCCAGCTCCAGCAGCCGGGTGCTGCGCCCCTCGTGCAGCAGCACCGCCTGATGGACGGCATCATAGATCATGAAATCCTCCTCCGGGAAGCGTCCGCAGAAGTGCGGGCGCAGCAGGGGGAGGATATAATTTTTGGGGTGGATGACCGCGCCCAGCATGCCGTCGTGCTCCTCGAAACGCACAAAGCCCTGAAACTTGTCTACCTCCCAGTCCAGACTTTTTTTCATGGCGTAGAGGGGCGCGACCACCGGGTGCCCCTCCCGCTTGACCGTGCCTGGGCCCAGCGCAAAGGCCAGATGCAGAAACCGGAGCAACAGCAGCTCCTTGTCCTCCTGCCCGGAGAGAAAATCCCGGCTGACGAGGTACTCGGTCTCTGCGCCCAGCTTTTTGCCAAAGCTGGCGAATACCCGCCGGGCAACGGCGGGGTCGGTGGCAATGTCCTTGACCGGGTAGAGGGTGGCAGTCTCCCGCTGGGGCGTCCACACCGCAAAGGGAAGCTCGTGCTGGGCAAAGCTTTCGTACACGCAGCACAGAAAACCCTCAAAGCTGCCGTCATACAGGTAGACCACATCGGCATCGTGCAGCTTGCGCGCCCCCTTGGGGCTTACAGTGCCTTGGCAAGACATTGCACGGCCTCCTCCCTTACCATGCGGACAGCCGCCCGGGGCGGCACGCCCTGCCTGATGAGGTTGTCCACGGCGGGCGGGCTGAACAGGCTCAGCTGCTCGCAGCTGCCGCTGAATACGTTGGGGTCGATGAGCGCCCGGGTGATGCGCTCCCGTCCGGCGCTGCCCCGGCCCGGGTGCGCCCCGGAAAAGCCCCGGCAGGTGATGAAATACTGCGCCCGCTTGAGCACCACGCCCATGCGTTTCAGCTCGTCCAGACCCAGTGCCGCCTGCTTGCGGGCGCGCCAGATGCGCCGGGCGCTTTTGGGGCCGATGCCCGGCACCCGCAGCAGCATCTCGAAGGGGGCGCGGTTCACGTCCACCGGGAACAGCCCGTAGTGCTGGACGGCCCAGTTGCATTTCGGGTCGAGATAGGGGTTGAAGCTCTGGTTGTCCTGATCCAGTATCTCGTCGGCCTTGAACTGGTAGAACCGCAGCAGCCAGTCGGCCTGATAGAGCCGGTGTTCCCGCAGGAGCGGCGGCTTCGTGTCCAGCGCGGGCAGGCGGGTGTCATCCGATACCGGGATATAGGCCGAGTAGAACACCCGCTTGAGGCCGTATTTCTGGTACATCCCCTCGGACAGCTGCAAAATGTGGTAGTCCGTCTCGGGCGACGCACCGACGATCATCTGGGTGCTCTGGCCGGCGGGAGCGAACTTGGGCGCGTGGCGGTAGAGGGTCAGCTCCTGCCTGCTCTCTTCACCTGCCACCGAGATCTGCTTCATGGGCCGGAAGATGGAGTGGCGGCCCTTGTCGGGGGCGAGAAGATGGAGGCTCTGCTCGCTGGGCAGCTCGACGTTGACGCTGAGGCGGTCGGCGAGGTAGCCCATCTGCTGGATGAGCTCGGGGCTGGTGCCGGGGATGGTCTTGGCATGGATGTAGCCGCCGAAGTGATATTCGTTCCGCAGCAGCCGCAGAACGGTGAGCATCCGCTCGGTGGTGTAGTCGGGGGTCCCCAGCACGGCGCTGGACAGGAAAAGTCCCTCGATGTAGTTGCGGCGGTAGAACTCGATGGTCAGTTCTGCCAGCTCCCGGGGCGAAAAAGTGGCCCGGGGAACGTCGTTGGACTTCCGATTGACACAGTAGCTGCAGTCGAAGGCGCAGCAGTTGCTCATCAGGACTTTCAGCAGGCTGACGCAGCGGCCATCAGCGGTAAAGGCGTGGCAGCAGCCCGGCGCATAGCAGCTGCCGATGGTGCCGCGCTTCGCCGGATGGGACGCGCCGCTGGACGTACAGGCCACGTCATATTTTGCGCTGTCGGCCAAGATGGTGAGCTTGTCCATCAGGGACTGTTCCATAGAAAGATACCTCCCAGAAGGGTATATTTCCCCCTTACCCCCACAGCTGCTGATCGGAAGCGCCGTGGGGCAGGGGAGAGACTCACCACTTGGCCTTCGTCTCGACCACGCGGCCCGCGATGTGCAGGCGGTTCAGGTCCTCACCCTTGATGACCAGCTCGTTGTAAGCGGGGTTGAAGGGCTGCAGAACGACGCAGTTGCCCCGCTGGATATACCGCTTGAGGGTGCCTTCGCCCTCGTCGCCGTAGACCAGCACACCCAGGTCGCCGTTTTCCAGCGTGTCCTGCTTGTGGACAAGGGCGAGGTCGCCGTCCTGGATGCGGGGCTCCATACTGTCGCCGCGCACGACGAGGTAGAAGTAGTTGGAGGGGTCCTTGACGCGGGCATACTCCTGCCCATAATCCTCCTCAAAGGCCAGTGCGCCGTACCCGGCCTTCACGGTGCCGATGACCGGGATGAGACTCTCGGCGTAGTTGCCGAAGAAACGCTCCTCAGGGGTGGTCACGTTGGACACCGGGCGGTAGAGCCCCAGCAGGAAATCGGCTGTGGTGCTCAGGATCTCCGCGATGCGGGCCACCGTGGCGGGGTCGGGGGAGGATTTGCCGCTTTCCCACTTGCCGACGGCCTGCTGGGTCACCCCCAGTTTGGATGCCAGCTCAGCCTGACTGATCCCCTTCTGCTTGCGGCACTGCTTCAAAAGCTCTGAAAACGACATGGTCGTACACTCCTTTACTCCGAGGTCAATATTTTATGCTTTTATTGTACAACAAAAAGATGTTTTTGTAAAGAGAAAAGTGAGCGGCCAGCCAAAAAAAGGTTGTCGCATGAGAGGGATCTGCAGGGCTGGACGAAAAACTTTCAATTTGGGCTTGACAGAAGGCCGGAAATCTGGTAAATTAAATAGGCATTCGGTACGGCGTGTGCGAGTGCCCACGAGGAGAGATGTCCGAGTGGTTTAAGGAAGCAGTCTTGAAAACTGCCGTACGGCAACGTACCGTGGGTTCGAATCCCACTCTCTCCGCCATTTTTATTGAATAAGTGTAACACACTTTGCTCTGGAGTAGTACTCAAGAGGCCGAAGAGGCGCCCCTGCTAAGGGCGTAGGTCGTCTAAACAACGGCGCGAGGGTTCAAATCCCTCCTACTCCGCCAAGAAAAAGCTCGATGGTTCGTTGAAACCACCGGGCTTTTTCCATTGCTGCACACTTTTGTGGATTTTCGGGGCGGATGATTTACTTTTGCACCCGGATTTCTTATAATGGTATAAAACGGAAATGCCGGAACAGGAGGAAACGAGCAATGGCACTCAAAAAATTTGCCCGCGGGGACGTCATCCTGCCCGCAGTGGTCTTCCTGCTCACATTTGTGGTGGCGCTGTTTTCGCTCCGGCTGCTCTCACTCGATCAGGAAAAAGACGAGCGGCTGCGGGCTGTCTATGCGGCCGAGTCCACCATCAGCCGTGTGTCTTCCCAGCTGAACCGCTATCTGGCAGAATCGGACTTCTTCAAAAAATATATCGAGTCGGGCCATGTGCTCCGTGAAGAGGAGTTTGCAGTTATATCCAGCAATATGCAGGATGGCAGCAGCGTCATCAAGACCCACGAGCTGGCGAAAGACGGCGTCGTCTCCCAGGTGTACCCGGTAGCGGGCAATGAGGCGGCCATCGGGCTCGATGTGCTGTATAACCCCGCCCGCAAAAAGGAAGCAAACCTTGCCAAGAACAGCGGGATGTACACCATCGCTGGTCCCTTCGAGCTGGTGCAGGGCGGAACGGGCGCGCTGCTGTTTGACCCCATCTATACCTATAGTGAAAAGGGGGAGCGCTCGTTCTGGGGCTTCTCCATCCTTGTTTTACAGTGGGACAACTTCATTGAGGAGGTCGAGCTGGACAAGATGGAGGATGCGGGCTACCGGTATCAAATCTGGAAAAAAGACCCCTATACCGGCGAAAAGATCGTCATCGCGGAGAGCGAAGAGGATTTTCACGGCAACGCGCTGGAAGTTGCGTGCAGCGTCCCCAACGATACATGGTATTTTGAGATCATCCCGAAGGCCGGGTGGTTCTCGGACCAGCAGCTCTTGCTGGGCATCGTCATCGCCACCATCATTGGCATGATGGCGGCCTATGCCTGCTGGGAGCTTATGAACCGGCACCAGAAGGACCTGCAGCACGAAGCGGCTCTTGAAAAGTCTGCGCAGGAGGCCCGGGCAGCCAACGAGGCAAAGACCCGCTTCCTGTTCAATATGAGCCATGACATCCGCACCCCGATGAACGCCATCATCGGCTTTTCGGAGCTTCTGGAAAAGCACATCGACGAGAAGGACAAGGTGCTGGATTACACCGAGAAGATACGCTCGTCCAGTGCTTTCCTGCTCTCGCTCATCAACTATGTGCTGGAAATGGCCCGCATCGAGAGCGGCAAGGCTGTGCTGAAAGAAGAACCCGGCGACCTGTGCGCGCTGATGCAGACGCTCTCAGACGTATTTGAGCCCTCTGTCCAGCAGAAAAAGCTGACCTGCACCTACCATACTGATGTCGAACATCCCTATATTGTGAGCGACCGCACCAAAGTGCGGGAGATATTGCTGAATGTCATCAGTAACGCCATCAAGTATACGCCCGAGGGCGGACATATTGCGGTGTCGGTGAAAGAACTGCCGGCTGAGAAGCCGAAGACGGGCCGCTATACCTTTACTGTTCAGGACGACGGCATCGGCATGAGCGAGGAGTATCTGCCCCATATCTTCGAGGAGTTCACCCGTGAGCATACCAGCACCGAGAGCAAAGTCATCGGCACCGGCCTCGGCCTGCCCATCGTGAAGGCTCTCGTGGAGTGGATGCACGGCAGCATCGACGTGCAGAGCAAGCTGGGCGCAGGAACCACTGTGACCATCACCCTTGGGTTCCCACTGGCGGATGAGGTCCAGAAGAGCGTAGAAGAGCAGGATGCAAAGGGCGACGCGGCCCAGCTCAGGGGCTGCCGCATCCTGCTGGCCGAGGACAACGACCTCAACGCAGAGATCGTCGTGACCATTCTGGAAGAGAGCGGCCTTACCGTGGAGCGCACTGCCGACGGTGAACTCTGCATCGAGGCACTCAAAGCCCACCCGGCGGGCTATTATGATGCCATCCTCATGGACATCCAGATGCCCAACATGGACGGCTATCAGGCAACGAAGATCATCCGCAATCTGTCGGGCAATTATCGCACCATCCCCATCATCGCCATGACGGCCAACGCCTTCGACGAAGACCGCCAGAAAGCCCTCTCCGTCGGCATGGACGCCCATCTGGCAAAGCCTGTTGATGTGGAGCGGCTGTTTGGGACGCTGCGGAAAGTGATAAGATAAGCATATCATTTCATCAATAACAAAAAGAACCCCAGCCTAAGCCGGGGTTCTTTTTGTTATGGGCCAGGCAGGACTTGAACCCGCGACCAAGCGGTTATGAGCCGCCAGCTCTGACCAACTGAGCTACTGGCCCACGAAGACGGCGGTCTGCCGCACATGGACTAACTATAAGTATACCAAAAAATCAGAAAAAAGCAAATCCTTTTGCCGGAATTATTTTGTGCGGCGGGCGTCGAATTTGCGCAGCATGAACTCGTCCAGCATCGCGGGCTGGAACAGCGGCTCTTTGTAGCCAAAAGCTTCCCGGATGAAGATGAGGGTCACGATGGTCTGGCGGCCCGGGTCGAACCGGAGGGTGTAGAGGGTGTCCAGCGGCTGCTGGGTGGGCTGATGGAGCGTCAGGTGGAGGGTGAAGCCGCCGTCGTTCTCCCGGCGGCACTCGTAGGCAAAGAGGTCGGTGTCGCTGTGGGTGTCCAGACGGTCAAAGCATTCGTCCAGCGCAAGGCTAGTGCGGAACTCGGACAGGCCGGCGGGGCCGTACTGGCTGCGGCGGTTTGTCTCCCGCCGGGAGAGCAGGTACACAATGATGCCCAGCGCACAGGCTAAAAGACAGACGGAAACGACAGCGTTCATGGAAAGACCTCCCCCAAAAGAGTTTTCCTTATTGTAACACAACCTGCGGGGGTTTGTGCTATAATATTTACAATTCTTTTTTAAATTTTTCTGCAAGCCGGGCGCAAACGCCCGGGGGAGGGCTTCATGAAGCTTAAATTTACACGCAAGACCTGGTATTTCTTTTTGCTGGCTGCAGCGGCGGTGTCCATGCTGGGCGGCTTTGCCGTGCTGGGCGGGATGGATTTTTCCGGGCTGGAAATGATCGTGTTCTGCCTTACCGGCATCGCGGTGCTGTTTCTGGCGGCGCAAAAGGGCGCACCGGCAAGGGAAAAGCGCAACTACACCGGCGTGTTCGTGGTGCTGATGCTCAGCAAGCTGGGTGCCAGCGGCTGGGCGGGGGATATCTGCTCGGCGCTGGTGTGGCCTGCCTTGCTGGCAACGGAGTACGAGCGCGGCAGACCCATCCAGCGGCAGTTGCAGCTGGTGAGCGCCGCCGAGGTGCTGCGGCTGGTGTTCTGGATGCTGACCAAGTACGCGGGCATGAGCGGCCTTGCCTTCTGGACGAATATCCTGTTCGTGCTGCTGACCTGCGCCCGGGGCTGGGCAGGGCTTACCCTGTATAAGACGCAGGAGGAGACCCTGTGACCCAGCGCCGCAGGACGTCTAAAGCCAAGGCAAAACGCCGCTTTGGGCGCAGAGCCTTTCTGACCGGGGCGGGCGTTGCCGCCTGCGGGTTGGCGGGGTGGTACCTGCGGCAGAAAAGCGATGCAGACCACACTGCTGCCTCCGGGCAGGATGCGCCCCCGGCACCCAACCCCGCCCTGCCCGCCGGAGAGTGGCGGGCGGTGTGGGTGAGCTATCTGGACTGGGCGCTGCTGGATTTCTCCACCGAGGACACCTTCCGCGCCGGGGCGGCGCAGCTGCTGGACAACTGCGCCGGGCTGGGGCTGAACACTGTACTGGCACAGGTGCGCCCCTTCGGGGATGCACTGTACCGCAGCAGTTTGTTCCCGTGGAGCCATCTGTGCACCGGGGTGCAGGGAAAAGACCCCGGCTTTGACCCGCTGGATGTCTTTCTGACCGAGGCGCACCGCCGGGGCATCGGGGTAGAGGCGTGGGTCAACCCCTACCGCCTGCGCTCCTCGGCGGCCATGCCGCCGAACCTTGCGGACGGCAATCTGGCCAACACCCACCCGGAGTGGGTGTGCACGGTGGACGAGGGCCTTTACCTGAACCCCGCCGAGCCTGCCGCCGCCGACTATGTGGTGCAGGGCGTGGCCGAGCTGGTGCAGAACTACGCTGTGGACGGCATCCACTTCGACGACTATTTTTACCCCACGACAGATGCTGCGCTGGACGCGGCCCAGTTCGCCGCCAGCGGCGCGGGGGATCTGGCCGCATGGCGGCGGCAGAACGTCACCGCGCTGGTGAAAGCGGTCCACGATGCCGTCAAAGCCGCCGACGCTACCCTCCGTTTCGGCGTCAGCCCGCAGGGCAACCCCGACAACGACCTCGGTCAGCAGTACAGCGACGTGAAAGCATGGCTGGCCGCCGAGGGCGAAAACGCCGTGGTGGACTACCTCTGCCCGCAGATATACTGGGGTTACGGCTATACCCTCCAGTCGGGCAGCACCCGCTTCGCCTTTGAGAACATCGTGCCGGAGTGGCTGGCCATGCCCAGGGCGGCATCCACGGCCCTCTACTTCGGGCTGGGGGCCTATCGCATCGGCGAGGGGGACGGCGGTGCCAACGAGGACAGCCAGAGCCAGTGGTGTACGGGCAGCGCTCTTGCCCGGCAGGTGGAAAGTCTGCACAGCCTCGGCGCGGGCGGCTGGGCGCTCTACCGGTACGATTCGCTGTTCCGGTCGGCTCAGCCGGAGCTTGCCGACGCCGAACGTGCGGCGCTGGCCGCTCTGACTACAGCCTGAACTCTTGTATGGGAGCATAAAATGCGGTATACTATTAAAAGCTATTTTCGTAAGCGTTGCACACCGCCTGAGCGGTCTTTTTGCCTGCATACTGCGTTGATTTTCCTCGCAATCCGCCTAGGATTGCTTCGGAAAACCGCCTTGTCTGCCGACAAAAATCCTCGTCATTCGGTGCACCCTGCTTGCGAAAATAACTTTTAAGAATCGTGTAAAACCTCGTGTTAAAACAAAATTTGAGGATAAAAGATCATGAAAAAGATAAAGCGAATCGTCCTGCTCGTCGTGGCGGTGCTGGTACTGCTTGTGGCTGCGTCCGGCGTCAAGACTGTGCTGGACATGAAGAACAGCGCGGACAATGAGGTGCAGGAAGAGGACAGCACCCGCTGGGCCGAACTGACCAGCGACCCGCTGAACCTCGAGGGCATTGCTGACGCCTCGGCCAAGTATGCCTCGGCGGCAGTGAACGGGAGCTTGAACCTCGTGTTCAACGGCATCTGGAGCCGCCAGACCGATTACTTCACCGTTCCGGGCGGCAGCCTGACCATCACCGGCTACGGCACCGCCGAGGGTACCCAGCGGTACAAGGTGTCCGTCTGGCAGAAGGTGGCCGGCGGCGCACAGTACGTCAACGGAAGCACCTATTATATCAAGACCGATGGTCAGAACTACCGCTGCGTCATCTCCGGGCTGGACCCGGCGGCCAGCTACCGCCTGACCATCTCCTACGATTCCAGCCGCTACTACCTCTATGGCGGACTCAAAGTGGAGGGCATCGCAGGATGAAGACACAGACCAAACATTCGCTCATGCTGATGCTCTGTGCCTTTATCTGGGGTACGGCTTTCGTGGCCCAGAGCGCAGGCTCCGGCATGGGGGCCTATTCCTTCCTCGCAGGGCGCAGCTGGCTGGCCGTCCTTGTGCTGATCCCCACCGTGTTCGCCTTCGACGCCGTGCGCAAAAAACAGGGCCAGCCCTACGGCTGGCCGAAGGAGAAGTCAGAGCGAAAGACTCTGCTGGCAGCGGGCCTCGTCTGCGGCACCTTCCTGTTCGCGGCCTCAGCGGCTCAGCAGATCGGCATCACCATCAACCCGTCCACGGCCAAGGCCGCGTTCCTGACGGCCATGTACGTTGTGATGGTACCGGTGTTCGGCCTCTTTCTGGGCCGGAAGGGCAGCGCTCAGCTCTGGGCCAGCATGGTCATCGCCGTGGCGGGCCTGTATATGCTCTGCATGAAGAACGGCTTCGGCGGCATTGAGACCAGCGACTGGATACTTCTCAGCTGCGCCGTGCTGTTCAGCTTCCAGATCATGTCCATCGACCACTTTTCGCCGCTTGTGGACGGTGTGCGGCTGAGCCTCATCCAGTTCATCGTGGTGGCTGTGGAGAGCTCTGCGGCGGCGCTGATCTTCGAGACGCCCACGCTGGCAGAGTATGGCGCAAACTTTCTGCCTGTGGTCTACTGCGGCGTCATGTCCAGCGGCGCGGGCTATACGCTTCAGATCCTGGGCCAGAAAGATCTGAATCCCGCCATCGCCAGCCTTATCATGTGCTTGGAAAGCGTATTCAGCGCGCTGGGCGGCTGGCTGCTGCTGGGCCAGAACCTTTCGATGCGGGAGAGCGCAGGCTGCACCCTCATCTTCGCCGCCGTTGTGCTGTCTCAGCTGCCCTTTGCGGAGCTGCGCAGATGCAAAAAGGGCGCGTGATGCTGCGGGCGGCCGGGGGCATCCCCTATGAGCTGACGCGGGGGCGGGTCAAGCGGCTCAACCTCCACGTCCGGCGGGACGGCACCGTGGCCCTCAGCATCCCTCTGCGCACGACGCTGGAAGCCGCCGACGCCTACGTCATCGCCGAGGCGGAGTGGATACGGGCTGCACAGGCCCGGCAGGCCGCCCGCGAAAAGCGGCAGGAGGAACTGCCCGACAAGGCGGCCGCTCTGGCCCACTTCACGGCCATGAGCGACAAGGTCTACCCGGCCTTTGCCGGGGTGCTGGGCGGGCAGAAGCCCACCATCAGGGTGCGGGACATGACCAGCAGGTGGGGCGTGTGCTACATGAAACGGCGGCAGATCACCTTTGCGCTGCAGCTCTACAACATGCCGCCCGCCGCGCAGATCTATGTGGTGGTGCACGAGTACTGCCACTTCCTGCAGCCCAACCACAGCCCGGCCTTCTGGGCCGAGGTGGAAAAGCTGCTGCCGGACTGGAAAGAACGGCGGGCTTTATTGAAATAAACCTTGTGATAAAAATCAACAGGAGGGGTTCGACCCTTGGAAAGTGAAAAAAAGACCTCCGGCGGCGACAAATATTCAAAACTGGCCGGAAACACCATTATCTTTGCCATTTCGAGCTTTTCGTCAAAGCTGCTGACCCTTTTGGTGCAGCCGTTCCTGACCTACGCCATGGCCGAGATCGCCGATCTGGGTCTGGCGAAGATCCTGAGCCAGTACGCAAACCTGCTCATCCCCTTTGTGTCGATGGGCATGTCCAACGCCATCATCCGCTTCGGCCTCGATAAGGGCAACAGCGAAAAGCAGGTGTTCACCAACGGCCTGCTCACCATCCTCGGCGGCTTCGGCATCCTCGTGCTCTGCTGGCCGGT
>ERZ773192.2484-NODE-2484-length-15564-cov-4.181379_pt1 | contig 15564 bp, 13 predicted proteins | sample MGYA00581010_ERZ773192 | MGnify/ENA primary metagenome ERZ773192 (study PRJEB29015, sample SAMEA2737741) | human gut metagenome | biome: human gut; feature: human-associated habitat; material: faeces | place: China | collected 2012 ...
GACGGTCAAACGGAAATCTGGCATGATTCTTTTTTGTCTCATGCACCAGATGCTCCGCTTCATTAAAGCGTTTTTGTGGATTCCTGATTTCTGAAAGTTCTTCCCAGGTCTCTGCATACACCGGAATCAGATAGGAAACTGCTTTCCGGAAAATATTCAGCGTAGCGCGGAGCGGTATATTCTTTTTTTTAATTTCTACTCCATAGCTGGATACAATCTGCATAAAGTTTCCTACTTTCTTTCTTCCTTCTCTTTTTGTCCCTCAATGTATGCCATTACCTGATCCCGGCTTCGCTCACTTACGGTAACTGCACAGTACGATGGATTCCACAAATGTCCTCCCCACAGCTCCTGTTTTAATTCCGGATGCGAAAGAAATAACTGACGTGCCAGATTCCCCTTCATAATCTTTATCATATCTGATATAAAAAATTGCGGTTTGCAATCCAGAAGTAAATGAATATGATCTGGCATAACCTCCATCGCCAGAATCTTAAATTTGTATTCCTCCGCAAGCTCATACAACATTTTTTTACATTCTGCGTCTATTCCATTTTTCAGAACCTGTTTTCGATATTTCGTGCACCAAACAAGATGGTACTGTAAAGAATATACATATCCTCTACCATATGAAAGTGTATTTTCCTTAATAGTAAATATTTCTTTTTCCATATTTAAATTATACCATATGTTTCTATATATAGCAAACACTAGTTCTGTATTTTTATAAAAAAATTTAGCACACCTAACTCATCACTAAAGTAACGAGAATGCTGTGTGCCGTTTTTCAAGTTTTAGAAGTACGTTCGTCTCTTCGGCGTGTTCCAACTGCCTACCACGCGTTTCACGTTTGAGATCGTGACAAAGGCATTTGGATCCTTTGCCTGAACATAGTCCATAAACTGACCATATTCCTTCTTTGTGAGGATCACCAGAATCTCGCTCTTTGGGGTGTCACTGTAGCCGCCGGTGGCAGTGTAGACAGTGATACCGCGCTGGAGCGTCTCGATGACATAATGTTTAAAATCATCATTGTGCTCGGAGATGACGCAGACGCGGATCTTTCCGGTGAACTCATCGATAAAGTAGTCCAGAACGAGACCGCTGAGGTAAGTGGACAGGGCGCCGACGATCACGGTCTGGAGATCGTAGGCAAAGTAGGAGCTTGCGACGGTCACAAGACCAGCGATGATGACGGATTTTCCGAGGTCCATATGGAGATATTTGTTCATGATCTTCGCGATAATGTCGAGACCGCCGGACGCGGCGTTCGCGTTAAAGAGGACGGCCTGTCCGTAGCAGATCACGATGATCATGGCAATCATGTCCAGAGCGATATTTCCGGTCGGGGATACCGGACCCGGGAACAGAAGCTCGAACACGAAGAGCAGTGCCGGCAGCAGGACGGAGATAAAGATGATCTTTGTCCCAAAGGTCTTATCCACAAAGAGGAATGCTAAAATGATGCAGATGATGTTTAAGAGCAGCGTCATTGCGGAGAGGGACAGTGGGACAAAGTTTACGAGAACCACGGCGAGTCCGGAGATACTTCCACTGACGATGTGGTTCGGGTTCATGAAGAAATAAACTCCCACGGCGATGATGAAGGTGCCGAAGAAGATCGTTGAGAAATATTTTAGTTTTTCAAACATGGTGAGATTCCCTTTTCGTATTAGTATTTGCGTGTCAATCATATGTGAAAAATGTACAGATGTCAAACGTGTGCGTTACAGTGTGAGCGCTTGTATGCGGCAAAGTGAAAAACAGATATTGATAAAATATGAAGGATGACCGGGGATGGAAAACGCGTTGGAGAAGGAAGAGGATGACGAATCCAATCGTGTGAGATATAATGGGTCTGGAAGAATTTGCCGGTGTTTGGAGCAGGAAAAGATGAGGTTGGTAATATTATGAATTAGGAGTGTAGAATTATGTTTAGAGAGATTCGAAAAAAGAGAAATAAGATCGAGGATAGCGCGGCGGAGGAACTTCTGCAAAACAGCAGGAGAGGTGTTCTTGCGGTGAATGGGGATGAGGGCTACCCCTTTGCGATTCCTGTCAATTATTATTATGACGACGCGCAGGGAAAAATTTTTATCCATGGCGGCAAGGCAGGGCATAAGGTGGATGCGCTGAAAAGGGACGATAAGGTCTGCTTTACCGTTTATGGCAACGAAGCCTTTGAAGAAGGGGATTGGGCACCCTATCTGCACAGCGTAATTGTGTTCGGCAGATGTAAGCTGGTTGCGGACGCGGGGCAGACGGAGGATAGAGTGCGAGAGCTGGCACTGAAATATTACCCCACAAAAGAGGAGGCTGAAGCGGAAATCGTAAAGGGTATCCATGCGGTGCAGCTTTACGAGATTACGATTGAACACATGACGGGTAAGCGCATACACGAAAAATAAGGAATAGGGAGCAGGGGAAAAAGGGAAAATGAGAAATTTTCTCTTTTTTTCTGTCATTTCTTACAATTTTCTTACGATTCCGGAAAAGGACTTCCTTGTTGGACAAAGGTATGGTATATATAAAACAGAAGATTCCGACAAAGAAGGAAGGGACGGAAATCGTAAGGGGGACAGATGCATGAGCAGGGACGATAGGCGCATTAAAAAATGGAGATCCGCAGGAACATTGGGCGAGCTTTATCTGAAGGAGATGGCAGAGCAGGGCTTGCTTCTGGAGGACATGACACCTCTGAAATACATCTTTCGTGAGGACGAGCCGCAGCACCTGCGCTACCGTATCGAGGAGCTGGAGCATGTGCCGACGGACGAGGAACGGGCGGAATATGCGAAGGATGGCTGGCAGGAGGTCTGCCATTATGAGTTGGATTATGTTTTTGCAAAGGAATGCAGTGCGGATGAGCCGGAGGTGTCGCAGGAAGCGGTGCTGCGGGATTTAGATAAAAAAATAGAGAAGGAGAAAGGGAGTATCCGCGAAACAAAGATTGGGCTTTTGATTGCTCTGGTTATTTTGGCTGTGTGCGTCTTCAGCATGGGAAGGGCGGCGCTGAGCGGAGATACGCTTCTGATTGCACTGAGATTCTTTGGACCAACTGCTCTGATTGCTTTTGCAGGCGGCTATTGGGAGATACGCAAGCTGCGGCGGAAAAAGGAACGGGTCGAGGATGGTGATATCCCCGATGAATATACAAACTGGCGAAAGGATCGCGTGATAAAAGCGTTTCTGGCTCTGGTGGGCGTTGCTCTTGTTGTCGGCGGAACCTATTACGGCGGCAACTTTAACGATAAAACCTTTGACCTGCCGAAGAAAAGCACATACGCCAATCTGCCTGCGGTGCGTCTGGAAAGCCTGATAGATGAACCCCTGACCCGATGCGGCGAAAGCGTTGATCCTGCGCAGGAGGGACTTCACATGAGTGCCAATCAGTTTGATGGGATGATGTATCAGACGATAAAGCGGATGGGAGGACTTTATAACTATGGCGTGGAGCATCGCTTTGAGCTGCGGACAAAACGGGATTTGGAAACCAAGCAGTATATGCGGAACGCAGAAGGAGTAGAATGGCATCTGAATACGCGCTATACCTGCTTCCGCCGAGAACGGGATGCCGAAAAGCAATATGATAAGAATATCGAGAATGAAAGGCTGACCGAAGAAAGACGGCAGGAGAGGGGGCATGAGTTCCCTGCCTCCGAGGAAATTTCCACGGAATATCCTGCGTTTTCCCACCTGCATGTCTGCCGCACGGAGTGGAGCGAATCGGTTTCCTATCATGTGCTTTGCAGGGACGGTGAAAGGCTGATGGAGCTGGATTATACAGGACGGGAGATAGACCCCGAACAGCTTCTGGCAGAGATAGAAAAGGTTTTTGCCGCGCAGGAAGGCTGAAGCAAAAAAACAGAAAAAGATAAAATAAAAAAGCGAAATCCTTGTAAAAATGAGGACTTCGCTTTTGTTTTTTGGAAATCAACCCTCCAGCTGAGAGGTGCAGTGGGGGCATCTGGTTGCCTCAATCGCAATTTCGGATTTGCAGAAGGGACAGACCTTCGTTGTAGGTGCTTCTTCCACGGGAGCGGCAGGGCGTTTCAGCTTCACCAGCACCTTCAGCGCCGCAAAGATGACGATTGCCACAATCAGAAAATCAAGCACCTGTGTGAGAAAGGAGCCGTATGCGATGGTTGCGGTTGCCGCCTGTGCATCTGCAAGGGTGGCATAATGATTGCCGTCCAGAGGCAGATAAAGCTGGCTGAAATCTGCGCCGCCTGTTAGCTTGCCGATGATGGGCATAATCAAATCATTGACAAAAGAAGTAACGATTTTGCCGAATGCGCCGCCGATGATTACGCCGACAGCCATATCTACCACATTGCCCTTTATGGCAAATTCCTTAAATTCCTGAATGGTTTCCTTCAAAGCCATAAAAATTCCTCCTATGCTTTTTTGGGTTTTTTCCTATATTTTTTGCAAAATTTGCTTTTTTTCAACCATAGTATAACAAAAAAATCAATTTCATCCAACACAATTCAAAAACTTTTGATAAATTTTTGTAAAGAGTGTTGACGCAAAAATTATCAAGGCATATACTGGATATAGTGAGTGAAAAATCGTACAGTCAAAGCGAGGTGAACGAAATGGACGGCAGTCATAGTAAAGATACCATTCCTTTAGAGCCTGAGGGCTATCGACGATCTGAGAAAAATTTTACCGTGTATTTCGGTCAGCTTTTTTGGATACAACAGAGTTGACTGTGGTTTTTTATGCCCTTTTTTGAATGAATGCACGGTATGCGGAGAAACTTTTTTTGAAAGGCATACGGTGCTTTTTTATTTGAATTTGGGGTGAAAAAATGAGTGACATGAATGAAGAAATGCAGATTCTGTTTGATAATTATACGGCCTTGATGGACGGTGGACAGTATTTGCAGCTAAAGCAGGAATTAAATGAGGAACAGCCTGCCAATATTGCGGAATATTTTGAGGAACTGACGGCGGAAAAGCAGCTTTTTATCTTCCGTCTGCTCTCGAAGGATGTTGCGGCAGAGGTGTTCTCCTATATGGATAATGATACACAGGAGCATATTGTGCAGTCCATTACCGACCGAGAGGTGCGCAATATCGTGGACGAGATGTTTCTGGATGATACGGTGGACTTTCTGGAGGAAGCCCCTGCCAATCTGGTCAAAAAGGTGCTGCGGAATACCGATGCCGGCACAAGACAGCTGATCAACCGTTTTCTGAATTATCCCGAAAATTCCGCAGGCAGCCTGATGACAATCGAATTTGTGCGCCTGCGTGCCAATATGACTGTTACAAAGGCGCTGAGCGAAATCAAGCGTGTTGGGATGGATAAGGAAACCATCTATACCTGCTATGTGACGGATGCACAGCGAAAGCTGTTGGGGGTTATTCCTCTGAGAACCCTGATTTGTGCGGAGGATGACAGTCTGGTTGGGGATCTGATGGAGGATGACGTTATTTCCGTACACACATTGGATGACCAGGAGGAGGTTGCAAATATCTTCAAGAAATATAACTGGATGGCACTGCCCGTAACGGATACGGAGGGCAGACTGGTCGGCATCATCACGGTCGATGATATCGTGGACGTTATCGAGCAGGAAACCACAGAAGATATGGAACTGATGAATGCTGTCCTGCCTTCGGATGACGAATACCTAAAAATGAGCGTATTCGCACTGGTGAAGAATCGTATTCCGTGGCTTTGCGTGCTGATGATTTCCGGTACGCTGAGTGCCTTTGTTATCGGGATGTATCAAAGCCTTCTGGATTCGGTTGTTATGCTTTCCAGCTTTATGACAATCATCACCGGTACGGGCGGTAACGCCGGTTCACAGGCCTCTGCCATGGTTATTCGTGGTTTGGCGCTGGGTGATATTCAGATGCGTGATACGTTTAAGGTTGTGTTCAAGGAGCTGCGTGTCGGTATTCTCTGCGGTCTGATTCTGGCGATGGTCAATATGATTCGTATGACCTTTTTCGACCATTCGACCCCGTTTAATATTGACTTGACGGTTTCCATCAGTATGGGTGTTGCGGTTGTTCTGGCGAAAACACTGGGGTGTATTCTGCCTATTCTGGCAAAGGCAGTCAAGCTTGATCCTGCGATGATGGCGGGCCCCTTGATTTCTACGGTTGTGGATGCGATTGCACTGGTGGTTTATTTCAGCATTGCAACGGTGTTGGTGCTGTAAGGAGAAGAAAGAAAATAAAAAGGATAAAAACGAGAAAACGGTGTCACAAGCTTGTTATGTGATACTGTTTTTTTGTGCGGATAATTCCGCCCTGTTGAGAGATACTATTTCCAAGATTGGAAAAAGGAGATGGGAGCTTGGAATGGAATCTTTTGACGTGGGCGCAGCTTTTGTTTTTTGGGCTGGGCGCATGGTATTTTTGGAGGAGCAGCCGCAGAAAAGGCGCAGGAGAGGGCTTGCGGTGCGAGGATAATATTGTAGAGATGGATAAGCTGATGGCAATGGAGGAAACAAAGCTGACAGAACCATTGGCGGAGCAGACCAGACCACGGACACTGGAAGAAATCATCGGGCAGGAAAACGGCATCAAGGCGTTGCGCGCGGCACTCTGCGGCCCCAATCCGCAGCATATTCTGATTTACGGCCCTCCCGGTGTGGGGAAAACGGCGGCAGCGAGGCTGATTCTGGAGGAAGCGAAGAAAAGGGAAGGTTCCCCCTTCGGCGCAGGTGCAAGGTTTGTGGAGATTGATGCAACCACATTGCAGTTTGATGAACGCAACATTGCAGACCCCTTGCTTGGCTCTGTGCATGATCCGATTTATCAGGGCGCAGGGGCATTTGGCAATGCGGGGATTCCCAGACCACGCCCGGGGGCAGTCTGCGAAGCGCACGGCGGCGTGCTGTTTATTGATGAAATCGGGGAACTGCATCCGGTGCAGATGAATAAGCTTTTGAAGGTACTGGAGGACAGGGTGGCACACTTTCAGAGCAGCTATTACAGCAGCAGCAACAAAAGCATTCCGCCCTATATCCATCAGATTTTTCGGAAGGGGATGCCTGCGGATTTTCGGCTGATTGGAGCGACCACACGCAGTCCGCAGGAAATTCCCGAAGCATTGCGTTCCCGGTGTACGGAAATCTTTTTTGAACCGCTGGACAGAACCGCGGTGGAAAAAATCGCAGAAAACAGCCTGCGGCGTGCAGGCGTTTCCTATGAGGAGGGGCTTTGCGGCAGGATTGCGGCGTATGCAGGCGGTGGCAGAGATGCGGTGAATCTTGTGCAGTCGCTGACCTCACTGGCGTGGATGGAGGGAAAAAAGAAGATTACGGCGAGGGAACTGGAATGGGCGGCAGAGGCGGGCAGATATCAGCCGCTGTATCGGCAGAAAATCGCGAAGCAGCCACAGGTTGGTGTGGTAAATGGCTTGGGAGTGCAGGGCAATGGCCGAGGGACGCTGCTTTCCGTAGAAGCGGTGGTGCGGAAGGGCGGCAATGGCTTAACGGTGACGGGCATCGTAGAGGAGGAAGAACTGAAAAACGGGCAGGGAACGGCGAAACGCAAGAGCAATGCCCGTTCTGCGGCGGAGAATGTGCTTACACTGCTGGAACAGTTCGGCTTTTCTGCGCAGGATTTCCATGTGCATCTGAATTTCCCCGGAGGGGTTCCTGTGGATGGGCCCTCCGCAGGGGTAGCAATGTTTCTTGCGATTTATTCCGCTTTTACGGAAATACCTGTAGCCCATACCCTTGCGCTGACGGGGGAAGTCGGTCTGCATGGACAGGTGCTCCCTGTTGGCGGCGTGGAGCAGAAGCTTGCGGCGGCAAAGGAGGCAGGTGCGACGAAGGTCTTGATTCCGAAACAGAATTGGAAGGAAAGCTATTACAATTTGGGAATAGAGGTCATTTCTGTTGCAACAGTGCAGGAGCTGCTCAGTGCGGCGTTTCTTTCTGAGGGCGCGGCACTTTCGGAAGGAATTGATTTTTTGCAGGAAAAGGAAATCGGGTAAAAATGAAATGCAAAAGCTCCGCGCGGGAGAAGGTTCTGCGTGGAGCTTTTTTGAAACGAATTATTCGGTTTCTCTGAAAATGGTACGGAAAATCAATCGCACGAGGGGACCGCAGTAAAACAGCTGATAGCAGATAGCCATGGGGAAGTTGCGTGCCCATGTCTGTACCCATGTGCAGAAATCAGGCTTGTTGAAAAGTACTGTGGCAATCAGACTCATCACAGGGCACATGATACAGCAGATGCAGATAGAGATTGCAAAGGTAATCAGCTGCGGTCTGTCATCGGGGCGCATTACCTGAAAGGCAAGAGCCGTTGCAAGTTTGCCGACGATAAAAAATTCCAGCACAAAGGCAATTGGGAACATGATTGGCATTTCATGCAGTGCGGCAAGAAATGTCATGGCGGAAACACCGCCTGTGTTCCATGCAACATTGTACACAATCATACCGTATACCATTACGGCTGCCATGATGGCGGTGAAAACAGCGTCTTGAAATTTGTTTTTTGGCATAAAAAATCCTCCTGAATCATAACTTTATGTGTTGTTCGTTATCATCCGGAGGGAGTGTGCGTTTCCAATTTATTACCATATCTTATTAGCATCTTTGATAGTATATCATATTTTTATGAGTAATACAAGAAAAATCAGGGATTTTATTTTTCGATAGAAAGCTGGGATTTGACCGCAGGAGAGATTTATTGTATACTATTTAGTTAAGGCGAAGCCTTGATTTTTTGGGGATTTTCGCCGAATGGATACAAAAAATAAAGCTTTTTATAAGGATTTTGATATACGAGGTGAAAAGAATGGAGAAGAAACAAGCGATTCTTGTGCCGATGATTGCACTGCGGGGCATGAGCATTTTCCCCGGAATGGCAATCAGCTTTCCGGCAGGCAGACAGAAATCTCTGGATGCGCTGCAGGCGGCAGAAGAAAACGGAAAGGAAATTTTTCTGGTAACGCAGAAGGACCCTGTTATTCCCGATCCTTCCAGAAATGATTTATATGACATCGGCGTTCTGGCAGAGGTGAAGCAGGTGCTGAAGCTGCCCGGCAATCTGACACATGTTGTGGTGGAGGGGAAAAACCGCGGCAGACTTTTGAATATCCATGTGAAAAACTGCGATTATGCCGAAATTACGACCATTGCGCAGGATTTTGAGGAAGAGCCCAGCGAGCAGGAGCAGGCAATTATGAAAATTGCGGTGGAGGAATATGATAATTATCTGAAGCTGGCGAATAATACTGCCGCACTGGATCTGATGGGCAATGTGGTAGCGGCGAAAAGACCCGGTGCGCTTGCGGATGTCATTGCCGCAGGGATGGAGCTCGCCTACAACAGAAAGCAGGAATTTCTGGAACGGCTGAATCCCTATGAACGTCTGGAAATGGTGATTACTACCATGCAGCACGAGTGTCAGGTTTTGCAAATCAAGCGCGAAATCGAAAACAAAACAAAGCAGAGAATCGACAAGAACCAGAGGGAGTATTATCTCCGCGAGGAAATGAAGGTAATTCAGGAGGAATTGGGTGACAAGGACGGCGTTGGCGCAGATGCGGCGAAATACCGCACACAGCTGGATGAAAAAAATCCCCCTGCGCATGTGCGGGATACGATTGAAAAGGAAATCGACCGCATGCTCAAGATTCCCGTAACCTCTCCCGAATCGAATGTTTCCAGAACCTACATCGAAACCCTGCTTTCCCTGCCATGGACAGAAACGACAGAGGAATCCTTTGATTTAGCGGAAGCAGAAAAAATTCTGGATGAGGATCATTACGGTATGAAAAAGGTGAAGGAGCGTATTCTGGAATACCTTGCTGTCCGCAAAAATGCACCGGAGGAGCATGCAACCATCCTTTGTCTGGTCGGCCCTCCCGGGGTCGGGAAAACCTCAATCGCGCGTTCCGTTGCGAAGGCACTCAACCGCAATTATGTGCGGATGTCCTTGGGCGGCGTGAAGGATGAAGCGGAAATCCGCGGACACAGAAAGACCTATATCGGCGCAATGCCCGGACGCATCATCAATGCCATGAAGCAGGCAGGTACCATCAATCCGCTGATGCTTCTGGACGAGGTGGATAAGCTTGGTGTTTCCTATAATGGCGACCCTGCGGCGGCATTGCTTGAGGTTCTGGATGGCGAGCAGAACAGCACCTTCCGTGACCATTTTGTAGAGCTGCCGTATGATTTATCGAAGGTATTGTTTATGTGTACGGCAAATAGTCTGGATACCATTCCGGGGCCTCTGCGCGACAGAATGGAGATAATAGAGCTTTCCAGCTATACCGCGCAGGAAAAGCTGCACATCGCAGAGGAGCATTTGCTTGAAAAGCAGAGAAAACGCCATGGACTGACCGCAAAGCAGCTGAAAATCAAAGCGGATGCCATGGAGGAAATCATCGACGGCTATACCAGAGAAGCGGGCGTGCGTCAGCTGGAACGCACCATTGGCGAGGTTTGCCGTAAGGCGGTGAAGATGATTCTTTCGGGCGAAAGAAAATCCTTGACGGTTACGAAGAAAAATCTGGAAAAGCTTCTGGGCGCAAGAAAATTTATGCCGGATACGATTTACAAAGAGCCGCAGGTCGGCATTGTGCGTGGTCTGGCATGGACAAGAGTCGGCGGCACAACGCTTTCCGTTGAGGTAAACTGCATGCCAGGGGAAGGCAAATTCCGCGTGACGGGCAATCTGGGAAAGGTGATGACGGAATCTGCGGAAGCGGCTGTCAGCTACATTCGCTCTCAGAATGAACGCTTTCAGCTGGAGCCTGATTTTTATAAGAAGAAGGACATACATATCCACATTCCTGAGGGGGCAACGCCCAAGGATGGGCCCTCCGCAGGCGTAACGATGGCAACGGCAATCATTTCCGCACTGACGGGAAGAAAGGTGCGCAATGATGTTGCCATGACAGGGGAAATTACGATTCGCGGCAGAGTGTTGCCCATTGGCGGTTTACAGGAAAAGGTGCTTGCGGCGAAAAAGGTCGGTATTAAAACCGTGATTTTGCCCAAGGAAAATGAAAAGGACTTAGATGAAATTATGGACGAAATCAAGGATGGGATGCAGTTCGTTCTGGCGGAAACCATGGAGGATGTATTGCAGACGGCATTGGTGAAGGGAGAAAAAGACGCATGAAGGTAAAGCAATGTGATTTGAAATATATCGGGACGAATTTTTCGCATTATCCTATGGATGGCAAGCCTGAGATTGCCTTCGCCGGAAAATCCAACGTTGGAAAATCTACTCTCATCAATGCGATTCTGGGCAGAAAGGCACTGGCAAGAACCAGCTCTCAGCCCGGAAAAACACGCACCATCAATTTTTACGGCGTGAATGATATGATGTATGTGGTTGACCTGCCCGGCTATGGCTATGCCAAGGTGCCGAAATCCGAGGTGGCAAAATGGGGGCAGATGATGGAGGAGTATCTGACACGCAGAGAGGAGCTGCGCGCGATTATCCTGCTGATTGATATTCGCCATGAGCCGGGGAAGAATGATATTATGATGTATGACTGGCTGAAGCATTTCGGCTTTGATATCATCATTGCGGCAACAAAATCCGATAAGCTGAACCGCAGCCAGATTCCAAAGCAGCTTGCGGTGATTCGAAAAACGCTGAAATTACAGCCGCAGGATGTGCTGATTCCCTTCTCCGGCGAGAAGAAAACGGGCGTGGAGGAGCTTTGGGCGGAGATTGAGAAATTCCTCCCCGGCGGCGAAAAGGCGGCAGAATTTGAAACGGAAGCAGAAGAATAAGGTGGTTATAAAAAAAGAGTCGCTTGCGATTCTTTTTTTATTGCGAAAATATTCTGCGATTCTTTAAGAAACCTTAAACATTGCTGAAAGAAAGTCTAAAACTTCTCTGCTATGATAGATGCAGATGAAGAAAGAACAAGCAATAGGAGGCGTTTTTTATGACCAATCAAAAGAATCGTTTTTTCACACTGGTATTTTCCTGCTGCCCGGGGGCAGGGGAGATGTACATGGGGCTGTATCGGCAGGGAGTCAGCCTGATGGGGTTGTTTTTTGGTACGATTGCCTTAGCGGCATGGCTGGGCTTTGAGGAATTGATCTTCTTTATCTGCCCGATTGTATGGTGCTACAGTTTTTTTCACACGCATAACCTGCGGCGCATGACGGAAGAGGAATTTGCGACAGTTGAAGACAGATTTATTTTTGCGGATTATGTAAATTTGGACAGAGACTGGAAATGCAGTCCAAAGCACCGCCGCGTGTTCGGCTTTGTATTGCTCCTGATTGCCCTTTCCGAGCTGTGGAAGCAGGCAATGTACTTGATGGAGCGGTTTTTCTATATCCCTGATTTCGCATGGGCACTTAGTCATACGGTTCCGCAGATTGTGGTTGCCGTTGTAATTCTGGTTGTGGCATTGCGCCTGATGCGTGAGCCGAAGGATGAGGAAGCAGAAGAAGCAGATGAGCGGGCAGAAGAAAGAGATGAGCAGGAAATCGCAGAAGCCATTGCGGAAGAAGAAAACAAAGAGATGTAAGCATAGCACCTATAAAAGCGGAGGAAACCTCGAAAAATGGTTTCTTCCGTTTTTTAATACAATCTGAATGGGCGCAGATGGCATATTTCTCGCGGAAAACGAATAAATTCCAAGTATACCGAAGCAGAAACACTTCGGACAGCATTCCGATATTTTCAAAAAAGGAGGGAAGGGAAATGGAGACGTTTCATAAGTGCGCCATCAATGGCTCTGCATGGCGTTCCGGATCCTGATTGGATTATTGGAGCTTGCGTCGAAAGGGAGGCGTGTATAGCGGGAATAGAAGTGTTCTGTTTTTTGCATACAGTGTTAAGAAAACGTAAAAATTTTTTGTGCAATATAACAATATTGATAAAAAGTGAATTTTGTCGTTGCTTTTATAAAAACATCGAAAAATGTTGATTTTTCAATGTTTAAATGGATTTCTGTTTATCCGCTGAACGAAATAAATTCACGTTTTCTTAACGGACAGATGTCTTTTTGCTGATGTCGAAGTGCATAAAAAACAGATAAAATCAACGGTTTTAATGGATATAACATATAAAAAGATTTGTTAAAAATGGAAAAAAATTGAAAATTATCAAAAAATATCTTGCGCTATGGTCATTTTTTATGTATCATATAGGTGTGTTCCGAATGGAATGATGTATGAGTATTTTTGAAAAACAGAAACGCGCGCAACTCTGATTTCGATGCTGATGCAAAAAAAGGAAGATCATCTTTTTTAAAAGAAAAGAGGAGGGAAGTAGGTATGTTAGAAACTTTTAACGCTTTTGTAACAAAAATCAATGGCTTTGTGTGGGGGCCTGTCATGCTGATCCTGTTGGTAGGTACACACGTTTATCTGACATTCAGAACAAGAATCATTCAGAGAAAAACCATTACAGCGATTAAGCTTTCCGTTACACCGGATTCGGAGGCAAGCGGTGACGTATCTGGCTTCGGTGCGCTGGCAACAGCACTTGCGGCTACCATCGGTACCGGTAATATCGTAGGTGTTGCAACTGCAATCGGCGCAGGCGGCCCCGGTGCTGTATTCTGGATGTGGCTCACAGGTCTGTTTGGTATGGCAACAAAATTCGGTGAAGCAACACTGGCGGTAAAATATCGTGTAAAAGCAAAAGACGGTTCCTTCATCGGCGGTCCCATGTACGCTCTGGAAAGAGGTATGGGTCAGAAGTGGCTGGGCGTTCTCTTTGCAATCCTTACAGGTATTGCCTGCTTCGGTATTGGTAACATGACACAGGGTAACTCTATCGCAGAGTCCGTAAGCGGTACATTTGGTGTTCCAAAGGTTATCACAGGTATTATTTTAATGATTGCTACAGGTCTGGTAATTCTGGGCGGCGTTAAGTCCATCTCCAAGGTATGTGAAAAGCTGATTCCTCTGATGGCTGGTCTGTACATCGTAGGTTGTATCGTAATCTGTATCGTGAATGGGCCTCATATTCCTGCAGCTTTCGCAGCAATCGTAAAAGGCGCATTCAACCCTGCAGCAGCAGGCGGCGGCTTTGTTGGTGCAACAGTAGTAGCGTGTATCCGTGCCGGTGTATCTCGTGGTCTGTTCACAAATGAATCCGGTCTGGGTTCTGCTCCTATCGTAGACGCATGTGCAGCAACAAGAAATACCTCCAGACAGGCGCTGATTTCCATGTCCGGCGTATTCTGGGATACAATCGTAGTTTGCTTGATGACAGGTCTGGTTCTGGTATCCTCTATCATTAAGGACCCCGTAGGTATGGAAGGTCTGAAGGGCGCACAGATGACAGCAGGTGCCTTCAATGCAATCCCCGTTATCGGGCCTGCAGTTCTGACATTCGGTCTGATTACATTCGCATGGTCTACCATCCTTGGTTGGGCTTACTACGGCGAACGTGCATGGGTATATCTGGTAGGCGTAGAGGCAATTAAGCCCTTCCGTGTTGCATGGACAATCGTTGTACTGGTTGGTTGCTCCGCAGCTCTGGACGTTGTTTGGAACGTAGCCGATACATTGAACGCATGTATGGCATTCCCGAACCTGATTGCACTGCTCGGTCTGAGTGGCGTAATCGCTTCCGAAACGAAGAAATATGTTTGGGATAAGGACGCTGAAATGGGCGGTCTGATGAAATGGATGGACGATGTTGCTCCTTCCGTTGACAAATAATTTCATATTTGACGATAGGCGGTGTGTCAGCAGACACACCGCTTTTTCTTTTGTCTGAAATATGCTATACTTTATCTGTAGGATTTCAGAAAAACGGAGGAAAAACCATGACCGAGAAATTATATTATAGAGATGCCTATGCAACAAAATTCACCGCAAGAGTACTGGACTGTACAGAAGAAAAGAAGCATTGGACAGTCATACTGGACAGAACACTTTTCTATCCTGAGGGAGGCGGACAGCCTGCGGATATCGGTGTTCTGGGCGGTGTGTGTGTATTGGATGTGCATGAAAGAGGCGAGGACATCGTTCATACAACAGACAAGCCGCTGTCTGTCGGTGCAGAGGTGGAAGGCGAGATTGATTGGGAGCATCGCTTTGATTTGATGCAGAACCATTCGGGAGAACATATTCTCAGCGGTGTCATCTGCGGCAGATACGGCTGTGATAATGTCGGCTTTCACATGGGAAAGGAAAGCATTACGATTGATTTGAATACCAAAATTCCTGCGGAGGATTTGCCTTATTTAGAGGAAAAAGCAAACGAGGCCATCTGGAAAAATGTGCCCGTCGGGATTCGCTATCCTTCAAAGGAGGAGCTGGCGAAGCTGGAATATCGCAGCAAAAAGGAGCTGGAAGGACAGGTGCGCATTGTGAATGTGGGCGAGTATGACTGCTGTGCCTGCTGTGGAACACATGTAAAGCTGGCAGGCGAAATCGGGCAGATTAAGATTATCGGCGCGCAGAATTATAAGGGCGGCACACGCTTGGAATTGCTTTGCGGCAAGCGCGCATTGCAGGAGTTCCGTAAGAAAAATGACGTTTCCGCAGAGGTTGGCAGGCTGCTTTCTGTGCCTGCGGTTAAGGCGGACAGTGCAGTGAAAAATGTTCTGGCGGAGCGAGATGAGCTGTTGCAGAATCTGAATCAG
>ERZ773192.2488-NODE-2488-length-15553-cov-2.836043_pt1 | contig 15553 bp, 12 predicted proteins | sample MGYA00581010_ERZ773192 | MGnify/ENA primary metagenome ERZ773192 (study PRJEB29015, sample SAMEA2737741) | human gut metagenome | biome: human gut; feature: human-associated habitat; material: faeces | place: China | collected 2012 ...
CGCCCATTCTTCTGAGTCTGATCTTAACCATGAGATATTTCCTCCAAATAAAATTACAAATTTCTCTTATTTCGTAAAGCTATACTAAACTTAGCTGAAACGATGTGTTACATGCCCGGAAAGGCGCCCATGCCGCCGGGGAAGCCGCCCATTTTGCCCATGCGCTTCATCTTCTTGGACGCGCCGGGTCCGGAGAACTGCTTGACCATCTGATTCATCATGTCGAACTGCTTCAAAAGCTGGTTGATCTGCTCGACCCTCACGCCTGCGCCCGCAGCAATGCGGCGCTTGCGGCTGTGGTTGAGCACCGACGGATTTTCGCGCTCGTAGGGCGTCATGGACTGAATGATCGCCTCGGTGCGCGTGAGCGCCTTTTCATCGAGCTGCGTGTTTTTGAGCGCGCCCGCGTTCATGCCGGGAACCATGCCCGCAATATCCTGCAGGCTGCCCATGCCCTTGAGCTGGACCAGCTGGTCATAGAAATCGGCAAGCGTAAACTTGTTGGACTTGAGCTTCTGCTCGAGCTCGGCTGCCTTTTTCGCGTCGAACGCGGCCTCTGCCTTTTCAATGAGCGTCAGCACATCGCCCATGCCGAGAATTCTCGACGCCATGCGCCCGGGGTGGAACGGCTCGATCTGATCGAGCTTTTCGCCCGTGCCGATGAACTTGATCGGCTTTCCGGTCACTGCCTTGACCGACAGCGCCGCGCCGCCTCTTGCATCGCCGTCGAGCTTCGAGAGCATCACGCCGTCGATGTCGAGATATTCGTTGAAGGTCTGCGCGGCGTTCACCGCGTCCTGACCGGTCATCGCGTCGACGACGAGCAGAATCTCGTTCGGCTTCACCGCCGCCTTGATTGCCTTGAGCTCGTCCATCAGCGCCTCGTCGACATGCAGCCGACCTGCAGTGTCGAGGAAAACCATGTCGTTTCCGTGCCGGATGGCGTGGGCGACGGCAGCCTTCGCAATATCGACCGGGTTTGTCTGCCCCATCTCAAAAACAGGGATATCGAGCTGAGAACCGACGACCTGCAGCTGCTTGATGGCAGCGGGACGGTAAATGTCACAGGCGACGAGCAGCGGATTTTTGTTCTGCTTTTTGAAAAGGCCCGCAAGTTTCGCGCCGTTCGTCGTTTTGCCCGCGCCCTGAAGACCGACCAGCATCACGATCGTGGGCGGCTGGGAGGCCATGTGGATCTTCTGGTTGTCGCTTCCCATGAGCGCGGTAAGCTCTTCGTTCACGATCTTCACGATCATCTGCGCTGGAGTCAGGCTCTCGAGCACATCCGCGCCGACCGCGCGCTCGGTGGTTTTCTTGATAAAGTCCTTGACGACCTTGTAGCTGACGTCGGCCTCGAGAAGCGCCAGACGAATCTCGCGCATGGCCTCTTTGACGTCGGATTCAGAGAGCCTTCCTTTGCCGCGCAGCTTTTTGAACGCCGCAGACAGCTTTTCGGTCAAGCCTTCAAATGCCATACGTTACTCCTTTATGCTTGCGCTTGCGAGCAGGATGTTCTGCGCTGCCTCGCGCGCCTCGGGAATCGATTGCAGCCGCTCGCACGCATCTGCGATTGCCTCCAGCGCCTTTGCCGTGCGCCGGTCGCGCGCGATGCAGCCGGTGACGCGCTCAAACTCGCCGAGCGCCGTTTCCGCCCGGCTGAGCGAATCGTGGACGCCCTGGCGCGTGATGCCGAGCTCCGACGCAATTTCGCTCAGAGAGAGGTCCTGATTGTAATACAGATCGAAGCAGACCCGCTGCTTTTCGCTCAGAAGCTCTCCGTAATAATCAAACAGCAGGGACATCTGCAGCGCGTCTTGCTTCATGGAGTCCCTCCCGAACTGTCAACTTTTTTTCTTTACAGCCAGAGTATCATACTAAATTTCCGTCTGTTTGTCAAGTAAAATTCTTGACAGAAGGGATTTCCAGACCGCAGAACCCTTTACATTTTGGTGACAACGTGTTAAAATTGAGAAACAAATTAACCCACGCCCTGATCTTTGCGGCGTGAAAGCCTAAAAGGAGGACGCCTATGAAACGAGTTGTTGCCTGCGCGCTCGCGCTTTGTCTGACCGTGTGTCTGTTTGCCGGAACCGCCTCGGCTGCTGCGCGGGAGCCCATATCCAAATTCACCATTCCTCTGGCGGACAATGTAAATCTGATTGAAATGACCCACGCGGGCGGGATATTCACAGACCCGAAGGATGTTTTGCAGCAGCACGCGCTTACATACCAGCCCGGCGGCGACGTGCGACCGATGGTGATCTACGGGTCGACACTCTATGGAAGAAGCACCATGAGCAAGATCGCAACGTATCTGGACAATCAGAACCTGAGTCTGGTTGCCGGTGTGAACGGCTCGTTCTTTGACATGTCGACCGGCATTCCCTATGGCTTCCTTGTCACGGACGGCGTGCTGCGCACAAGCGGCAATGTCAATTCCGTCGGCTTTTTCAAAAACGGCAGCGCCATCATCGCAAGCCCCGACCTGCATGTGCTGTTGACCGGCGGCGCGTTCAGCGATACGGAAATCTTCTATAATAAGGTTCTCACAACCACCAACGGCATCGGACTTTACTCGCGCGATTATGACACGGCGACGAAAAACACCGTCTCCGCCTACAATCTTGTGCTCAAGCCCGTTTCGGGAAGCGACAGCGAACTGACGCTTTCGGGCGAGATGACGCTGGAGGTCACGAAAATTACGCAAAGCGCCGCCTCCTGCGCCATTCCCGCGGGCGGCTTCGTCCTCTCGATTGCAGAAAAGACGAGCTACGCAAGCGTCCTTGCCAACATGAAGGCATTCAAGGTCGGAGACCGTGTCACCGTTTCGGTTCGCTGCGCGGACGAGTGGGAGGATGTTGCCTATGCCTGCGGCGGCGGAGACCTGCTGGTGGAAGACGAAAGTGCGCTGGAAAACTTCACGCTCGACACGAAGAATGAGCAGCGCGCCCGAACCGCCATTGGCATCAAGCCGGATGGCACCGTCGTCATTTATACGGCAGACGAGTCTGCCAACTCCGCCGGCATGGACCTTTACGATCTTGCAGACATGATGGAATCGCTCGGCTGCGAGACGGCGCTCAATCTGGACGGCGGCGGCTCGACGATGGTCGGCGTGCAGTATCCGGGCTATGACAAATGCGCCACGGCAAACACCCCCACGGACGGGTCGATGCGCGCGTGCGCCAACTTCATTTTCCTCGTGCGTGAAAAGACGCAGGCGGAGGAAGCAGACCATCTGTTCCTCTACCCCGCGCACAGCTACGCGCTGCCCGGCGCAACGGTCAATTTTGCTCTGAAGGCAGCCGACCGCAATTATGTTGCAGCGGATGTTCCGGGCAGCATCAGCTGGTCGACCAACTTCGGCGCCGTCGGCGAGGGCAAGCTGGTGCTGGACACGTCCTCGTTTAACGGCGGTATTTCCGACGCCGTCGTCAGCGCAAAGGCAGAAGGTATGTCCGCCCGCGCCACGGTGACCATTCTCCAGCAGGTCACGGGCATCAGCGTTTATAAGGAAGACGGCAAGACCAGGCTAAAAACGCTCCACACTCCGGCAGAGACCGACGTGCAGCTGAGCGCGGGCGCGACGTATTATGGAAGCGCCGTTCTCTGCACACCGGGCAGCTTCACCTGGGAGGTCACGGGTGGCATCGGCACGATCTCGGAAAGCGGCAAGTTTACGAGCGCGAAGGTTACAAAGCTGACCGAGGGCACCATCGAGGTTTCCTACGGCGAAACAACCGCCTCCATCCCCGTCACCGTCAGCCCGGCGAACCCGTTCTCCGACACGAAGGGGCACTGGGCAGAAACCTATATCAACGACCTCTACTTTGAAGGCACACTCACCGGTTCGGCCGGCAAGGACGGCAAGCTTCTCTACCGCCCGGACGACTCCATGACCCGGCAGGAATTCATCGTTGCGCTCATGCGCTATCTTGGAACCGACCTCGGTAATTACAGCTCCGCCTCGCTTCCGTTTGCCGACACCGGCAAAATCGGCACCTGGGCGCTGGACGCCGTGAAGGCGGCATACAGCCTCGGCTATCTGGGCGGTTCCAAAGAAAATGGTAAGCTCTACGCCAATCCCACCGCAACCATCACGCGGCAGGAGGCAATGGTCATTCTCGCCCGCTCCCAGAATCTCACGGACGGCGGAAGCAGCAGCCTCTCCGGCTTCTCTGACGCTTCCAAGGTCGCCGATTGGGCAAAGGCTTCTCTTGCCGCGATGGTCGACCGCAGGATCATCGGCGGCTCGAACGGCAAGCTGAATCCGACCGGCAAGGTCACACGCGCTGAGGTCGCGAAGATGCTCTGGGCATTGGAAAACAACTGAACCTAAGCCGTAAAAAATCCGGAACGCACCGCGTTCCGGATTTTCATTTGTCAGGTTCTCTTCGACCAGGTGCTGGGCAGCAGCAAAATCAGCATCGGGTAGATTTCCAGTCTGCCGAAGAGCATGTCGAGGCACAGAACAACTTTGGACAGCGGGCTGAACATGGCAAAGTTTCCGACAGGTCCCGCCAGTCCCAGACCGGGACCGATGTTATTGAACGTTGCAAGCACGGCTGTGATCGTGGTCGAGCCGTCGAAGCCGTCGAGCGACACCAGAAGAATCGACAGCAGGCTAATAAGAACATACAAAATGAAATACCCGCTCACCGCCCGGACCGTATCCTGCCCGACGACCTTGCCGTCGATGCGCATGACCTTCACCGTGCGCGGATGAATGAGTCTGCGCACCTCGACCTGCGCCGCGCGGATTAAAATCACCAGCCGCGAGACCTTGAGACCGCCGCCGGTCGAGCCTGCCGACGCGCCCACGATCATCAGAAACGCCAGAATCACGCGCGAAAACTCGGGCCAGAGGTCAAAGTTTTCCGTGCCGAAGCCGGTCGTCGTGATGACGGACGAGACGGAGAACGCCGCGTGATGGATGGCCGCGTGGAAGTCCGGGTACATCGGCAGAATGTTCGCCGTGATCATCGCGATGGAGAAAAGGATAATACCCACGTACCAGCGGAGCTCGGTATTTTTGAACGCGAGGTCGAACTTCTTTTGCAGCAGGAAGAAGTAGATCGAGAAGTTCACGCCGAACAGCGCCATAAAGACCGTTGTGACCGTCTGCAAATACGGGCTGTAGCTCGCGAACGAATCTGCCTTGATCGAAAAGCCGCCCGTACCGGCCGTTGCAAACGCGTTGCAGAGCGAGTCAAAAAGCGGCATGCCGCCAGCCAGGTAAAATACCACCTGTACGAGCGTGAGCGCAAAGTAGATCGTATACAGGATTTTCGACGAGTCGACCATTCTCGGGACCATCTTGCCGACCGTCGGCCCCGGGCTCTCGGCGCGCAGGAGATGGATGCCCTGCCCGCCTTCCATTTTGACGATGGCCAGCATGAATACCAGAATGCCCATGCCGCCCAGCCAGTGCGAAAAGCTCCGCCAGAGGAGCATGCAGCGGCTAAGCGCCTCCACATTCGGCAGGATGCTCGAGCCCGTCGTTGTAAAGCCGGAGATCATCTCGAACACCGCGTCCAGGTAAAACGGAATCTCGCCCGAGAGCGTAAACGGCAGCGCACCAACTAAGGACAGCACGATCCAGCCCAGCGCCACAGTAATGAGGCCCTCTTTTGCGTAGATCGTCTTCGTCCGCGGCTTAGATAGCTTCATGGCCGCAAAGCCGCAGATCGCCGCCGCCAGCGCCGTGTAGAAAAACCAGACGCCAGAAGTCTCCCGGTAGATGAGCGCCGCCGCGATGGGAAGCACCATGATGGCCGATTCTATGAGCAGAATGGCGCCCTGAATGTAAAGAATCATCCGTTTGTTCATGGCTTACCCTCTGCGCTTTTCGAGAATGTCGTCGAGCTCGTTGAGTCCTGTGACGCTCGTCACAACGACGACCGTGTCGCCCGGCTCGATCGTATCCTGGCCGCTGGGGATGAGGATTTTCCCGGCACGGTTGATGCAGCCGATGAGAAGGTTCTGCCGGAGCCGGAGCGTTTGCAGCGGGATCCCGCAGACGGCAGAGCCTTCGGCCACACGGAACTCCAGGGCTTCCGCCTTGCCGCCGACGAGCTTATAGAGCGTCTCGACATTCGAGCCCAGCGAGTTCTGCATGGACCTTGCGTACCGGCAGATGACGTTCGACGTGCTGAACCGGGGATTAAAGACGCTTCCAAGGTCCATCGTCTCGATGATCGACTGGAAGGAATAGCGGTTGATCTTTGTGATGACCTTGACCTTCGGGAAGGTTTTGCGCACGTAAAGCCCCATCAGGACGTTTTCTTCGTCAATGCCCGTCAGCGCGGCAAACGCGTCCGTCTGGGCAACGCCGCACTCGCGCAGGAAGCCTTCGTTTGTGCCGTCGCCATGCAGAATCTCGGCCTTGGGAAGAAGCGACGAGAGCTGCAAGCACCGCTCATAGTTGACCTCCATGATTTTGACGCCCACGCCGAGGTCCGTCAGCTGCTTGGCAAGATAATACGCGATGTGTCCGCCGCCGACGATCAGGACCGTCCGCACGCGCGACGAGGCGAGCTTGATCTGGTGGAAAAACGCCTGCGCGTCGCGGATGGACGCAACGAACGAGATGCGGTCGCCCGCCTCCAGCCGGAACGAGCCCGAGGGAATATAGACCTCTTGCTCCCCGCGCTCGACCGCGCAGATAAGAATCTTGGCCTTCACGAGGCTCGGAAGCTCCATGAGCGTCTTGCCCGCGATAAGGGAGTCCTGCGGGATCTGCACCTTTAAAAGTTCCACATGCCCGTTGGCAAACGTATCTGTTTTGATAGCCGACGGGATACGAAGCGTCCGAGCGATCTCTGTTGCGCACAGAAGCTCCGGATTGACTGACAAACTCAGTCCCAGATCCTCGGAAATGAGCGAGAGCTCGCCACTGTACTCCGGGTTCCGGACGCGGGCGATCGTGTGCCGCGCGCCGACTTTCTTTGCGACGAGGCAGCAAAGAAGGTTCAGCTCGTCCGACATCGTCACCGCGATGAGAAGGTCGGCAGAATCCACGCCCGCTTCCATCTGCGTGGCATATGTCGCGCCGTTTCCCTCGACGCACAGAATATCCAAGTCCTCGCTCGTCTGCTGCAAGGGCTCGCCGCTGCGGTCAATGATCGTTATCTCATGCCCCTCACGTGAGAGCTGCTCGGCGAGCGTGCTTCCGATCTTGCCGTCGCCGACAATCACAATTTTCATAGCAAGACTCCTATTTTTCCTGTAATCTGATAGTATATCTTAGCACGTTCCGCCCGGAAAAGCAATTGTACGCCCGTAAAGAAAAACCGCGTGCGCGATTGACAAACAAAACCGCCGTGTGGTAAAATCCAAAAAGATACGCGGCGATGGGAGAAGATCATATGGACGTTTGGATGCTGAACCGAAAGATCCTTCCAAACGATCTTCTGGATATTTTCTCCGCGCTCGGCAATTTGCAGGCGCAGTATGACTGGGTCATTACCGATCACAGCATGTGGTACGGGAAAAATTGTCCGGAAGCGGTTTGTAAACGCTGGCAGTGGACCGGGCTTCTGATGTCCGGCCGGGAGCTCACGGAGCACCTCAGTGCGGGATACGTCTGGTTTCTGGATGGCGCGGTGCTGTCGGCGGTTCCGCTCGGGATGCGCGAGGAAGACGTGAACTTGTATGAGCCCGTCTGGGATGTGGATTTCTGCGCGCCGGACTACCGCTTCCAGACGCCCCTGACAAGGCTCGAGCTGATTCTATTTGACGGCTGGGCGTGGGTCATCGTCTGCAACGCTGCTTTTTCGAAGCTCGTGCAGAGCCGTCTTCCGCAGGCGCAGCCGCCGGACGCGTTTTGGAAGGCATTTGGATAATTCCAGCCGTGCCCCTGTGTAAATCCGTTAAAAGCAGGCTCGCCTGTTTTTATAAACGCGGATCAAGCGTTACGCTCCGCCACGGTTTCCCTCGCCGTGTAAAAACAGAGGACAACAAAATAGCTGCAGGTATCCCTGCCGCTCATATCTGCGGGTATGGTGGAAATGGTAGACTCGGAGGATTTAGGTTCCTCTGCCGTGAGGCGTGTGGGTTCGAGTCCCACTACCCGTACCAAAATGAATGAGTCCCGCTTTTCGAACTATTTTATCGAAAAGTGGGACTTGTCATATCCGAGAAGCCTTGCAATATGGGGCTTTCCGATAAAGCAGGCTTGTATGCGTCCTCAAAAGCCTGCGGCGTCTTGTAGTTCAGCGTCTGGTGGGGGCGCACCTCATTGTAGAACCAAATATACTCAGCCACGGCGTTATCCAGTGGCCTGGCCGTTGCAGAGAAAGATTGCTTTACACCGTACTGTTGAAACAGACCGGTCAGCGTTTTTGAAACATACTGGCTACCCCTGTCACTGTGAAAGGTCAGGTTCTGCGGTCTCCCTCGCTCCTGATAAGTGGTTTTGAAGGTTGCGGTGACCAGATGTGTACTCATATGCTTTGATACCCGCCAGCCGATAACCTTGCGGGAGTATAGATCCAGAATGATACAGAGACAGACCCAGTAGCTTTTGACCTTGAAGTATGTAATATCGCTGACCCATATCTGATTTGGATGCTCTGCCGAAAACTCCCGTTTCAGCAGATTTTGTTTTGCATATTGTTGCTTGCGCTTGAACTGCTTTTTTGCATCTGTCCGGACACTGCATAGGCCTAACTCCTGCATAATGGCGGAAATGCGCTTTTTACCAACACGAATGCCGCTCTCAGCTAAAACGATGCGTATCTTTTCCGCGCCAAAGCGCTGCTCACTGTCATCAAATACCTGCTTGACCTTCAGCATGAGCTGAGCTTGTTCCTCTTGGTATTGGCTTCTGTCCGCCTTACGGAAGATGTGGTTGTAGAAGGTCCCCCTTGCCACATCAAGAGCGTCACACAGCTCATGGACACTGAAAGGATTGCCCGGTCGATGATAGAGTTCCTCAAGAGTGGCAAGCTTTTTCTGCAAGGGTATATTCGACAGATACTCGGTCTGGCGAATGATCTCCATATGATGCTCCAGCTTTTACAGGCGGCGGGAGATGGCATCGAATTCAGCAGGCGTGTAAGTATGGTTGGGCGTTTTGATCGAGCAGTATTCTTTGCGCCATTGGTACAGGGTGCTTTGCGAGATGTGCAACTCTTGACTTAGCGCTTTGATTGACTCGCCCTTTTCATAACGGCGGATGGTTTTGACTTTGAGTTCAGTTGAATAGGTGATTGGCATAGCCTCAGCTCCTTTGTCGGTGTTGAGGCTATTGTAGCAAAGCGTTGCCAAGAGCAATAGCTTGCAGTATAATAAAACATATCAAACATTTTTCTTACCACACCACATAGATAAAGAAGGTGAATGTGTTTATGGGCAACGATGAACTGCTCAACTATATCAGCATGTTCAGAGAAAAAGCCGAGCAAGGAAAACTGGTTATTTTTGTAGGTGCGGGAGTGTCTTGCAATGTAGACGGAATGCCCAGTTGGAATGCCTTGATTCAAAATATGGCAAAGGCGATTGATTATTCGAGGTGTGATACTTGCAGACATAGATTAGAAAGCTGTGAAAACACCTGCTTATTGAAAGATGATTTTTCGACAGATGAACTTCTAAAGGTACCGCAGCATGTGTTTAACAAGGATCAAGAATTATACTATCGTATATTAAACGAAAGCATTCCCGCTGTGACGGCAGATGCACCTTTGTCGTCAGCGATTTTTGATATCAATCCGGCACATATTATCACCACGAATTATGACCAGTTGCTTGAATCCTCGAAAAATATATTTTGTGAGCAATATCAGGTGATTGTTTACGATAAGGATTTGCTGAATGCGGACAAAGGAAAGTACATCATTAAAATGCACGGGGATCTTTCCGATGCTTCCAGCATTGTTCTAAAAGAGCAAGACTACTTAGACTATTCGCAAAAACACGTATTAATTGAACTCTTCATCAAATCGTTGCTGACGGACCATATTGTGTTGTTTCTGGGATATTCGTTAAATGATTATAACATCAAGCTTATTCTCAGTTGGCTAAACTATATGCGTTCACAAAACGGAGCATTTGATGTGGACAGAAGAGTTGGCTACCTGATTCTGGATCAGGAGATTGTTGATGATACTCAGCTTTCTTATTTTAGTAGCAATAATATCGAAGTAATCAATATTAACTCCATGCCGCTGATTCAGGAGATCCCAGCGGATCTATCCAATGAAATTGGAAAGCGTCTATATAGTTTTCTGCGTGTGATTGCCAATCCTGCATTAGAGGAGAATTTATCTACAATAGAAAATGCCGTAAAATTTATGTCTCGTTTCAGCTTTGTCAGCTATGAGCAAATTCTAAAGCTGCTTTATGTGAAAAGATATGAGATTACGGATCGGGAATTACGTCTTTTTTCTGAAAACGATTATGCAAGATTAATAGCATTTATGGAGTCTGGGGACGAAGGTGCAACTGATTTAAGACAACTTTTTCTAAATTCTGGAATCGTATCCATACAGTGCATTTACGAGCATAAAGTCATGCGCTTTCGTATAGGAGAGCTGTCTGATAACGCTTTGCTGAAAAGTGAAATTTTTAATCTCTATATTCTGAATAAATATGATGAGATCAAAGCATTGCTCAACAGCGAGCATATAGATTTAGAAACAAATGAAATGCTTTTTTACAAAAGCATTGTGGATGGTTTTAGTGAAATATTAAAATTCCACGAAGAAATAGACTACTCTGGGTTCCCTATAGACCAGAAAGTTGCTTATCTGCATAATTCCGCTGTACTTGAGGCAATCCAGACATACTTTTGGGGCTTTGATTCTGCCAAAGTCAAACAATTTGTTCAAAATATCGCTGCAAGCAAGGAAAGAGAGGTGTTCTCTGGATATCTTGACATTTATAGTGGTAATACTAAAAAGAGACTTTCGATGTACGAAGCCTTAGAAAAGCTAAAGAAAGATGTTGGGGACAGAAATACCATTCATTTTGGCGGAGCATCGTGTGCAAGGCTTTATGAAATAAAACGGCTTGCTATAACACAATACTTTTTTTACTATAACAACCACATTCTGTATCAAGGCTTTAGAGATTTAAAAGATTTTTTCAAACCATATATCGAAGCCATAATATGCGCAAATAGTGATGCGGCCCAAAAAACTACTCTTTTGGGAGATATGGAATTTGCAAACGAAAAGTATGCCGTAGAATACATTGATCTGGATATTATGGCAAAGTTTATTTCGACAAAAGATTTGAGTGCGCTTGTAAGGTCATATAATGTAAAACAATTGAATACGGGCGTACAGGAAGTTGCATTCCTTGCAGAGTGCTTTAAGAATCTTTGTCATTCTATTGTGACTGCAAAGACTTATGGATTATTGCAATCGTCGTTTTCTGCGCTTTCCAATATAGTACTATTACTGAACTTGGTTGTCTTAGATGAGAATAGCAAAGAGATAATTGCAGCATCGGTAGAAGCGTTACTCAGTGATAAGATTATTACTCCAATCTTCTTTTCTATAGGTTGGCCGGACTTTAGGCAAAGCTTGAGAGAGCTTTCAAAGCTTTGCAGCTTATTAGCATTTCCCCATAATTTTGAGTTTGTTCATCAAATAGTGGGCGGAGAAAAATTCTTTGAGTATGCGGTGAATGTGCATTTCAACAGTCTTCGTCATCTCATTGAGCAATTCATATCAAAGGATGAGGCAACTACAGATAAGATTCAGGCTATCATTGATACTACAGAGGATTTCCATAAGAAAGTCATATTATTGAGGTTGTTTTATCAGCAGATTACCGGTGATACGGTTCAACAGAAGTATAAATACATTTTATCCGATAACTTTGCACAACTGCCAATAGAGGCAATCTACGACTTTATATTCTCTGGATGGTTGACCCCAGATCAGAATTCAATCAAGGAATTTCTAAATGGAGTAATAGAGCTTAGCAGAAAAGAAGTCACAGGTGTGCACTCATACCCCAATCCGGTTGAGAGTAGATTGGAATGCGTCTATCTTCTCTATATAAACGATATGATATCTGATATAAGTGCTTTAAAAGAACTGTCTGAGGGAAGACCGCATTTGCAGTTCCTATTAGATTCGGAGAGTTTTGACTACTCTCAAGTAGACTTTTCCAATTATATGTGGGAAAACTTTGCTCGTCATGAAAAGTACATGAGTTGTTTTATTGCCCACAAAGATGCTATCATACCGATAATTCAAAACCGAATTAAATCGGAAGAGGCAAGTGAGACCGAAAAAAGAATCCTATACGGTTTTCTGCTTAGCGGCAATGAAATTTGGAAAATATAAGCGTTTTATATGCCTATATGAAGAATATGCGGATGTAATGGTGTGATATCTATAGTGTTTCGCTATTACACGTCGGAGCAAGCTTTATATCGCTTGCTCCGACTTTTTTTCAAAAAGTCAGAGCGCACTCATTCCGCTGCTCCTCCTTTTCAAGCCGCAAACGCTCCGCTGGTTTGCGGCTTGATGAGATGGGGCTTTGGATTGGTGCATCTTTTTCGTCAACATAGTTCATTAACGCTGTTGATTTATCCCAACAGCGTTTTGTTTTATTGTTTCGTTGTCAAATCGTGAGATATAGTGTAAAATAAAAAAGCGAAAGGGGCGTGAACATTGATGCAAAAGGATTTAGGTCACCTATCCTCTGAAGAAATTGAGGCCTTAATGCAACGTTATTATAATGGCGAAGCCGCGTCAAGGTTAATTAAAGAGTACAAGCTCTCTGTTCGTGCCGCAGAATTATATAAGCTTTTCCCTCCTGAAGTCTACCCCAATTACTCTTGTGAGTATTGCGATGAATTCTTAGTAATCAATCGCCCTTCTAAAGCAACGAAGGATTTCCCTAAATATGAGAGGGATTTATATTGTCCAATTTGCGGGCACAAACCTTTTCAAGCACATTGCAGATGTAAAAACTGTCTGGAAGAAGAACAGCTTCTTCGCATTGAGCAATTAAAACAAATTCAGGAAGTATACTCAAGACCTCGAACACCTGTTGATTTCTCCAGCCTCTCATTTCGAAACAAAGTGTTCTTAGGAACTCTGTGCAGAGCATTGCTAAAAGAAAATCTCTATGAAATTGCGCCATATTCTGGAGCTGAAGTGATTTTAGCACCTACAGATGACCTAAGAACTAAGATATATTCTGATTTGATCCATACGCAAATTATCGCTGTCAGCCCACAATCTCCTCTTGAAGCATTTCCCACGGACAGTGAGGATTTCCCAAATACATTCTACACCTATAAAGTGACCTATTTCTTGAACTTGGTATTTCCCAAGAACAAGCAAGATTTGTTTACTGAGATATTGAATCCCAGTTATTATTCAGCAGATTATGCTGATGAAGCGCTTGAGCTTTGGAAAGAGATTGCGGTTGCTGAATGTATAGAGTACTTGCAGTATCAATTGGATAAAGTCAATTTTGAATTTACACCAGGAGAGAAAACCTACAAAACATTTGAAATCATTTTGAATGATTTTTCTGTCTCACAAATTTATGGAATTATTTGGCGTTCCGTTGCTGATGCATCAAAGTTATATCTTGAAAAGGGCATTAGTAAAAAACACGCCGCAAACAGCGTCATTGGTGCGTGCGAACGCTACGCAGAACGCGCAAAAATCAACGGGTGGGATTTGACGCAGTACAATCGCATCAAAGATATCCCTCAAAGTACTCTTTCCCTATTTTATTTTAATCGCGTGCTTAGAATTGGGGATATGGGCTTTAGGGTTCCTCCGACTATCGTTTAATTGTTCAATTTCTCCATCACAATTGTATCAATCTCCTGTTCCAGTTCCTGTATTTTCACCTGCAACGACAAAATGTGGGCATCGAGGACTGGTTTCCTCAATACCCACTGTTTTTGCAACTGTGTGACCTTTTTTAGTTCCGCTGCATACTGTTCTCGCAGCTTTTCTGTATAATCCCAGACAGCTTTATCCAGAACCTCCTCGTGAATGCGGTGAGAGGCGCAATAACCTTTCTCGTTTCGTTGGTAGCCCCGGCAGACATACTCCACACGGCGGCTGCCGTTCCAGTAACGGATCATGGGGCTGAACGAATTCCCGCATTCCTGACAGGTCAGCAACCCAGCGTAGCGGTGCTTTGTACGATTATTGACCGCCGGACGCGCCTGCTGCTTCAGCCGCGTCTGGACTTGCTGCCAGATTGCTTTCTCAATGATAACCGGATAGAAATTTTCGTGACGAAGCCAGTCCGCTTCGCTGACGGCTCGCGCTTTGCCGCCGCAATATTCTCTGCGATGATTGACCAGCACGCCGGTGTAGGCTTCCTCTACCAGCACGTTTTTCACACTGGCATACGTCCAGAGAAACTGCCCGTCACGGGTTTTGTGCGGCTTCTGGCTGTCGTAACCGAGCCGTTCCGTCATGATCTGCGCGGGCGTTTTGCGTCCGAGACTGTTGAGCTTGCGGGCGATTTCTTTCTGCCCGCAGCCCTGCAAATACAGAGCGTAGATAAGTTGTACCGTCTCCGCCGCTTCCGGCTGCACCACAACCTGATTCGTATTTCGATCTTTCCAGTATCCGAAGGGTGGCGTGATCACCAGCCCTTCTTTCTGCTTCTGACGGTAACCTGCGCGGATTTTCTTTCCGATATCCTTTGCGTAATAATCATTCATCAAGCCGCGGACGCCGATCATAAGATCGTCTTCCTCGCAGAAGGTATCCACCCCCTCCGTTACGGAGATAACCCGCACTTGCTGCTGTCTCAGAAAGTCGATAAACAATGCGGTTTGGGTTCGGTGACGACCCAGCCTTGACAGATCCTTCACAAGGACAGCGTCAACCTGTTTTGCCTGAACAGCCGCCGTGAGCATATCCAGCCCACGGCGGCTGAAATTCATGCCGCTGATGTTATCATCAGCGGAACTGCCGGCGATTGACCAGCCTTTCTTTTCTGCAAAGGCGCGGCAGATTTCCTGTTGGTTTTGCAGGGAATTCTGCGCCGGATCATCGTCGTTGGAGAGCCGTGCATAGAGCCAAACCCGCATTGCCATAACCTTTTACCCCGCGATTCCGTCGCCGTAGAGCAGCCGCGCCAGCCGATCCCAGTCAAAATCCAGCGCACCGTATCGCTCCGTGAGCGTCCCATTTTCATAGACATCCAAGTGTGTGCGGAACGGCGCTTTGATCTGAATGTCCAGGCTGAGTTTTCCATCCGTTTCCTGCACATAAATCTTTTCGACCAGCATCCGCAGGTGTGCTTCCGTCATGACGCCCTCAGCGAGAATGTCGTCGATCATGCCGATATCCCGTTTGAGCTTCGTTTGCCGATCTCGCAGGACGGCGGAAATATTTTGCAGTTCTTCGATCTGCTTTTTTGCCGCAGCGATTTCTTCTTCGCGCTTTTGGATCATGCGGTCATAGCGTTCAGCGTTCGCCCGATCTCGTATCCGCTCCATTAAAATTGCCTCCGTTTCATCCTCCAGGCATCGAATTCGCTTTTCTAACTTGACAATCTGCGCACCGGTCAGTTCTGCCTTTGGTGTCCACTGTGCGATCAGCTGCTC
>ERZ773192.2491-NODE-2491-length-15546-cov-16.784972_pt1 | contig 15546 bp, 13 predicted proteins | sample MGYA00581010_ERZ773192 | MGnify/ENA primary metagenome ERZ773192 (study PRJEB29015, sample SAMEA2737741) | human gut metagenome | biome: human gut; feature: human-associated habitat; material: faeces | place: China | collected 2012 ...
TAGATTATTTCTATCATGAGGAAATCCGTGGGACAGAGAATACCGGAAAAAGAAATCGCTAAATTCAAGTTTATCTATTTAATCCTCCGAAACCCTTGTATTTTCAAGGGAAATCGGCATTTTAATGTTCTTACCTTATGTATTCAGTTGTAGTGCTATACTAATGTTGTAACATTAGTATAGCACTACAGTGTTTGATAAATGCATATAAAAGTTTTCAATAAACACGTATTACTATATCAATATTTTTTGGATAATGTGTAGGTATAGTAGGTGTCAATAATCAAAAGAATTGCTACGATGCCCATTGTCCACCAGAAACAAGAAAAGCCTTTCGTTAAAAAGCATACTATGATTATAATAACCCCGCCTACAATAAATGAAATACCGCCAAAGCGTTGGCTTTTTTTCCACGTTGTTTCATTTTTCATACTCCATACTGTTCTCAGTCCTGCGATTGAGTTCATTCGTAGTTTTGGCATAATATTGCCTAATATAATCATTGCAACACCAGGCAGTCCAAATAAAAGTTGATTAATATCAAGTGCAATTGAAGAAAGATTTTCAATCGAATTGAAATCAGCATACAAGAAATAACCTGTCATAGCGTTAAAAAGTGTAAGAGATACAATTCCTGCCACAATACATACATTTTCGTTGTTACTCCCATTTTCTTCTTGTTTTGAAGAGGATTTAGCCATACCAAGCATAAAGTAGCCAAATAAAACTGTGATCACAGGGAAAATTAATGTTTCGTATTTACTGCCCCAACGTGTTACTTGATTATTGAAATCATAATGAGCTGGAATTCGCTCTGGTAAGAACGGTAAGGCAATCAAAACAACTATCAATGGCAAAAACATAAGACTATAAAAAATGATTTTTTTCTTTTTCATTGTTGACCTCCACGTAATTTACTTATCCACATAATTGTTTCATCAAGGATAGATAAATTTAATTCATAGTAAATAAAATTTTTATATCGAGTTTCGTAAATCAAGTCTGCCTTTTTAGCTTTGATAAATGATAGGATAATGCCTGTGGTGTCATATCCAATGCGATAGCTAAATCGCCTGAGCTTATTTTTCCTTCCTGTAAATTTAGCAGAATTTTTCGATGAGTATCGTCTGCTAAAGCAGCTAACACTTCATTTATAGCCAATCTTCCACGCCCTAATCTATTTCAAATAATCTTTAAATAGTTTATATCAGTTTAGCATTCGTTTTTCAATGGCTATTTCAAAATATTTTTAAATAGCAAAACAAGGGCAGTAAGCCAAAAGCTGGCTTACCGCCCTAATTCTTACTATGCGTAGATAATCTCGTTGTAAATGACTTCTCTAACTCTGGACTGAATTTCATTCATTTTCTGCACCCACAACATAGCATTGTCGGCAAGGTAATAGAAAGAGGTCCTTTTGTAATGTCCCCATTATATTCAATTAGAATTTATTTCTTTCGGTTCGTCTGAAAATGAGTAAATAGTAGCAATTCCATTATCAAATGCGAATACAGCAATAAGGTTGTCATCAACTGTATACATAGAACTCAAAGAAGCCGTATTGCCTTCCGTTATTGCAACACGGGCTTCACGGCGTGTATCTTCTGTAATGCTGCCTTCTACTCTTATCCATGTGTAGTAAAGCCAAATGGCGACGCGTGGTACACGAATACGAATGAGTATGCGGCAGACTCAGCTGCGTACCTGCCTTGGTGTTATACCATATTTTCTTTTGAACATCCGGTTGAAATTCGACAGATTTGAGAATCCACATTTCTGTGAGATTTCAAGAATCGAATCATTGGTAGATGTGAGCATTGCACGTGCTTCTGTGACACGGAAGTCATTCACATATGAGATAAAGCTCATTCCGGTATGGATCTTAAAAAATTTCATAAAATGCGATGGACTATAGTGGCAAAATTCTGCAATTTCTTCGATGGATATATCTTCATAATAATGTGTGGAGATATACCGGATGATACTTTTCAATTTCTCTTCATGCTTATCACTTTGCGCAGTCTCGTTTACTTTTGGCGGGTGCGTAATCAGTAGGTATACAATCTGGATAAGCCCCCCCTTGATAAAAAGCTGATACGCATAGTCTCTTTCATCGCTTTTTTCATCTAATAAATCAATAATATTGCTGATTTCCTTGTATAACGCGTGCCCGGGTGTCAGATAATGACGAATCTGGATATCTCCGTTAAAAAAAGGATCGATAAATTTTTGCTGCGTCACGTCATCTGCACCAAAGGCAAGAAAGTGCTTTGAAAAAAGTATATTTTCATATTCCATAGTCGAATTCTGTTTACCTTCAATGGAATGAAGCATTCCGGGAAGAACGATTACGATATCTCCGGATGAAACCTTATATCTCTGAAAATTGAGGGTAACGTATCCGCGTCCCTTCTTAATAACGATCATTTCGAACTCGTCATGCCAATGAACCGGTACACTTGCAAAATCCATCGGAATCGAACATATATAGGTGTTATATTGATATTCATTTTGAAAGTGAATCTTGTTTTCATTTAATTCGATATTAGACGCAGAGTCTGGATTTACAATCTCTTTCATGGCAAACACCCTCCTAATTGATAGAATAGTATCATATTATGATACTATTTTGCAAGAGAAACGTTTCCAATTCGTGATATTGTATTACTATAAAAGAGCGTACAAAAGCTCAAGTGAAAACGAAAGGGGTATACGATGAAGGTAAAACAGGAACTTGAAAAACTGCTTGGAAAAGAAATCGCACAAAGCAGCAATGAAGAAGTATATTATGCATTGCTCAACCTGACAAAGCAGTTAGCAGATGACCGCCGCATGGAAGAAACGAAAAAGAAGATTTATTATGTATCGGCAGAATTTCTGATTGGAAAGCTGCTCTCGAATAACATGATCAATCTTGGAATCTATGAGGACGTCAAAAAAGTGCTTGCCGAAAGCGGAAAGACACTTGCGGAGATTGAGGAGATTGAGGTAGAGCCATCTCTTGGAAATGGCGGTCTGGGGCGACTTGCTGCATGTTTCCTTGATTCAATCGCAACACTTGGATTATCGGGTGCGGGTATTGGATTGAATTATCACCTTGGCTTGTTTAAGCAGGTGTTCGAAGACAGAATGCAGAAAGAGCAGATTAATCCATGGATCAAGGATCAAAGCTGGCTTAGAAAAACAGATGTGACATACCCTGTTACATTTGGAAAATGCACGGTGCAGTCGAGATTGTATGAGATTGATGTAACAGGTTACAATAACCGTACCAACAAATTATGCCTATTCGATGTAGAAACGGTGGATGAGTCCATCGTAGATGCAAATCATCAGTTTGATAAAACAGACATAGAGAAGAACCTGACATTGTTCTTATATCCGGATGACAGTGACGAAGATGGAAGAAAGCTTCGTATCTACCAGCAGTATTTCATGGTAAGCAATGCCGCAAGACTCATTATCGATGAGTGTAAGGCGAAGGGAAGTAAACTTTATGATTTGTTCGACTACGCAGTAATCCAGATCAACGACACACATCCAACCATGATCATACCTGAGTTGATTCGCCTGCTTGTAGCGGAAGGGATGAACATGGATGCGGCGATTTATGTTGTAAGTAAGACCTGCGCATATACAAACCATACAATTTTGGCTGAGGCACTTGAGAAATGGCCTAGACATTATCTGGCAGAGGTTGTTCCGCAGCTTGTCCCGATTATTGAGATTCTGGATGATAAGGTAAGAAGACGGTTTAGCGATGAGAGTGTGGCAATTATCGACCGGAATGATCTCGTTCACATGGCACATATCGATATTCATTATGGATTTAGTGTAAATGGCGTTGCGTATCTTCATACAGAGATTTTGAAGAATTCGGAGCTTAATAATTTTTACAAAATCTATCCTGAGAAGTTCAACAACAAGACAAACGGCATTACATTCCGCCGCTGGCTTCTCTATTGTAATGAACTGTTATCTGATACGATCACGGAGTGGATTGGGGACGGATACAAGAAAGATGCAATGGAATTAGAAAAATTACTTGCATTTGTAGACGATGATGACAAACTTGAAAAGCTTCTTGAAATTAAACATCAGAACAAGCTTCGCGCCAAAGAATATTTCAAGGAAACACAGGGAATCGAATTAAACGAAAACTCAATTTTTGATATCCAGGTAAAGCGTCTGCATGAGTACAAGCGTCAGCAGTTAAATGTACTTTATGTTATTCATAAGTATCTGGAGATTAAAGCGGGCAAGCTGCCGACTACGCCGGTTACGGTTATATTTGGAGCAAAGGCTGCACCTGCGTACACGATTGCAAAGGATATTATTCATTTGATCCTGTGCCTTCAGGAATTGATCAACAACGATCCGGAAGTGAGCCCGTATCTGAACGTAGTTATGGTAGAAAACTACAATGTTACTCTTGCAGAAAAATTAATTCCTGCCTGTGATATTTCGGAGCAGATCTCACTTGCATCAAAAGAAGCAAGCGGAACTGGAAATATGAAGTTCATGTTGAACGGCGCGGTTACTCTCGGAACAGAAGATGGTGCGAATGTTGAAATCCATCAGCTTGTTGGTGACGACAATATCTATATCTTTGGAGAGTCAAGTGATTCGGTGATTGAGCATTATGCGAAGGCTGACTATGTCTCAAGAACATATTATGAGAACAATCCGGTATTGAAGGAAGCCGTTGATTTTATTATCAGCGACGCAGTGATAGCACTTGGAAATGCAGAAATGCTGCATCGTTTGTATAATGAGCTTCTCAACAAAGACTGGTTCATGACATTTATTGATTTCGATTCTTATGTTGACGCCAAGGAACGTGCCTATAAGGAATATGAGAATCGTAAAGCGTGGGCGCAGAAGATGATGGTGAATATTGCGAAAGCAGGATTTTTCTCATCCGATCGTACAATTGCTGAATATAATAACGATATTTGGAAAATAATAAAATAGGATCCATTGCCAGCAATGCACGCAGAAATTAGTAATAAGTAACAAAAAAATTTAAAAAACGCTGTATAATTTGACCAAATAAACAAAATATTGACTTTTTTGATTGCAAAAAGTTTACAAATGTTGTATCATTGACTCATGAAATGGAAACGTTACCAAAAACGATACAACAAACGTTTCCAAAGGACGTATACGTAACTATTAACAAAACAAATCAAATGATTAGAGGAGGAAAAAGCATGAAGAAGAAATTAGCAGTTTTAGGATTAGCTGCAACAATGATGATGTCACTGTTTGCAGGTTGTGGAGGAAAGGGAACTTCAGGAGGAAAGAATGCATCGGCGGATAAGGGTTCGGTATATTACTTGAATTTTAAGCCGGAAGCAGATGCCCAGTGGCAGGAGCTTGCCAAGATCTACGAAGAGGAGACAGGCGTAAAGGTAACCGTTGTTACAGCTGCATCCGGTCAGTATGAGACAACTCTTAAGAGTGAGATGGGTAAATCAGAATGCCCTACATTGTTCCAGGTAAATGGTCCGGTCGGCTTAGCATCATGGAAAGATTACTGTGCAGATTTGTCTGACACAGAAGTTTACAAGCAGCTCACTTCAGAGGATTTCGCTTTGAAGGATGGCGATAAGGTAGCTGGTATCGGATATGTTATTGAGTCCTATGGTATCATCTGCAATAAGAAGCTTCTTGCTGAGGCAGGTTACTCCATGGATGACATCAAGAACTTTGCAGATCTGAAGAAGGTAGCAGAAGATATTACAGCAAGACGTGATGAGCTTGGATTTGATGCATTTACATCCGCAGGTATGGATGGTTCATCAGACTGGAGATTTAAGACTCACCTTGCAAACCTTCCTGTATACTATGAGTATCAGGCAGACGGAATCAACAACACAAAGGCAATCAAGGGCACATACCTGGATAACTACCGTCAGATCTGGGATCTGTACATTAATAACTCAACAACAGATCCAAAGCAGCTCAGTGTTAAGACCGGTGATGATGCAGTTGCTGAGTTCGTAGCAGAAAAAGCAGTATTTTACCAGAATGGTACATGGGCATACTCAGATATAAGCTCAGTCGGTGATGAGAATCTCGGAATGCTTCCGATTTATATCGGTGTAGACGGAGAAGAGAATCAGGGACTTTGTACAGGTACAGAGAACTACTGGTGTGTAAATGCTAAGGCTTCCGAAGCAGACATCAAGGCAACAGAAGATTTCATGGCATGGCTTGCTACAGACGATACAGCACTTAAGGCAATCTGTGGTTCACAGGGTGCAATGCCATCCGGAGCAGACGGAATGGGATTTGTTACTCCATTCAAGAAGAACCTTGAGTCAGATAACCTTCTTGTGAATATCGCAAGCCAGTATGTTGCAGATGGCAAGACACCTGTAAGCTGGAACTTCACAACAATGCCTTCTGAGACATGGAAGAACGAAGTAGGATCAGCTCTTACTGTATACGCTTCCGATCAGACAGATGCGAATTGGGATCTTGTAAAGAAAGCATTCGTTGAAGGCTGGGCTACAGAGAGTCAGGCAGCAGGAAACTAGGATCAAGAAGCCTGATAAAACAACCTGTAATTAAAAAGGGAGGATATATTTCCTCCCTTTTTTAGAAGGTAGTTGTTCGAGGGCGTAGGAGGTATAAGATGGAAAAGGCAGTAAAAAAATATTGGCCAATATTTTTGGTACCGACTATGGCTGCATTTTTGATAGGATTTATTATTCCTTTTATTGAAGGTATTTACTTGTCTTTCTGTAATTTTACAACAATCAAGGATGCAAAATTTGTCGGAATACAAAACTATATAGAAGCATTTAAAGATTCAAATTTTCTTGGATCATTCAAATTCACTACTTTATTTGCAATCGTTTCACTTGTGTTGATCAATGTACTTGCATTTTTGGTTGCTCTGGCGTTGACACAGAATATCAAAGGAAAGAATATTTTCCGTACAGTGTTTTTTATGCCAAACCTGATCGGAGGTATTGTATTAGGTTATGTATGGCAGCTGATTTTTGATGGTATTTTCGTGAAGTTTGATACAGCCCTGAAGTTAAATGAAACATTAGGTTTCTGGGGACTGGTTATTCTTGTAGGCTGGCAGCAGATTGGTTACATGATGATCGTATACATCGCGGGACTTCAGGCGATCCCTGGTGATATTCAGGAGGCGGCTATGATCGACGGAGCTACCAGAATGCAGAGATTGTTTAAAATTACAATTCCTAACATGATGCCATCGATTACAATTTGTACATTCCTGACGATTACGAATTCGTTCAAGTTATTCGATCAGAACCTTGCTCTTACAGGTGGTGAGCCACTTCATAAGACAGAAATGCTTGCCCTGAATATTTATAGCACATTCTATGGCAGAGTAGGAGCTGAAGGGGTTGGACAGGCGAAGGCAGTTGTGTTCTTCATAATTGTAGTAGCGATTGGATTGTTACAGTTGAAGTTGACAAGGGATAAGGAGGTGCAGCAGTAATGAAAAAGAAAGTGATGGGAATACTTGCAACATTATTTTTTACACTCGTTTCAATTATATTTGTTGCTCCAATCTTTATCGTATTGATTAACTCGATGAAGTCGAAGACGTTCATCAACCTTGAGACATTTAAGCTGCCTACAGAGGAAAGCTATGTTGGACTCGAAAACTATAAGACAGCAATTACGCAATATGATTTCCTGAAAGCTGTGGGCTGGACATTATTTATTACAGTATTTTCAGTTGCGGTTATCCTGATCTGCTGTTCCATGACAGCATGGTTTATAACCCGTGTTAAGAATGTTTTTACAAAAATGATTTACCTCTTATGTGTGTTTTCTATGGTTATACCGTTCCAGATGGTTATGTTTACACTTTCCGGAACGGCAGACTCCCTCCATCTGAATACACCTTGGGGAATCGTGATTGTATATCTCGGTTTTGGTGCCGGACTTGCGGTATTCATGTTCACCGGATTTGTAAAATCAATTCCGGTAGAAGTGGAAGAAGCTGCAATGATTGATGGCTGCTCACCACTCCGGACATTCTTCTGTGTAGTAGTTCCTATGATGAAGCCTACATTCATTTCCGTAGGTATTCTGGAAGCAATGTGGATCTGGAATGACTTCCTTCTTCCATACCTTGTACTCGATATTAAGGAATTCAAGACAATTTCCATTGTCATCCAGTACATGAAGGGAAGCTACGGACGTGTTGATATGGGTGCGATTATGGCATGCCTGATCATGGCAATCATTCCGGTTGTTGTATTCTACTTATGCGCTCAGAAATATATTGTCAAAGGGGTTGCGGCTGGCGCTGTTAAGGGTTAATATATAATCACATTTTTACAGGAGCGATTATATGACGATCAAAGATATAGCAAAATTATCTGGATACGGTATTGGCACCGTATCCAGAGTAATAAACAAACAACCGGGTGTAAGTGAGAAAGCGCGCGAAAAGATATTGAAAATTATCGAAGAGAGCAATTTTGAACCAAACGGAAATGCCAGAAAGCTGAAACGATGTGGCGGAAATACAGTTACAATTATCATGAAAGGCCGGCACAATAGTTTCTTCATGGAGATTCTTGACCGGATTACACTTCTGCTGTCAGAGCTGGACGAGGTTGTATCCTGCCAGATTATCGATGAAGATGGGGACGAGGTTGCAGAGGCATTAAAATTCGTTCGTGACAAAACCTCAAAAGCGATTATTTTTCTCGGTGCGAATTTAGCTCTTTTTGATGAACGTATGAATGAACTTGAAATCCCCTGTGTTGTTGCAACTACGAGTGCAAGGGAGTTAGCGTTCGACAATGTTTCTTCCGTATGTGTCGATGATGAGGCTGCAACCATGGAGCTCGTGCAGTATTTAACAGGCTACGGACACAAAGATATTGTCGTAATGGGGGGCGAGATTTCAGATAAACAGATCAGTTTCTCGCGTTATCTTGGGTGTAAAAAAGGCTTTGAAAAAAGTGGTCTGGAGTTTGATCCGGATAAGAATTATATGGCTTGCCGGTATTCGTATGAGGCAGGTTATGAGACAACAAAAAAGTTACTTGAAAAAAACATACATGTGACAGCCATTGTCGGGCTGTCAGATACGATTGCGGTTGGCGCAATTCGGGCAATCGAAGATGCCGGGAAAAAAGTACCGGATGATATATCGGTGGTAGGCTTCGATGGTACAGTCATATCGAGATTTTACACACCGAGAATTACATCAATGGGTCAGGACATAAACAGTATTGCGAAGCGGAGTGTGGAGCTTTTGATGAAGCACATACATTATACACTGGGGTGTGAACATGATTATGCCCCACACAATCTGATCGAGGGCGAAAGCGTACGCAGAGTATAATTGTTATGCCTTGACGTATATGGAGGACATATATGGATAAAACAGCAGGAATATTGTTCGCGATTTCCAGTCTGCCATCAAAGTATGGAATTGGCTGCTTTTCCAAAGAAGCATATAAATTTGTGGATTGGTTAGTGGAAGCCGGTCAGACGTTCTGGCAGATTTTACCTTTGGGACCTACCGGATATGGAGATTCTCCATACCAGTCGTTTTCCACATTTGCCGGGAATCCGTACTTCATAGATCTGGAAACATTAATTAGCGAAGGTTTATTGACGAGAGAAGAATGTGATAGTGTTGACTTTGGAACAGACGAACAGTCTGTTGATTATGAAAAACAATATAATGGACGGTATGTATTGCTCCGCAAGGCTTGTGAGAGAAGCGGGCATAAGAACAGTACAGAGTATAAGGCGTTCTTAGATAAGAATGAAGCGTGGGTGTATGACTATTGCTTATATATGGCAGTGAAAAATCATTTTGGTGGAATGAACTGGACTGAGTGGCCGGAGGCAATTCATAGTCGTACAGAAGAAGGTTTACGTGAATATAAAGAGAAGCTGGCAGATGAAATTGATTTTCAGTTATTTATGCAGTTCCAGTTTTTCAACCAGTGGTATAAGCTCAGAGCTTACGCCAATAAAAAAGGAATTAAAATTATCGGAGATATTCCGATTTATGTATCATTGGATAGTGCAGATGCATGGTCGCATCCGGAATTGTTCCAGTTAGATGAACAATGTACACCGAAGGCTGTTGCGGGATGTCCGCCGGACGGATTTTCGGCGGATGGGCAGATGTGGGGGAATCCTCTTTATGATTGGGATTACCACAAAAAGACAGCGTATGCATGGTGGATCGAACGGCTTTCATTCTGCTTTGAATTATATGATGTTGTACGTATTGATCATTTCCGTGGTTTCGATGAATATTATTCCATCCCATATGGGGATAAGACCGCGGTAAATGGCAGTTGGAAAAAAGGTCCGGGCATGGATTTGTTCCATACAATCGAAAAGAAGATTGGCAGAAAATCCGTGATTGCGGAGGATCTTGGCTATATAACGGATACCGTCCGTAAGCTTGTTGCGGATAGCGGGTTCATGGGGACGAAAGTGTTGGAATTCGCATTTGACACAAGAGATACGGGTTCGGCGAGGGAGTATTTACCTCATAATTATATTGAGAATTGTGTAGCGTATACAGGCACGCATGACAATGAGACACTGGTGGGCTGGTGGCAGGAGGTCGATGACGAAGGCAGGAAAAAAGCAAGAGATTATCTGTGTGATTACTATACACCGGCAGATAAAATGTATATTCCGCTCATTGGCGTAATCATGCGAAGCAATGCGAAAATCTGTATTGTTCCGATTCAGGATTACCTTGGCTTAGACAACAGGTCGAGAATGAATACGCCTTCTTCGGTTGGCAGCAATTGGAGATGGCGGGTAGACAGCAAAGCGTTAAATAAGACTTTAGCCAAGGAGATAAAAGCGATTACGGTTCGTTATGAACGCTGTAACTAATTTATAACTGACGATTTTTTGAATGCGCCCCGGGTTTTTATGTTACCAGGGGCGTTTTTCATAGATACGCCGGATAAGCAGAAAAGCCTGCAGGATTATCTTAATATGGCGGATCAGTCTATGTATGAGAATAAGAGAAAAAAGAGGACAACATAAGACAGAGGAACGATTCTGAGGAGGAGATCGGTTATGATAAATGTTACAGAGATTATGAAGCGTGGAGCGGAGAATAAAAAACTTCCGCCATGGGTGAACATGCGCCATGCGTGGATGGTGAATGATGGATTGCGCGACAAAGATCTGGAATATCCGGAAAATGTTGTACAGATTAAGAATTTAGATTATAAGAAAAGATTGGATGCAGAGCAGTTTGCTGCGATTTTGGATAGCTGGAAGATGGATAAGAAAAGGGAGATGCTGTATGCATCATCCGGGGATGCGTCGGACATTGATTCAGACAGTTATGTATCGAACAGTCTGTTTGATCTTTGTGTGCCGGCATCTTATATGGGAGACTCGGATAAAGCATATCCGGTGATTGTCAGTGTGCATGGTGGTGGCTGGTTTTATGGAGATAAGAAACTGTATAGCCATTATTGCTGTCATTTGGCACAAAGCGGATTCGTAGTTGTGAATTTTAATTATCGTCTGGCACCGCAGAATAAATATCCGTCTGCCATAGAGGATGTAGCATATCTCGTAAAATATATTGATGATCATGCGCGGGTGTTTGGCCTGGATATGAATCGGTTTTTCATGTTGGGAGATTCGGCGGGAGCACAGCTCACTGCGCAGTATTGCATTGCTGCGTCAAATCAGGAATATCGGGGGAAACTGGATTATTTTACCTATGATAAGCTGCCGGTTCGTGTTTGCCTGAATTGTGGTGCATACGACATGGGAAAACGGGATGACATGATCTCAAACTGGTATCTCAGGAAAGATGGCACGCTGGTTGTGTCTGAAGAACAGTACCAGTTGTTCATGGATCAGTTAGCATATATGAATGCGGATTTTCCGGAAGCGTATCTGATGTACAGTGTGAATGATGATCTGCGGTTTCACACGATAGAACTGGATAAGAGGATGAATGATATTGGTGTAGCACATGTAACGCGGGCGTTTGGTGCGGGCCATCCGGAAAGTGGTCACGTATTCCATCTGAATCTTCGAAATTCGGATGGTGTACAGTGCAATGAGGAAGAGTGTTTATTTTTCAAAAACAAATAGAATTACAATTTTATTATTGACAATATAGTAGAAACAAAACATATAGAGGACAGTGATCTGCGTGTTTTTTTATAAATACAAATTGACAAATTATAGAATTATTATTATACTAAAGTAGTAATAATTATCGTTATTAAATCACTGTATATATGAAAGGGGGAACCATTTATGGGAAATAATAAAGTGAATGCAAAAAAGGCGGTTATGATCGGTTGTGGATTTGTGGGATCGGCATCCGTCTTCGCTTTGATGCAGAGTGGGTTATTTACAGAGATTGTATTGATTGATGCAGACAGAAACAAAGCAGAGGGAGAGGCAATGGATATCAGCCATGGAATCCCATTTGCTTCTCCAATGCGGATTTATGCAGGAGATTATGACGATGTTGCAGATGCGGCAATCGTGATTATCTCCGCGGGAGCCGGACAGAAACCGGGGGAGACAAGACTGGATCTTGTGAACAAGAATGTGGCTATTTTCAAGTCTATTATCCCGGAGATTGCAAAGCGGAATTTTAGTGGAATCCTGCTTGTGGTAGCGAATCCGGTCGATGTCCTGACACAGGTGGCAATCAAATTGTCCGGACTTCCGGAGCAGCGGGTGATTGGTTCCGGCACAGTGTTAGACAGTGCCAGACTGAAATATAAGCTGGGTGAACATCTGTCTGTGGATAGCCGGAGTGTGCATGCATTTATCGTGGGCGAACATGGCGACAGCGAAGTCGTTGCATGGTCATCTGCAAATGTCTCCGGTGTGGAATTAAGCGAGATGTGCGAGATGCGTGGACATTACCAGCATAAGGAAAATACGAGGGAGATTGCAGATGCAGTAAAGAACAGTGCATATGAAATTATCAACCGGAAGCATGCGACGTATTATGGAATCGCGATGTCTGTAAGGAGAATCTGCGAGGTGATCATGCGGGATGAGAAATCGATCCTGCCAGTCTCACACATGATACATGGTGCGTATGGTATCGAGGATGTGGTGCTGAGTATGCCGGCGATTGTCGGTGCAGATGGCGTGGAGACAGATATTCCAATCAAGTTAAGCGGCGAAGAGGCTCTGAAATTAAAGGAATCGGCAGATGCATTGAAAGAGATTCTTGCATCGCTGGAGTTATAGAAGGAGGAATCGTCATGGATTTACGGGTTGGAGTGTCCGCGGTTGTTATGAACTGGCTGATTATGTTATATTTCATTATTTTATTTGCGGAACGCGTACAGAGCATCGTGCGTTCTATAAGGGATAAGGACGTGAAACTGTTCGGAAGCGGCTTCAATAGTTATGTGTATCTGGCTGTGTTCTTATCGCTTGCTGCATTTCTTGTTTTATTGGCAGTGGGAAATGCATCGTTCTTGAAATCGTTATTTACAATGAATATGAACGTGTATCGTTCCATTGATTACCGGATGCTTTCCATAACCGCGGGAGTCATTCTTGTGTCTGGAATGGTACATACGGAATATACGATTCCGGGGATCCAGTTCGCATCTTACGGAATGTTGATTGCCGCGTTGGTTATCAAGACGGCATGCGTAAACGCACAGGCGGAAGACCATGTATTGTTATGGATGTCACTGATCTATCTGATATTATTCTCCATGGCAATTCCGGTCATGTATCATTCGGAGATTGAGAAAGCCACACTCTTTCATGTGATAGAAGCGGTTGTTTCACTTGCACTTGTTGCAGCGTTTGCAGTCTTGATGTACAAAGTGCTGATAGGAAATGCAGTCAATCTATTTTATGTAATTCCGGTTGCCATCGCTGTAATCGGAGATACAATCATCGTGGCAATGCGCTGGAAAGAAAAGGTGAATGGCTTTGTTCTGATATTCCTGATCGCAGCGTCGGTCATGTGGATTGCCGGAAGGATCGCGGCCGCGGTACGCCTGCATGGATAGGATATAAAAGTTGTTGATAAAGATAGAATGAAACTGTTGTCAATGTTAAGTTATGCAAGCATTGGCAGCAGTTTTTTGTGTGTACAGCTTTGTCGAAGTATGATAGAATCAGACATAAGTATGTAATCATTTTCTAAGAGAAAATAGGGAGGAACGAATGAAAGAATTATTACAGTTTTTATTGGGAATCGTACTTACGATCATCGGCGTGATTATCTTCTTGCAGAACGTCGTTGTGAGCAGCTTCACGCTATTTTACCGGATGGGACGCGTGAATGTCGGAGGTATTCTGATTGTGCTCATCGTTGTGGCATTTATCGCATTTATTGTGAAGCCGAACATGCTGACCGGACTTTCACTGATCGGATTATGCATTGCGTTTTTCGTATGTCTTGTGATTTCACTGAACGTATCCATGCGTTATATGTCCGGTCTGGAGCTGGCACTGATTCTCGGCACGATCGGCGTTGGTGTCGGATTCATCATCGGAGTTATCCAGGATTCCTGTGAGACAGGACTGAACTCTTCATCCGACGTACTTTATACAGCCATTGCTGATATCCGTGAAAAGAGACTTCGCGGTCAGAAATAGTACATAGAAGCTGCCACTGGCAGCTTCTATTCCATATTAAAAAATACCGGGAGTGGAAGAATCTTTCTATTGATTCTTCCACTCCCGTATTTATTCTTATTTTTTCACTCAAACCATTGGATTTTGTTATCCTTTAATTGATATATCCTGCCTTTTTAAGCTCCTCTTCTGCCTTTACAAGATTCGCATCAGACACACGGATAATCGGTCCTGTACAGCCCATTCCGCTCTCTGCATAGATGTTCTGCTTCCACAGTACTTTCACCGCATCTTCCAGATCCATAACTTCTATTCCCGCAATCTGGGATGTCACGATCTCTTTTGGCGGAGCCTTTACTTCTATGGCTTCCGATGCCGGTTTCGACATCTGTTTTCTTGCCGCCAGGATATCTTTTAAACCGGCTTTGTCTGCTGCTACAAATTCTTTCTTTGCGATCTCAAATACTTTGCTTTTTACCAGCTCCGCCGCATAACGGATTGCGCCTGCGATCACCGGTGCTCCTGATGCCCTGGATACAATCATAACCAGCTGTTCATAACCTTCCCCGACACCAGGGCCATAACCATATCCGGATGCTTCAAAGCTGCCTCCTGTTGTGTAAGAAGATAACATCTTCACCATGATATTTCCGGTCAGCGAATCACATACCATAATGTCCGGTGTTCCCTGCAGTACATCATTTCCACGCATTACACAACCCCCGTCAGCTCTTGCTGATTCGGCAAACGTAATGTCGTATCCGTTTTTCTCAAGTTCTTTTAATGCCATCTCCGTCTGGCGTGCACCATCCACATTCAGGATTCCCACTGTCGGATGCTCCTTACCACACGCCTTTGCAGCTATGATTCCATAGATTGTATTTTTGATCATTCCTTCTATACGGTCTGAACTGGAAGTTCCGGTTGTATTGGCAATGAACATCTCTCTTCCCT
>ERZ773192.2497-NODE-2497-length-15503-cov-14.231033_pt1 | contig 15503 bp, 11 predicted proteins | sample MGYA00581010_ERZ773192 | MGnify/ENA primary metagenome ERZ773192 (study PRJEB29015, sample SAMEA2737741) | human gut metagenome | biome: human gut; feature: human-associated habitat; material: faeces | place: China | collected 2012 ...
ACTGCTTGAACTCCGCGACGGCGGTGAACAGCGCATCGGACGAGGAGTTGATGGCAGTTTCGAGCGAGTCCTGAATGACGCCGATGATGAAACCGACGCCGACGACCTGCATGGCAACATCGTTGGAGATGCCGAACAGGGAGCAGGCCATGGGGATGAGCAGCAGCGAGCCGCCCGCAACGCCGGACGCGCCGCACGCGCCGAGCGCCGCCATGACCGACAGGATGATCGCGACGGGCAGCTGCACGGTGATGCCGAGCGTGTGCACCGCGGCGAGCGCCATGATCGTGATCGTGACGGCAGCGCCGGCCATGTTGATGGTCGCGCCGAGCGGGATGGACACGGAGTAGAACTCCTTATCCAGACCAAGGCTCTCACACAGGGACATGTTCACGGGGATGTTCGCGGCGGACGAGCGCGTGAAGAAAGCGGTCACGCCGCTCTCCTTGAGGCATTTGAACACCAGCGGATAGGGGTTCTTGCGCATGGCGACAAAAGCCATGACGGGATTGACGATGAGCGCCGAGAACAGCATGCAGCCCACGAGCAGGAGCAGCAGCTTGCCGTACTCGGTGAAGATGGCCAGACCGCTCGTGGACACGGCCGTGAACACGAGGCCAAGAATGCCGAAGGGGGCGAGATTGATGACGAAGCGCACCGCCTTCGTGACGGCCTCGGAGGCGTCGGCGAGGAAGCGCTTGGTCGAATCCGCAGCGCCCTTGAACGCGAAGCCGAGCACGATGGCCCAGAACAGGATGCCGAGGAAGTTGCCGCTGACGATCGAGCCGATGGGGTTGGAGACGATATTGGTCAGCAGGTTCGTGAAGATCTCCGCGAAGCTCTCGGGCGCGCTGTCGGAAGCGGCCTCGGTCAGCGTGATGGTCACGGGGAAGAGGTAGCTTGCAGCCACGGCGATGACGGCCGCGAGAAACGTGGACACGAGGTAGAGCACGATAACGGTGCCGAACTGCTTGCCCATCTTCTCCTTGGACTGGGCGAGCGCGCTGATGATGAGCACGAACACGAGCAGCGGGGCGATCGCCTTGAGCGCGCCGACGAACAGTTTGCCGAGGATGCCGATGCCGGGAGCGGTCACGGCGGCGTTGGGGATCAGCAGGGCGAGCGCCGTGCCGATGGCCATGCCGATGACGATGCGCAGCACGAGGCTGACGCTGTTGTAGGCTTTGACGAGTTTCATTTCTTTCTTCTCTTTCCTTTTGCTGTTTTTGCGAGCGAGTCGCTTTAGCAGTTTAGCAAACAGCCGCAGCAATGTCAAGCAAAGGGTGCAGGTGCAGGAGATGACAAATCCTCAAAATATGGTTTTCCGGTCGGATGCGCGGTGTGCTACAGCTAAGTGTTTTGCATAGTTTAAGCTTTGCAATTTTAAGGACGCATTTCCAAACGCAAGGGTTGTAAAAATTTATCAGATGATATTATAATGCAGAATTGACACAACCCTATTCAATGTTAACTCTTTTAATCATTGCAGTAGCACCTAGGACAGCTGAAATTTGAGCTTAACAGATCGAGCGTGCGATGGTCACGCGCTGCGATCCGGCGAAGGATATCATCATCATTCCCGGGGCGTTCGGACATGAGCTGAACCCTGTCGTCAAGGACAACCTTGCGGCAAAGATGGGCTTCGACTGTACGTATCCCGTGCCGAAGCCGGAATCCTATACGCTTGTGAGCTTTCAGGACGTCGATATCGGCAAGTATGATATCGGGTAGCTTCCTGGAATCTGGCACTTGTCTCGGTAAGCCCTCTGCTTCGGCAGCGCAATATCTCCGCATCGCCTGATGGCGAATCGACGGTTGTTTGCTGCGGAAAGGCTTTGATCGGCAGGCCAATACCGTTCCCGGATTGCTTTTACAATAAAATGAGCGCAGGAATATTCCTGCGCTCATTTCAGTCTGTCAAAGAACACAGCCTTAGATTAAGGCGGAGCTGTTCCGGCTCCATGTTGCTAACTTTTTCAGATTTTCTATTTTCCTCAGCGGGTGATCCTTTGGTACAAGCGGATCTATATCCACCATGACCACGTCTCGTCGGTTATCACAAAGCCGCTCCTCGCAAAAGAGCGGCCGCACAAATCTCCGGGCAAGATCCGCCGCGGCGGCGTCAGCGCACGGACAGCGTAAAAAGCGGCCGCTCGCTCCCGAGCGCGTGCGAAAGGTGCTGCGCCAGCGCCTGGCGGACGCGGGCATAGTTGGCGCGGCTGAGCGGGACGGTCACGCCATTGCGCAGTACGACGCACGAGCGCCGCAGCTCCTTGACATAGCTGAGATTGACCAGAAAGCTGCAGTGCGTCTGCACAAAGTCCGCGGGATCGAGCCGCCCATAGATCTCGTTGAGCTTTTCCGAGCACGTCACGGTGCGCGTCGTCATGACGATCTTCGTCTGACGCTGCGCGTGCTCGCAGTACAGGATCTCGCGCATGGACAGCACATGGCGCGTCGCGCGCGAGCCCACGATCAGGCAGGGCCCAAGCTCCCCGCCGCACGGACGCAGCACAAAGCGCAGGGCGGCGCTCAGGCGCGTCTCCATCTCGAGCTTGCAGACAAAGTAATCCGGGTCGCACTCGAACACGTCCAGCGCTGCCAGCGGATCTGCCGACAGGAAGATCAGCTTCGTCTGCGGGCTCGTGAGGCGCAGGTCCCGGAAAAAGCGCAAATACTGCTCCCGCGTCTGCCGGTCGGAAATATCCGCCAGCACAACGTCGTAGTACGCACATCCGCCGTCGGACGTCATCGACTCCGGCGCGTAGAATTCATCCACACACGCGCGCACCCCATTGGCGTCCAGCTCCCGGCAGAGGATCTCTCTCGCCGTGTGCCGCCAGATCGTGCTGGGGTCCACGATACATATATTCAATACTTCGGCCACTTGTGATCTCTCTCCCTCTCGCGGAGCAGCGCGCCGCGCGCTCCGTTCCTTCATGGGAGAAATATAGCATTTCGGCCGCGAATTTACATGCGCTCTGCACAATCGGCATATTTCCGCGCAGAAATAACACATTTTTGCGCGCCAAAACAAAAGGCTCCGGCGGCGAAATGCCGTGAGAGCCCCGACAAATAAAAAAGGCTCCGGCCGAATACTGGGTGCCCGTAATACAGGAAACAACAAACTTTCAATGATTATGGCATCTGGCAGTCGAGGTTAGCAAAAAACATAATGAGCGATACTTGGTTTGAATGACCATGTATCGCTCATTTGCGTATGCGACAAACTTCACTTTTTCTTTTCTTTCCGGTACAATCAAAATGCAAATAAGATTGATTGGAGGTACTATTATGGTGCAGAATTTACCCTATATTCAATGTGGGGACTACTTTATCCCTGACATCAGATTAGTAAATGTAGAAACACAGATACTCGGCAAATATGGCAGGATGCGTAGGGCATTTCTTGAGGAAAATAATCAGATGCTATTGAATGATTTGATTTTGACGGAGAAGTTGTTTCCGCATCTTTGGGAGATTGACGAAACCGCACATCACAGAATGGAGCAGTTGACAACAAAGCTTTTAGAAATAAATCCAGCTCCAGATAAGGAAAAAGAACAGCTTTCTTGGGTCAGGCATATGAATGGGATAAGGGCGCAGGCAGAGGAAATTATCATTGCAGAACTGATTTGCTGTTGAGCGAAATTTCTATATTAAAGGTTGGCTGATGAGGCCAGCCTTTCTTTTTTGTGGAAATGCAGTTCTTGAACTGTAAAAAGGACAATTCTGGACTTGTTGTAATCACAATTCTTGAGTTGTCAAAAGCACAATGTAGTAATACTAATCTTTTCCTTTCTTCCGATTTTCTGGGAAGGAATTCGACGAAATTAGATAAATAATCTCTTTCTTTCAATGATTGAGAATTGCAATCTGAAATTGAAATTTGAAAAAATAATGTTATAATGTTCTTATAACAAAAAATTATGAGAAGTTATGCTGGCAGGAGGTAGTAACATGACTGTTTGTTATAATAAATTATGGAAAAATCTCATTGATCGTGGGATGAGTAAAACGGAGCTTATCAAGGCAGCCAAGATTAGCACAAATGCCATGGCAAAACTGGGAAAAAATGAAGATGTCCGAGTAGAGGTCTTAGTTAAAATATGCGGAGTATTAAATTGTTCTATTGACGATATCTTGGAAATTGTTCCAGATAGCAACGGTTAGTGGGAGGAGGATATACAAATGAGCACAATTTTATCGAAAAAAGAAATGTCTGAAGAAGATATCAAATTGCAGTATATTACCCCTGCTATTACTTCCAAATGGGATAGAGGCAAGATTACCATGGAGACACAGGTTACAGATGGTAAAATAAACCTGAAGGGTAACTTTGTGTTCCGTGAAAAGCCGAAGCGTGCAGACTATATTCTGTATCTGAACGCAAATAACCCGATTGCCATTATCGAAGCAAAGGACAACAAGCACAGCGTTTCACATGGTTTACAGCAGGCCATAACCTATGCTCAGATGCTTGATCTTCCGTTTGCCTATAGCTCTAATGGTGATGGATTTGTTGAGCATGATTTCCTTACTGGCAAAGAGCGTCAGTTCGGTCTGGATGAATTCCCAACCGAAGTCGAACTGGTTGCCCGCTTCAAGCATGAGTCTGGAATGACACCGGCACAGGAAATGGTAATTGAGCAACCTTATTATAGCAGCCAGAATACATACCCTCCTCGTTACTATCAACGTATTGCTATCAATAGAACCGTAGATGCCATTGCAAGAGGTCAGAACCGCTTGTTACTTGTCATGGCTACCGGTACGGGTAAAACCTATACTGCTTTCCAGATCGTTTACCGTATGCTGCAAAGCGGCTTGAAGCGAAAGATACTTTACCTTGCTGACCGTAATATTCTTGTGGATCAGTCCATTCAGCAGGACTTTGCTCCGCTGGAAAAGGTTATTCATAAAATTAATGTTGCCAAGGATGATAAGAGTACCATTACTTCCCATGAGGTATATTTTTCTCTGTATCAGCAGTTGGTTGGTGACGATGACAAGGAACATTTCAGCGAACTGTTTACACCGGATTTCTTTGACCTCATTATCGTGGATGAGTGTCATCGTGGATCTGCGAAAGAGGAAAGCCGTTGGCGTAGAATTTTGGAATATTTCAACTCTGCTACCCAGATCGGTATGACCGCAACTCCGAAGGAAACCAAGTATATCTCTAACCTGAGTTACTTTGGCGAGCCTATCTATATGTACAGTCTGAAAGAGGGCATCGAAGATGGCTTCCTTGCGCCGTTCAAAGTTATCAATATTATGACCGATATTGGTGATGGCTGGCGTCCTCGCAAAGGACAGAGAGATATTTACGGTAATGAAATTGAAGATCGTATCTATACCAACAGCGACTACGATTATAATATCATTATCGAAGATCGCATTCATCAGGTTGCTTCTGAAATCACCCGCTACTTGAAAAGCACAGACAGAATGGCGAAAACCATTGTGTTCTGTGCCACAGAAGATGCTGCGGAGCGTATGCGTCAGGCATTGGTCAACCTGAACTCTGACATGGTTAAAGAGAATCCAGATTATGTTGTGCGTATTACCGGCAGTGATGATTACGGTAAAAAGAAACTGGATTACTTCATTTCCGTTTCTGCACCTTATCCGGTTATTGCGACCACATCTAAACTGCTATCTACCGGTGCAGATTGTAAGATGACAAAGCTGATTGTTCTGGATGAAATGATTGGTTCTATGACGGAGTTTAAGCAGATTATTGGACGAGGAACCAGACTGCGTGAAAAGGAAGGTAAAACACATTTTGTGGTTATGGACTTCCGTAATGTTAGCAGGCTGTTTGCAGATCCTGATTGGGATGGCCCAATTATGATTGATCCAGGATTCACTCCAGGTGGTCATGCACCGTCTCAGAATGATGATGGTCCAGTTGACCCGCCTATACCGCCCAATCCTCCAGCTGTAAAACCGGTTGTTGGTCGTGATGGCTGCAAGGTAGAAATTATCCACAAAACGGTTTCTGTTTACGATGCAAACGGCAAACTGCTCCGTCAGGAAAGCATTGTCGATTACACAAAGGAAAACATTCGTGGTGAATACGCATCCTTGGATAATTTCATCCGAAAGTGGTCTAAGGAAGAAAAGAAAGAGAAAATCAGAGAAATGCTCTTGGAGCGTGGCATTGACCTTGAACTGATGAAAGCCGATCAGAACATGGCTGATGTGGACGACTTTGACTTTATCTGTCATGTAGCTTTTGATAAGAAGCCGCTGACACGTAAGGAAAGAGCTAACAATGTGAAAAAGCGTGATTTTCTCAGTAAATATAGCGGTGTGGCAAAAGAGGTACTGGAAGCACTTCTTGATAAATACATGAATACCGGTATTTATGAAATTGAAAAGACGGAAATTTTGAAGCTTGACCCGTTCCTGAAGCTCGGCAAGCCTGCAAAGATCGCCGAATATTTCGGTGGCAAGGCTGGCTATATGCAAGCAGTTAAGGAACTTGAAGAAGCGATTTACGCAGATGAGGCGGTATAAACTATGAAAGGCTCTGAAACTAAACTTGTTTCCTATATGCAGGGTTCTGACAAGCGATTTGTTATTCCTGTATATCAGAGAAACTACGATTGGAAAACTGAAAACTGCAAGCAGCTGTATAATGATCTGATTAAGGTTATCCGCTGTGGACGCAAGAGCCATTTCTTTGGTAGCATTGTGTCTGTACATAACGATGGTGAGTTTAATGAATATCTGGTCATTGATGGTCAGCAACGACTGACAACGATTTCTCTGCTTCTGCTTGCAATGTACAACCTAATGAAAAACGGTGTATTAACACCAGAAAAAGGTAATCTTGCGGAGAAAATATATAAGACCTATCTGGTTGATGAATGGCAGGATGATGACACCAGAATTAAGCTGAAACCTGTAAAGAATGATAGAAATGCCTTTGGAAAATTGTTTGATGAAGAATCTGAGCATATTCCAGACTCCAATCTTACAATTAACTATAACTACTTCTATTCTCGCATTCAGAAAGAAGAAATTACTCTTGATGAACTTTACGAAGCTGTAACAAAACTGGAAATTATCAACATTACGCTGAATCAAGACGATAATCCTCAGCTTATTTTTGAGAGTTTGAACTCTACCGGCGTTGCTCTAAGCGAGGGTGACAAAATTAGAAACTTCATTCTTATGGGCTTACCTACCAAGCAGCAGAATGATTATTACGAAAAATACTGGAACAAGATTGAGATTTGCACGGATTACGATGTAAGTATGTTTGTTCGTGATTACCTCAGTGTGAAACAGCAGCTTATTCCTGCCATGAGCAAGGTTTACTTTACATTTAAGGCATATGTAGAAGAAAATGGCACGGAGATCGAACCGTTGCTGCAAGAGCTGTTGAGCTATGCAAAATGGTACGAAATTCTGCTCAAAGGCAATACTGCGGATAAGGAGTTAAACGCTTGCATTTACCGTCTGAACCGTTTGGAAACTACGGTTACAAGGCCATTCTTCCTTGAAGTCCTGCGCCTACAGGCGGCAGGAAAATTGTCTCTCGCAGAAGTAAAGGAAATTTTCCTCTACACTGAGAATTACTTGTTCCGTAGAACAATTTGCGATCTTCCTACCAATGCTCTGAACAAGATTTTCTTGATGCTCCATCGAGAGATCATCAGGTATGACGGGACAGATAACAGCTATCTCGAAAAATTCAAGTATGCGCTTAATTCCAAGTCTGATCGTGGCAGATTTCCGGATGATGGGGAATTTGTTGAAGCATTTGCCGCTCGTCCTGTTTATCAGATGAACAGTAAAAATAAGATATATATTTTAGAGCGTTTTGAAAACTACGGAACTGTGGAAGTTCAGAATGTCTATAAACAGTGCGATGATGGAGTATATTCCATCGAACATATCATGCCACAACATCTTACACCCGCTTGGGTGAAAGAGCTTGGCGAAGATTATGAAGAAATTCACGAAACATGGCTTCATCGTATGGCCAACCTGACCCTAACCGGATATAACTCCAAATACAGCAATAGTCCGTTCCTTGAGAAGCGTGACATGAAGAATGGCTTCATTGATAGCCACCTTTATATGAATAACTGGATTGGACAGCAGGAGCATTGGAGACTGTCAGAGCTGGAAGCACGAAATCAGATGCTTATGCAGCGAGCCTTGACAATATGGCCACAACATGCAGCAGAGTTTAGGCCAATGGAAAAACAGATGGATGCCTATTCTCTGGACGATGATGTTGAATTGAGTGGTCGTGAAATTGTTCGATTTGGATATAAGAACACCGAACAGCCTGTTACCAGCTGGATTGACATGATGGAACAGATATTGAAGATGCTTCACGCAGAGGACAAATTAGTTCTGTCTCGTCTGGCGTACTCCAAGGGTACAGCAAATGATCTGGATGCTTATGTCAGCAACAAACCACAGGATTTAAGAAATGCCCTTGAAATTGATACGGACATTTATGTTGAAAGAAATACCAGTACATCCACGAAGATTTCTATGCTTCGCAAGTTCTTTAAAGCTTATGGAGCAAACGAAGAAGATTTGATGTTCTATCTCAAAGATATGAATGACGATGGAACCGCACAGGAAGCAGGAACCCGTTTTGAACTGCGCCGCCGTTATTGGGCGTTCGCATTACCATATATTCAGCAGGCACATGATGACGGAAACGGTCATGGTTGCTTCTCTGGGTGCACTACTTCTAAAGAAAACTGGTTAAGTGGTTTCTTCGGTATCGGAGGTTTCAGTCTCGTGTGTGTAGCGAATTATAATAAAGCACGAGTGGATTTAACCCTTGCTCATTCCAACAAAGAGCGAAATAAAGAAGCGTTTGATTACTTGTACAGGTACAAGAGTGAAATCGAAACTGTTCTGGGAACGCAGATCAGTTGGTTGCGCAGTGATGATACTAAGGGTTCATATATCGTGATTCGTCTGGAAAATGTCAGCATTGAAAACGAAGCCGACTGGATGCAGATGGCGAAATTCCATGCAGAATGGAGCAAGAAGTTCTACGATGTATTTGTTCCTTATTTGAAGCAAAAATACTAAGAGGCGGTATAAACTATGAGCAATTTATCAGGATTTGTGAAAAGGCTCCGTGACATTATGCGCAATGACGCTGGTATCAATGGTGATGCCCAGCGCATTGAGCAGATTGCATGGATGCTCTTTCTGAAAGTATATGATGCAAAAGAACAGGATTGGCAATGGGAGGATGAGGAATATGTTTCCATTATTCCGGAAGAATGTCGTTGGCAGAATTGGGCTGTTGACGATCATACCGGCACAGCTTTAACAGGCGACAAACTGTTAAACTTTGTAAATAACACCCTGTTTCCCGTTTTAAAGGGAATAGATATCAAGAATTCCAACGGAGAAGTGATCATCCCTGGTGTTAAGGTTGATTCCTCTACCCCGATTAAAAAGGCTATCGTGCAGACCACTTTTGCCGATGCCAACCAGTATATGAAGGATGGCGTTTTGCTTCGTCAGATTATTAACGTTATTGATGGTCTCGACCTTGGAGATTATGAGGAAAGCCATGCTTTCGGTGAAATTTATGAAACCATTTTGAAAGAACTGCAAAGCGCTGGTTCTTCCGGTGAGTTCTATACACCTCGTGCTGTGACCGATTTTATGGCAAAGATGATCAATCCGCAGATTGGCGAACAAGTTGCAGACTTCGCCTGTGGCACGGGCGGTTTTCTTACAAGTTGGCTGAAAGAGCTTGCTGCTAAAATTAAAACCACCGAAGATCAGGAAGCTTATGATGCGTCCATTTATGGCATTGAGAAGAAGCAATTTCCTTATATGCTGTGTATTACAAATATGTTGTTGCATGGGATTGATGTGCCGAAAATCTACCATGACAACTCTTTGCTGAAAGATATCCTGGACTACACACAGGATGACCAGTTTGATGTTATTCTGATGAATCCACCTTACGGCGGTAACGAGAAAACAGAAGTAAAGAATCACTTTCCGGCAGACTTGGCAAGCAGTGAGACAGCAGATCTTTTTATGTCTGTTATTATGTATCGACTGAAAAAGAATGGTCGTGCGGCGGTTATTCTCCCCGATGGTTTTCTGTTTGGTACGGATAATGCAAAGATCGCTATTAAGAAAAAGCTTTTCTCCGAGTTTAATCTGCACACCGTGATTCGTATGCCGCACAGCGTATTTGCGCCGTACACATCCATCACCACGAATATCCTATTCTTTGACCATACAAAGCCGACAGAGGAAACTTGGTTCTATCGTTTGGATATGCCGGAAGGATACAAAAACTTCTCAAAGACTAAACCAATGGAACTCAAGCACTTTGATCCTGCTATGGATTGGTGGGATAACAGAGAAGAAATCAATGCAGATGGTTTTGATAAGGCAAAGAAATTTACGGTTGCGGAGATCACTGCCAGAAATTACAATATTGATCTTTGCGGTTATCCTCACGAGGAAGAAGAAATTCTGCCGCCAAAGGAATTGATTCAACAGTATCAGGAAAAACGAGCAAGCCTGAATGCTGATATTGACCGCATCTTGGCACAAATTACAGAAATCTTGGGAATTGACTTGGAGGAAGAATAATGACCGGACAACAGCTGAAAAATTCAATATTGCAGATGGCTGTTCAGGGCAAGCTCGTTCCGCAAGACCCCAATGATGAACCAGCATCTGTATTGCTTGAAAGAATACGAAAAGAAAAAGAGCAGCTTATCAAGGAAGGTAAAATCAAAAAGGAAAAGAATCCTTCTTACATCTTCCGTGGTGCCGATAATTTGCCTTATGAGAAAGTTGGCAAAAACGAGCCGGTGTGCATTGTGGATGAAGTGCCGTTTGAGATTCCAGAGAGTTGGGAATGGGTACGATTAGGAGAAATTTATCAGCACAATACCGGTAAAGCTTTGAATGCGTCTAATCGTTCTGGTGAGTTACTCACATACATTACTACATCCAATCTTTACTGGAATAGGTTTGAAATTGATTCTCTACGAGAAATGTATTTTTCCGAATCGGAAATTGAGAAATGCACTGCAACCAAGGGCGATCTGCTTGTTTGTGAGGGTGGAGATATTGGGCGAGCCGCAATCTGGCCGTATGACACAGATATTAGGATACAAAACCATATCCACAGGCTGCGTCCTTATTCTGAAATATGTACCGAATACTATTACTACATCTTTTTCCTTTACAAGCACGCAGGATGGATTGGCGGAAAAGGTATTGGCATCCAGGGACTGTCTGCAAATGCTTTACACGCCTTGTTGTTCCCACTACCCCCGCTATCTGAACAGTACCGAATTGTTACCAAGATAAAAGAGCTAGAGCCTTTCTTGGACAAATATGCACAGGAAGAAAAAAGACTAAATAACCTCAATACTCAGTTCCCAGATCTGCTTAAAAAGTCTATCTTACAGGAAGCAGTTCAAGGTAAACTTGTTCCACAAGATCCCACAGATGAACCCGCTTCCATCCTTCTGGAACGCATTCGTGCTGAGAAAGAGCAACTGATTAAAGCAGGCAAAATCAAGCGTGACAAGCACGAATCCGTCATTTTTAGAAGGGATAATTCTCATTATGAAAAGCGTGGTTCTGAGGAAGTCTGTATTGATAACGAATTGCCTTTTGAAATACCAGAAAACTGGTGTTGGAGTAGGCTTTCAGCACTGTGCAAAAGTATCTCTGATGGCGATCACCAACCACCGCCTCAGGTGCTTTCGGGCGTTCCATTCGTGGTAATATCAAATGTATCATCTGGAAAAATTGATTTAACTAATACAAGATTTGTTTCGCATGATTACTATAAAAACTTATATGAGAGCAGGATCCCATGCCGAGATGACATTTTGTTTACTGTGACCGGTTCCTACGGTATCGTTATTCCTGTTGATACAGAAGATGCTTTTTGCTTTCAACGACATATCGCCCTACTCAAGCCATTGCAAATAACGACAAAGTTCCTTTCAACATGGCTTAAGACCCCTATTGTTTATGAACAGTGTAAGCACTGCGCTACAGGGACAGCCCAGAAAACTGTAGGATTAAATTCACTAAAAAACATCTTGATACCAATTCCACCGGTCAATGAACAAGTGAGAATTTTAGAGCAGCTTGAGAATGTATTGTCTTTAATCGCTTTGTAAAGTTCTCATTATGAGAAGTTGGACGGAATCGAGCGTTGTATTGACAATGAGGTACCGTTTGAGATTCCAGACAGCTGGGCATATTGCAGACTTGGAACAATCTTGTATAAACTTACCGATGGCACTCACTCTAGACCCAAATATGTTGATTCTGGAATTCCATTTATCTCTGTTAAGGATGTTAGTAGCGGTACTTTGGATTTTTCAAGTTGTAAATTCATTACTGAAGAAGAACACAATGAATTATATAAGCGCTGTAATCCAGAATATGGGGATATATTACTTACAAAGGTAGGTACCACAGGCATTCCGGTTATTGTAGATACAACAGATGAGTTTAGCGTGTTTGTAAGTGTAGCACTTCTGAAATTTAATCAAAAATTGCTGCACAATGAATATTTGATACATCTAATAAATTCACCTTTAGTGCAACGACAGGCAGAAGAAAATACTCGTGGTGTAGGTAATAAAAACTGGGTGATGCGAGACATTTCAAACACTTTGATTGCAATACCACCATTGGCAGAACAAATTCGCATTGTCGAAAAACTAAAGACGGTTTTCGCTATTTACAGTAATTTATAAAAAGAAGGCATACACTTCAACACTCCGAAGTGTATGCCTTTTCTTTTACCAATCTACGATTGTATCAACGATTTTTTGTTGTTCTGTGGCTGTTTTTCTGAGATAAATGCGGGTAGTTTCGATGCTTTCATGTCCCATAAGATCAGCCAGAAACGCTATATCATTACAGCGATCAAGAAAACTCTTAGCAAATCTATGGCGGAATGAGTGCGGATACACAACCACAGGATTGATGCCGTATTTCATTGCCAGTTTTTTCAGTTGCCCGGAGATGCCACGGGTAGTAATACGTTCCCCATATTTGTTCAAAAAAATGAAGCCGCTGTCTTGTTGCTTTTCAGCCAACCAAGAAAGGGCTTCATTTTGCAGTTCTTTAGGGATATAAATTCTACGCAACTTGCCGTCTTTGGAGTATAGATCGAGATGTCCCGACCTAACGTGTTCAGCCTTGATTTGAATCAACTCACTGACTCTGGCTCCAGTGGCAGCAAGGAACCGGATTACAAAATACCAGAATATTTCCTTATCTCTTTTTAGACAAGATTTGAAGTATTCATAGTCCGCTTCGCTGATTACATTTTCCAGAAAAGATTTTTGCTGTACTCGTACAAATGGGAGCTTCCACTTTTCTTTGCCGATACATTCCAAGTAACAGTTGATAGCTCTCAACCGAAGATTAACTGTCTTGGGTTTGTACTTCTCGATCAGCCATACCTTGTACTCACGCAACTTTTTCTGGGTGACATCATCATACTGTTCTCCATATTGCTTGATCGCAAACAAATACGATGAGATCGTGTTTTCTGAAAGGTTTGTACCTCTCAAGTGTCTTTCAAATTTTTCTTTTTCTATCATGGCGAAAGACCTCCTTTCGCCAAATATTATACAGTTCTATCCTACATCAGCGTGATTTTAGTGAACAATTCTCGTTGCTTTTCAACAATGCGATGCTGCTCGAATAATGGTGGAACAGGAAATAGAAGGTTCATAACACTGTTACGATCTATTCCCGGAATAACACCCTGCCCCTTAGATTTAATCTGATCAAGGTTCGCTTGTAGGAATAAACGGAGATAGTGCATATCCAGTGTTATAAACTTTTTTATCGCCATAATTTGCCTCGCAATATGGGCTTCTTCAATATCACAAATAACCGTTTTTCCGTACCCTGAGCCCTTGCAAACTAATAACACATCCCCCAAATTAGCAATTACTTTCGGCGTTTCTGTCCAACGGTTTAGTAAAACGCCGTTCTCTGACAAACTACTGGCTCCCGTAATGTAAGGTATTCCTTTGTGCACATCGTTGTATTCTTCGGGTTTAAAATCTGTTCCTGAAAGCAAAGAAATAACTTGTCCCAATCTTGTCCAAACCCAGTTGTCTGGAATCTCAAACGGTATCTCATCGTCAATACAACGCTCGATTCTGTCCAACTTCTCATAATGAGAATTATCCCTTCTAAAAATGACGGATTCGTGCTTGTCCTTCTTGATTTTACCCTCGGCAACTAACTTTTGCTTCTCCGCACGAATACGTTCCAGAAGGACAGAAGCGGGTTCATCAGCAGGATCTTGCGGAACAAGTTTTCCCTGAACTGCTTCTTGGAGAATGGATTTCTTCAGAAGTTCTGGAAATTCCTGCTTCAATTCTGCTGCTCGAACATACGCTTCGGCATAGCTGTCTGTAATCGGTGTTACCTCGTTTAACTTTTCGACAATTTTTTTTTGCTCTGAAAGTGGAGGGATTGGTACCAGCAATTCGGTCATTGTTTCTGTGCCAACTCTGGGCATTTTCACGCCATAGGTAACAGCGTTTATAACTGCATCTACATACGGACATTTCAAGAAAGCAACAATGTAGTCAGGATCAAGTTTTCCAAACACCTTAAATGGAACAATTTCAGGGGTACAAATTCCACAGTCAGGGGCAACAAGAATTTTTAGCAAATATGGACGGAGTTTACTGTAAAGAATATCTCCGCTATCAAAAAAGGTTTTATCACCAACGGCTTTGCGTTCACCTACCGTTTTGCGATCTAAAAGCCTGCCACCTTTTTCAATATCTTCAAGATCAAGTCCCCACATGTCAGAATTGGCATTTTGGGCATTTATTTTCTGTTTTGTGTGCGAGTAGGTAGAAATCATTCCAAGTCTCGCCCATTCCCAACTCTCTGGAATCTCAAACGGCACTTCATCTGCAATGCATACCGGCTCGTTTTTGCCAACTTTCTCATAAGGCAAATTATCGGTAGGGTACATTAATTTACAATAGAATAACTTAATCCCAATTTGGGACGAAGTTATAAATTGGTTTTTAGATAAGTTATTGATAAGAATTTATAAGCTATAAAAACGAGTATCGGGATTTTTCTATCCATGGGAATTTAACTTTTACATCATTTATGCTGATGTTGTCACTTCGGACCAAGTTGGACTGAAGTGACAACACAACGTCCCGATAATTTATCGGGGATAAAAATAACTTCTGCCCAAATTGAACAGAAGTTATTTTTGTCAGTTATCGGTTCTAACTTCGTGCCAAACTGGCACGAAGTTACTTCTCGCCAAATTGGAGAGAGGTGCGGTTCCTGCTTTTTGACTTGTTCCCGATTTGGGAACAGGTCAGATCGTGAGAACTCTTAATTTCACTTGTACCCAAGTTGGGCACAAGTTCAAATATGGGAAAAGAGTATTTCGGCTTGTGGACGAATTGGACACAGGTGGCATAGCGGAATTATTCCCAAGT
>ERZ773192.2501-NODE-2501-length-15481-cov-15.689745_pt1 | contig 15481 bp, 10 predicted proteins | sample MGYA00581010_ERZ773192 | MGnify/ENA primary metagenome ERZ773192 (study PRJEB29015, sample SAMEA2737741) | human gut metagenome | biome: human gut; feature: human-associated habitat; material: faeces | place: China | collected 2012 ...
ACTTCCTGCTTCGTGACCACGAGTTTGAAACACTCGATGAGATTTGTAATCACTTCAATGTGAACCGTGCTGCCTTAGAGGCAAAAATGGCTACCCAAGGCTTTGAGTGGTCAGAGCAGCAGAAAAAATTCTGGTAAAGAGCACGCTTTCAACTATAAAGAGTGTCCTATAAACCATAAATTATAAACTATCAACTATTAGTTGTAAATTATAAATTAATTATGACTCCTCCTCGACCCTTGTGGAAGTCTGTACAAGACTATGTTTTGATTGCGATAGGTATGATATCCTACGCTATTGGATGGAACGTGTTCCTCTTGCCAACCAATGTAACAGCAAGCGGACTTCCTGGTATCTCCAGTATTATCTATTGGGCAACCGGTTGCCCTGTGCAAATTCCGTATTTCATCGTCAACGCCACCTTATTAATATGTGCGTTCAAGATTTTGGGAGCTAAGTTCTGTGTCAAGACCGTTTATGCCGTTATCGTGGTAACCATCCTGACCTCTTTCTTCTCCAGCCGTTTAGGTGATGTTCATCTTTTGGAAAACCAACCTTTATGGGCTGCTTTCCTGGGTGCCGTTTTCTGTGGCTGCGGAATCGGACTCGGTTTCTCGGTTGGTGGAAGTACGGGTGGTACGGATATCATCGCAGCCATCGTCAACAAGTATCGCGACATTTCTCTGGGTAGAGTGATTATGATATGCGACATCTTCATCATCAGTTCCAGCTATCTGGTGGTACACGATTGGGAGAAGGTGTTATATGGTTATGTAGTTCTTTGCGTTCAGGCATTCTGTATCGACCAGGTGGTAAACAGCAGAAGACGAAGCGTACAGTTCTTTATCATTTCACAGAAGTATGAGGAGATAGGCAAGCGCATCAATGTAGATGCTGATAGGGGAGTAACGGTGGTGAATGCCAGCGGTTTTTATTCCGGTCAGGATGTGAAGATGCTTTTCGTGTTAGCCAAGCAGCGTCAGGCTCCTGCTATCTTCCGTCTTATCAGCGAGATAGATCCCCATGCCTTTGTCAGTCAGAGTGCCGTTATCGGTGTGTATGGTGAAGGTTTTGACAAGATTAAATATAAAAGCAAAAAAGAGCATGGAGTTTAATCCATGCTTTTTTTGTTCTTCCTCCATTTATCCTTCTACCCCCGTTGGGGTAGGAGCATCATCCTCTTTGAATGACAATGCAAAGATACGAAATCTGAAAACGTCACTTCATACTTTCTCACACTTTCTCATACTTGGAAGCCTATGGTTCGCCGAGAAAATAGATAATATAGGAGGTTTGCATCGGAGTGAATTCCTTGCTGTTCTTGCCGTATCCGCTCTCACGGAGCTTCTGCAGAAGATCGGGATTTCGCTGAATCCAACGCATCAGATGAGCACTTGCCACCACGGGTGATGAATGGGGGAAATAGAGCAGAGCCAGTTCCTGCTTCGTATAGCTTTCTTATGTCCATATTGTTTTTGATGTTTAAGTATTATACTTACGGGTTGAAAGTAACATACTTACGGGTTGAAAGTAAGATGCTTAGTCCTCTAAAGTATCCGTAGGATCGACGGCAGCATCGCTGTTCAGCTCGATAGGTTCCTTCTCTATGCCCATATCTTCCTTCTTCACATGGTCGAAGTCGAGCTGGAACATGTAGGTCGGTTTGAGGAAGTCGGCAAGTGGATGGCTCTCCGAAGATTTGATGCAAGGGAAGTACGATGGCATCGTAGCAGCCTCATACATGCTGTTGTTTAGTTCTTTTTCCATTTTGTTTAAAAATTGCAGTTGTTTACACTATTTTGTTGTTTACAACGTTCTCTAAGTAAGAGTGTGGGTGAACACTTGGCGATGAAGTCGGTGAAGGGTGAACCCTGATGCCAACCTTTAGCGTTAATAATGTGTTAAAAACACTATATAACCCATTATAATAGAGACTCTTATATTTCTAGCATGCGCTGTATATACAAAGTTCTTTTTATTAGGGTTCACCCCGGAGCCGAAAAGGTGAATACTTGGGGCAAGTGTTCACCCCGCTGTTCACCAATCGGTAACTGTCAGCAAAGTTACGACAAAAGGGCGATATAGGAAATCGGAATTTACCACATTGTGGTAAAAATAAATAATTTAAGTATTAATTTTATTTAAAAGTTTTAGGAATGGAAAAAAGAAATTCCTACTTTCTGCCGCTGAGAAGTTGAAGCTCGCGGCTGAGATTTCGTCGAAGACTGCTGAGCAGCGTTTCGACAAGTTGTCAAACCAGTTAGTGAAGTCTGCCAAGCACATTTATTCAGAGAAGGCGACTTATCATGAGTTGACCGAAGGCATGCGTGCCTGGGTGTTGAAGAAGAGTGGCATCAAGAAAGCGTTTCACCAATTGGATTTTCACCCATTATACTAGCGAGGAGGTTCGCTTGAAGGTATGGATGGGTATTGGCACGGTGTTGTTCTGTCACACGAAGGAGATCGCCGATTACGGTTGGCATCCATTCTCCCGTCCTCTCGACCAGATCTTAGAGGACATGATAGAGAAGGAAGTGAAGAAGCGAGTAGAGAAGGAGTTAAGAATCCGCGCCTTGAAGAATGCCCAGGACGAAATTGGAAAACAATAATTTCATTTTTTTAGATTGAATCAGAACCATTAAGGCGCTGCCTTCCTGCTGGTGAAAGCTGGCGGGAAGGAGGTGCTGTATATCCAATTCGAGCGGTAAAAGCCACTTCCTCTACCGCCATCTGATAAGTAGGTTCACTACCTACTGCTTCTGTGATAACATCCGGCACATATCCACTCGTCACCTCAATTTAACTGCCATTTAACTAAAAATACGTTTATTATCGTTAAAGCATTCTAAAACGGGGGGGGGTAATTTGTAGAATCTATATGAATATTATATACTTTTGCAATCAGAAATCAGACTCCAAGTAATATACAAGGGGATTGGTTGAAATATGTTGAGGACCATTTGATAAGTCATAATAGGTTTATATTGGTTTACAACAATGTTTATATTGCTTAATAACAATGTTTTATATTGCTTAATAACAATGTTTTATATTGCTAAACAACAATACAACAGTAAGATTCCGGGTAACCGGATAAATAGTTAATATAGTAAGTGACAAATGAAAAAGATAGCAGTTTTGCTGTTTGTTATTTTGGGAAATAAAACAGTAGGTTACACACAAGATTTCGCCCTGAAGACGAACGGACTCTACTGGGCGACAACCACACTCAATATGGGCGTGGAGAAGGCAATCAGCAACCAGGTAACCCTGGAAGCAGATGTAGCATACAACCCCTGGACATTCAGGGAAGACAAGAAGATGCACCTTCTCTTGGTACAGCCAGAAATGAAATACTGGCTGTGCGAAAAGTACGAAGGACATTTCGTAGGTATCCACCTGCATGGTGCTCAATTCTACGGAGGTTTTGGCAGCAAGCTCTACGATGGCTACTTGGCTGGCGGAGGCGTAACATACGGTTACGACTGGATTTTATCCCCTCACTGGAACCTGGAGGCAGCCATCGGTGTGGGATACGCCCACCTCTGGTACAAGCAAAGCCCTAACTTGCCCTGCATCAAGTGCCAGGAAAAGAAGAACGAGAACTATATCGGTCCTACCAAGGCTGCGCTATCATTAGTCTATATCTTTTAAAAAAAGTGCATCATTTAATCACAAAGAACATTATGGATGATAGAATGAAACTCAAAATAGTATATCTGGCTATTGCAGGTGTAGGCTTGGCTCTTCTGACGACTATGTCTTCATGCAGCAAACAGAACATTGAAAGTGATAAAAAGATTACATGTACTCCCGACTCCTTTATGCTCCTGCCAGATAGCAGCAATCAGGCTGCACTCAATCTTCAGGTTCATATCCCGAAGCATTATTTCTCGAAGAGAAGCCGTCTCTTCGTAATACCCGTATTGACAGACAGCGACAGCATCGTGGCTAAATACAAGCCTATAGTGCTGGATGCGCCAATCTACAGCAGGAAGATGGAACGTAAATGGGTGCTCGACAGCATTGCTGATCCATACGATTCTATTGCACAGAGAGTTACCAACACAAAAGTAGATTTATCCGTGTTATATAACGACACCATCACCCTGCCTGCAAACTTCCATAAGGGAAGCCTCGTGGCAGTGGCTTCTGCCGACGGATGCGGCGAATGCCGTGCCATCAGCCATACCAAGATAGCCGATGTGTTCCGTCCGGAAATCAAGAAGCAACTGCACCTCAACTGGATGAAGCATACCTTCGAGATCAAGCCGAAGATAAGAGAAGGAAAGGGCGTGGCACGACTTGAGTTTGCTATCAATAAATATGATATCAATCTCAAGATGAGCAACAACCAGGCTGAGCTCGACCACATGTTGAGCGATATAGCTCCAGTGCTCAGCGACAGCCTCGCTACCCTCACTTCTTTGGGCATCTATGGTCTGGCGTCAGCCGACGGCCCGCTGAAGTTTAACACCCCACTTTCCCGCAACCGTGCCAACTCAGCCCTGAAGTGGCTGCTTGCGCACATAGAGAATGGCGACAAGGTGAAGAAGATAGCCCGTATCGGTTCACGCCCTGAAGGATGGCAGCCAGTATTGGATGCGATGGTGGCCGCCGGCGATGCCGACAGCACGTTGGTGAAGAACATCCTGACCCGATATGCCAACTTCAACGATGATGTGCAGGAACGCTATATCCGCCGCCTGCCTATCTGGAACAGCATCAAGAAGAAGTATCTGCAGAAGAGCCGTAGCGTGGAATACACCTACACATACATCATCAAGAACTTCACCACCGATGAAGAAATGCTGCAGATGTACGAGCTCCGCCCAGATGCCTTCAGCGAAGATGAGTTCCTGCATGTGGCACAGATTGCAGAGAGCGCAGAAAAGCAGAAGCAGGTATATGAGACGACTTTGAAATATTACCCTATGTCGAAGATTGCTGCCAACAATCTTGCCATCCTACTCGAGAAAGAAGGCAAGGTTGATGTGGCTGAAGAGATCACAGAATAAATTACAGCGTATGACAAGATTAAAAGTTATCATATATGGCATGGCACTGGCTATATCATTTACCTCGTGCGTCCGTGAAAATCTGGACCAATGTCCTCCTCTGCGTATCAACATCGAGGTGAAAGACAAGAATTATTTCAATGTCGACCAGACTGCACCAGAAGAGAAACGAGATGAGAATCAGCCATTTAGGTCATTCGTTCCGTCTCTTTCCTATCGTCTGAGCCGACTCAACGACGACGGCACTCAGCAGGTTATCGTAGAAGAAAAAGGTTTCGGAGTAGAGGGTGATGGATTAACTTATCCTGTAAGCTTCGACCCCGATATGCCTTTCGGAAAATACGTCTTTACGGTATGGGGAGGTATGAAGACGCGAGGCGAACTCAATCTGGATAAAAACGAACTGTTGCTACATCCGGAGCACAGTCAGGGCGATGATGTTTATCAGGTTTGCGATACCCTCGTCTATGAAGAAAACCATTATTGCTATACCAGCGAGATGGAGCGCACCAAGGGTAAACTGGTTATATGGACAGAGAATCTTCCTGCCGGGTATCACCTGATGGATACTGAAGTAAGCCAGCTCTATGGAATAGTAAATCCAAGTTTCCTGTATTCTGAAGAGGCCAGCGTCTTTCATGAATCGGAAATTGAAGCTGGCGCCAAGACCAAGACCTCTATTTTCCTGGCCCCTTCTTTCCAGAAGGATGAGTCAGTGGTGGATGTCAATTTCTATAAGAATAGTGGCGAAGGCGGCAATTCATCTGTGTTGTCACCTGATGACGTGAAGGTAAGCATGGAGCGCAATAAGATTACGGTGCTGAGGTATGTGTACGATTCCAAACGCAATCGCTTCACCATCTATATGAAGGTGAACGACAACTGGGAGGAAATTCACGGCATGATATTGGATTGATAATTAATTTATACTCAATTTTTAAATTTATAATTTATGAAAAAAGGTATGTTTTTTGCGCTTGCAGCAAGCAGCTTGCTGTTCAGCGCATGTAGCAGTGACGACGCTGTGGTTAGCACAGTGGGTCAGAATGAGGCAGTACAGCAGATTGTATTGCAGGTAGCAAGTAGCGGTGATGGCTTGAGCACACGTGCAGGTCGCCCATTGTATTCTTCAGAGGCTTTGCAGACTATCCAGCATGTTCGCGTGTTGATTTACAACACCAAAACAAATGCTATTGTCAAAGACGAACAGTTGGATTGGACAAAGAGTGATAAGTATGACAATCATGGTCGCCAGCATACTCTTACTTACAAGGGTAATGATAGACTGGAGGGTGGTAGCTACAAGGTTATGGCTGTGGGTTACAGCGATAACAGTGACTACACCTATGCTTTGGATGTAACAGGTGTAAGCCTTACCGGTAAAACTTACAGTGACATTACTGCAACCTTGAAGGATGGCAAAAAAGATGCAGAGGAAGTATTCGCTGGTGATGCAACGCTTACAATCGGCGATGACAAGAAAATCACCAACCTTACTTCTGGTGAAGAGGATGGATTGGATGTAACCTTGCATCGTCAGGTAGCTGGTAGCTTCGGTTATTTCAGTAACATCCCAGCACGTGTGAATGGTAAAGACGCCAAGACCCTTCGTCTCGTAGTAAGAGGTAAGAATGATAAGTTGACTTTCAACCACTTCAACAGCTCATTCAAAACAACTGGCAACACTATCCAGTATTACGTTAATGGTTCTACATCAACAGGTGTAGCACTTGCTACAACAGATAAGTTCTCAAACGGCGACAAAGGTTATGTGCTCTATTCTATCGATTTGGATACATGGTTCCCTGGTGGTGATAATAACCATGACGGTCTGCTGAATGCTGATGATACCAACTGGGATCACCCTGCTGATGTAAAGACTCAGGTTGTGAAGGGTTCTGTATTCGGAAGCAACTTCGTTATTCCATTTAATTACGCAGAGGGTAAGAACACCATGGAGCTTCAACTCTTGGATGCTGAAAACAATATCATCAAGACTTGGACCGTTTCTATCCCAGAATCAGATGTAAATAAGGTTGCAGCAAATGGAGCTACAGACGCAAGTCCTTCTATCTTCAACGTGGTTCGTAACCACATGTACAACTTGGGTGTGAAGACTTCAAATGGTACAACAACACCTCCAGATCCAAGTAATCCAGATCCAGATCCAAATAAACCAGATCCAGATAAACCAAAGCCAGGTACTGACGAGCCAGAAGACTTGAGCAAATCTCAGAACCTCATCTTGAAGGTGAACGACAACTGGGAGGCTATCCACAAGATGGAGCTGGGTGATTAATCTTACTACGTGCTCATAATATAGGCAGTATTAAGAAAAATATATCCAAGGGATGCACAGTGCCCGCTATAGGCACTCGCATCCCTTACTATCCCAACATCACAATATTTAATTTATTATTCATTTTATACTCAATTCCCATTCAAATCGAATAGGCGAACATTGAAATCGAATAGACGAATATGATGAGAAAATCTATAAAAAACAGTTTAAATATAATCCTCGCAGCCAGTCTCCTGGTCAGCTGCAGCGCAAGCAATGATGCGCCTGATACCCTCGCCGACGGCTCGCATGCCGTGAAGTTGAGCATGAGAGTGGGTGTAAGCGCAGGTGTCGTTACCGGCTCACGAGAACTTGATACATGGGATGGAGCACAGCAGGTGAATGATATGAGAATCTACGTCTTCAGATGCCCCGTAGAAAAGAAGGGCACCTCAGAAGAAGCATATACCTATTGCACCCCTATTGAAACGGAAGCTGCCAAGAAAGGTTACTATTCCGTTGACGCATTCAACAATAGAGAACCCTACTATTCTGCCGAGCACCAGAACATGCCCGAGCAGCATCTATACACCATCGAACCCTATCTGCAGAACGGCTACTACCAGTTTCTAGCCATAGGCAGAGATGACAAATACGCAACGAACAAAGTACTTACAGAACCCAAATTCACTGAAAACGTAACGAAACTGGAGGACGCAAGAATCGCCCTCACCGAGCAGGCAAAAAACAGCGCCAAACTCGGTATCCTCAATACCACAGAGCTGTTTAGTGGCATCCTGCAAGACGAGAAGACGCACGAGGAAGCCCCCGTGCTCGTAACGGAAGAGACGAAATACTTCCACCGCACGTTGACCGCCAGCCGTAACGTGGCTGGCCTGATGATTTACGTAGAAAACATCCCGGCACAGGTGGAGTCGAATGCAGCAGGCGACGTGAGCACCGTTACCTTCAAGCCCACCTCTCTATCCATCGTAGCCACCGGCATCACCACCGAAACGCTGATAAGGCAGAAGCAGGCACCAGCAGATGCTGAACCGTTGACTTATCAGACGTTGGGCACCATCGACCTCACCCCCTCAAACGGATGGACCGTAGATGCTACAGAGAACATATTCAAGCGAGCTGCAGACTCCCAGAAAGGATGGAAGGCAAACAGCTACATGATTAGCAACTTCATGATGCCTACACCAGAGGGAAAAATGCAGAAAAGCAAGAACTCGGCAGAGAACGAGACCACCTTCTATCTGCATTACACGGATGGCACGCACCACAGGTACGACAACATCAGGAAATCTACAACCACTGGCGACAAGTTCAAGTTCCCTATCGAGGCAAACCACCTGTATTGCCTGGGAGCCAAGAGCAAGACCGTGAACCAGCCATACGACCTGAAGGAGTATTACGAGCCGGTGATGACCGACGTGAAGGTTGAGATAGAACCAGCCTTCGAAAAAAAACATGAATTTGAAACAGAATAAACGTTACAAAACAGCATAAAAACGGAAATAGAATATGCAGAAATCAAGATTTAGCATCTGTAAGATAAGCTCCATCAAGATGAACGCCATCAGGATGAACGCCATCAGGACAGGCATGGCGGTAGGGGTTTGCTTCCTCCTCGCACTAGCCGCGGGATGCAGCAGCGATGCCGATCAGCCACCCTATCCAGATGGCAGCAATGGAGATGCAGGCATGAATCAGCCTTCGGAAAACGAAGATGAGATTACGACTGTTCCCTTCACCATCACTCTGGGCGGATTAAGCGGCAGCGATGGCAATGCCAAGCAAGATGGCAGAAACACCCGTGTAGCTCCTCCTGGTGCAGGATCCTCTTCCTCGTCGGGCACAATAGACAAGGACAACGGATATGCCGAGACCGACAACGTCAATGCCGTAAGGCTGATAGCTTTTCGCCGAAGAGTTCAGAACAATGGAGAAAATACTGCAACCTATGATGCCGCAGTCAACGATATCCAGGGCTTCGAGTACGACCCTACCAACGACAGGGTGATTAACGGAAAGCCCACGTTAGAAGACGGAAAGGAAGATGATTATCTTTCGGGAAAGCCCCACAAGCACTATGTGGTAAAGGGCAAATTCGGCATCAGCAGGGGCTACGAATATCGCATCATTGCCCTCGCTTACGATAGCCAGGAGAAATCGCCCTATCCGCAGTATGAGGAAAACAAAGTGATAACCAATGATATGCTCAATATCAAGAGAGGTACTACATTTCAGGAGTTCAAGGCCACGTTTGCGAGTTACCTGGTCGATGATGACAAAACCGAAACCCCCAACAACTGGCTTGACTATCTGAAAAAAATAGCTCTCTCACTGCATAATGTAAAGTGCTTGAGCCGCCGGCTCATCACGGTGCCGCAGCTCTTCTATGGCACCCTCTACCAGCAGGGGGATGACACCCAAAATCCAATCATCTCTTCTGCTGATTACCAGAAGGAAAATCTGGGAAACAACACCCCTACGCCACTTGTAGGAACACTCTATAGAGGCATGGCAGAAGTGGAGGTTCATATCACTCATGCCGCCCATTACAGCATTACAGCGCAGACGCAATGGTATTGCCTACTTGCCGACACCGTGCTTACCCAGATGCCTCTTACCAGCTACGACGGTTTTAAGCAGGGCAGTGTACCTATCAAAAAGTATTCAGAAAAGGGAGGCTCCTATACCGCCATTGCCTATGCCCCCTTCCCAGGTGAAGGCAACGAATTGGTTCTCAAGGCATTTGTGCTGCCAGGCAAGACCCATCTTGCCGTGAGAATAGGCCTCAAAGCCTATCCTCACGCCCACAACTATCAGATAAAGGCAAAGGATATGATGTCTTCTGAAGCAGCCACGGGCGTTATCGTGGTAGATGGAGTCAACAACCTCTTCTATCTGAGACGAAACCATAAATATGTCTTCACATACGATGAGCAAAAGACACTTACAGACTCCAGACATTTGCTCGAATAAGATCAAGAGAATTATCAAGACGTTATGCTATGTTTTAAAATCAAACAGACAATGAAACTGCATTTTATATACAAAACTTTCATATCATTTTTGTTGGCATTCCTGATGGTTGTGCCCGCCTCTATCCAGGCGGCACAACCCGAGGATGACAACACCAGTCCCTATTTCGAGAGTGCTGCCGTTAGAGACTCGTTCAAGAACTGCAAGAAACCCATCTGGACCAACAACTGGGATGATCTGCCAGCCGACAAGCACCAAGACCATTTTGTGGAGTTCAACAATGACCCCAAATATTACAACATGACATTCCGTGAACTGCGCAACCGCCGTGCCCTTACGGGCGAATCGTGCACCATTAACAAATTGATTGGTGTGGTAGGCGTAGGCAGCTGGGCAAAGGATATGGGCGCCCTTACCGACGATTCACTCGACAACTATGCACAGGTGAACTCCGTGGTACGAGCAGGGGTAACCGTAGACCCGATAGTAAGTGTAAAAGATATGGATAATTACTATTCCAAGGGAACGGTGGCAGGCTTTACCATCGTGGCTGGTTCGGGTAGCAGCGTGCTGAGCCTCGATGTAATCAAGGCATTCTCTATCGGATTCTATCGCGACGGCAAACTGAAGGGTGTGAAGGCGGTAAGGGAAGGACAGAATGGTTCGGGAGTAACGCTGAAGCTGCTCCAGATACCGGGTTCCGACAACATCTGCGCCATGCTGACGGCAGAAAGCGACTGGCTCTTCGATGAAATCACTCTCGACTGCTCGGGCGGCATTCAGGCAGAAGTGGCGAATATTCTGAAAATCAAATATGCCTTCGTAGGCGAATCTACGGAGTTTACCATCACCGATGGAGGCATCAAAAAATACAACGAATATTTCAAAGACGACAAGCAGGTAGCGCTCAAAGAGATGAAAGGCTGGCGCCCTATTATCCTCGGCATCCCCCTGCCTTTCCTTGACAACGATATAAAGAAGATGACAGATGATGATCTGGACAATTTCGCCACCATCGTCCCTCTTCTTGACATAGGTTACCAGGGCGGAGCCAAGTTTATGATGCAGAACAACAAGAACCCGCAAGGCGAAGCATTCGAGGCTGGCATGGAGGCTGGCTTCAAATACAAGATGGATGCCCTGCTGAGCCTCAATGCAGGAACATGGGTCAACGTGCTGCTCTTCGACCACAAGGGAAACAAGGTGCAGGAAGAAACGATTTCTGCCCAGGTGCTCCACCTCTCGCTGGTGCAGATTGGCGACGGAACGGTGAGCATCAAGGCAAAGGTGCCGTTTTCAGGATGCGAAATCAGATTCCTTACGGTTCTCGGAGTTGATGCAGGCGCCATTGGCATCCACTATGGATTCGTAAGAATGGCTCCAGATGTATCCCACCGGTGCCCTATCAATCCTACCATCAGCAGCAATGTCTGCCAATCACAGACTTCGTTTACTCTCCGTTCTAATCCGAAAGTAAGCGTAACATGGAGTCTGGTGAATGCATGGGATTTGAAAAATAACGATATTCTTGCCACCACACCAGTAAAGGTTACCTCTGATGGTCAAGTTACCAATCTGGAACCTGGTAAATATACCTTCAGGGCCACGGCTCAGGACGGATGTTATGATGAAACCACCATTACTGTAGGTGGTTTTAATGATGGAAATACAACTTGCGGCAAACCACTTGTCAACAAACTGGGTGAAGATTTCTACGAGGTATCGCCTAAGATTCACGAAACATCCGGCTCGCTGCTTTCTGTCTCTGAACTCAAGGATAGAGACAATATTATCAAAGGTGAATATGATAAATATGCCGAATATATAGGTGGCTTGAGTCTTGCCGATAACCTCTGCATCATCGGAATTCACCGCAAGGATGGTCAACTGATATACGATGCTACCGACCGACACGAAGGTGAATCAGAGCCGGATGCCGTCAAGAGAGCTCAACCTAAGCGCATTGGTTTTGTGGTAGAGGCTGATGCTACAGTAGTCAATTTGCATGCCCTGCAATTCCTGCAGATACGCTGCTATAACCAAGGCAAGGAAGTATATCGCCATCTGATAGATGAGAACAATGCGATTAGTGCAGATATCGCAGGTTCAGACAAGCTGCAAAAGATAAGATATTCTATCGAAGTTCCAGCCTACGGCAGCAAAGGCAAACAGATTCAGATGGATGAGTTCCAACTCTGGAATTCGGGTGTACTCAATCTGGGCGGTTCTAAACTCCGTATCTACTATGCTTTCATCGAGGAGGCTGCCGATGACTGTTCTTCGCCACTTGCATGTAGCAGTCTGGTGATGTCGCATAATCATTCACATACTACCATCAATGCTAATGAAACCAAATTTGGCGGAGCGGTGAGTGTGGCTACTGTAGATGATAACTTAGGTTATCTGGTGGATGATGACTTGAATACCTATATGGCGGTTGCCAATACGGTAAGTCTGGGAGTTGGTCAAACATTCGCCGTAAAGATGGGTAGAACACTCGACTATCATCATCAGTTGGGAATTGTCATTGACAACAAGACTTTCCTGGCAGCCGTAGATGTAGGAGACTGGCTAACGGTAGAAACCTTCAAAGACGGTAATTCTACGGGAGATAAATTTACCGACTGGAAGGTGATTTCCGCTGATGTAGCGGGTTATGGCGATAAGAATATCCTCTTCTTTCAGCCAAAGAAAGCGTATGACGAGGTGCGATTAACTTTAGCCAAAATTGTAGGCGCATTGGATGTGCAGAAATTCTACGGACTCGTGACACGTGGTGATATTGATAATGATGGTATTCCTGACTGTAAGGACGACAAGTCGTGCGTAGATGGTGTAGACGATATCGTTGTCAACAATGTATGCGTAGGAGATAAGATTGTCGTAACTGCTACCGGATTGACCGGAGTAGATTATCATCTTTACTTCGGTGATAAGAATGCGGGAGAAAATGGCATTGTGTCTCTGCATTCTACACCAGACACCAAGAACAATATCCAATATACCTACACCACCAAGGAGCCGGGCGAATATCAGCTCACCTTCTTCGACGGCAGCTGGACGCCACTCTCTTCTGTAGTATATCAGGTTCATCCATTACAGACCCGATGGCTTCCGAGTGCATCTACCAATGAATGGAACAAATGGGACAACTGGAGCGATGGTTCACCTTACTGCTGCACCAACGCCATCATCTCGTCGGATGCCGATAACTTCCCAATGCTGGGCACGCCAGTGAAGCCAGCCGACTACTGTTGCAAGGACATCTTCTTCGAACCCCGTTCGGCGGTGGATAACGTGCCATCGCTCAACTATCGCAAGGCATGGGTAGAACTGGAGCAGAAGCCGAACCATTACAATCTGCTGAGTGCACCGCTCAAGCAGATGTACACGGGCGATATGTTCATGCCTGCCGACACCACGAAGGCGAAATACTTCGAGGAGCTGAACGAAGAAAACTGGAAGGAACAGCGCTTCAACCCGAGCATCTACCAGCGCCTCTGGGCGGCTGCGCATCCGGGTAAGATTTATTCGCTAGACAGCAAGGGAAATCCGGTTTTGACGGATGATAAAACGCTCGCCGTGAAAGAGGCCACCTGGTCGCACAACTTCAATGCCGTGGCGAAGGAGTACGGCATGGGTGAAGGCTTCTCTATGTGGATAGACAACGGCAATCTGCCGGCGACCAATAAGTTCAGTATCCGCCTGCCTAAGGCGCATAAAGAATATAGTTACTTCGTGGATTACGATCAGGAGAAAGTGGCTAGTGAAACAGTGACGAAAGATGCAAATAAGATAAACCGCTTCATCTACGAACCGGATTCTCCGCAGGAAGGCGACTTGACGATGGAATATAAGTATCTGTCGGAAGGCAAGGAAGTGACGGAGAACCGCACGGTGTTCGTGGGGCAGAGCGAGTATCAGATTACGCTGAAATCGGATATTCCTACGCAGACCTTCTTGCTGGGCAACCCATTCATGAGCCGACTGAATATCCAGAAGTTCCTGGAGGCGAATGGGAACGTGAGCAGCGTGAAGGTGGAAGTAGAGAATGAATCGGGAGGCATGGAAGAGCAAACTGTAAGCAAGGTCGCTTCTACGGGCAACGCCACCACCATCGCCCCAATGCAGGCATTCTATGTTACCACAAATGATGAGGCGAGTAAGCAAATCACCCTGCTGCTCACCCCAGAAATGATTGGTGGAAGCAAGAAGGCTACTGAGGAAAGTAAACCTGCTGAAGCCAAGGGACTGAAAGTGTGTGTGGAAAGCCTGAAGACGCGAAGAAAATCAGCAGCTATGCTGGTGATGGAGAATTCAGAAACTGCTTATGATGTTTCTGCCGGTTCTTCTTTCAAGAACTCTGTATTGGTTCCAACTCTTCTGGATAGTGAAGTGAAGTCACCTTTGAAGGTATTTGGTATTCAGCAGAGTCAGGCTTACGATATCCTTCCGATGACTGGCGCTACATCTTTAGGAATCTATCTGTCGCAAAAGGATAGCATCCGTATCGAGGTAAAACCTATTCAGGGTGTTGATATGAGCGGATATGTTCTCCATGATATGCTTTCGGGTGCCGATTATTCACTCGATTCTCCTCTCATTATTGCGGATGCCGAGACCTCGTTAGGCAGATTTGTTATCAGAAGCCGTTATGGAAGTACAGATGTGACATCTGTCGATACTGATCAGCGCATCAGTATTGTTCAGGAAGGTTCTTCTGTCCTCGTGCAATCTGCCTGCGGTCTGCTCAAGAGTGTCAAGGTCATAGACCTGAATGGCAGAATCATCAGCAGGGTACAGGGAAATGGTTCAAGGTGTTTAAAGGCGAGCATAGCCACAGGCATTCAAATCATACACATAGAATTGGCAGATGGTAGCAGTAAGGACTATAAGATGATTTTCTAAGTGAAATCAGAATAGCGAATTACATCTTTTACTTATAATTATCCCTGCCAGCTTGTGAAAGCCGGCAGGGCTTATTCGAATTAAGCAAGAAAATCCGGGTAAATTCTTTGGTATAATCAGATAATTTTCTTATTTTTGCAAATGTAAATTATAAAAGGAGCAATCATGGATCAGAATATGAAACGTTTGCCTTACGGCATCAATGACTTTGAGGCGGTAATAGAACAAAATCAATATTATGTGGATAAGACGATGTATTTGCCTTTGTTGGAAAACC
>ERZ773192.2504-NODE-2504-length-15474-cov-4.135482_pt1 | contig 15474 bp, 16 predicted proteins | sample MGYA00581010_ERZ773192 | MGnify/ENA primary metagenome ERZ773192 (study PRJEB29015, sample SAMEA2737741) | human gut metagenome | biome: human gut; feature: human-associated habitat; material: faeces | place: China | collected 2012 ...
ATCCTCGCGGAGCGTTTTTGATTTCATAGGACGAACTTTCCTATGAAATCAAAAAAAGAACTGACGCGGAGGTCAGTTCTTAAAGTCTTGATGATTTCATCTCTTTAAGTAGCTCCCCATCCGCACGGATGACAGTCATACGGTTCTTAGCCCTATGCCCAGATTCGTACTGTCAGGTGATACTCCTCTTCGGCGCTCCTTCCTTTCACAAGCCTTCTTCTGCCCCTGCTGCATCCGGCCTGTTACTCATAATTCACGCAACCTCTACTTTTCCTACAAAATCATACTAGCATTGTTCTCTGTTTTTGTCAACTTGAATATACTCAATTGAACATACTCAATCCTGGAGATCTTGAATATACTCAATTCTGGAGATCGCATCCACATACGGTTTCAGTTTTTCCGGAAATACCTTACCTGTCATCACCAGGTTTAAGTCTTCCTCCTTTGCTTCCAGCAGCTTTTCCACATCTTCCAGAGTAATGATGTTCTGGTCAATGATCCCAAGGACTTCATCTAAGATCAGCACATCGCATTCTCCTGTTGCTGCTACTTTTCTTGCAAAATTAAAACCATTACGGATATTGATCAATTCTTCTGCTTTTTCCTCTTCCGACAGTTCTTCAAAAAATGTATTGGACTTTTCAAATCGGAAAACTTTAAAATCCGGTTCCAGCCGTTCCAGGATTTCCTGTTCGTCTTTTGGGGAGCAGCCCTTTAAAAACTGGATCATGATGACACGCTTATGCTCCATTAAGGCACTTAATCCTTTTCCAAGAGCCAGCGACGTCTTGCCAAGACCTTCTCCGCAAATGACTTCTACGTTTCCACGTTTCATTCTTTTGCACCTCGTTTAATGATACCCCTTTTATTGCTCGCATATCTTAACACAATTTTCTTGTTTTTGCAAGTTTTCTTAACTTATTCTTAATTTTGTTTTACATGTTTGCCAGAATTTTTCTCTGATTCCTCTATCTGGATCTTTTAGCTGGCATTTTTTCTTGTTGGACGTTTCAATTCTTACAGTTCTGTTACCTTCCTTGCTTTATGCCTGCTTTTCTGAGATAATATAATACCAGGCTCAAAGGATCAGAAATTCGACGTAAGCCTGCTTACCGGATAATTTTTGATTTTGAGAACCGGTATCACAAAAAATGACTGAAAGGAATTTTTCAAGATGAAAAAAACAATCACAACTCTTCTGACTCTTACCATGGCTGCTTCTCTGGCAGGCTGCGGCAGCAAGCCAGCAGATGAACCGACGAAATCCCAGGAAACGGTGATTGAATCGGCGGTTGATTTTTATACAGAGGTTTGGGATGCCTTTGGCGAGGACAAGCAGTTTGCGGCCGTAGGCGGTGATGCAGAGAATGAAGCGGAAGCGCCTGCAAAATTTGCCATGACTGATGAGAATAAGGAGACATTTGAGTATCTTCTTCATGTAAACGATGAGCTTTATGATATGCTGGATGATGATACAGCTACCCTGCAGCATATGATGAACACAAACACTTTCAGTTCTGCATTTGCGAAGCTGAAGGATTTCTCTAAAGCAGAAGCATTTGCCGAGGATTACAAAGCTGAGATTCAGGGTCAGCACTGGATGTGCGGCTTCCCGGATAAGGTGGTTGTCATCTCGGTTGCGGACTATGTTATGATGGCATACGGCGCTGAGGAATGTGTCGATGATCTGGTTGAGGCCTGCTCGGAAGTGGCACCGGATTCCACCGTTCTGGTGGATGCACCGGCTGTACTTGATTAGGAGGAGCCTATGCTTTTTTCGAGCATACCATTTTTATTCTGGTTTCTGCCCGGTGTCCTGATCCTCTATGCAGCAGCACCGGGGACATTGAAAAATACGGTTCTCCTGCTTTCCAGCCTTTTTTTCTATGGCTGGGGAGAACCGAGATATGTGATCTGGATGATGCTTGCCATCCTGATGGCTTATCTATTCGGGTTGCTGATTGAGCGTTATCAGAATATTCCAAAGCTTTCCAGGCTTTTTCTCGCACTTTCGGTTTCATCCAGCCTTCTCATGCTTGGTTATTTTAAATACGCAGATTTTTTTATCCGTAATGTAAATGCTGTCACCGGATGTTCGATTTCCCTGCTTAACATCACACTTCCCATCGGAATCAGCTTTTATACCTTTCAGATACTCAGCTATACGGTGGATGTATACAGACAGGATGTGAAGGCCCAGAGAAATCTGATAGACCTGGCTACTTATGTGGCACTCTTTCCTCAGCTGATCGCCGGTCCCATCGTCCGTTATTCGGATATTGCAGAACAGTTGAAGGGGCGTATTCATACTATGGATAAGACGGCCCAGGGAATCCGTCGATTTATCTTAGGACTCGGTAAGAAGATTCTGATCGCTAATCTGCTTGGGGAATTGTGCAGCATCTTCCGGACTTCGGATGATAAATCGGTACTTTTCTTCTGGCTCTATGCAGTCGCCTATACCCTTCATGTATATTTTGATTTTTCAGGATACAGTGATATGGCCATCGGACTTGGAAAGCTATTTGGATTTGATTTTCTGGAAAATTTTAATTATCCTTTTATCTCGAAAAGTATAACTGAATTCTGGCGTCGCTGGCATATGTCTCTCGGCACCTGGTTTCGGGATTATGTCTATATTCCTCTGGGAGGCAGTCGTGTAAGTTTACCGCGGCATCTGTTTAATATATTTCTGGTCTGGATGCTTACTGGCTTCTGGCATGGTGCCGCCTGGAATTTCGTAATCTGGGGACTTTATTTTGCTCTGCTGCTGATTCTGGAGAAGATATGGCTTCTGGAAATCCTTAAAAAGAGCCATGTCTTAAACCGCATCTATGTATTGATTGCTGCTGTAATCAGTTTTGTGATCTTTGATGCCACTGATATGTCCCAGGCATTCTCGTATCTGAAAGCCATGTTTGGAGCAGGCGGATATCCATTGATTTCTGCAGCATGCAGCTACTATTTCCGTAGCTATTTTGTGGTCTTGATGATAGCCCTGCTTGGTGCGACACCGATTCCAAAGTCCTTCTGCAGACGGCTCCAGCAGCGAAAAATGGGGACAGCAGTTATGTTATTCGCTGAACCACTGGCACTTTCAGCCCTGCTGCTTATCTGTACGGCTTTTCTGGTGGATGGCTCCTTTAACCCATTTCTTTATTTCAGGTTTTAGGAATTCTGGGGTTGGGAAGGAATGATAGATGATAGAATATAAGAATATAAAAAGCATAAAGAATACAAACAATACAAAAAATATCAATCATATAAATAATATGAACAACATAGTTACCGTGGTTGTGCTGGGCGTCGTATTTGTTAGTCTTACCATGGCGTCCTGGCTGCTGCCATCCCAGGAGTTTTCTGACAGCGAACGGCGAAAGCTTGCACAGCGCCCGAAGTTTTCCCTGGATACCATGTCCGACGGAAGCTTTATGACGGGATTTGAAAAGTATACTCTTGATCAATTTCCGCTGCGGGATCAGTTCCGGACGTTGAAAGCCTATACCACCTACGATGTGTTTGGTCAGCTTGATAATCATGATATTTATATACAGGATGGTTATGCAGCAAAGCTTGAATATCCGCTTCAAATGGATTCTCTGGAACATGCGGCGGACCGGTTTGCATATATCCATGAGAAATATCTGGCTGACAAGGAGATGAATATCTATCTCTCCATTGTCCCGGATAAAAGCTACTTTCTTGCTGAAAAACATGGATACCTCTCCATGGACTATGAAAAATTGTTCCATGTGATGCAAAATCACATGAACTACGCAGACTATATCGATATCACAGGAACGCTGGATATTACGGATTACTATAAGACAGATACCCATTGGCGTCAGGAGAAGCTTCCAGAGACGGCAGCTGTTCTTGCGGAGGGCATGGGGACGTCTATCTCCGGAGCTTACACAGAATATGCGCTGGATGTCCCTTTTTATGGGGTATATTATGGTCAGTCCGCTCTTCCGCTGCCGCCAGAGACACTATATTATCTGTCCAATGATGTCTTAGACAGCTGTGTTGTGACCAATCACGAGGATCAGACGGTGGGTTCCATCTACAATATGGAGAAAAAATCCGGCAAAGATCCCTATGAGATCTTTCTTTCCGGTCCCCGCTCTCTGATAACCATCGAGAATCCGAACTATGAATCGGACAAAGAGCTTGTCATTTTCCGGGATTCCTTTGGCAGCAGTATCGCTCCTCTTCTTTCGGAAGGGTATGCCAAAATCACCCTGGTGGATATCCGGTATCTGAGGGCAGATTTACTTGAATGTTTTATAGAATTTAAGAATCAGGATGTGCTGTTTCTGTACAGTACATCGGTACTGAATCATAGCGAGACATTGACCTGATAGAAGGCAAAAGCCCCTGTGCAACAGCCATTTAAGAAACTTTCCTATTGTAGAACAAAAATGGCTGCAGGATTGCTCCCGCAGCCGTCGTGCCTGAAAACCGTACCTTGGCACCGTGATCTCTCACAGGTTTTTTACAGGGCGGTTTGAAAATCTGCATTGTATGCTTTCACAAAGTCGTTTCCATGAACCGGAACACATAACCTGATAACAAATAACCGATAAGCAATGACCATGAACCGTAACTGCCATTAAGTATTGTTAGAGGTTCGCCCTATACGGAATGCCCACCTAGATATCCACATCAAACAACACCGTCTGATTATAGCGATCCAGTGCAATCTGCATTTCCATGATCGTATTGGAGATACAGTCGTATTCCTGTCTGATCAGTTCCGGGTCGTAATTGATATACTTATACTCCGGCACTGAACCGGAAGAACCGAAGGAACTGCCATAGACACGCGTTTTCGGAAGTCTCTTACGCATATCGTCAAGCACAGCCTTTCTCTTGTTGAGCTGCGCCATCCGGATCAGAATGCTGTCAATGCTCATCTCCTGATCGCCGACCTGCACTTTTGCGGTGGCATTGGTCAGGTTCAATGCGTGCTTGATGGTAACGATCTTCCTGTCAATCTCGTCAATCATGTTCGCAACGGCCATGTAATCGTATTCTGGAATGACCGGCTCCTCGTTGACTGCAGCCACGTAAGTACTGGATGCCGCTTCCTTGTTTACCCAGAACGCTTTGTCTTCCTCAAGGCTTCTCAGCATCTTGTTTGCATAAGCCGATGTGATTTTCTGCATAATTTTTGCCTCCTATCATCTTCTTTTGACCCTCACATGACTAAAGTCACGTGCTTCTCAGCCGTTTTAAGCGGCAAGACTCTATATCAGCGGATACGCCTGTGACTTAGGAACAGTGCGGTTACGCACATTTTCCTGGCCGGTTACGGCCGGTTCCCACATCTCAGGTAGTCTGCTGGATATCTGCCTGCATTTATGCTGCCTGACAGCTTCCCAGTTCCTGGCTGAGCCGCCGCAGGTCTGCATATACACATGAGGTTCTACGCTTCACTGCAGGTACTTTTGCCTCCAGCGAAGACCTTTCCGTCTCCGGCAAGGGTTTTAGAAGTTCCCGTATAAAATATCTCGCTCCAATATTATAGGCTGCTGACAGGTCGCAGTTGTACTGTTTTCCTGTCGTAAAGGTACACAGGCTGTGGTTCTCTGGATTTCGTGCCACCTTCCCGCTTCCATCAAATGCCTGCCTGCTGGTATTACGGGCACTGACTCTGGATACACGAATACCTCTCCTGTGGGCCTGGTGCTCACACTGTTTCTGAATATCCTGTTTTCTCCACATATGAAGCCTTTGTTTCTTACCTCCCTGCTTCTTTCCCTGCATTTCCAGATACTCAAAGACGATCACTTCTGCCCCCTGTTCCCAGGCATAGGCTGTGATGGCACCCGACACCTTCCGGGCCAGCTCCATATTCAGTCGCTTTGCGTAAGCCCAACGGCTCCCACTCTGTCCGGACCCATGCTGTCTCTGAAATCTGCGGATTCTGCCCAGCACCCGGTACAGCCGGTCTTTTTCACTGGGGAAGTTGAGGAATCGTCTCCCCAGGACAGTTCCGTCCGCCCGCATGATGGTGCAGACCGCATCGGTATTGATTCCCATATCCACACTGCAAATGGTCTGGTCTTTTACCGCTGTTCTTGACAGCTTTGTCTCTTCTGTATAGGTAAACCGCAGGAAATATTTATGATGCCGTTTTTCCAGGGTCGGGGCCGAAGCCTTTTTTCCCATCCAGTGTTTTCGCAGGTATTCCATATCCGTGTGAAGCAGTCTGACACGGAACCATTTCCAGTCATGGCCGTCATACAGCTTCAGATACGCTGCGTTCTCTGTCTCACCTGCTTCTCTGTACATCACATCCCGGTAAAATACGGGCATGGCATGATTTTCCAGGGCAAGCTTCGGTTTCCCGGATAATGTTCCGTTTTTCCATAATTCCAGTCTTGTCTCATAAGAAGCTATGCTCCCCAGTGCATGCTGGATCGCAGAACGTCTCAGATAAGACGGAAGCTTTGGAAAATACCGGTCAAAATCGTACCGGGCCTGGTTCTTCTTCGTTGTATGAACCAGATGCTCGGCCTCATTAAACCGCTTCTTTGTATCCGTAATTCCGGAAAGTTCTTCCCAGGCTTCTGCATACACCCGAATCAGGTAACTGACTGCTGAGCGGTAGATACGCAGTGTATGGAGGATGGGAATATTCTGTTTTCTGATTTCCGCGCCATAGCTGGATGTCACCTGCATACAAGACCTCATTCCCTGTTTTATGAACTCTTCGTTTTCTCTTTTTCTTTCTGGCCTTCGATATAGGACAAAACCTGCTCCCGACTCCGGTCACTGACCGTCACCACACAGTAGGAAGGGTTCCATAAATGACCACCCCACAGTTCTTTCTTTAACTCCGGATGGGAAAGAAACAACTGTCTTGCCAGATTTGCCAAAACCTTTTCCGGTACTTTGTACACCAGATCAGATGGTACTGCAATGAGTATACATAACCTCTACCATATGAAAGTGCGTTCTCTTTGATAGTAAATATATCTTTTCCCATATTTTTATTATATCATATGTTGTCCGACAAGTAAACATATGTTCGATAACTTTATAAAAAATTTGCCCGCCTAACTCATCACTAAAGTAACAAGAATGCGGCGGGCAGTTATTCAAACCCCTCAGGGTCTTTCTCACAGACAAAATACCCCTCAGGATCTTTGTAAGTGCCGGAGATGCCGTCCAGAAATCCGGGGTTCAGTTCTTTGATGAGAAAATAGTCCGCCTCCGGGTCGTCGGCATAGCGCACGCCCTTTGTCTTGGCCGGGACAAAGCCAGATTTGCCGTAGAACAGAATATTGCCGGTGATGGCCAGCGCGCCCGCACCCATTTCCCTGGCTTTTTCCATGGAATAGTCGAGCAGCTGCTTTCCATAGCCCTGCCGCTTGTATGCAGGTGCAATGCTGATAGGGCCAAAGGTCATGATCGGTAGGGTTTGCCCGTCGTCGCAGACGATCTCCGACCGCACATAGATGACCTGCCCGATCAGCTTACCATCCAGTTCCATCACAAAATCCAGCTCCGGCACAAATGCCGGGTCATTCCGATAACAGTGCAGCACATAGTGTTCCATACAGCCGGGCTGGTAAACATTCCAGAATGACTTGCGGGTCAGGCTTTCGACGGCTCTATAATCGTCTTTCATTTCCGGACGAATGATAATATTCTTTTCTGACATAACTTTTCTCCTTCTCTCTTATCAATGATTTTGCAGGATCGTCAGCAATCATCAACAGTGCACCGACACAGCCAACGATGATAGGCAAGTTACTAATTCTTTCTGTAATCAACCTCAACCTTGGCAATAAAGTGCTCAATATGTGTCGCCAGCAAGGAAGAAACCGATTCTTTTTCTGCTGCACTGTCGTAGACACTATATAAAAGATACATGGGGCCATAGAACTCCAACGCCAGCTGCATAGCGTCCTCATCAGAATCTGCCAGCTTGCGGAAGATGGCCGCCATGTACTCCAAAGGGCCTCGCGCCAGATAATCGTGGTGGAGCTGTGCAAGCTTTGGATCACGGTATTGCTCCAGCGTCAGCATTTTACGAAAATTGGAGGAAAACGATTCCTTTGTCCAATGGTCAAACTGGGCAAGGCTGTATGTGCGGATTTTTTGGATTGGTGTATGCAAATATGCTTCCGCGAAGCCGTCTGGTTCCGTTTCCGGCATTTCATACGCCTCAGCGCGCTCATAGTCCATCTTGTTCATCCGCTCCACGATCTTATCTAAGATTTCCTGTTTGCTGGCATAGTGCTTATATAAGGCAGCTTTCGTAAATCCCAACTGTCCTGCAATATCATTCATAGACGTCCCCAGATAGCCGTTCTGCGCAAATAGTTCCAGCGCTATCCTCAAAATCCGTTCCTTTGTACCCTCTTCCATAATTATCTCCTTTATTAAAGTAACCATTCGGTAACTCTATTATAGTTACCGAATGGTTACTTGTTAAGAACTAATGAAAAAATCTGTTGTTTCGCTTTTTCGGTGCTGTCAGCTCATGGCTCAAAGAAAGCAGGTCTTTGATCGCATCATCCAGTTCTGGTTTGCCAAGCTGAATACTGAGCCATTTTTCCTTGTTCATGTGATAGGCCGGAAAATAGCCATCCTGCACGCGAAGCGAGCCGATCAGCAGCGGATCGCTTTTCACATTAAGGACATCCATGATGCCTGCCTCCGGCAGTCCCAGCTTATCAGCAGATACTTCCAGGACTACACCATACCATTTATTATTGTCTTTATGCCGCAGCACAGCATTCCGGTCATGCCAGGGGTATTCCGGCTCTGTGCCATACTGCTGACGTATCCATGTAAATAATTCTTTTCGTGTCATTCCATCACTTCTCCGCTGTTTTATGTGTGATTGCCTTTAAAATACCAACTTTTGATATCAATCAAATTTCTGCAACCATATACTCTTCTAGCGTTTTTCCAAGCAGCCGCATAATCTCAAGTTCATCAGCCGCGTCATATAAAGCGTTATGTACTTCTGTATATCTACGATTACCAGATAACAACTGCATCATAGGTTCCACGCCATAATTACGTTTCATTTTTCCTGTTTTGCAGCATTCTATACTGGCAGGAATTTTGTCATTATACTGCCTATATGCTGCAATTTTCATAATGTCAAACCATCTATAAGAAGCTAGTTCTTTCAACAAATTCTTGTCAAAGGAGCCATTATAAGCATATAAATCTTTTACACCATATTTTTCAAAAGCTTCTTTAAATTTTTCCATAACTATCTTACGTGTCAATAAAATATCTTTAGGTGCTCTTCCTTTTACCGGAAGCACCATAGAAAACATACCGCCAATCTTATACTCGGGATCAACTATAAAATATAGATCATCGACCTTTTTGAATGTATCCTTCTCTGCTATCACAACACCTATGGACATTACTTCATTATTCCAGTTTGTCTCAGTATCAATTACAGCAAAATAGTCCATTTAATCATCCCTCTTTCTTAGCCAATTTAGAAAGCTTAATCCCCAGCTCATTCAACTGAATATTCTTATCCGATGGTTTGTTATATTTTTTTATCACGCCTTTTGTTATCGCATTTGTAACAGTATCCAAAAAGTGGGATTTGTTTGGCACAGTTATCTCATATAAAGTATTATCTCTTGTATTCCAGAGAATTCCCTTCTTCTTACCCATCGCAACAACATAGCTTGCACATTGAAGGAAATGCTCATGCGTAAGTTCAGAGACAAATTTCAGTTCATAAATGACATCGTCTTTTACAGCATCCACCATCCCAAAGGCTGTAAAAAGTAAATCTCCATTTCTCTTATTAGAAAAATAAAGTGCACATGCGCTCTGAACATCTTCATTCTTAGACAATCTGGTAGCCAAACGTTCACAAATGGCATTTTCCTCAGTATCACTAATAAAGGGAACTGCAACTTGATTTCTATATCTGTTCTGCTTCGTTTCCAGAGATGTAACAAATAATATCTTTTCTTCCAGAGATGAATTCTTTACATCATCTGTATATAAGAAGCTCTTATCTTTATCAATCGCTATGTGGAATTCGATACTCTCATCTATTGAATATCCATCAAAGTAAGCTGCTTCCTGAAAAATACCTATGCATGGTGAGAGATCGATCAAACCGTCACTATTTTTAATTCGAATAATGCCATTGTCTTCAGATTCTATTTTCTTGATTCTAATTGTCTCAAAGCATTGTTCCACATCTTCTTTGAATTTGAATTCGAACATATCTGATATCTCCATATTTTCGAATTTCATATTCATATTTACCGGTGTGGATAATGTTTTTTCTGATAATTTCGCCTCATCACTATCAACAAATATAATTTGATTTTTACCTCTACTTGCAGCAACACAAAAAATATTTCTTAAAATCTCATATGACTGAAAAGGTTTATCAATTCTTACAGCCCAATAACTTTCTGTATAATCAAAAATTACAACAATCTTTCTCTCTAATCCCTTACTACTATCATATGTTGTAAATATTGCAGAGTCTTTTTTAGGTTCTGTTGATCCCATAGAATCTGAATCTGAAATACTTGCATATACCGTATTTTTGTTATAGATCTCAGGATATTCCTCTTCCAATCTGTTAAGTGTTTTGGACAAATCTCCATTTCGTGATCCTAAACAAAGAACATCCTCTGGCTCTTGCTGTGACAAAAACTCTACCACCTGATCTATGTTCATTCTTTCTACTCGGCACTCACTATTTACACCGATAATAGGCTTGTTCCAAATGCGTCCCAAACGTGCCGCTAATTCCGAAGACAATCGAAAACACCTAGTAAATTCTAATAAGACATAATCATTCAGAAACTCATTAATAAATTCTGATACATTCAATGTTGTCTTATCATATATTTTTTGTTGCATATCACCCACTGCAATTATCTGCATCTTAGGATTTGCGTCTTTAACCATCTTTAATAATTCCGCTAACTCAAGCTCTATATCCTGATATTCATCAATAATCAAAACATCATATGGAGCAATATTAGGTCTTGTATTAATAAACTTTTGAATGAGATCCGAAATTCCGACCTTAACTCCCATACGCATCAAAGACATATAGGCAAAGCCATGATAATTTGTTACTACAACATTTTTTTCGTGTATTTTAGATTTTGCATCAATTTTCAGCAGCTTATTATATGTCAAATATAATATCTTTTTATCTCATGGAAGTTCTTTACAAAGTGCCTGAATTGCTGTGGTTTTACCACTACCAATACATGCATCAACAAGAATATTCTTGCCTTTTTGCGCAATTTCAACAAATTTACTTTGTTCTTCTGATAAGTGCATTTTCTATCACATTCCTTTTCTAAAATTACTTGGATACAATTGATGTGTCATCGTCTTTTAATTCAAGAAACGAAGCTGAAATATAGGCTTTTAATTATTTTGCCCTCAATTTCAAACCCATTTCTTCTTATTATTTTACCCTATATAAGCATCCTCCGCAGTGTTCTTGAAATTCTGTTTCTCCAGCCACTGCTTTTCCTCTTCACTCGCTGGGATATCGATTCTTTCTATTTTAAATATAACGGGTCTTGTCCCATCATTGCAACAAGTAATCAGCATACGCTCGTCATTTGTCCAGCCATGCATGATGTATCCATCCTGCAAAGCTGTATAGACATATCGGCTCACTGCGTCTCATGCCTCACCGCAAAACTTGCCATTCATCAGATGGTAAAAATCATCCTGCTGTGGTGTTCTCTTCAATAAAAATGTATCACCCCCTTGAAGCAGAGACACGGTCCTGACTTCGAATCAGCCAAATATTTTTCCTGCAGTTCTGGGAATACCTTTGTTTCCAGAACTGTAATCCTGCATTACGCTGTCAAAGAGCTTTTCTATTTGAGAAGTACTCCACACAAACTCTCTCTGTATGGAGGGAAGCACATATTTATTCGCAGATATATCCTTTCCGACATCGGCGATTGTTAATGGTGATTCATACGCCACAATCTTACCCCTCTTCTTTCTTTGCATGATGTAGTTCTATGTCATACGCCAAGGCATCCAGCCTTTCCACAAATGTTTTATTCATGATACCTCGTTTGAGCATTGATAAATTTGCCGGTTATGCTTTCCTTGCAGTTCCGAATATCTTCCTGCGAACCGCAGGCAACGATCCTTCCGCCATCTGCGCCTCCCTCTGGCCCCATATCGATGAGATAATCTGCGCTGCGGATCACATCCAGATCATGTTCAATAACGATGACCGTTGCTCCGTTATCGATCAGTGTTGCAAATACCTTAAGCAGGGTTTCTACGTCCTTTGGGTGCAGTCCGATAGTCGGCTCATCAAAAACAAAAACCGAATCTGCCTGTTTGCGGCCCATTTCACTTGCCAGCTTCAAACGCTGTGCTTCTCCTCCAGAGAGCGATGGTGTTTCCTCGCCAAGCGTAAGATAACCAAGTCCCAGATCGCGCAGAATCTCCAACTTTGGTCTGACGGATTTCATGTGCCGACAGTAATGTACCGCTGTATTGACATCCATATTCATCAGTTCCGGCAAAGACCGTTCCTCTCCATCCTTATTGGTATAATGAATCAGCTTTGCCTGTTTTCCATAGCGTGAGCCACGGCACTCCGGGCAAGGGATATCCACATCCGGCAGGAACTGAACATCCAGTGAAATCATCCCCGTTCCATCACAAACCGGACACCTCAGACTTCCCGTATTGTAGGAAAAGTCTCCTGCTTTATAGCCGAGCAGCTTTGCCCCCGCTGTTCTGCCGTAGATCTTCCGCAGCTCATCATGCACATTTGCATAAGTGGCAACGGTTGAGCGCACATTCACACCAATGGGCGTTGCATTGATCAGCTTAACCTGATGAATGCCTTCCGCTTTGATCGTCCGGATATGCTCCGGCATCCGCTTTCCGTAACAAATTGCCTCCAGCGCAGGAACCAGACTTTCCAACACCAGCGTTGTTTTACCGGAGCCTGATACGCCTGTGATCACAGTCAGCCGGTGCTTCGGAATATCTACGTTCAGCGATTTTACTGTATGAATTGGTCCGGTTTCCATATGGATGATTCCATCGGAAAAATCAGCTTTGTATTTTGCCTGATTCCCGGCAGCCTCTGCACCAGACAAATAGGGGCCAATGACCGAATCCGGATTTTTTTCAATGTCATGGATCGTGCCTTCGGCAATCACAGTTCCGCCGTCCGCTCCGGCACCTCGCCCCATTTCCACCAGCCAGTCTGCTTCTTTCAGAATCTGCGTATCGTGGTCTACCAGCAAAACAGAATTGCCATCTCGAATAAGATCGTGCATCACATCGTTTAAGCCGACAATATTGGCCGGATGCAGACCGATGGAAGGCTCGTCCAGAACATACAAAACACCTGTCGTCCGGTTGCGCACGGCTCTGGCAAGCTGCATCCGCTGCCTTTCTCCCGTGGAAAGTGTGGAAGATGCCCGGTCAAGAGTCAGGTAGCCAAGTCCCAGATCCATCAGTCTTGCAGCAACTTCCAGATAGGACTCACAGATCGTTTCTGCCATATTTCGCATTTCTTCTGGCAAAGATTCTGGAACACGCTTTACCCATGCAATGGACTCTTTCAGCGTCATCCGGCAAGCATCTACCAATGAAATTCCCATCAGTTTTGGTGCTCTTGCTTCTTCAGAAAGTCTTGTTCCATGGCAATCCGGACAGACATCCTCTTTCAGGAATTTCTCGACACGTTTCATGCCCTTTTCGTCCTTTACCTTATTCAGCGCATTGAGGACGGTTGCCGTAGCGCTGTAATAGGTCATATTCAGATCACCGACAGCTGCACTGCTCTTGTTTTTGGGCACATAAAAGATGTGCTTTTTCTCCATCGGACCATCATAGACAATCTCTTTTTCTTTCTCTGTCAAGTCCTTAAAAGGAACATTTGTGCGCACTCCCATCTCCCGGCAGACATCCGTCATCAAAGACCACATCAGAGAATTCCATGGTGCAACGGCCCCCTCGTCAATGGTTTTGCTTTCGTCCGGAATGAGCGTTGCCCGGTCAACCGTTCTTACCATTCCTGTGCCGCCACAGCATTTGCAAGCTCCGGTGGAATTAAAAGCAAGATCTTCTGCCCCCGGTGCATAGAAATGCTCTCCACACTCCGGGCAGACCAATTCTCCATTCATGGCCGCCACATTGATGCTGGGTTTCAGATAGTGACCATTGGGACAACGATGACTGGAAAGACGTGAAAACATCAAACGCAAGCTATTGAGCAGTTCTGTTCCTGTACCGAAAGTCGAACGGATACCTGGAACCGCTGGTCGCTGATGCAGAGCCAGCGCTGCTGGAACATACAGCACCTCGTCCACATCTGCTCTTGAAGCCTGAGTCATTCTCCGCCGTGTATAGGTGGAAAGAGATTCCAGATATCGCCGTGATCCTTCTGCATACAGCACTCCCAGTGCAAGAGAACTTTTGCCGGAGCCGGATACCCCGGCAATCCCAACGATCTCATTGAGGGGAATATCAACACTGACATTTTTTAAATTATGGACTCTTGCGCCTCTGACCTCTATTCTGTCCGGTTTCTCGTCTTTATTCACGCCGACACCTCCGAAATTATATACTTTTGTAACGATTCAGTACCAATGTCACTTAGTTAAGATTATCACGACTGACTGCTTACGCAACTCCCGATTTATAGGTACAATTTGTTTTCCTTCCTGCCAGAACAAACCTTCTTCATTTTTTCCCCGGCGATCATGCTGATAAACTTGCTGCAATTTCTTGCTTTCTTCGGACAAATTGCTACGCAGTGCATACAGGAAATGCACTTATCCTTATCAGTCAGTTTCGGATTGTCCAACGAAATAGCATCCGCCGGACATTCTTTTGCACACAGGCCGCAGGAATTGCAATCCCCATTTGCAACAGGCTTGAAGGGAACACCGCCATATTCTCGGTATGGTCTGTTTCCCGGAAATTCAGGTTTTTCTTGCGTTTCGATGTTTTTCATAATTTTTTCAGCAAATTCCAGCAATTCCCTTTCGTCCTGCTGATCCGGGCGTCCCGTTCCAAATTGGTGCATCAGAGAATGCTCTGCAACAGCCTCCATGCCTGCAATGCATACAAAACCTGATGTTTCCAGAACATCCTGCAGCTCCAGTAAAGTATCGTCAATCGCACGGTTTCCAAACACCGCAGCAAGAATTGCCTTCGTACCGTTTACCCTTACATTACGGAACATATCCGTAACAACCGAAGGAATACGTCCGCCGTAGGACGGAACGGCAACCAAACACAAGTCCTCTTTTTCAAAGTTCACCTTCATGAGTTTATCCGGTTCTTTGATCAGGTCGATTTCTTCAGCGTCCAGTTTCGTCCCTTTCGCAACAATATCTGCTGCTTTCTTTGTGCCACCAGTTGGGCTAAAAAATATATTATAAAATTTCATAGTCTTCTCCTACTGACATAAGCATCCCCCCTCACCCGCCGCTT
>ERZ773192.2509-NODE-2509-length-15462-cov-7.878627_pt1 | contig 15462 bp, 10 predicted proteins | sample MGYA00581010_ERZ773192 | MGnify/ENA primary metagenome ERZ773192 (study PRJEB29015, sample SAMEA2737741) | human gut metagenome | biome: human gut; feature: human-associated habitat; material: faeces | place: China | collected 2012 ...
GCCCCTGGGCTCCATTGAACGCATCAATATTCTTTTCGCTGAGAATCTTCTCAAAGATTCGGTCTCCAAGCTGTTTTATTTTGGTAACAAGAAATCCGCCGTTCATTTTCATGCAAATGCTCCTATATAGTAGTTTACTTCAAATAATACCATATAGGAGCTTTGTTGTCAAGAGGCTGTATGTCTAAAACATCCGGCGAGTTTTTCATAGCCTGCGCTTTTTGTGTTCTTTCCGCCCGAAAGCATTGACGCACCGCGCCGAATCCTGTATCATGAAGCTGTTCATTCGGCTGTTTCTGCCCGTTTGGGCATTGTGCATATTATGAAAGGAGTCCTTTCTTCATGGCGATGAATCTGACCCAGAAAATCCTGTCCGCGCACCTGCTCAGCGGCGAGCTGGTTCCCGGCTCGGAAATCTCCATCCGCATTGACCAGACGCTGACGCAGGATTCCACCGGTACGATGGCGTACCTGCAATTCGAGGCGATGGGCGTTAAGCGTGTCAAGACAAAGAAGTCCGTGGCGTACATTGACCATAACACGCTGCAAACTGGCTTTGAAAATGCGGATGACCACTACTACATCCAAACGGTGACGAAAAAGCATGGCATTTACTGCTCTAAGCCCGGCAACGGTATCTGCCATCAGGTGCAGCTGGAGCGCTTCGGCGTGCCGGGCTACACGCTGCTCGGCTCGGACAGCCATACGCCCACGGGCGGCGGTATTGGGATGCTTGCCATCGGCGCGGGCGGACTGGATGTTGCGGTCGCGATGGGCGGCGGCGCGTATTATCTGGCGTGCCCGCGTGTCGTCGGCGTGCGCCTGCATGGCAAGCTGTCCTACGGCGTTGCGGCGAAGGACATTATTCTGGAAGTCCTGCGCCGGCTGACCGTCAAGGGCGGCGTCGGCAAGGTGATGGAGTACATCGGCGACGGCGTGAAAACGTTGAGTGTCCCGGAGCGTGCGACGATTACGAACATGGGCGCGGAACTCGGCGCGACGACCTCCATCTTCCCGTCGGATGAAGTCACCCATGCGTTCCTCAAAGCGCAGCAGCGTGAGCAGGACTTCGTGCCGCTGTCCGCAGACCCGGATGCGGCGTATGACGAAATCCTCGACATTGATTTGACCGCGCTTGAACCGCTCGTCGCGAAGCCCCATATGCCTGACATCGTGGAAACCGTCAAGCAGCGCGGCCCGATTAAGGTCGATCAGGTGTTTATCGGTTCCTGCACCAACTCCTCCTATACGGATATGATGCGTGTTGCCCGGATTTTGAAGGGCAAGACTGTGCACCCGGACGTGAGCCTTGTCATCGGCCCCGGATCGAAGCAGGTGCTGACGATGCTGGCGCGCAACGGCGCTTTGGCGGATATGATTGCGGCGGGCGCGCGCATTCTGGAATCCGCCTGCGGGCCGTGCATCGGCATGGGACAGTCGCCGCGCACGAACGCCGTCTCCGTTCGCACGAACAACCGCAATTTCTACGGCCGCAGCGGCACCAAATCCGCCGGCATTTACCTTGTCTCCTGCGAGACGGCGGCTGTTACGGCGCTGACTGGCGTGCTGACGGATCCGCGCTGCCTTGACATTGACCTCGACATCCCGATGCCGGAGACGTACACCGTCAACGACAATCTGGTCATTCCCCCGGTCGCGCCGGGCGAAGAGGACACGGTGGAGGTTGTCCGCGGCCCGAACATTCAGCCCTTCCCGCTGGGCAAGCCGCTGGCGGATGCCATTTCCGGCAAGGTGCTGCTGAAGATGGAGGACAACATCACCACCGACCACATTGCGCCGTCGGACGCGAAGCTCCTGCCGTTCCGCTCGAATGTGCCGTACTTGTCGGACTTCTGCCTGACCCCCGTGGACGCGACGTTCCCGGCGCGCGCGAAGAAGGAAGGCGGCGGCATCCTCGTTGCGGGCATGAACTACGGGCAAGGGTCGAGCCGCGAACACGCCGCGCTTGTCCCGCTGTATCTGGGCATCCGCGCCGTCGTCGCGAAGTCGTTCGCCCGCATCCATCAGGCGAACCTTATCAACAATGGCATTCTGCCGCTGACGTTCCAGAATGAGGCGGATTACGACCGCATCGCGCAGGGCGACACGCTGAGCCTGCCGCACGTCCGCGAGACGGTGGAAAGCGGCAGCGACACGTTTGTGCTGCATAACGACACGAAGGACGAGGATTACATTGTGCTGATGCCGCTGACCGCGCGCCAGCAGGGCTGCATCCTCTATGGCGGACTGCTGAATTATACAAGAGAGAGCGCAAAGGCGGAATAAGATAAGTTGTCCCCCGGAGGCATGAGCTTCCGGGGGATTTTGCGTTATTATTTCAGGGGGAATGGAGAGACTTGCGAAAATCTGCTGCTTTTGCTACAATCAAGGGGAAGGAGGCTGCCCTGATGAAAAATATCAAGTACACCGTCACGCATCCTATCTTTGTGTTCATGAAGAAGCATTTTTGCCCGCACTGCAAGGCAGCACTCACAGTGGAAACGGCGCATCATTTGGTGAACTCCTGTTCCGAAGAAGCAAAGAACTACGATTTTTCCACGGAAGACGGCAGGATGATCGGCACAGTTGACTTCCGCAATCCGTATTTTGCCTGCCCGAACTGCCATGCGGAGTTTTCGGTGGAAGAATTGTGGAAAATGGAGAAGGGAAAAAGGGCAAGCAGATAACGCAGGTGAATTGAAAAAATCGTATGAAGCACAAAATAGCCGGGGACTGCCTTGCCAGCACCCCCCGGCTTTCGTAATTCCTATGAACTTTTATACTATTTCCAGATGAGAATGAGCCAAGATGCGCCGCGAATTTTTCATTCTGGCTAACGTGAATGAAACGCAGCGTAGCAGCGCTACGCTAAGTGGAATGAGCGGACGCCAGAAGGGAAAAGGCGCAAGCAGATGGCGCAGGTGAATCTGGAAATAGTATTACTTAACTTCCAGCAGGTTCTTGCATTCCGCGAACGCGCGGCGGCCAATGATTTCAATCGTCGCGGGCAGGGTTACGCTCTTGAGCTTCGTGTTGCCCTCGAACGCCTGCGCGCCGATTTCCACCACCGGCAGACCCGCCACCGTGTTCGGAACGGTCAGCGTCGATGCCGTGCCGTTGTACTTGACGACCACAATGCCCGTCGAGTCGTCACGAACCGCGAACACGAAGTCGCCTGTCACGGTGAATGCCTTGTTGACAGATTCGAGCTCCGTATTGCCGGACAGCGCCTTAATCGTGATGGTGTAGTCGCCCGGCTGCAGCAGCTTCAGACCCGGCACCGTGTAGTTCAGCGCCGCCGTTTCGCCCAGCAGCGCAGCTGTGCCGTCGGGCATGGTCAGCAGCAGCTGATACTTCGCTGCGCCGCCAGCAGCCGTCCACGTCACCGTCAGGTCGTCGCCCTGCTTCGCGGCAGGAACGGTCACGGTCAGCGGATCGTCGGTCACATACAGCGTCAGGGACTGCGCCGGGGAAAGCTCGCCAGCGGTCGTTCCGTAGTAGGGCTTGAACTGAATCGTGCGGACACCGTTGCCGCTGCCCAGCGAAGCGAAGGCGCGCTCGATAACCGTCACATCGCCAGTCGTCAGGTAGCTGGTATTTGCCTTGCCGTCCACATACAGGACGACCTTCGTCGCGTTCTTGGTGTTGACCGTGAACGTCACCGGCACATTCAGCTTCACGCGGCTGGGATTCATGGTGAAGTTGACGACTTCCGGCTTGTTGACCACGGTCGTCGTCAGTGTAATCGTGTACGCCTTAAACTTTTCGCCCGCGGTCGTGCCGTTGTAAGGCTGGAACTGAATCGTACGGACGCCGCCATTATTCCCCAGCGACGAGAACGACATCGTGAACTCGTACTTCGACATGCTGGTCGTTACGTCCTCAAAGCGGCGGTTCACCTGCCCGTCGACATACATCAGCAGCTTCGTCGCGTTGTCCAGATAAACAGTGAATTTAATCTGCTCGCCCAGCACCGCAGTCGTCTTGTCAATCTTGACATTCGCAATCACGGGGGCAGCAGACGAACCGCTCATCAGGGAAATGGTCGTTGCGGTGGTCTTGTCGCCGCCGACTGCGCCGTTGTAGGCTTGGAACGCAATGGTACGCTTGCCCCCGTTGTTCCCCAGCGAAGAGAACGCCATGGTGAAGGTGTATTCCGTCATATCAGGGGTGATGTTCTCGAAGCGGCGGTTGACACTGCCGTCGATGTACATCAGCACCTTCGTGGCGTTCTTGATGCGCAGGGTGAAGGTGATATTTTCGCCCAGCGTCGCGTTCGGATTGCTGATTTTCAGCAGCTCAACCCGCGGCTTGTTCGCCACGCTGATGGTAATCGTCTTGGTGTCGGACATAGCGCCGGGCGTGTTGCCATTGTAGGGCTGGAACGCCACCGTGCGCACGCCGCCGTTTGAACCGAGCGTCGAGAAGGACATCTGGAACGTCGTTGCGCCGTCCTTCACGTCGTAGATGTAGCGGTTCAGCTTGCCATCAATGTAGACACGCATCTTCGTTGCGTTCTTGGTGTTGATGGTGAAGGTGATGGTTTCGTTCAAATCAACCGTGGATTTGTCCAAACTCCAGCTGGTCACGGTCGGCTTGTTCGGGCTTTCGTTTGCGACAGTCACAACACGTTCGGAGGTCTTTTCACCTGCCGTCGTGCCGTTATAGGCTTGGAATGCAATGGCGCGCTTGCCCCCGTTGTTCCCCAGCGAGGAGAACGACATGGTGAAGGTGTATTCCGTCATATCGGGGGTGATATTCTCGAAGCGGCGGTTGACGCTGCCGTCGATGTACATCAGCACCTTCGTGGCGTTCTTGATGCTCAGGGTGAAGGTGATGTTCTCGCCCAGACCCACGGTCGTCTTGTCGATATCCTTCACCGTCACCTGCGGCTTGACAGACGGCTTTGTCAGCGTAATCGTCTGTTCAGCGGACTTTTCGCCGGGCGTATTGCCGTTGTAGGCTTGGAACGCGATGGTGCGCTTGCCCCCCTTGCTCCCCATCGAGGAGAAGGCCATGGTAAGCGTCGACGTGTCAGTGGGCACGTCGTAGATGTAGCGGTTGACGCTGCCGTCAATGTACATCAAAATCTTGGTGGCGTTCTTCGTGTGGATGGTGAAGGTGATATTCTCGCCCAGCTCCGCCGTCGCCTTGTCCATTTCGAACGTCGGTTTGCCCGGAATAATCACATCCGCGCGGTCGATGTTTTCGAGGTCATCCGGCACGTCCGTAGGCGCGGGGGTCGACGCGGGTTCCTCGGTCGGCACGACAACAGGCTCTTCAGTCGGCACGACAGCGGGTTCCTCGGTCGGCTCAACAGCGGGTTCCTCGGTCGGCACGACAGCAGGTTCCTCAGTCGGCTCAACAGCGGGCTCTTCCGTCGGCACGACAACAGGCTCTTCGGTCGGCACGACAACAGGCTCTTCAGTCGGCACGGCAACAGGCTCTTCGGTCGGCACGACAGCGGGCTCTTCGGTCGGCTCAACAACGGGTTCTTCCGTCGGCTCAACAACGGGTTCTTCCGTCGGCTCAACTACAGGCTCTTCGGTCGGCACGGGCGTGGGTGCAGGGGTCGGCACGGGTTCTTCCGTCGCAGCCGCAAGCACCAGCAGGGCACTGGGCATTTCCACGCCGCTCGCGAAAACACCGGTGTGACGTTGATTCTCAACGCCCTCTTCCGGCACAGGATGCACTGCATCCGCCGCCAGATAGCCATATGCAACGCCAGCCGTCTGGTCATACACGCAGACGGAAATCCGTTCATTCAGCTGACCCTTCTGCGGACGATGCGTCACATACACTACGCCAGTTACCTGACCAACCAGCTCATCGCCCGTCGGATTCAGGTACAGCTGTGCGCTGCTGAACGTCGCGGCAAAGCCGGAGTCAAAGAACTCGTTATCCAGCACGGAGCGGCTGTAATCTACGGCTGCTTCGTCCACGATTTCGGGCGCTTCCGTTATCTCGGGAACATCCGTCGTTTCGGGGATTTCCGTTGCTTCGGGAACATCCGTCGCTTCGGGGATTTCCGTTGCTTCGGGAACATCCGTTGCTTCCGGTGCTTCCGTCGGCACGACATCAACCGTTTCCGCCGGCGGAGTTTCCGGCTCTTCTGCAGCCGCCGTCAGCACTGTTCCCATACTGCCCGTTACCATGAATACAGCCAGCAGGAAAGACAATGCCTTTCGCATCCACTTTTTGTCCTTCATCGTCCTCACTCCTTGTTCCGTGCAATCTTCCGGCACGACGTATGGTTGTGCCAATGGCAAGCGATTGCTACTTTCCATCTTTCTTTTCGCGGCGAGCTGCAGTGCTCCCAGTGGATATAGCAATCTCTTTCCCAATTCCAGCTATATTGTAACAAATTACAAGTCGCCTGTCAATACTTACCGCGCAGAAAGCCGAATTTTATACGAAAATCAAGGCACTTTCTCTGCATCTGTCTCGCGGAACTGATTTTTCCATTGCCGAATTGCCGTGGTCGGCAAATCAATTTGCGTCTCCCATGCGGAACAGATGCGCTCTTCCAGCACATCCAAATTCCCGCCGCGGGGCAGGACGGGCAGATTCGTGTCCTTCGCAATTTCGCTTGCGCGGTTGTCTACCGCCAGAATCAGGCTTCGGCAGCCCATATTCATTGCGTGGATGCCGCCGTGCAGCCGCGTGCCAACGTAGTCAATCCCGCCTGACGCCAAAAGCGCTGTGTAATCTCGCAGATTCGGCTGAATCAGGTGCAAATTCTGCGTCACGCGCGCATCCATTTGGCGCAGGCAGGCGTAGTCCTCAACTGCTTGCAGCCACACATACACCTCGCGATAGTGCTTTTGCAGCATGGTCAGCATCTGCGCATCCTGCTCCGGGCTGCTGCGGTAGTCCGTCAGCGTTGTCACGACGCGCTCCGCCTTGTGCGTCGGAATCTGCGCGCATTTGTCGTCTGTCAGCCCCCACATTGTCGGACACGCCGTATTCAGCACGTTCGTGATGCCCAGCTTCAGCAGGCGCTGGCGCGTGTATTCGTCGCGCACCGCGTGCAGGTACTGCCCATCCAGCAGCGTTTTTAGAATCCGCTTCGTGTACCCTGTCGGCTCGTCCTGGTATTGATACCACCCCGCACCCAGCAAAATGATATGCGTGCGCTGAAATTTTTCACGAATCAGGCGGAAATTCAGCAGCTCCCGCTTGTGCAAAGCGCCGCAGCGCATCATCACCGCGTCCCGCAGGCGGATATTCCACATCCTTTGGCGGCGCATGTCCGAGGAAAGCAGATTCGTCCCGCAGACAAATGCGTAATCCGCACTGCCGACGTGCTTCATCGACACTTTCGACAGCCTGTCCCGAACCGGCACGGCGACGGACAGCTGCACAGGAAAGCAGTCGTGCAGCACATGCTCGCAGGCGTTGCGGATAATGAAATCTCCCTGATTCGCTGTTGAAATGGTAGGGTCAAAACGCACAATTTTGCGGCAGTGCTGCATTTCCTGATCGATCATGCCTTCTTCCTCCATTTGCGCAAGAAACTCCGCCCTTTTTCAAGCATCCAGCGATATTCTGCCGTCCGCCCCAGTGCCAGCGTGTACAGGAGCGCTGTCACCGCCGCGCAGGTGATGCCCTTGAGGATAATCCACATCAGCGTATGCCCCATCCGCGCGCACAGCAGCAGCGACAGCAACATCACCGCGCCGTTGAGCAGCAGCAAGCCTCCCTGCGCCTTGAAATACGCGGCAGCGCTGCGCCCGAAGGTGCGATGGAACAGCACTTTCGGCTCATACCAGAAGATGGTGCATAGCCGCGCCAGCCCTGTTGCGCCGATGATGCCCGCCACGCCGAAGAAGTGCCCCAGCAGGATGGACAGCAGGATGTTGACCAGCGCCGTCATAAACATAACATACTTCATTTGCCGAAAAAGCCCCAGCGTTTCGCGGTACATCCACACGGGCGCGACGATGGTGCTCAGGTAGAACGTGAACAGCACCGCCGCCACTGTCCCTGTGTCCATCAGGTATTCTTCGCCCACCCAGATGGGGATGAAGTCCTGCACAACCGCGCCGTACGCGGCGACGCAGAAGCCTGTAATCGCCCCGAAGAGGACAATCAGGTTGCGGAACATGGCGTATGACTTTTCCGAATTCTTCTCGGCATTCAGATTTCCCAAGCTGGCGGAAATGCCGGTAATCACGATGGAAACGAACGTTGTCACATACGTCGTCAGCGACGCGTAGTTGGAGTAGTAACCGACGAACACTGTGCCCAGCATGATGGAAATCAGGATGTTGTCCGTGTTGTTGATGAGTATTGTCGCCAGCTTGTAGAGAAACATGGAGCGGATGTTGTCGTTCAGCTCCTGCTTGCGGTGCATCGGCGCACATTTCTGCTTTTTCCGCAGGAAGGGGTACATCTTATCCGCTAAATGGCTCAGCACCGCGTTCTGCAGGAGGGTGCAGGCGATCTGAATCAGCAAATAGCCCAGATAGCTGCCCCAAATCAGCAGGCACGCGATCTGCGCCGCATACTGCACCACCAGCGCCGCGGCGGAAACCATGTTTTGCAAATATGCCTTCTGGTCAGCCTGAATCAGCGTTGTTTTGTAGATGACCAGATAGGATGCCACGGAGTTTGCCAGGTACAGCACATAGTAGACGATCAGCTGCGCCATCGGCAGCTCACTGCTGATGATGAGCGGCAGGAAGGGGATTACCGCCGCGCCCAGCAGCGCTACCGCCAGCGCAATCAGGCGGTAAATGCGACGATAATAGCCCAGCAGGTGCTGAATTTCGCCCGTGTCGCCCCGGTGCAGCGGTGCGTACAAGCTGTACACCAGCACGTTGCCCACGCCCAGTTCCGCCAGTGACAGCATGGCCAGAATGTTGCTGTACAGCCCGTTGACACCCGTATAATCCGCGCCCAGCCGGCGCACAAACACCGTTCGCACGGCAAAAGCCAGCAGCAGCGTGAGCACCTGCCGCACTGCGCCCACGCCGATGTTGCGTGCCGTGTTTTCGCTCCTTGATGCTGTGTTCATGATTCCTCTCCGCCTGTTTTGCCTGTCTGCTCCTGCGCCGCGTCCTCCGGCTGCCACTTGCCCAGCAGTCCCAGAAACAGTATGTTCAGGAAAACGCCCTCCGTGTTGATGCACAGGAAATACAGCAGGAAAACGCCCAGCACATACAGCAGCCGCGCCTTGGCGAATTTGGTGCGGATACCGCGGTACGTCAGCCACAGCCAAACTGCCGGGAGAATCAACCCTGTATCCATGACGAAGGCGGCAAAGCCGTTGGAAATGTTCTGCACCCTGTGTTCCAGCAGAATTTCCGCCTTTCGCTCCGAGAAAACGCCCTGTCCCGCAATGGGGGATTCCAGCCCGATTTCAAAGCCGCTGATGGTGTCGTTCCACCGCGTGTAGAACGAACCACCGGAATTTCGCCCGATAATCTTCTTTTCCACCACGCCCGTGGCAGACTCGATGACAAACAGCAAAATCAGCCCAACGAACGCCGCCATCTTGATGCTGCGCGCCATTTTCCTGCCCTTTTTGCGGAAGGCCACCGTCAGCAGCACAACGCCCAGACAAATAAAGCCTGTTGTGGACAGCGTGCTGAGGATGGTGACGATCAGCAGCGCAATTGCCCAGCAGTATTTCTTCTTGCTCATGCCCATGCGCGTTTCGTCGCTCATCAGGAACAGCAGCGCGAAGTTCAGGAAAATCTGGTGGCTGCCCGGCTCGTTGAACATACCCGCGTTGCGGTGGAAAACCGGGATGTTCAGCCAGCCTAAGGTAAAATAAGGCGTCAGATAAAATCCGTTGACGCTGGAAACTTCGTAGTGCAGCAGCGGCAGCGGCAGCGACAGCAAATCGCCGATGACGAAGGAAATCAGGCTGATGGCCGCCTCTGCCAGCATGACTTTGGTATACAGCCGCATATACGTCCGATACCCGATGCAGCTTTGCAGAACCAGCACATAGCCGATGTTGCAAAGCCAAATGACAATATCGTTGATGTGAATGCCGTTCTGCGGGTTGACAAAGCTCGTCAGCAGCAGCGCCGCCGTCAGCAGCAGCGTCAGGCGTATGTTCTGGGCGCTGATTTTCGGATGATGCGCCCGCGTCAGCAGCAGAATCGACGCAATCAGCATGGCTGCCATCAGCGGCATCCGCAGCACCTGAAAATACAGCGAACCCATGCCCAGCACGCCAATCAGCACACAGAGTGCATCCACATGGTTCTTTGTGATTCGGATTTTCATCGTGCAATCTCCGTATAAATCTGATGCAGTATCTCCAGATTCTTCTGCGCATCATGCGTTTTTCCAGCGTGTTCCCGCCCGGCGCGCGCCATCTGCGCCGCTTTTTCCGGATGCGCGAACATCTCGCAGATATCATATGCCAGCAAATGCGGGTCGTCTGCCGGATAAATCAGCCCTTCCACGCCGTGCGTCATCAGACAGCGCACGCCGCCGACATCCGACGCAATGCACGGTACGCCAAGCAGCATCGCCTCGCCCAGCGAATTGGGGGAGTTTTCAATGCTCGATGGCAGCACAAACACCTGACTTTTTAGATACCGCTCCTTCATTTGCTGTGCATTCAGGCTTCCGGTAAAAACAACATGGTCGTAGAGGTCGTTTTTGCGCAGCAGACGGTGGATGTACCGTTCATAAGCATTGCGCGCAAGCGGCGGAATGCGCCCATAGTCCTTGCGCCCCACATAGAGCTTGACATCGGGATAGCGCTTGCGGACAATCGCCAGCGCCTGCAATAGCAGATGCAGCCCCTTGAGCGGCACATGCGCCTGACTGCAGAAGATGCTGTGCGGCTCGCAGTTGTCCAGCGACCATTCGCCGGTGTAGAACTCGTCCCGCAGCGTTTCGTTGTTGAAATGATAGGCCGCCTGCGGGGCAAGCTCCGCCATGCAGGCAGCATCCCAGTCGGTGCGCCCGATGACGTGCCGCACCCTGCGCAGGGCTTCCTGTTCATACTGCCCGACGCGGCGGTAGATTGCTTCCTGACGGACGATATTGCCCTTCACCAAGTCCTTCAGCGTGTGCCCGTGGCAGACGTGTTCCGGCAGATAAGCGCGATAATGCTCCGCGTATATGGACAGAAGCCCCTGAATGGAAATTACAATCCGCTCGCGCATCCCCATGTGTTCCGCCGCGTCAACCATGGCCAGCGTGTGCTGATTTTCCGTGCCCCAGAGGTGAATGACATCCGGCTGCTCTTTGCGCAGAATATCCTCCAGCTGCCGGGTGTAGGCTTCGCCGCAGCGCTGCGTAGGGCGTGTGGGGTTGACAAGCCCGTAATAGCGGTAGCCGTCCACTTCGCCCGTCAGCGCTTTCGGCGCGTCAAACACATACGTCAGCGCCACATCCGGCAGCTGCGTCAGCCGCCGCGACAGCCCGACCAGCCAGCCCACGATATACACAGGGGGAAGCGATTCTTTTTCCGCAATGGCAGGGAGGATAATATTCCCCATCCACATGACCTTCACGCTTCAGCCCCTCCTTTCACTTTGCGCTGTGCGGCATGGTTATTCCACCGCGCCCCGCGTCAGAAAATCCCGCAGCGTTTCCCGCTCCTGCGCCTGCGATTGGCAGTAGCGCGCAATGTTGCGCACATAGCGGTCATGCACGGCTTCATCCAGCAGACTTTCCGGCGCAAAATCCGCCATGCGGGATACCGTTTTGCCCAATTCGTTTGCTTCCACCATTTGCAGCGTCCCGCAGCGGCTGCCCACAATCGGCACGCCCCGGAAGAGAATATCGAACACAACGCCGCTGCTGTGCAGGGAGTAATTCTCCGAATAGTTTAGGATGCAGTAGCGGCATTGGCGAATCGCCTCGTCATACGCCGCTTCGGACAGGTATTCCAGCCGCAGCTCGATGTTCTTTGCGCCCGCGCAGACTGCCCGCAGTTCCGTTTCCAGCGGCGCTTCCTGCACCCGACCTGCAATCAGCACCCGATACGGCGTGTTCCGCAGCTGTTTTGCCGCCTCAACAACGCCTTTGTCCGACGTAATCAGCCCGACCATGCCGAAATCATAGCGCTGCTGCGCATACGGTACAGGCGGCTGCATCGTTCCTGTGCTGATGTAATCGGACACGACGCACATCGGCCGCCCGTACGCCGCGCCAATGGCTGCATTGGGGCAGATAACGCCGCTGATTTTCCGCCTGCACAGCGCATACAGCCCCCGTTTCAGCGCCGAATTGACACCGTCGGTGCTGTACTGGATGGCGTAGACCCGCGTTTCTTTCTTCTTGAACAGTGCAAGCCCCAGATACGCTGTTGCGACGGCGCTGCACTGGAGGACAATCACGTCATCCTGCGCTTCCCGAAGCAGCGCGCGCACGTTCTGGAACACGGCGCGTTTGTTGCGCACCGCCGAACTGCCCACGATGTAATCATGCGGCAGACGAATCAGCTTGTCCCCGAAGCGGTCGCCGTACACCGGCCCGCCCGCAATGCGCACATCCATCTCCGCGCCGAACAGGTCAAGATAATTCTGCGCGACGGTGAAATAATGCCCAGCGGCAATGCCGTCTGTGCTGGTGCTCCGTACATCTGCCACAATCAGCCGCATGATGGTTCGTTCCTTTCGCCGCTTTTCTGCATCGCCTTGCTGTAAATCGCCATCAGCTGACGATAATTTGCTTCCGCCGTGAAATTCTCCTGATACGTTTTCAGCGCGCCCTCGCTGACAGATTCCGCGTGTTGCAGCCGGTTGAGCGTCTGCGCCAGCTGCTCCGCCGAGTCCGCCGGAAACTTGAAGCCCGTCACGCCGTCCGAAATCAGGGAACCTGCGTTGCCTAAATCCGAGCAAATCACCGGCGTGGCGGCGCTGAAGGCTTCCACAATCGTCATTGGGAAGCCTTCATACCACTGTGTCGGCAGAATCAGCGCCTTGGACTGCCCCATCAGCGCCCGTGCCGCCGAATTTGGCACAAAGCCGCGCAGTTCCGCCTGCTTCAGCTTTTCCCGCGTCAGATATTCGCGGCACCATGCTTCCTCCGGCCCTGTACCGCAGATGATCAGCTTCATGCCCCCGCCTGAACGCTCGTAGCGCGCCCACGCTTCCAGCAGCAGCCGAATGCCCTTGAGCGCATCCAGCCGACCGATGTACACCACCTGATTTTCGCGCGCCGCATATGGCACAATCGTCTCCGGCGGTTCCACAAAGTTCGGCTTTACGGACACGTTTGCCGGCGGAATCTGCTTAAGCGCCAGCAGCTTCTGACGGTTGAAGTCCGTCAGGGTGATATAATGCAGGCGGCTGTACGTTTTGAGGGCGCGGTGCAAACGTGTGCTGAGCACGCAGAGCACCGTCTGCAGGCGGCTGCCGCGGTAGCAGCGGTGCTTCACCGCGCAGTGCAGCCCCTTTTTCGTGCAGTCCTCGCAGATATGGCCGTCGCGGTAGAAAAGCGCGTTCGGGCAGAGCAGGCGGAAGTTGTGCACCGTTTGCACCACGGGAACGCCCTCGCGCAATGCCGCGTAATACACTGCCGGGCCAATCAGCGGCAGCGTGTTGTGCACATGCACCAGCGAAATCCGGTTTTCGCGGATGCTCCGCCGAACCTCGCGGTATGTACGGATGCTGAAAAACATCCCCAGCGCACTGCGGATTTTCTCCAGCGTTCTCATGCGCGAAATTTCCTCGTTCCGCCGCGCATACAGCGCCGCAGCGTGACCGTGCGTTTCCAGCAGGTGCTTCTCGTTCGCCACAACGACATCCTCGCCGCCGGGAACCTGATAATAGTCGTGTACCAGCAGTACAGCGGGCTGTTTTGTCGCTTGCTGCATTTACTTTCTCCTGATGGCCGCGTTCCAGATGAATTTCAGATTCGTACTCCAGTAGCGCTGGAATAGCCGCTTCGGGTCTTGCATCAGGCGATAGAGCCATTCCAAGCTGTGCTTCTGCATCCATAACGGGGCGCGCTTGACGTTGCCCGAAAAGAAATCAAAGCCCGCGCCGACCCCAATCATCAGCCCGTGCACACGCCCTTGGTGCGCCGCCATCCAGCGCTCCTGCTTCGGCGCTCCCAGCCCGACCCACACAAAATCCGGCTGCGCCTGATTGATGCGCGCCACGGCAAGCGCATCTTCCTCCGGTGTCAGTTCGCGGAAAGGCGGCACGTCTGTGCCCGCAATTATCAGCCCCGGATACTCCTGCTGCAGGCGCGTAATCATTTTCTCCTGCACTTCCTGCGTGCTGCCGTAGAAATAATGCCGCCAGCCGTGTGCCGTGGACTGCCGAAAGACCTCCATCATCAGGTCAGGCCCGGTTGTCCGCTGAATCTGCGGATACCCGCGCCGCCGCGCCTCCTGCGCCAGCGGATTGCCATCCGGAATCGCCATCAAACCGCCGTTCTGCACGGCACGGTAGTCCGCATCCTCGTAACTGACGACGGTTGTATGTACATTCGATACGCAGATGTAATCTCCCTGCAATTGATGAATATTCTGCGCCAAATATTTCAGCAGCCAATTCATGTTGATGACAGCAATATTGACCCCTAAAATCGGACAGACCGGAATTTCACGCTTGTCCACTTTGCGGCAGTACTGCGCTGCTCCTTCGTGCGCCGTGGCAAACACCCCTTTCCCCACTTCCCCAGCAAGAAACCTTGAATCATAAATTACCATTTTCATTATAACGCAAACATCAGTAATTTGCAAGCATTTCCATTTCAGATGATGAAGAAATTTCCTTTTTTTCTGCGGATGAATTGCCGCCCCGTATTCGTTCTTTCATTAGCATACCAATGCGAAAGGAGTATTCTTTATGAAGAACTGTATTTCCCGTTTCTGCCTGCTTGCCTTGCTTCTCCTGATGACCATCGCCCCTGTCCGCGCGGAAATTATCGGGCAGACGACGGAGAACGAGTACATCCACCGCCTGATTGCGGACAACGGGCAGGAACTCTGCTTCGTGTCCGGCGAGAAAGACCCGTACCTTTCCTATGCGGATGTCAACTTCGACGGCATCAACGATGTGGTGATACTGACACAGCGCGGCGCGAGCAATTTCGTCTACCAGTTTTTCATTTTTGATGGCGAACAGTATGTTCTCTGTCCGCTGACGTTCACGAATTACGACCTTGATGCGGAACACAAGATTGTAAGGAGTTCTGTGAACGGCGGCTTGGCGGGCGGCATTCACAGAGAAACGCTGTACCGTTTTGATGGGACGGAGGCGGTGCTGCTGCGCTGGGCAGTCGGCGAGGAGAAAGAGGACTGGACGTTCGACGCGGATGGTTATACCGTCCGGCACTACAATGATGTGTTGACCCTGCAGGTTTGGGAACATGATCCGGATATGGACGGCATCCTGATTTTTGAGCAGGATGTATCTACTGAAGATGAAAATGCGCTGAGGGAAGCGTTTCAAGCGGAAAATGACGCGCTCTGGTCGGGCATCCGCTAAGGCACCACCGCACAATTCGGCGGCGCGTCTGGCGATGTCTTTT
>ERZ773192.2512-NODE-2512-length-15451-cov-5.683684_pt1 | contig 15451 bp, 14 predicted proteins | sample MGYA00581010_ERZ773192 | MGnify/ENA primary metagenome ERZ773192 (study PRJEB29015, sample SAMEA2737741) | human gut metagenome | biome: human gut; feature: human-associated habitat; material: faeces | place: China | collected 2012 ...
CGACGGTCCGATAACAGAACCATCTGATCTGCCGCTTTCTTCCTGATAAGCAGAGATCTGATACCGTTTCATAAAAGCAAGGATTTCCCGTAAGATCACACCATCCGTTTCTGCACCGATGCAGCAGTCTGTGCCCGGAATGATCGAATGAGTCCTGCCGGCGTAAAAGCCCGCAACCGGATTACCATCTTTATCTACGCCGATCGGATATTGTGCCTTATTACGATAATGATACGGATCGTCCATTCCGATAATAGGCTCCATCACGCTTTCGATCTCTTCTGCCGCAAAGCCACCGATGCGCTGCAGATTGCCAAATACTTTCTGCTGCTTGATCTGAAGCTGTTTGTCATAGGCAACTGCCTGCAGCTGACAGCCGCCGCACGGCTTGTAGATCGGACAGCGCGGCTCTATGCGAAAAGGAGAAGGTACAAGTACCTTCTCACATCTTGCATATGCATAATTCTTTTTTACTTTTGTCAGAAGTGCCAGAACTTTGTCACCCTGCACCGCATCTTTTACAAAGAGTGTGAATCCGTCGATCTTTCCGATGCCTTCGCCGGAAACACCGGTGTCTGTGATCTCAATTTCGACCTGACTGTTTTTCTTATATTCCATAAATGCTCCTGTTTCTATCCTTCCCGCACGCTCCATATTCACATATGCCTCTGCCCGGCTTACTTAGCCGGCATCACAACAATTTTGTTGCTCTGACATTTGTTTCCAGCAGTCTGTTGTATCCCAGCCAGCCTGTCTCGGATGTAGACTCCAGAAGCTCTGTAAAGGTTTCCAGCTTTGCATCCGTATTATCCGCAAAGTTAAGAGCTACTGCCTCCATGATTGCCGGCTTCTTCGGAGAACCAAACTCATATTCTCCGTGATGCGCCAGAATACAATGCTTTAACTCACTTGCCAGAACAACAGGAAATCCCGGAATCTCACGAATCTTCTCTCCAACCATTTCCGTACCGATCACGATATGTCCAAGGAACTGCCCCTCATCGGTATAATCATTCTGCGGAAAAGCAGAAAGCTCTTTGATTTTACCCATATCATGACAGATTGCAGCGGTTAAAAGCAGATCCCGGTTCAGTCTCTCATAATTCTTACAGTAATAGTCACACATTCTGGTTACGCTTAAGGTATGCTGTAATAAACCTCCTACGAAGCCATGATGTACGGTTTTAGCTGCGGAGGATTTCTTAAAGGCGGCAATAAAGCCTTCATCCTCAATAAAAAACCTGGAAAGAAGCTGCTTCAGATATGGATTCTGAATGCTGTGAATGTACTTCAGCAGTTCCGTATACATTTCTTCAATATCATATTTACTTACCGGAAGATAATCACTGGGATTCACCTCTTCCTCCTGGCATTTCCGGATCCGCTTCACATTTACCTGTAAAGCCCCCTGAAAGCTCGTTACATCACCATAGACCTCTATGTAATCCAATGCATCAAAATCTGCAATTCCTGCATTGTTCGGATCCCAGATCTTACCGTCAATCGTTCCCGTTTTATCCTGCAGGATCACGCTTTCATATGGCTTGCCATTCTTGGTTACTGCAGACACCTTATGCTTACACAGATAAATGTCAAAGAAACGGTCTCCGTCTTTATAATCCTTTAAATATTTCATCATGCCACCTCTTTCTGTTGCTTTATTTTAATGTCACATTAACTTCCATTTCTGTATAGCCATCCGGTCCCTGCCGCATCAAGGTCACGGTTACCTGTGCATCCGGCCGTAACTGGTATAGTGCATTCACCAGTTCCTGATAGGAGGTAATTTCTGTCTGTCCTATCTTCGTAATGACATCACCACTCTGAACTCCTGCCTCCATAGCCGGAGAATCCACAACGGTTTCATAAATATATGCCCCTAACGGAACCTGCATCTGCTCATGGGCATCCACCGGTACATCCATGCCATAAACTCCCAGATAAGCAATTGCTTTATCATTGGAAAGGCACTCCACCAGCTTCTTAAGCTCGGAAATTCCGATTCCGCTGATAAGATTCTTCATATCACCGTCATTTTCCACCCGGCAGCGGATCTCCGTCTCGCTGGTCTCCAGAACAGTCAGCCGCACCAGACCATCGTCCAGCAGGATGGTATCTCCCGCTTTGACGTCACCGGGCAGTTCTCCGTAGGTGATGGAACAGCGGTGCGCATCGCCCTCCACCTGAACGGTGGTCAGGGTGAATTCCTGACCGGCGGTCAGATGGACCCGTCCACCGGCAAAGTCCTTCAGACGAACCTCAGGGCCCTTGGTATCCAGCATGGCCGCCACCGGGGCGTCCAGCTCTTCCCGCAGCGCCTTCAGCGCGTCCAGCCGCACCTTATGCTCCGCGTGGGTCCCGTGGGAAAAGTTGAAGCGGGCCACGTTCATCCCTGCCTGGATCATCTCCCGCAGAATGCCTTCCCTGTCCGTGGAGGGGCCAAGGGTACATACAATCTTTGTCTTTCGCATCTCACGCACTCCTTCCGCCATTTCAAAAGAAACGCCGATTCTCTCCCATTATGAAGTAATCGTTTTTCTCAGCCATTTTATCACAAACCTGTTCTTATGAAAAGACAGCAATCTGTAAAATTTTCATTTCAACTTTTGAAGCTCTGCACAAAAAGATCCCCCACCAAATCCCGGTGCAGATGCCGTCCGCCAATTTTTCCGCACTTCCCGCCGGAACCGTTTGCTTCTTTCCGGCTTCTGCTATATAATTGCATATAAGTTAAATTTCTCACCGTCCTGCAGGGAACGCATCAAGGAGGTAACATATGCACTACATCGGTATTGATCTCGGCGGCACCAGCATCAAAGGGGCCGTTGTCACAGAAGGCGGCACGATCCTGAAGGAAGCCTCCTGCCCCACTCAGAGGAAATCAGGGCCTGAGCACGTGGCCCGCGAGATCGCAGGTCTGATCACAGCTCTGGCGGAAGGATACGATCCCCAGGCGATCGGCGGCGTGGGCGTGGGCTGTCCCGGCATTGTGGAGGATCACAGCGGTATCGTCCGCTACTCCGCCAACCTCCATTGGGAAAATTTTGATCTCCGGGCCGCCGTTCAGAAATACAGCGGTTATACCGTCCGTCTGGCCAATGACGCCAACGCCGCCGCGCTGGGCGAGGTAGTAGCGGGCTGTGCTCAGAATGTGGACAGCGCCGTGATCCTGACGCTTGGTACCGGCGTAGGCAGCGGTGTGGTGCTGAATGGAAAGATCCTGACAGGCTGCACCGGCGGTGCAGCAGAGCTGGGACACATGGTGGTGGAGGACGGCGGCGCACCCTGCGCCTGCGGAAGAAAAGGCTGCTTTGAAGCCTACGCTTCCGCCACCGGTTTGATCCGCATGGCGAAGGAGGCCATGGCCCAGCATCCGGAAAGCCTGCTCCACGCCACCGCCGCAGAGGTTGGTGATGTCAACGGCCAGACCATTTTCCGTGCCAAGGAGCAGGGGGACCCTACCGCCGTCGCCGTGGTGGAGCGGTACATCCACTACCTCTCCGTAGGTATCGCCAACGTCATCAACTGCTTCTATCCCGAGGTGGTGGCGCTCTCCGGCGGCATCGCCAATCAGGGAGAGGCGCTGCTGGCTCCCCTGCGGGAAGCCGTTGCGCCCCAGGTCTACGGCAATCAGTATTTGCAGACCCACACCCGCATCCTCGGCTGTACGCTGGGCTACCACGCCGGGATCATCGGCGCGGCCATGCTGCCCACTGCCCTATGACCGCATAATCATCTGCCAAAAACCGCCCCGGTCTTGCTTCACGACAAGACCGGGGCGGTTCTTCGTATGTTTCTATTTCAGGCCCAAAATTGTATGGGCCTTCTTTTGCAGCCGTGTTACTTGTTCTTCCGCATCATGGCCGCGTCAGCATCCAAAAGCTGCTGAGAGGCATCCTCCAACTGCGCCGTCTTCTCGTAGCGGTCCGCCAAGCTGCTCTCCACCAGCTTTTCCTGCGGTTCGCCGCGGAAAACCAGCTTCAGCAGGATCGGCGTCAGGATCGTGCCGCCTACCACGGTAATGACCACCGGCGTCATCATCGCGCTGCTGAGGACGCCCATGGACAGGCCCCGGTTGGCTACGATCAATGCCACCTCGCCGCGGCAGACCATGCCCACGCCCACCTGAATGCTCTCCCGCTCCGTAAAGCCGCAGAGCTTTGCGCCCAAGCCGCAGCCCGCCAGCTTGGAAATAACGGAGATCACCAGCAGCAGAACGGAAAATGCCAGCATCCCGCCGCTGACGCCGTCCAGCTTGACGTTGATGCCGATAGCAGCGAAGAACACCGGCGTCAGCAGCAGGTAGCCAAGAGGATTGTACTTGGACTGGATATAGGTTCCCTTGGGGGTGCAGGCCACGGCCAGACCGGCGGCATAGGCGCCGGTGATGTCTGCCACGCCAAAAAACTCCTCCGCGCAGTAGGCCATCACCAGGCAGAGCACAAAGGCCAGAACGGAGTTGCGGTGGGTGGCCCAGCCTCCCTGCCGCTTCAGCATCCAGCAAAACAGGCGGTTGGCCCCCACACCGGCCACAGCCGCGAAGATAAAGAAGCCCAGGATCTTCAGCAGGACCAGTCCAACGCTCTCCCCGCCGCCGGCCAGACTGCTGACCAGAGTCAGCGCCACAAGACCCAGCACATCGTCGATCAGGGCTGCTGCCAGAATGGTGTTGCCCACCTTCGTTTCCAGCTTACCCATCTCCTTCAGGGTCTCCACCGTGATGCTGACGGAGGTTGCCGTAAGGATCGTACCCACAAATACATTTTCCAGCATACCGTTGCTCTCGATCAAGCCTGCGGCGGCAGCGCCCCATGCCAGAGCCGTACCCATGAGCAGGGGTACAATCACACCCAGCAGAGCCACCCAGAAACCCGCCTTGCCGCTGTTTTTCAACTCGTTGATGTCCGTTCCCATACCGGCGGAGAACATCAGCACGATGACGCCCAATTCGCTGAGCTGGGAAATAAATTCAGTTTCTGTCAGAACATTCAGTCCCGCAGGACCCAGGATCAGGCCCGCCAGCAAAGCGCCCACCACCTGAGGCATCTGAAACCGCTGTGTCAGAAGGCCCAGCAGCTTCGTACTTAGCAAAATCAACGCCAGATCCAGTAAATAATGGTATGACACAAAAAACTCCTCTCCATGCGGTTCCACCGCATACACACATTTTTTCACAAGGCCCTTATTCTATCGCTTTCCCCGATTTTTGCAATGGTCATTTTGCATAAAACAGCCGTTAATTTTTGTTAAGACTTCCTAAACAAGCTTTTGCGGAGGTCCCTGCCGTTTTTTCCGGCCAGCGGCGCTATGTTCTGTTCTCTGCAAGTGTTTAATATTTGTTAAAAATTTTTTCACACTTTTTCTCGCAGAACCGCCTATAATCTCCAAAATGTGATTTTTATTTTACTGACACGCCGCGTTCTTCCGTGGCTGAGAGGATCCTGATTATGAAGCTGCCTCTAATCGATTACCGTCAGTTCCGTCTGAGCCGGCTGAATACCCCGCAGTTCCGGCATCTGAAGCTGCTGCTGTTCTGGCCGATTTTCAGTCTGGTATTCTGTTATCTGGAAAACTACCGCCCTACCGTCTACTACGCCCCCATGCGCTGCGCGCTGGATCATTGGGTCCCCTTCTGCAAGTGGTTCGTCATCCCCTACGCGTTCTGGTTTCTTTTTGTAGGAGGGATGCTGCTCTACACCTTACTTTATAACATCCCCGCTTTCCGGCGGATGATGTGGTTCATCATCCTGACGTACTCCTTTGCTCTGGTGACCTATCTTCTCTTCCCCAACTGCCAGCATCTGCGGCCCACACTGCTGGGCGGCGACCTGCTGACGCGGTTCACTGCAAAGCTGTATGCCGCAGACACCAACACCAACGTCTGCCCTTCTATTCACGTCATCGGCTCCTTTGCGGTGTACTTCGCTGCCCGGGATATCCGGCGCATCCGCGCCAAGGGCTGGCGGCTGGGCTTTCTGACCATGGCCGTGCTCATCAGCCTGTCTACCGTATTCCTCAAGCAGCACTCCGTTCTGGATGTGCTGGCGGGGCTGGCTGTCTGCGCCGCAGCCTATCCCCTGATCTATCGGATACCTGCCGGATCCGCTTCTCTGATCCCCGCCGGAGGTCTTGGCCGAAAGCGGTTCCCGGAGCTGTAACACCTCTTGCCTTTCCCACTCTGTCCCTTTATAATAGAGGGACAGAGTTTTTTTGTCGCATCGCCCCATTTTCAAACGATACCGCGTAGGAGGAAGCCGCCATGCCCACGATCATCCCCATCACCGATTTTGCCGCCCCGGAACTGGATATTTATGCCCGGCTGACGGAAAATCAGCTTTTGAACCGGGCAGACCCGGCCAACGCCCTGTTCGTGGCGGAAAGTCCTCTGGTCATCGGCCGGGCGCTGGACGCCGGATGTACGCCGGTGTCCTTCCTGATGGAGACAAAGCACGTCACCGGCAAGGGTGCGGAGATCCTGGCCCGCTGTCCGGCAGATATTCCCGTCTACGCGGCGGAGCTGGAGGTCCTGACCCAGCTCACCGGCTTTCATCTGACCCGTGGGATGCTCTGCGCCATGCGGCGGCCGCCGCTGCCCACGGTGGAGGAGATCTGCGCCAAGTCCCGGCGGATCGCCGTGCTGGAAAACGTGATGAACCCTACCAACATTGGCGCCATCTTCCGTTCCGCTGCGGCGTTGGGGATGGATGCGGTGCTGCTGACCGCCGCCGGCAGCGATCCCCTGTACCGCCGGGCCAGCCGGGTCAGCATGGGCAACGTTTTTCTGGTGCCTTGGACCTATCTGCCCGAAGGCGTGGATTGGACGGAAACTTTGCGGCAACACGGCTTCAAGACTGCTGCCATGGCCTTGCGGGAGGACTCCATCCGTCTGAATGACCCTCATCTTGCCCGGGAGCCCAAGCTGGCGGTGGTCATGGGCACGGAGGGGGACGGACTGGCCTCCGACACCATTGCTCACTGCGACTATACGGTGATGATTCCCATGACTCACGGGGTGGACTCCCTGAATGTGGCGGCAGCCAGCGCCGTGGCCTTTTACCAGTTGGGGCTGATGAGCTGCCCAGAATGAATATTCCGCAAAATATTCATTCTATTATTCAAGCATTTGCCAATTCGTGAATGAATTATCTATTTTCCATGCAAATATGGCGTTTTTTAGCTATATCGCCATTTTTTTGCAGCAATTCCGTCCTGTGGCTAAAGGACTTCCTCTCCAAGGTTCTGTAAACACAATTTTTTCGATCAACGGTAAAAAGCAGACGCAGGATAAAACCTGCTTCTGCTTGAGACTGTCGATAAAGTAGTAAATTCTCCGCGACGGTAAGGAAGGGTGTGCGCGGGAAACCCAAGAGGGGTGTCCCGCGCCATTAAAATCCTAAGTTTTCAGAACTTTTATGAAGTTCTGAAAACTTGCTCAGCGGGGAGAAAAGACTTTTTCGACACGCTGAAGCAGACGCAGGATAAAACCTGCGTCTGCTTTTTCGTTCTCAATTCACATATACCGGATATTCATAGGGCCGCAGCGCCTGAAGCTGGGCCCACCCCTGATCGCTGGCGATGATCCGGCCATTCTCCAAGGACAGGGCAAACCAGTTCAGTTCCCGGTCACAGTACAAGAAATGTTCGATTCCCGCCTGAGCGCCAAAAAATCCCGGCGCAGCAAATGTGATATTGGCGCAGTTGCTTTTCTTCTCCCAACGGATCATTGCCTGCATGCGTTCCCGACAGGTTTTCTCCACTGCGTCTATGGCAAACCGCCCAACGTAGCTCCGTCCCCAGATGCTTCGTTCCCCGGAAATCGTAACGGCTGTTTCGCCGATTTTCTCTCCATCCTGCCAGATCCCAACTGTATAGGACCGCTCTACCTTTTGAAGAAACGCGCCGCTGCGATCCAAAATTCCAAAGATCACAAAGCCCGCTATCAGCAGACAGCAGAGTATCCCAAACCGGCGGCTCCAGTCCCGCCGCAGAGCGGACCGGCTCTCCCGTATCAGCACCGTCAAAGCCGACCGGACGTCGATCTCAGCCGGTTCCTCCACCAGCCGTCCCTCCAGCAGACTTACCACCGAGCAGTGCAGCACATCTGCCAGCGGTTCCAGCAGAGATACATCCGGAAACCCGGCCCCCCGCTCCCATTTACTGATCGTACGGTCTGAAATATGAAGCTGTTCCGCCAGCTGCTTTTGAGTCAGCCCCTGTTCCTTTCGGAGCTGCGCGATCAGCGCGCCGGTGTCCGTCTGCCGCATAACGTATCCCCCTTTGGTTTTTGCTGGTTTGATTGTATCAAAAAGCCGGCACTCCCGCAACAAACGCTGCGTGGAGTGCTGGTTTTCCGCTTAATTCAGCATCCGTTTCAGATATTGGCCCGTAAAGCTGGCAGGACAGGCCGCCACCGCCTCCGGCGTACCGGTGCACACAATGGTGCCGCCGCCGTCGCCCCCCTCAGGGCCAAGGTCGATGAGGTGGTCGGCGCACTTGATGACGTCCAGATTGTGCTCAATGACCACCACGGTGTTCCCCGCGTCCACCAGCCGCTGGAGGACCTCCAGCAGCTTGCGCACGTCATCGGAGTGCAGGCCGGTGGTAGGCTCGTCCAGAATATAGATGGTCTTGCCGGTGGCCTGCTTGGAAAGCTCCGTAGCCAGCTTCACACGCTGGGCCTCGCCGCCGGACAGCTCCGTGGAGGGCTGGCCCAGTTTCACATAGCCGAGGCCCACATCCTGTAAGGTTTGCAACCGCTTTTTCAGCTTGGGCAGGGCAGAGAAGAAGTCCAGCGCCTCATCCACCGTCATATCCAGCACATCGGCGATGTTTTTGCCCTTGTAGCGGACCTCTAAGGTCTCCCGGTTGTAGCGTCTGCCCTTGCAGACCTCGCAGGGGACAAAAATATCCGGCAGGAAGTGCATTTCGATTTTCAGCATCCCGTCGCCGCAGCAGTTTTCGCACCGCCCGCCCTTGACGTTGAAGGAGAAGCGGTTTTCCTTGTAGCCGCGCGCCTTCGCTTCGGGGGAGGCGGCAAAGATCTTGCGAATCTGGTCAAACAGCCCGGTGTACGTCGCCGGATTCGACCGGGGCGTGCGCCCGATGGGGCTTTGGTCAATGCAGATGATTTTGTCCAGCTGCTCCACGCCCTCCATGCTGCCAAACGCGCCGGGACGGGTTTTCGCGCGGTTCAGCACCTTCGCCAAGTGCTTGTAGAGGATTTCGTTCACCAAGCTGGATTTGCCCGACCCCGACACGCCCGTCACGCAGCAAAGGCAGCCAAGCGGCACTTTCACGTCAATGTTTTTGAGATTATGCTCCTTCGCGCCGCGGATGGTCAGGAAGCCTTTCGGCTGACGGCGCACGTCGGGAATCTCGATGCGTTTCTTGCCCGACAGGTACTGCCCGGTGATGCTGTTCGGATTGCGCTTGATATCCTCCACCGTGCCTTCCGCGACGATGTTGCCGCCGTGGATGCCCGCGCCCGGCCCGACGTCCACAATCCAGTCCGCCGCGTACATCGTGTCCTCGTCGTGCTCGACGACAATCAGCGTGTTGCCCAAGTCGCGCATTTTTTTCAAGGTGTTAATGAGTTTCATGTTGTCGCGCTGATGCAGGCCAATCGACGGCTCATCCAGAATATACAGCACGCCCATGAGCGCTGAGCCAATCTGCGTCGCCAGCCGGATTCGCTGCGCCTCGCCGCCGGACAGCGACCCTGCCGCGCGCGCCAATGTCAGGTAGCCCAGCCCGACGTCCTCCAGAAAGCCCATGCGCGCGTTGATTTCCTTCAAAATCTGCGCGGCAATCATGCTTTCCTTCTCCGTCAGCGCCAGCGACTGAAAGAACGCCCGCGCGTCCGTGATGGACAGGCTGGACACCTCATACAAATTCTTGCCGCCGACCGTGACCGCCAGCGCTTCCGGCTTCAGGCGCTTGCCGTGGCAGACGGGGCAGGGTTCTTCCGCCATGTACTCTTCATAGGCGGCTTTCATGGCTTCACTGCCTGTTTCCTCATAGCGGCGCTCCAAGGACGGAATCACGCCCTCGAACGTCGTGGAATACGTTCCCCTGCCGCTGGGCGTGTCGTAGGTCATGGTCAGCTTCTCGCTGCCCGTGCCGTAGAGCAGGGCATGGATGCCCGCTTCGGGAATCTCCTGAATCGGCGTGTCCATCGTGAAGCCGTACTTGTCGCATAAGGCTTGGAAATACTGCGCCGTCACGCCGTCGCCATCCGCCGAACCAAAGCCCATGGCGTTCAGCCCGCCCTGCCGCAGGGACAGCGACTTATCCGGGAACAGAATATCTGTACTTACCACCATGCGGTAGCCCAGCCCGCTGCACGCCGGACACGCGCCATAGGGGCTGTTGAAGGAGAACATGCGCGGGCTGAGTTCCTCGATGGAAATGCCGCAGTCCGGGCAGGCGTAATTCATGGAGAAGAGCAGTTCGCCCTTGTCCATCATGTCCATGATGACCAAGCCGCCGGAGCGCTTCGTCGCCGTCTCAATGGAATCCGCCAGACGGCTCTGGAACTCCTTGCCGGGGCGGACAATCAGGCGGTCAACGACGATTTCAATCGAGTGCTTCTTCTTTTTGTCCAGCGCCGGCACTTCTTCCAGCCGGTACAGCTCGCCGTCCACCCGCACGCGCGCGAAACCGCTCTTGCGCGCCTCCTCGAACACTTTGACATGTTCGCCCTTTTTGCCGCGGATGACGGGCGACAGCACCATCAGCTTCGTGCCTTCGGGATAGGCGACAATCGCGTCCACCATCTGGTCAACGGTCTGCTGGCGGATTTCCTTGCCGCACTTCGGGCAATGCGGATGACCCACCCGCGCATAAAGCAGACGCAGATAATCGTGGATTTCCGTCACCGTGCCGACGGTCGAGCGCGGATTGCGGCTGGTGGTTTTCTGGTCAATGGAGATGGCGGGGGACAGGCCGTCAATCTGGTCAACATCGGGCTTCTCCATCTGCCCCAGAAACTGCCGCGCATAGCTGGACAGGCTTTCCACATAGCGCCGCTGTCCCTCGGCATAAATGGTATCGAACGCCAGCGAGCTTTTGCCCGACCCGGACAGCCCCGTAAACACAACGAGCTTGTCGCGCGGGACGGTCAGGCTGACATTGCGCAGGTTATGCTCTCTTGCGCCGCGAATGATGATTTGGTCGTTCATCGTTGCAATCCTCCTTGGCTTAGGAACACAGTATAGCACATTTTGTCCGGCACATGCAAGGCGAACACGAACAAATATTTTCGTATCGTGGATATGCTGGGGGATTTTTATGGAATCGCATTGACAAATGAAGGGCTTTTGTGTATGATAATGCCATAAAGGAGGTTGTTCTAATGGAAATGAAATGGTTTGTGGCTCTGCTGATGGTTGTTGTGATGGTGTGTGCGTGCTGGACGGGGGCAGCGGCGGAGAATGAGCGCGACTACCAGTATGCGCTGCTGGATGATGGTACAATAGAAATTACAAGATACAAAGGGAGCGCAGACCGCCTTGCCATTCCTGCAAAGATTGCTGGAAAGACGGTTACCTCCATTCGCTACAGCGCGTTCTACTCCTGCGACTCCTTGACCTCCGTCTCCATCCCCGATTCCGTTGAACAAATTGGTACGAATCTTTTTGTAGGCTGTTCCAAGCTGAAAACAATTTCTGTTTCTCCTGAGCATCTGTATTTTGCCACCATTGATGGCGTTTTGTTCCGAAAAGCCGATAAAGCCTTGATTTCCTATCCTGCCGGCATCAAGTCTTCAACTTATACCATTCCACAGGGCATTGCCGTCATTGGCGACAGCGCGTTCTTTGCCTGCTCTTCCCTGACCTCCGTCTCCATCCCCGATTCCGTTACCTCCATTGGCGACTGCGCGTTCGGCTCCTGCACTTCCCTGACCTCCGTCTCCATCACCGATTCCGTTACCTCCATTGGCGACTACGCGTTCGGCTCCTGCACTTTCCTGACCTCCGTCTCCATCCCCGATTCCGTTACCTCCATTGGCGACCGCGCGTTCTCCTACTGCAAATCCCTGACCTCCGTCTCCATCCCCAATTCCGTTGCCGCCATTGGCGACTACGCGTTCTCCGACTGCCCCAACCTCACCCTCACCGTCCCCCGCAACTCCTACGCTGCCGAGTACGCCAAAACCAACAACATCCCCTACACCTACCCCGACGCCAACGACTGGCTGAACAACTAACCCGCAACAAAATCTCCTTCCGCCTTGTCCCGCATACCATCCGGGGCAAGGCGCTTTTTCTTTCCCCTTGCAGTCCTCCCGCGAAAGTGGTATGATAGAAGGCAGAACGTAAGGAGGCGGCGAAGATGGAGCGCATCCGCAAAATTCCTGACGACAGCGACCGCGTGTCCCCCGATGAGGACGACGAGGACATGTCGCCCTATGAACCGACGTACCGCGATGGCAGCGCGAAAAACGAATGCTGGCGCGACGACGACGGCTGATTATCCCCCCGAAAGGAGAAGACCCCCATGCTGACCATTGATTTTCTGACAGACTATGTGTGTCCGTTCTGCCTTGTCACGAAAGAAAACCTCCGCGCAGCGCTGAAAACGCTGCACCAAGAGGCGGAAATCATCGAGCATCCGTATGCGCTGACCCCCGAAGTCAGCGAGGCGACCGACATCTGCGACGAGGAGCATCGGGCGTATTTCGCGCGGCTGAAAGAACCCGCGGAGACGGTCGGGCTGAACATGCAGCTTCCGCCGGAAATCCGCCCGCGCCCGATGACGTATCTCGCGTTTGAAGGGGCGGTGCTGGCGGAAAAATCGGGCAAGCACGAAGCGTGGAGCGACCGGGTTTACCGCGCGTATTGGGTCGAGGGGCGCGACATCGGGCAAATTGATGTGCTGTGCGTGCTGGCGGCGGACATCGGACTGAATGCGGACGAAATGCGTCAGGCGCTGGAAAACCGCACCTATTTAGGCGACGTGAAAGCCGCCATCCAAAACACGCTGGACACCTATCATCCGCGCGGCGTGCCGATTCTGTTCGTCAATGGGCAGCGCATTCGCTTGCGGGCGTACACGCTGCCGGAAATGACGGACGTGCTGCGCGGCGTGATTCCGGCGGAAGAAAATCAGGAGGAAACGGGCTGCTCCGCGGACGGATGCCGCCTGAATTGGTAAGCAATGCAAGCATTAACACATCGGGTGCAGTATTATGAAACCGACCGCATGGGCGTGACGCACCACTCGAACTATATCCGCTTCATGGAGGAAGCGCGCGTGGCGTATCTGGAGCAGCTCGGCTTCCCGTATGCGGAACTGGAGCGGCGCGGGGTGATTTCGCCCGTGACAGCGGTGAACTGCAAGTATCTGGCGACGACGACGTTCGACGACCGCATCACGGTGGATGTGCGCGTGGAGGCGTTCAACGGCGTCGTGCTGACGATTGGCTACGACATGACGAAGCAGGACGGAACGCGTGTGTTCACCGGCACGTCCGAACACTGCTTCTTGAATCCCGAAGGGCATTTCATTCGGCTGCGGCGCGATCAGAAGGAGTTTTACGAGATGCTGATGCGCGAGCTGAACGTCCATCATCCAGCAGAAGGAGAAACATCGCATGAATAACCAGACGACAATTGGCATTCTTGGCTCCGGCACATGGGGCATTGCGCTGGCGCGGCTTTTGCACCGCAATGGGCATGATGTAACCGTCTGGTCAAGATCCCCGAAGAAAATCGAAAATCTGTCTGCTACGCGCACGCATCCCGCGCTGCCGGGGCTGGTCATCCCCGAAACGGTGCATTTCACCTGCGATTTGCAGACAGTGGCAAGCGGCAAGGATATTCTGCTTTTCGCCGTGCCGTCTATCGCCATTCGGCAGACGGCGGAAAGCGCGCGCCCGTTCATCCCGGACGGACAGATTATCGTGGATGTTGCCAAGGGCATTGAGCCGGACACACTCATGACCATGACCGAGGTCATCCGCGACGAATTGAGCAAGGACGGGCAGCATGACCATGTGAAACTCGTCGCGCTGTCCGGCCCGACCCACGCGGAGGAAGTCGCGCTTGATATGCCGACTTCCATCGTATCCGCCTGCACGGACATGCAGGTGGCGGAAACGGTGCAGGACGTGTTCATGAACACCTGTATGCGCACCTATACGAACACGGACGTGCTCGGCGTAGAGCTGTGCGGCGCGATGAAGAACATCGAGGCGCTCGCCGTCGGCATTTCCAGCGGGCTGGGCAACGGCGACAACGCCCGCGCCGCCCTCATCACGCGCGGCATTGCAGAAATCAGCCGTCTGGGGCTGAAAATGGGTTGCGCGGAGTACACGTTCGGCGGACTGGCGGGCATCGGCGACCTCATCGTGACCGCAACATCCATGCACAGCCGCAACAACCGCTGCGGCATCCTCATCGGACAGGGTGTTCCGCCGCAGGAAGCCGTTCGGCAGGTCGGCACGGTGGAGGGCATCAACGCGCTGCCCGCCGCGATGCAGCTGATGGAGCGCTATCAGGTGGAAATGCCGATTGCCAAGGCGGTGAACGCAGTCGTGAAGGGCGAAATCAGCGCGAAGGACATGGCGCTGGCGCTCATGACGCGCGACAAGACGAGCGAAGTGCGTCAGAGCGAATTGGCGGTGCGCTTCGAGAGCGCCCTCATGCGCCACATTTCCGGCGGCATCATGCGCCGCGTGATGGTCATCGGGGAATTTGCGGACTTGTCGCACGAGGCGATTGCGTTCCTGACCCGCGCGAAGGACGAGGGCGGACACCTGACAGTCGCGCTGACCGGATGTGCGCAGGATGTGCGGAAAAGTTCGCTGCTGGCGCTGCGGTGTGTTGACCGCGTGTTGGAATTGGAGACGGAGAAGCTGACGCTGCCGGAGCTGATGCGCCTGTACCGCATTGAAGTGCTGGTGCTGGCGAAGGGGCAGGACGAACTGGCGGCCAGGATCGTGCGTACCGCAGAGGAGCACAAGGTGGCCGTGGTGGAGAACGTGCCGCTGGCCCGGGCGCTGTATGCCTCCACAGACCTCAACCAAGTGATCCCGCCTGAGCTGTATAACGCAGTGGCGGAGGTATTGGTTTATCTGTATCGGATGGATCAGAAGATTCCATGAGAAAGTAGGCTCCAGGAAGAGATATGAGACGAATACTCAACAATGCAATATCCCTGATCGTGGTGGTCATCGTTCTGTTCCTGGTGATCCCGCTGCATCCCAGTGTGCTGGATGTGCTGCTGATCCTTAATATCTCGCTGTCCATCATGATCCTGATGATCACCATGAATATTTCCGAGCCGCTCGAGTTTTCCATTTTCCCGTCCCTGCTTTTGATTACAACGCTGTTCCGCCTGGGCCTGTTCTTTTGAAATTTGAAAATGCCAATATCGAATTAATACTTTATGAACGCCTTGTACATATCTGCGCTCATTTTGGGGGAAAGACGATATTTTAAGAGGAATA
>ERZ773192.2513-NODE-2513-length-15450-cov-4.317441_pt1 | contig 15450 bp, 16 predicted proteins | sample MGYA00581010_ERZ773192 | MGnify/ENA primary metagenome ERZ773192 (study PRJEB29015, sample SAMEA2737741) | human gut metagenome | biome: human gut; feature: human-associated habitat; material: faeces | place: China | collected 2012 ...
TCAGCGTGGCGCTGTGTCTGGCCGACGGCACGAGCGTCGTGACCGAGGGCGTGTATGACAATCGCTACAGGTACATTCAGGAGCTCGGCCGCATGGGCGCGGACGCGCAGGTGGACGGCTGCACCGCCATCATCAACGGCGTGGAGGGCCTGCACGGCGCGGAAGTTCGCGCATGCGACCTGCGTGCCGGCGCCGCTGTGGTCATTGCGGGCCTGTGCGCCACGGGGGAGACCGTGGTCACGGACATCCGCTTTATCGAGCGCGGCTACGAAAACTTCGTCGGCAAGCTGCGCGGCGTCGGCGCGGACATCGTGCTCGAGCGCGACGGGGCCGAGCAGTGCGCGGCGGCCGCTGCCGAATGAACATCGCGCTGTTTGCCAGCGGGTCGAGCGGCAACTGCGCGCTCGTGTCCGACGGCGAGACACATATTCTGATCGACGCCGGCATCTCCGCGCGGCGCATCTGCGCGGGACTCACTGCGCAGGATGTTGCGCCGGCCGACCTCGCGGGCGTACTCGTGACGCACGAGCACTCCGACCATGTCAAGGGCCTGGCCGTTTTGCTGCGGCGCGACCCCACGGCGGTGTATGCGCTGCCGGCGGTGTGCGCTGCGCTGCGAAAATTGCTGCCTGAGCGGACGGACTGCCTGCACGAGATCGCGCCGGGCGAGCCGTTTTGCCTCGGCGATGTGCGCGTGACACCGTTTCCCACGCCGCATGACGCGGCCGGGAGCTGCGGCTACCGGCTCGACGGGTCGGCGCGCTTCGGTTTCTGCACCGACCTCGGCACCGTGACGGATGCCGTGCGCGCGGCGCTGTGCGGCGTGGACTGCGCCGTCATTGAGGCCAACCACGACCCGGAACTGCTGCGCACCGGGCCTTACCCGATCTATCTCAAGCGCCGGATCGCATCCGATCACGGCCATCTGTCGAATGAAAGCGCCGGGGCGCTGGCGGTGTACCTCGCGGAAAACGGGGCGCAGCAGCTCATCCTCGGCCATCTCAGCCGGGAGAACAACACGCCCCGCGCCGCGCTCGAGACCGTGTCACTCGCGCTCGCGGCGGCGGGCTTTCAGCCCGGCACGCAGCCGGAGCTGTACGCCGCCCCGGCGGAGACGACGCTCGCGCTCACGGCGGGAAAGGCGTGCGTATGCTGTCGATAACCCTCGTCTGCGTCGGAAAGATGCGCGAGACCTATTATATCTCCGCGTTCGCGGAATATGCCAAGCGGCTGGGCGCCTATTGCCGGTTTGACCTGGTGGAGCTGCCGGAGCAGCGCCTGCCGGAGCGCCCGTCGCAAAAAGAGATCCACGCCGCGCTGGAAAAAGAGGCGCAGGCCATCCGCGCGCGCATCCCGAAGGGCGCGGCCGTGATCGCCATGTGCGTCGAGGGCAAGCTCCTCTCGAGCGAGGCGCTCGCGCGGCAGCTCGCCGGTTACGCCGCGGGCGGCACGTCGAAGGTGTGCTTTCTCGTCGGCGGGTCGTTCGGCCTCGACGAGGGCCTCAAGCGCGAGGCGTCGCTGCGGCTGAGCATGTCGCCGATGACATTCCCGCACCATCTGGCGCGCGTCATGCTCGCCGAGCAGATCTACCGCGCGTGCACGATCAACGCGGGCACGCAATATCATAAATGAAACAGGAGAAACAACATGGCGCAAGAGCTGAAAGCAGAGTGGGGCAGATCGCTTCCCGGCGATTTGCTCAAGCGCTGGCCGCGCAATGCGGACGGCGAGCTGGTGCCCCCGGCGTTGCTGACCAAGTGCACGGGCATCGATATGGACGATGTGCTGCTGGTCAATATGCTGGAGGCCTATGGCATCCCCTGCCTGAAAAACTATCCCGGGGACGGTCAGTTTGGCAAGATCATGTTAGGTATGTCCGGTTACGGAGTGGAAATTCTGGTTCCTGAGACGCTGCTTGCCGATGCGCAGGCACTTCAGGAAGGCTGCGCTGAGGCGCTGACGGAAGGAGACGACAATGCGTAATTATATGGAAGAATACCAGCGCTGGCTCGACAGCCCCGCGCTCTCCAATGCGGAATGGGAAGAACTCAACGCCATCCGCGACGACAAAAAAGAGATCGAGAGCCGCTTTTTCGCCCCGCTCGAGTTCGGCACGGCCGGCCTGCGCGGCGAGATGGCGCTCGGCTGCCGCCGCATGAACATTCATGTCATCCGCCACGCCACGCAGGCGTTCGCGGAGGTCATCAAGTCCGAGGGCGAGAGCGCGTGCGCACGCGGCATCGCCATCTGCTTCGACTGCCGCATCAACAGCGAGCGCTTTGCGCACGAGGCGGCGGGCGTCATGGCGGCCAACGGCATCCACGTGCGCATTTTCGACGCCCTGCGTCCGACGCCGGAGCTGTCGTTTGCCGTCAAGCACTACGGCACCACGGCCGGCCTGAACATCACGGCCAGCCACAACCCGAAAGAATATAACGGTTATAAGGCTTACTGGAATGATGGTTCACAGTTAGTTCCCCCTCACGATAAAAATGTGATCGACGAAGTAAAAAAAGTGAAGGTCACCGATATTAAGTTCACGGCTGTCCCGGATAAAATCAAGACTCTTGGCGAAGACTTTGACCAGAAATTCCTGAATACAGTAAAAACCCTGAGTTTATCTCCGGAAGCCATTCAACATCAGCACGACTTGAAAATTGTTTTTACTCCCTTACATGGTACCACTTATAAATTAGTGCCTGCTTCTTTACGTAATTGGGGGTTCACCAATATCACCACTATCCCGGAACAGATGATTACCGACGGTGATTTTCCAACCGTAGCTTCTGCAAATCCGGAAGAACCGGCAGCCTTCAAGATGGCATTGGATAAAGCCCGGGAGATCGATGCCGACCTGGCTATGGCTTGTGATCCGGACGGTGACCGTATCGGTATCGCTGTTAAAGACGACCGGGGCGAGTGGATTCTACTCAACGGCAACCAGACCAACATTATTTTTACCTGGTATATCATCCAGCGCAGGAAAGCATTAGGCCTACTCAAAGGCAACGAGTATACTGGTAAAACGATCGTTACTTCCGAGCTGATTAAAGATATCGCCGAGAAGAACGGGATTCCCTGTTACGATGTATACACCGGTTTCAAATGGATCGCCGATATGATCCGTAAAAAGGGAGCTGAAGGTTACATCGGAGCCGGTGAAGAATCGTTCGGTTTCATGCCAGGTTCTTTTACCCGGGATAAAGATGCCGTATCTTCGACCTCTTTGATGGCAGAAATTGCTGCCTGGGCAAAAGATCAGGGGAAAACTTTGTTCGGTATTCTCGAATCGATCTATGCTGAATATGGTTTCTCACAAGAAAAAATGGTTTATATTGTACGCAAAGGCCTGACCGGAGCTCAGGAAATCAAAGATATGATGAACAACCTCCGGCACAACACCCCGAAAACGATCAATAACAGTGAAATCATCATCAAAAAAGATTATGCAACATTACAGGAAATCAATCTGAAAACCGGAGAAACAAAAACCATGGATTTTCCAACCACCAGTGACGTACTTCAATTCTTCCTGGCCGACGGTTGCAAAATCTCCGTTCGTCCTTCCGGTACCGAACCCAAAATAAAATTCTATTTCGAAGCCCGTGCCACGATGAAAAATGTAAACGATTTTCATAAAGCCCAAGCTGAAGCTTTAGCTAAAATCGATGCAATGATGGCCGATCTGAAAATAAACTAATACCCGGCAGGCTAATGTACCGCACTGTGTATACAGACCGGTACATTAGCCTATTTTCAAACCGGTATTTCGAAGAACTCTTCTTTAAAATTGACGAAATATACCCTTTCCTGTGCCCGGGTAATCGCCGTATACAACCAACGCCAATACTCATCATTCAGCATCTCCTCCGGCAACCACCCCTGATCGATAAACACGGCATCCCATTGTCCCCCCTGAGCTTTATGACAGGTAACGGCATAAGCGAATTTCAGTTGTAAGGCATTGTAATATTCATTTTCCCGGATTTTTTCAAATCGTTTCTTTTTAGAAGGGATATCGGCATAATCGGCTTCTACAGCCTGATAAAATATACGGTTTTGTTCATACGTCATCGCCGGATAATCGGACATCAGGGTATCCAGCATAACCCAAGCCGTCACCTCTTCTTCATACCCATCTATCTTCAGTGTAGCATTTACAAAATGATGACCATAAAGCTCTACTCTTCTGCCGGCCCGTTGTACGGTAGCCATATCTCCATTGGCAATAAAATCGATTTTTTCATAATCAGCTCCCCAGAAATAATTGTTTTTTACGATCATAATCCGGTCTCCACTACAAAAATCCTCTTCCCGGTATAAGATCGTGCGGCGTATTCCTTCATTAAACCGATTGGCCCGTTTATTCGAACGACAAACGACAATCGTTTCTTCTTCCCCGAACCGCCCGTAACAGGAATCTATTTCTTCCAGAAGTTCCCCACCACCGATCTTAAAAACATCGGGAAATTTTCCGATCCTGAGCCGCAGATTTTCCGATCCGATTCCGATCAGACTCCGTACCTGTGTGGCATTGTATAAAATACCCGACTGTTCTGCCTGCCGCATAATATCGGTCAAAGCCACCTCGGTCACCTTGAAATTATAAGCAGCTTCCAGTTCCCGTCTGTCCAAGGCCGGACTAATATCCAGGCCTACAGGGGGTAACTGAGCCACATCCCCGATCAGTATCAAACGGTTATTCCGTCCATTATATATATACTGTATCAAATCGTCCAACAAACAACCACTCCCGAAATTACCTTCCCCATCGGCATTTGAAATCATCGAAGCCTCATCGACAAAAAACAAGGTGTCAGCACCGGCATTAAATCCCAGATTAAACAAGCCTTCTCCATCGGTCGAAGACTTTTGACGATAAATCTTTTTGTGGATCGTAAAAGCCGCTTGTCCGGCATAACCGGCAAAAACCTTCGCCGCCCGACCGGTCGGGGCCAGCAAAACGACTTTATACTCAAGGCTTACCAAAGCATTCACAATAGCAGCGACCAATGAAGTCTTTCCCGTACCGGCATATCCTTTCAACAGAAAAATCCCTTCTTCTTCCCGGGCAAAGAAAAAACGGATAAAATGCTCAACAGCGATCTGTTGGGTCGGAGAAAAATCATAACCGAATTTCTTCCGGATAATATCTTCAAAATGTTTTTGGATCATCATGAAATTTAATAGAAGATTATGCCTTTAATCTAAATTTTTTCCTAAATTTGCGAGCAATATTAAGATTTTGTGCTGCGTTGACAACGTTTGAATTGCGGGGATAAAGATACGAAATTAGGATCAACCTCACAGGTCTGATGAAAATTTATGCATTAATATCATACAAAAATAACGTTAAATATGAAAAAGCTTATTATTCAGATTATCCTTGCCGGAATTATTATTTTTCTTGGCTATAAATGCTACGAAAGTATTAAGATTCCTCAACAATTTAAAGTGATAAAAGAACAGAGATATGCGAGAATTGCCGATCGTCTGAAAGATATCCGTACAGCTCAGGAAGCTTATAAAGGAGTATATGGGAAATATACCGGTAGTTTTGACACTCTGATCAATTTCATCAAATACGACTCGGTAAAAGTTGTTCGTTCAATCGGTTCGTTGAGCGACGAAGACCTGGAAAAAGGAATTACCGAAGCTCAGGCTATCAAAGAAGGGCGGATTGTTCGTGACACTGTAAAACAAGGCGTTTTAGAAACCATTTTCAATAAAGATTACCCGATCGACGATCTCCGTTATGTGCCTTTCACGAAACGGAAATATCAATTCAATATGGGTGCCTCTTCTATGTTTACCGATTCAGGAGTAGAAGTCCCTCTTTTCCAGGCTTGGATTTCCAATACCTATATCTTTGAAGACATCGAAGATCAATACAAAGACGAAATCCTTCAGGAAAACGGTGAAAGAAAAAGGTTGAAGAAATATCCGGGGCTGAAAGTCGGTGACCTGAAAGAAGCGAATAATAACGTAGGTAACTGGGAATAATGTAGTTGCATGCAGAACGTATATTATATTGACAGTAATTTCATAAAAGAAAATTCTTCACAATATATTTTGTCCATCCGTTACTCGACGGATGGACTTTCATTTTGTGTCCACAATCATAATCACCAGCTTTTGGTGTTTTTTTTCCAGCCTTACCAGTTGGATAGCCAGGATGCCGTCATTGCCAAGGTAAAAAAAATCATGGTGGAAGATGAACTATTGAATTTAAAATATAAAAAAGTATATATTCTACCTTGCCAAAAAGAAAAAATCCTGTTGCCCGCCCATGTGTTCAATAAGAATACCTTGGGAGATATGTACCGGATCTGCCTGCAACCTCAGAAAAACGATATCTTATTATACCGGAAAATCAAAGCGATCGAAAGTTACCTGGTCGAAGTACTCCCACGTAGTTTCGTCAATTTTCTGAGCTCCCGTTATGCTTCGCTGTGTATCGTCAATAATGCTTATGCTTTTATCATTCAAGCTATCGAAAGCATTCAATTCAATACCAATCATCTATTTATCGACATACACGATCGGTATTTCGATTTATTATTGACTCAGAACAACGAGGTACTGTTGTTCAATTCTTTTGATTACGGTTCGGTGACTGACCTGATTTATTACACCCTGAATTGTCTGCAACAATGTCATATCGATAAAGAGAACGTGCATACCTCCTTATCGGGCAATCTGGTCAACGATCCGAATTTACTGACGTTCATGAATAAATACATCCCGAATGTATCTATCCTGAATTGCGCCCCATTGTCCCAGCTCGTACGGAATAATGAATTGAATAATTCCAGTTTTATCCACTTGCTAAATATCCACAAATGCGAATAATCAGTGGTTCTCACCGAGGACGGCAGATTTTTCCCGACAAGAGTTTCAGTGCCCGTCCGACGACCGATTTTGCCAAAGAAAATTTGTTTAATGTACTGACCAATTATATGGACCTGGAAGATATTTCCGCCCTTGATCTATTCTCAGGTACCGGCAGTATCAGTTATGAATTTGCTTCCCGTGGTGCCCGGGAGATTGTCTCCATCGAACAGAATTACAAACATTATATGTTCATCAGGCGGACTGCAAAGGAATTGGGTTTTAAGCACATAAAAATCTATAAAACCGATGTCTTTATCGCTTGCAAAAAATTAAAAGGACGGAAATTCGACCTGATTTTCGCCGACCCTCCCTATAAGTTGGATAAAATCGACGATATCCCTGCCGCAATCTTCGATAATGAATTGTTAGCCGAAAATGGGATTGCTATTATAGAACATCCGGCCAACACCGACTTTTCCAGTCACCCCCGTTTTTCAGAACACCGGCGATACGGCAGCGTGAACTTTTCGTTATTCAGATAGGTTGTTTCGCAAAAAAATCCCGGGATTCGGCTTCAACCGTCCCGGGATTAAAATATGATCGACCGATCTTTAATTTTCGTCGTTCACATAATCGTAAAGCGGATCGCAGGTACACATCAGGTTGCGGTCGCCATACCCATCGTCTACGCGTCCTACTTGAGGCCAGAACTTATTCTCAGCCACCCAAGGCAGCGGATAAGCCGCTTTACTACGCGGATAAGTGTGAGTCCACTCGTCAGCTGTCAGAACCTTATGCGTATGCGGAGCATTCTTCAGTACATTATCGGTTTTATCTGCTTTTCCTTCGGCTACCTCACACATTTCCTCGCGGATTGTCTTCAGTGCTTCGATAAAACGATCCAGTTCTTCTTTCGGTTCACTTTCAGTCGGTTCCACCATCAAAGTACCATGTACCGGGAACGACAGGGTCGGTGCATGGAAACCGAAGTCCATCAAACGTTTGGCAATATCCAACTCAGAAATTCCGTATTCTTTATTGAACATGTTGCAATCCCAGATCATCTCGTGACCTACACGACCTTTCGATCCCTTGAACAGAATCTTGAATCCTAATTTCTCGAAAGATGAAGCCAGATAGTTCGCATTCAGGATAGCCATTTCAGTTACGTGCTTCAAACCTTCTGCTCCGAGCATCAACAGATAGCCATAGGTCACAGGCAGCATGCTCACCGAGCCATAAGGAGCGGCTGACACAGCATGTATTCCTTGTTCTCCGCCAGTCTTCACCACAGCATGTGAAGGTAAGAAATCTACCAGGTGTTTAGCCACACAGATCGGACCGACACCCGGGCCACCACCACCGTGAGGCATAGCAAACGTCTTATGCAAATTTAAATGGCAAGCGTCGGCGCCGATAAATCCGGGACTTGTCAAACCACATTGACCGTTCATATTCGCTCCGTCCATAAAGACCTGTCCACCGTTATCATGAATAATCTTCACCAGTTCCCGGATTGATTCTTCAAAAATACCATGGGTAGAAGGATAAGTAATCATAGCCCCGAACAGATTGTCTTTATTCGCTTCCGCTTTAGCCCGAAAATCTTCGACATCGATATTTCCTTCTGGATCGGTAGCCGTTACGATAATCTGCAAACCGGCCATAGCACTGGAAGCCGGATTCGTACCATGAGCGGAGGCGGGGATCAACATCACCTTCCGGTGACCTTCTCCACGGGAAATATGATATTGACGTAATACCATCAGAGCGGTATATTCACCGGCAGCACCGGAATTCGGCATCAGGCTGCAACCTGCAAATCCGGTCACTTTTTCCAGCATTTGTTCCGTCTCACGGATCATTTGCTGATACCCTTCCGCCTGATCAAACGGAACAAAAGGATGCATACCTCCGAATTCAGGCCAGGTGATCGGCATCATCTCTACAGCGGCATTCAATTTCATCGTACAAGAGCCCAAAGAAATCATAGAGGTCGCCAAAGAGATATCCCGGCGTTCCAGATTCTTCATATAACGCATCATGGCCGTCTCGGAATGATAGATATTGAATACCGGCTGAGCCATAAACTCATCCTCCCGCAACATGTCAGGATCGAGTACGGTGCAATCGTCCAGGAAAGTCACTTTCTCAGCTTTCTTCCCAGCAGCTTCGGCAAAAATACCGATGATCTCATTGATTTCAGCTTCACTGATCTTCTCGTCGGTCGATAATCCGACAGTCGTTCCGCAAGCACAATAGAACAGATTGATCTGATGTTCCAAAGCTACTTCCCGAATCATTTCCTGAGTCACTCCCTGCGGCAGCACGAAACGGATCGTATCGAAGAATTTTCCTTCCTTCAGCTGATAGCCGTATTTACTAATTTCTTCCGCCAGAATAACAGCAGCCGAATGGATATGCCGTGCTATCCGCTGTAAACCTTCCCGACCGTGCCATGCACCGTAGAAACCAGCCATCGTAGCATTCAATGCCTTGGCTGTACAGATATTTGAAGATGCTTTTTCACGTTTGATATGTTGTTCGCGTGTTTGCAAAGCCAAGCGGTAAGCCGTGTGTCCATAGGCATCTTTGGAAATGCCGATGATACGTCCGGGGATGGAACGCTTGTATTCGTCTTTCGTGGCGAAGAATGCAGCGGACGGACCACCGTAGAACATCGGGATACCGAAACGTTGGCTGCTTCCGAACACGACATCTGCACCCCATTCTCCCGGAGGAGTCAGCAGGACAAGACTCATCAGGTCGGCAGCAACGGCGACACGTGCTCCACCGGCATTGGCACGTACGATGAATTCTTTATAATCTTCGATCGAACCGTCGGCATTCGGATACTGGACGATAGCCCCGAATACATCCGGTGTGAATTCAAATGTTTTGTAATCACCCACAACGACCTTGATGCCTTGCGGGATCATGCGAGTGTTGATAACGGCCAGTGTAGAGGCGAATACGTTTTCGTCGACAAACAACGTATTGGCTTCTGCTTTCACCTGTGCACGGCTACGGCTACCGTAGAACATGGTTGCCGCTTCGGCTGCTGCTGTCGCTTCGTCCAGCAGGGAACAGTTGGCTAGCGGCAGGCCGGTCAGTTCAGCGATAACAGTCTGGAAATTCAACAACGCTTCCAGACGTCCTTGTGAAACTTCTGCCTGGTACGGAGTGTAGGAAGTGTACCAAACCGGATTTTCAAATACGTTACGTTGGATAGGAGCCGGACATACTGTGTCATACCAACCCATTCCGATATAAGAAGTGAAGACTTCGTTTTTGGATGCCAACTCCGAGATGTGTTCTGCGAACTCACGTTCCGTCATGGGTTCGGGAAGGTTAAGCGGTTCTTTCAAACGGATGTCGGACGGGATGGTCTGATCGATCAGTTCGTCAACCGACTTGACGCCGATGGCTTGCAGCATGGAAGGAATGTCTTCTGCCGAGATACCAACGTGGCGGTTTACAAATTTATTTGTGTCCATAATATTGTGATTTATGATTTATGAATTAATTCTTAATTGTCAATTACAAATAGGGATTGTTGAACTTCTCATCGATGACTCTTGTTTCCAGTCCATGCCCCGGATAGATTACTGTCTCGTCGGGAAGTGAAAGGAGTTTGTCGTGGATGGCGGCAACCAATACCTCCTGGTTTCCACCCCAAAGGTCGGTACGGCCGATACTTCCGGCAAACAGTGCATCGCCGACGATCGCAAAGCCGTTCTTTTTGTTATAGAAAGCGATGCTGCCGGGTGAATGTCCGGGAACTGTCAGCACTTGAAGTTCGGATGTGCCGAACTTAATGATCTCGCCTCCTACGATATATTTTTCAACCGGGACGTTCTCGACATGCTGACGGAGTCCGAACAACTTGGCCTGTTCGTCCGGAGAGGGTAGTTTCTCGACATCCTGCTTGTTCGCTTCGGGTTTCAAACCGTATGTCTTATATATAAAACCGTTTCCAAATACGTGATCCACGTGCAGATGAGTACAGAGCAAATGCTTTAATGTCAACTTGTTTTCGAGGATAAAGTCGGTTAACTCCTTTTCTTCTTCCTTGCGACAGCAACCACAATCGATCAGTACGGCCTCGCGTGTATCATCATACAGCAGGAATGTGTTTTCCTGGAAATAATTGAACTCAAACGATTTTATTGTAATCATAACGGTACGTAAACAACTTTTTTAGTTTGGAAAAATTCTTCTTTAAAATGGTCACTCAGGTTGAGGCTGACAGCTTGCTTGTGGAATGGCAATATTTCATGCTGCAACTCTCCTCCTTTCAGACAAATCAAACCGTTAGGAAGTGCATTTTGTTGTTCCTTCTTTATATTCTTACGGGCGATTTTTACCAGATCGGCCAGTGGCATGACGGCACGACTCACGACAAAGTCGAATAATTGTTTTTCCTCTTCGGCACGACAATGGCGGAAAGTGACGTTTTTCAGACCGATCGCTTCGGCTACAGCTTGTCCGACCTTGATTTTTTTTCCGATACTGTCTACCAAATGAAACTGTACTTCAGGGAGCAGGATCGCAAGTGGTATGCCGGGAAAACCGCCTCCCGTACCGATATCCATAATTGTCGATCCTTCTCTGAATTTCAGCATTTTCAAGATACCTAACGAATGAAGTACGTGGTGCAGGTACAGGTTCTCTATATCTTTGCGTGAAATTACATTGATTTTGGAATTCCAGTCTGAATACAAATCAAACAGGGCGTCTATCTGTTGCTTTTGCGCATCGGTTAGCGTTGGAAAGTAAGACTTTAGAACCCCCAATTGACAATTGACAATTGACAATTGGGAGGATATTGTTGCACTGTTATCCATAAATTATATGTATGGGATTATTGTTATATTTTATTTGTCAATTGTCAATTAGTTTCGCAATTGGACTGTCTTTTTTCAATAGATATAGGATTTCCGCATAGGGTAAGAATACGTTTGTTTCCCTTACCACGTAAGCGGCGATCTCATATTCATTAAAGGTATACGTGATGCCGTCCTCGTCGACCAGGAAATTACCGTTCGGAAAAATTTCTTCGACACTGAAAAAACCGATGTTTTCCAAATCTTTCGGATTCTCCACCTTGTTTTGTTTGGCAATATGATCGATCAATATCTGTGCGAGGCTGTCCTGGAAGTTCTCGATGAAAATATCTTCTTCTGTGATTGCATTGCCTGTTTTCAAGTTGATCACGTGATTGTTGTAGGCATGCGAACCGTGTGCACCGCCTGTATAGTTTTCGAAACTTACAGTATAGCTCAGAATGTCATTCTGGTTGTAGACGATTTCATCCGATGACATTTCGAAATAAGAGAACCAGGCTCCGACCGGCAGATCGTCCTTCTTTTCCAACTCTGCCTTGAAATCGGCTTCCAGTTCTTTATAGTTGTTCAGATAGTCTTCCGTGTACTTGGCGACCGCCTCTTCTGGAGACAGGTTCTCATAATTCTCGCCGAAGTAGGAGAGGACAAAGTCATTCTGTATCTTTTTCAGAATCTCCTTATCGGAAAATTTGGCAGGATAGGTGAAGTTCAATTGCAAGTTGCAATTGGGATTATCGGGATTATTCAGCAGATGATAGGTCCTATCCACCCGGATAGAATCGAATTTAATATCATTATCGGCCGTTTGCTTCGTGTTAGTATTGCAACCGGTTACGAACATTCCTAAAAAGAAAAGCGCTATCAGGCTTTTACTAATTTGTGTACTCATCGGAATCATAGATTTTAGATAATACTTTTAGATGCAAATGTAAGCTATTATCTTGTAATAAACGAATGGCTGGTTTCTTTTTTCAGCCTCGGAGGCATCAAAAGGGTGAGGAGATAGCAGTGCTGGTGTTGTTTCCTGCCTATGTAACGGTCGTTCCCTACCTATGAAACTACTGTTTCCTGCCCATGAAACGGGAGTACCATGCCAGTGGAACTCTTGTGCCAATAAAATGTAACAGGCTTGGCACTGCGTTCTGGCTTATCATCCGGAAAAGGAATTCTGCTTGGCGAAGGTTGAGTTGTAATAAATGTTTTAAACGAAAATAAACGCTAATTAGGCAACCTTTTGAGAAAAAGGTTGCCTAATTCTATTTGTGAAACGAACAAATCCCCTATATTTGCAGAGTGTGTACGCACACCTCTTTGAACCATGTAAAAAATAACAGGTAACAAATGGCTTATTCTAACTATTATGCGGCTTCTGGGCTTTTCCATGGATCTATGTCGTCGGTAATGGGAACGCAGTTTGACATCTTGATGGTCGGCAGTGATCCCCGCCTTCTTGGTACGGTCTGGGAAAAGGTCGAATCGGAAGTGCAGCGATTAGATAAAATGCTGAACCGGTTCGATCCGGAGAGTGAGGTTTCATTTGTTAACCGGGAAGCCGGACACTATCCGGTGACGGGGGGGGAAGAGCTTTGGAATATATTGTTGAACTGCAAGCGTTACAATGAGCTGACGGAAGGATATTTCGATATAACTTTGCAGGGATTCGACCAGGTATTGCTGACGGAAGAAGATAAAAGCATTTTTTTCTTTTCTGAATCTTTACACATTGATCTCGGCGGGTACGGGAAAGGATATGCGCTTGCTAAAATACGGGAACTGTTGGAAGAAAACGGGATTGGTAAGGCGCTTGTCAATTTCGGAAATAGTTCGGTTCTGGCGGTCGGTACGCATCCGTGCGGCGAATATTGGCCGGTGGGTCTTGACAATCCGTTTACGAAAGAGCGGATTGCCGATTTGAAGTTGAGTGATAGTTCGTTATCGATATCGGGAAATATGCCTTCCCATCCGCGCCATATCGTGAACCCGCATACGGGAACATTCGTGGAGGATAAGAAAATGGTGTCGGTGGTGGCGAAAGATCCGGTGGTGGCGGAGATTCTGACAACTGCCTTTATGATCTGCGGCGACGAGCGTGTTCCGGTAATCGCGTCTCAATTTGATATTTATGAAAAACATGTATATAAGTTATGAAAAATGATGAGAATTCAGTCAATTTAAGCCGGCGGGACTTCTTTAAGGAGTTGGGAATGATTGGTGGAGGCGGTGTGCTGCTTTCCGCGTTTCCCTGGTTGCAGTCCTGTAGTGCCGACGATAAGGTGCAGATCGCAAAGGAGAAAGTGCGGATCGGATTTATTGGTACAGGTTCGCGCGGACAGTACCACTTGAATAACCTGAAGACGATTCCGTATGCCGATGTGGTTGCCTTGTGTGATAATTATCCTCCCCACCTGAAAGAGGCTTCGGCTCTCTATCCGAAAGCCAAGACATATGACGATTACCGGAAGCTTTTGGATGATAGAGATATACAAGCTGTCATGATCGCCACTCCGCTGTACGAACATGCGCATATCACAATAGACGCCTTGCATGCCGGAAAGCATGTCTTCTGCGAGAAATCGATGGCGATGACGTGTGCTGACTGTCTGGATATGTATAATGTGTTTAAGGAATCCGGCAAGGTGATGTTTATCGGCCAGCAGCGCTTGTATGATCCGAAATATATAAAGGCGATGGAAATGATCCATGCCGGCTTGTTGGGAGAGATAAATTCGATACGGGCGTATTGGTTCCGTAATAACGACTGGCGCCGTCCGGTCCCTTCTCCCGATTTGGAACGTAAGATCAACTGGCGTTTATATAAGGAATATTCATGCGGCTTGGTAACAGAATTGGCAACCCATCAGTTGCAGGTTGGAAACTGGGCGCTCCGGATGCTTCCCGAAAAGGTAGCCGGCATGGGAGATATCGTCTATTGGAAGGATGGTCGCGAAGTGTATGACAGTATCAATTTGATTTATCATTATCCGAATGGTGTGAAGATGACCTATGAGTCGATGATTGCCAACAAGTTTTATGGCCTTGAAGAAGAGATTATGGGAAGCAAGGGCACGATGGAACCGGAAAAAGGTAAATATTATTTTGAAGATGTCGAACCTGCTCCTGGTATCATGCAGTTGATCAACCAGATCGAACATAAGATCTTCGACAATGTTTCATTTGCCGGCCCGAGTTGGGTTCCTGAAACTGCATCGGTAAACAAGGGACATCTGATCATGGACAATGTCACAACGATCAGTGGACAGTCATCGGTAGGAGCTGCTGGCGACGGTTCTATCGAGTTGGTTACTGCTTTCTGCGAAGCGGCTATTACTGGAAAACCGGCTCCTAACCTGGTGGAAGAAGCTTACTATTCCTCTGTTTTGGGTTTGTTGGGCTTGCAGGCGATTGATGAAGGACGGGTGATTACTTTCCCGGATGAATATAAAATACCGTATCTAAATTTTGCATGATTATGAAAGAGATCGTATTATCTGTAAAGAGACAAAAAACGGAAATCAAGATATTCTGTGTCTGTATCGCGCTCGCTTATCTGATGAACATTATCTCAATCATAGCATACGGTACAAGCTGGTCCGAGCTTTGGACACAATCGTTGTGGATGCTACTCATTACGTGTGGCTTTTACGGATTGTCGGTTGTACTCCGTTTGCTGTATTATGGACTGAGCCAGTTGAGAAAGTGATTGTTGCTTTTCTTTAGAAAGATAAGTAACCAAAGAATTTAATATCGTTCTATTGTTTTTTCATCAGGA
>ERZ773192.2515-NODE-2515-length-15438-cov-13.783267_pt1 | contig 15438 bp, 18 predicted proteins | sample MGYA00581010_ERZ773192 | MGnify/ENA primary metagenome ERZ773192 (study PRJEB29015, sample SAMEA2737741) | human gut metagenome | biome: human gut; feature: human-associated habitat; material: faeces | place: China | collected 2012 ...
TCCTGCTGCAGCTGGCGGCGGCCGTGGCGTTCATTTTCCTCATGCGCCGCTTCGGATATGTCGCGCTCGACAGTCTCTACATCCCGTTCTGGAACACGACCGTGGCCATCTCTGAGCCGCTGTATGTGATCTTCGCCGCCTTCGTCATCGTCGGCACGGTCAACTCCGTGAACCTCACCGACGGCGTGGATGGCCTCGCCGCGAGCACGACGATGCCGGTGTGCATCTTTTTTGCCGTGCTGTCCATTCTCTGGGGTGAGCGGTTTTTGTCCCTCGGCGTGTTTGCCTCCGGCATCGCCGGCGGCCTGCTGGGCTTTTTGATCTATAACTTCAATCCGGCCAAGGTGTTCATGGGCGACACGGGCTCGCTCTTTCTCGGCGGCGCGGTCGCGGCGCTGGCCTTCGCCTACGATATGCCGCTCATCCTCGTGACGGTCGGCATCATGTACATCGTCGAGGCGCTCTCGGATATCATTCAGGTCGGCTACTTCAAGCTCACGCACGGCAAGCGCGTGTTCAAGATGTCCCCGTTTCACCACCATCTGGAGATGGGCGGCTGGACGGGCCACAAGTGGAAGGAAAAGCAGATCGTGGCGCTGTTTGCCGGCGTGACGGTGCTGTTTGCAGTTTTGTCGTTTATCGGCGTGTTCCACCGCTTCGGTGCGTGAGCGCGCCGCGGCGCAGGGAGGTGCGTTCATGAATATATCCGGTTTGAGACTTCCTGCGCGCCGGACAGGAGCGGCTGCCGGGGCAAAGCGCGGCAGCTTTGACCTGCCGTTTTTCGTGCTCACGCTGCTGCTGCTGGCGATCGGCGTCATCATGGTGCTCTCGTCGAGCTTTGCCCGCGCCTATGCGCAGGGTAAGTCGCCGACGTATTATTTCGTCCGGCAGGCAGGCTTCGCCGTGGCCGGCGTGGTGGGTATGATTTTGTTTTCCCACGTGCGCATGGCGACGTACCGCCGCTGGTCGCTGCTGCTTTTGGGCGTGAGTATTTTCCTGCTCGCCATCGTCTGGATCCCGCACATCGGCGTGGTCGGCGGCGGCGCGCGCCGGTGGCTGAGTCTCGGCTTTACGACGTTTCAGCCGTCGGAGATCGCAAAGATCGCGGTCGTGCTGTTTTTCTCGAGCATGATCTGCACATACAAAGACCAGATGCAGACGATCCGCTACGGCGTTGTGCCGTTCATGGTCATCACCGGCGGCATCGTCATCCTGCTCATGCTCGAGCCGCATCTGTCGGCGTCGATCATCATCATGGCGCTGGCGATCGTGATGATGTTTGTCGGCGGCATCAAGCTCTCGTACCTGCTCATCGGCATGGGCGGCGCGGGCGCGCTGCTGCTGATCGCGGGCAAGTTCGTGCCCTATGTGCACAAGCGCATCGTGTCGTGGCGCGATCCGTTCGCTGACACGAGCGCTGCCGGATATCAGATCGTGCAGTCGCTGTATTCCATCGGTTCGGGCGGCTTTCTCGGGCTCGGCCTCGGCCAGAGCCGGCAGAAATACCTCTACCTGCCGGAGGAGCACAATGACTACATCTTTTCCATCGTCTGCGAGGAGCTTGGCTATGTCGGCGCGGTCGCGATCCTGATCCTGTTCGCGCTGCTCATCTGCCGCGGCTATTGGATCGCCGCGCACTCGCCCGACCGCTACAGCTTCCTCGTCGGCGTCGGCATCACGACGCTGCTGTCGATCCAGGTGTTTCTGAACATCGCGGTCGTCACGAATCTCATCCCCTGCACCGGCATCTCGCTGCCGTTTTTCAGCTACGGCGGCACGGCGCTGCTGATGCAGCTCGGTGAAATGGGCATTATTCTGAGCATATCGCGCGACATTCCGACGAAAAAAGCGCGGTAGCATCCGAACCTTGTAAGCTGTCTCGGCGGCGCACGCCGCCTGAGTTTCGATATTCCGGGAGGGACTGACTATGAATTTTCTCTTTACCTGCGGCGGAACCGCAGGCCACATCAACCCCGCGCTCGCGGTCGCGGGCGTTCTGCGCGAACGGATGCCCGACTGCGGCATCCTCTTTGTCGGCGCAAACGGCAAGATGGAGACGGACCTCGTTCCGCGCGCGGGCTATGACATCGTGACCGTGGAGGTCACGAACATCCACCGCAGCCTCAAGCCCTCGGAGATCGCGTACAACTTCCGCTCGCTGCACAATGCACGGCAGGCGACGAAGGACGCGCGCAGGATCATTGAGGACTTCAAGCCCGATGTCGCCATCGGCACGGGCGGCTATGTGTGCTACCCCGTGCTCAAGGCGGCGGCGCAGCTCGGCATCCCGACCATCGTGCATGAGTCCAACGCCGTGCCGGGGTTGACGACGAAGATGCTCGCCGGCGCGGTCGACCGTATTCTGGTCGGCTTCGAGGAGAGCAAGCAGCACTACAGCGAGCAGGACAAGGTCGTCGTCACCGGCACGCCGGTGCGCGGCGCATTCACGGCCTGCTCCAAGGCGGAGGCCAAGCGCCAGCTCGGGCTCGATCCCGAAAAGCCGCTGGTCGTGTCGGTGTGGGGATCACTCGGCGCGTCATACATGAATGAGATCATGACGGCCTTCATCACCCGCGCCGCCGTGACGGGCGCACCGTTTTCGCTCATCCACTCGGCGGGGCGCAACGGCTATGAGAAGATGCACACGGCGCTGCTGGAAAAGTGCCCGGCCGATCTCGCGGCACACGGCATGGATGTGCGGCCGTACATCTACGATATGCCGCTGGTGATGGACGCGGCCGATCTTGTGCTGTGCCGCGCAGGCGCGTCCACGCTCGCCGAGCTCACGTGCATCGGAAAGCCCGCCGTGCTCATCCCGTCGCCGAACGTCACGAACAACCATCAGGAGCGCAACGCGCGCGTGCTCGAGCGCGCCGGCGGCGCAAAGGTGCTGCTCGAAGGGTCGTTCACGGCGGACGACCTGTATAACCTCGTCAGCGACCTGCTCTCTGACGGCGCGCAGCTTGCGCAGATGGCGGACAATATGCGCGCCGCCGGCGTGAGCGATGCCGCCGAGCGCATTGCCGATCTGGTGCTTGAGCTGGCGGACCGGCATACAAAATGACAACTTCGCGTTTCTCTGCATAGGATGGCATGAATTTGCTGTGCGGAGGAAAGATCATGAGCATATGGCACATTTACGGCGGAAACAGGCTGACCGGAAGTACGCGGGTGCAGGGCGCCAAGAATGCGGTGCTGCCGATCATGGCGGCGTCGGTGCTCTCCGGAGCTGAGACGGTTCTGCACAACGTGCCCGATCTGCGGGACGTGACGACAACGCTGCGCATCCTGCAGCATCTCGGCTGTACGGCGGTGCGCGATGGGGACACGGTGCGCATCGATTCGCGCGGTATGCACTGCGATTTCATCCCGCACGCACTTATGCGGGAGCTGCGCTCGTCGGTCATCTTTCTCGGCGCGATCCTCGCGCGCTTCGGCACAGCGCGTCTGTCCATGCCGGGCGGGTGTGAGCTCGGGCCGCGGCCGGTGAATCTGCACTTAGACGCGCTGCGCGCGCTCGGCGCGGAGGTCACGGAGCGCGGCGGAGACATCATCTGCCGGGCGCACGCGCTTCAGGGGCGGCGCATCCTGCTGCCGTTTCCGAGCGTCGGCGCAACGGAAAACGCCATGCTCGCCGCCTGCGCCGCCGCAGGGGAGACGGTCATCTGCAACGCCGCACGCGAGCCGGAGATCACCGACCTGCAGTGCTACCTGCGCAAGCTCGGCGCGGACATTTCCGGCGCGGGCACGTCCACGGTCACAATCGGCGGCTTCCGGCCGCGGCCGTTTGTCGAGCATACGATCATGCCTGACCGCATCGTCGCAGCGACGATCCTGTGTGCTGCCGCCGCCTGCGGCGGCGAGGTGGAGCTGCAGGATGTAGATCCGGCACACTTTTCGACCGTTCTGGACTCGCTTTCTGAGGCGGGATGTGCTATAATCACAGCGGCGTCTGCCGTGCGCCTGTCATCAGATGGGCAGCTCACGGCGCCGCGCCCGGTCGTCACGCAGCCGTATCCGGGCTTTCCCACGGATGCGCAGCCGCCGCTCATGGCGGCCTGCCTGCGGGCAAAGGGCACCACGGTGTTCACCGAAAACATCTTTACCAACCGCTACCGTCATGCCGAGGAATTCCGGCGTCTGGGCGCAGCCGTCAGCATCGAGGGCCGTGTGGCATATGTCACCGGCGTCGAGCGGCTCACCGGCGCGCCGCTCACGGCAAGCGACCTGCGCGGCGGCGCGGCCATGCTCGTGGCCGGGCTTTGCGCCGAAGGCGCGACCGAGCTTTTCGACGACGGGTATATTGACCGCGGGTACGACTGCTTTGACGCGTGCCTGTCGGCGCTGGGCGCTGACGTGCGCTGTGCCGCGCCGCGGTGAAAGGAATCTCTGCCTATGAAACAATCGAAGCAGCCCCAGCAGCGCCGGCAGCGCCGTGCGCGCCGTCCGTCCGCAGGGCGGGGGAGATCGCTGCTGCAGCCGCTGATCTTCCTGCTGATCTGCGTGGCGCTCGTGCTGGGGATGAGCGTGTTTTTCCGCGTCTCGAAGGTCGAGGTCGTCGGAAACTCCATCTACACGGCTGAGGAGGTCGTTGACGCCTCTGGTATCGGCAAGGGCGATAACCTCTTTTTCATCAACCGTTTCTCGGCGGCCAGCCGCATCTTCAGTAAGCTTCCCTATGTGGACAAAGCAAAGGTCACGCGCGCCCTGCCGAACCGCGTCACCATTACGATCCAGGAGAGCAGCGCCATGGCCTATGTCAAGGCGGACGACGGCTACTGGGTCGTCGACCAGAACTGCAAGCTGCTCAAGTCCGTCACGGGCAGCGAACTGACCGGCCTCGCCCGTATCGACGGCATCACACCGGTCGAGCCGAAGGTCGGCGAGGTGCTCAACGCCGGTGATGCCGACGCGCCGAAGGTCACGTACCTTGCGGCGATCCTCGGGCAGTTGCTCACGCGCGACATGGCGTCCAAGGTCACGGTGATCGACCTTTCGGACGCGGCGAGCCCGAGCTTTCTCTATGACGGGCGGTTTACGGTGCGCCTCGGTGCAAACGAGAATGTCGAGTATAAATTCGGTATGCTCCAGAGCGCCATATCGCAGCTCACGGCCGGCGATACCGGCACCATCGATCTGTCGATCGACAAGCGCGCGCATTTCAGCCCCGGCTGAATGTTCACAAAAAAAGATTGACCTGATAAGGAAAACGATATAAAATGGGAAAGAATAAGAACAGACAAAAGCGAAATCCGCCAAGAAACGGCCCTCAGAGCGCACACGCGCCGAGCGCTGATACAAATAGAAACAACAGGGAGGAACCGAATATGTCCTTTGCTACCGAGTCCGGTCCGGAAAATGTCGTCACCATCAAGGTCGTTGGTGTTGGCGGGGCCGGCAACAATGTCGTAAACCGCATGGTTAAGTCCGGCACTCAGGGAATTGAGTACGTGGCTGTCAATACAGATAAGCAGGCTCTGGCCGTCTCCAGTGCAGACCAGAAGATCCAGATCGGCGAGAAGCTGACCCACGGTCAGGGTGCCGGCAGCGATCCCGACGTCGGCAAGCGCAGCGCCGAGGAGAGCCGCAACAACATTGCCAAGAGCCTGGAAAATGCCGACATGGTCTTCATCACCGCCGGCATGGGCGGCGGCACCGGCACGGGCGCAGCGCCCACGATCGCGGACATCGCCCGCGAGGCCGGCATCCTGACCGTCGGCGTCGTCACCAAGCCCTTCAAGTTCGAGGGCAAGCGCCGCATGGATCAGGCCATGGTCGGCATCAACGAGCTGCTGGGCAAGGTCGACTCCCTGCTCATCATCCCGAACGACCGGCTGAAGTTCGCCACCGACCAGAAGGTCACGCTGGCCAACGCCTTCGAGATCGCGGACGACGTGCTGCGTCAGGCCGTCGTGAGCATCTCCGACCTCATCAAGAACACCGGTTTCATCAATCTCGACTTTGCGGACGTCACCTGCGTCATGAAGGACGCCGGCTTCGCCCACATGGGCGTCGGCCGCGCCGCCGGCAAGGGCAAGGCGGAGGACGCTGCCCGCATGGCCGTGGCCAGCCCCCTCATGGAGACGTCGATCAACGGTGCGCGCGGCGTGCTCATCAACATCACCGGCTCCGAGGATATGGGTCTGGAGGATGTCGAGACCGCTGCCAACCTCGTTCAGGAGGCTGCGCATCCGGACGCCAACATCATCTTCGGCGCGAGCTTCGACCCCTCGCTCGACGACGAGATCCGCGTGTCCGTCATCGCCACCGGCTTTGACGAGCCGGGCAAGGCGCAGGCGGAGGCTGCTCCGGCCGCCGCTGCCGCTCCGGCTGCTGCACCTGCCGCCGGTATGTACACCGCCGCTGCGACTGCGGCCACGGCTGCTCCGGCTGCCGCTCCGGCTCCGGCCGCTGCACCTGCCGCCCCGGCTGCCGCTCCGGCTGCGGATGCTGTCGCCCCTGCGGAGGAAGATCCGTTTGACAGCATCTTCAAGATCTTCAACTCCAAGTAATTTTGCCATTTGTCCTAAACCGCCTTCGCTCCTTGTGAAGGCGGTTTTTGTGTTCTGAGAGAGGAGGCAGTCGATTGAAAGACTGGCGCATTACCCGCGTCCTTTCGACCATGGCGGACACGTTTCTCACCCGCCGCGTGACGCGCTCGGCGGCTGAGATCGCCTATTACATGGTTATGGCGCTGTTTCCGGTCATTATCTGCATGTACGACCTGCTCGCGCTCATCCTGCGTGACCCGACCGCCGTGCTGCGCATCGTGGAGACGCTCGTGCTCCCGCGGGAGACGCAGGCGCTCGTGTCGGAGTTTCTCATTTATGTGTCCGGCAACACGAGTCAGGTCATGTTCATTGCGGCACTCTTTGTCATGATCACGAGCGCGTCTGCGGCGTTTCGCGCCATGGCCGCCATCGTCAGCGAGATCCACGGCGATAAGCGCTTCGGCATCGTGAGCAGTACCGTCGTGAGCGTCGCCTTCTCGGTGGCGTTTTTGCTGATGCTGTATCTGTGCATCCTGCTCATGCTGACGGGCAAGCGCTTTCTGCTCTGGCTCGATGCGCTCATGCCGCGCGTGAGCATCATCTGGTCGTGGACCTGGGTGCGCTTTCTGGTGCTGTTCGCCATTTTGCTGATGATGATCCTCGTTCTCTACCGGCTCACCACGCCGCGCCGGACGCCGCACCGCGTGCTTCCCGGTGCGCTGTTTTCGGCCGTCGGCATCGTGGTGATGAGTATTCTGCTCTCATGGCTGATCGGCAACAGCGCGAAGTATTCACTCGTATACGGGTCGCTTGCCTCGGTCGTGATCCTGCTGTTCTGGTTTCATGTGTTCGGACTGCTGCTCATTCTGGGCGTAGTGCTCAATCACGCGCTCGAGGTAACGGCGCCGCCGAAAAAAGAAGCGTAAAATCTGCTAAGAATGTAATTTTTTATAGTTTACTCGCTTTACAAACCGCATTTTATCACGTAGAATATTCGTTTAAGAGGATGGAAGTGCCGAAAAACGCACTTTTTTAGAGAAAATTTTTCGGAAAACATTTTTTTATGCATTAAAATTTGTTTTCAGGCATTATACTCATGTGGGGTAATCGAATATGCAAAATGACGACAAACGCACAAGTGATATAGGTGCGTCCGATGCGCGACCACCGGATGACGGCCTGATCCTGCGCATTGCGGAGGGGGACACCGCCGCGCTCGAGGTGCTGTATCGCCAGACGTCTGCGTCCGTTTACGGCTTTGCCCTGTCGATCCTGCGCGATCCGACGGCGGCTGAGGACGTGATGCAGGATACGTTCGTGAGCGTGATGCAGTCGGCATCGAGCTATCAGCCGTCGGGCAAGCCGATGGCGTGGCTGCTGACGATCGCGCGCAATCTGGCGCTTATGCGCCTGCGCAAGGCGGAAAACAAGAATATATCTTTTGATGAGCTGTTTCATGTGGAGGATCCGCACAACGCTTATCGGGAGATGGAAAATCATATGGTGCTTGATAAGGTGCTGCGCCTGCTCACGGACAGTGAGCGGCAGATCGTGATGCTGCACGCGCTCTCCGGCCTCAAGCACAGGGAGGTGGCCGACCTGCTGGACATTCCGCAGGCGACGGCGATCTCGCGCTACAACCGTGCGCTGGCAAAGCTGCGCGCGTCGATGGGGGGTGACGGTCTTGACTGAACAGGAAAAGTGCAACGAGCAGCTGCTGCAACAGCTGCGTGATGATGTCGCAGCCGTGACGCCGGATCCCTGGGACAAGATCCTCGCCCGCGTTCAGGCGGCCGAACAGCCGGAGCCGGAAACGGTCGTCCCGCTGCCGCAGCGCAGCCGTCGCAGCGGCGCATGGCGGCGCTGGGTCGCGGCGGCGGCGGTGTTTCTGCTGGCGGTGCTCGGCGGTGGATTTTACGCCGTGCAGACGCCCGACGGCGTCGCAACGCTGGACGCGAACCCCAGTATTGAGCTGACCGTCAATAAGCTCGGCCGTGTCCTGTCCGTGCGCGCGTGCAATGCCGACGCGCAGGTCGTGCTCGACGAGCTGGAGCTGCGCAACCAGCCGCTGCAGACGGCGGCCGATGCGATCGTTGCCGAGCTGCAGGCAGACGGCTATGTCTCGGCGGATACCAACTCGATCCTCGTCACGGTCGAGGCCGGCAAGGGCGATGCGCGTCTGTGCGGCCGGCTGGCTTCCGCCGTGGAGGATGCACAGAGCGACTGCGGGCTTGCACCCGCTGTTCTGGCGCAGGTGCTGGAGCCGGATCCTGCGCTGGAGGCCGATGCTGCTGCTATGGGCGTCAGCGTAGGAAAGGCGATGCTCATCCGGCAGATCAGCGCGCAGGTGGAGGATCTCACCGGCGAGGCGCTGGCGGTGCTGCCGATCAACGACCTGAACATTCTCGCGGCGTCCAATCAGGTGACGCTTGGTGACATGATCTCGATCGGTGCTGCGAGCACCGGTGCATATATCCCATATGATCAGGCCATGGATGCGGCGCTCGCCTGCTGCGGTCTGGATGCGGACAGCGTTACGCAGGCCAGTATGCGCTTCACGCTCATTGACGGCCAGATGGTCATGGAATTCGTGCTCACGGACGGCGAGCATCACTATGTGTGCAGCGTTGACGCGCGCACGGCAGAGATCTGCCGCCTGGCGGGTGACGAACCGCTCGGGCCGCAGCCGGCTCCTGTAAAGCCGCAGCCTGCCCCCGTGATGCCGCAGCCGATCCCGGAGCCCATGCCCACGCCGACGCCGACGCCGATACCCACCCCGCGCCCGACGCCGACGCCGACACCGACACCGATGCCGGTGCCGACACCGACACCTACCCCGAGCCCGACGCCGGTGCCGACACCGACGCCTACCCCGACTCCGCCTGCAGGCCCGGTCACGCAGGAGCAGGCGCTGAAGATCGCCATTGCGGCGGCCGGCATCTCGGAGAGCGACCTTGCCGCGTGGGAAGTGCAGCTCGATGAGAGCGGCGCGCGGCCTGTCTACCGCGTGACGCTCACGACCGTGTACTACTTCCACCCGCGCTATGTCGTGGCTGTCGACCAGATGACCGGCTCGGTCCTCTCAGTGGAAAAAGTGCAGCATTGATTTGCTCTAAAAAGGACGCATCCGCTTTGGATGCGTCCTTTCTTGCTGTGCCGGAAGCAAAGCGGCCCTCCGCCGTGCGGCGGAGGGCTGCTTTGGTGTTCAGGTCATGAACTTTTCGATCGCGAGATTCAGCTCGTCGATGGACTGCTGGTCGCCGCTTTCCACAGCGTCGGTCAGACAGTGGTCGATGTGATCTTTCAGAATGATCTTCGCCGTGTTGTTCAGCGCCGAGCGCACGGCTGCAAGCTGGATGAGCACCTCGGCACAGTCACGCCCATCCTCGACCATGCGCTTGACCGACTCCAGATGGCCGATCGCGCGCGCCAGACGATTGATGACCGCCTTGGTCTGCGTGTGGGTGTGGGTGTGTCCATGCCCGTGGCTGTGCGCGTGGTCATGTTCATGCATATGCACTTCGCCGTTGTGGCAGTGGGTGATCACGTTCCCGTTTTCATCCACGTGCGTGTGTACGCCCGCATTGTGCGTTTGATCCGCCATGATATCATCTCCCTCATATCTTTGCAATTCTACCTTGTTTCGACCGGTTTGTCAACGCCGCGCGGTCAGTAACCGGCCGCCAGCAGGGCGGTGCGCAGCTTTTCGATGGCTTTTTTCTCGATGCGCGACACATACGAGCGGCTGATGCCGCAGCGCTGCGCGGTCTCGCGCTGCGTCAGCGGTTCGCCGCCGCCAATGGCATAGCGCAGGCGGATGATCTCGCGCTCGCGCGCATCGAGTACCTCACCGATGCAGCGCCGCAGCGCCTGACACATCTCGTCCGACTGCAGGCGGGCGTCCATGTCCTCATCCTCGGACAGGATGTCGAGGAGCGACAGACTGTTGCCGTCGCCGTCCGTGTCGAGCGCGTCTGAGAGCAGCGTTTCGGCTGCGTTTTTGCGTGTGCTGCGAAAATACATCAGGATCTCGTTTTCCGCGCACTTGCTGGCGTAGGTCGCAAGGCGCACGCCCTTATCCGGACGGTAGGTGTTGATGCCCTTGATGAGCCCGATCGTGCCGATCGAGATCAGGTCGTCCGTGTCGTCGTAGTGCGTGTAGTATTTCTTGATGATGTGCGCCACCAGCCGCAGGTTGCGCTCGATGAGCACGTTGCGCGCCTCCAGATCGCCCTGCAGCCATGCCTCGAGATACTTGCGCTCTTCAGCCTCGCTCAGCGGGCGCGGAAATGACCCGCCGGGGCTCAGGCGCAGCATCAAAAACGCGCTGCTCATCATCAGCATCAGGGTACTGTACAGCATTTTCAGCCCTCCGTTTCTGCCTGAGGTCATTCTATTCAGCGGCGGCACGTACACTTTCCTGACACACATTTTTTCGCTTGTGCGCAAATGCTGCACAACAGTGCGTTGATTACTGAATGAAAATTGACGGGAAGGCGAAGAAAATTTCCCGACATACTTGACAAAATACCCAAAAAGCGTTAATCTTTGAACAACGAAGCCATTTCAATTGGGATTTGGGGAAATGGCCAATGTGTTCAAAATTGAAAGGAGAACATATTATGGATTACAAAACGCTGAGTGTTAAGACGTTCATCGAGGACATGAATGGCAAGGAAGTCATGATGAAGTCCGTTCCGAGCCTGACCAAGTACCCCCTGAAGCTCTTCTACAAGAAGACCGTTGGTGACATCGTGAATCTGGTTCGCAGCAAGAAGCTCGTCCCGGAAGAAGCCATCCAGGCTTTCATCGCCGACGTCGAGGCGCTCTGAGTTATTCGATAAGGTGTGATCCCCCTGCCGGGCGGCAGGGGGATCTTTTTTCGTGTTTTTTGGTTTACATAATGTTCGGTGCGGACGAAAAATTCAAAAAAATGCTTGCGTGGCTGGCGGCATTGTGCTATAACGTAAGAAAAGTAATACAAGTTATACCGGAGGTGACGCATATGCAGTCTATGCAGGACAAATTTATGGCCACGGTGCGCATCGGCCCGAAGGGGCAGATCGTGATCCCGAAAGAGGTGCGCGATATGTTCGGCCTCGCGCCGGGTGATTCGCTCATTCTGCTGGCTGACCGCGAGCGCGGCATCGCGCTGCAGAGCAGCAGCTATTATGACCGGTTCGTGCGTGCGGTGTTCGATCAGGGCGCGAAGGCCGCGGCGCCGGATGTGCCGGAGACGGAGACGCAGGTGTTTGCCTCCGCGCTCGCGCAGGAGCTGAAGCAGGAGGACGGACAATGAGCATTCTGGAAGTGGAGGGCCTGTGCAAGACGTATCCGGCGTTTCGGCTGCGCGACGTGTCGTTTGCCGTTGAGCCGGGCGCGATCATGGGCTTCATCGGCCGCAACGGGGCCGGCAAGAGCACGACCATCAAGGCCATGCTCAATCTCGTGCATCCGGACGGCGGCCGCGTGACGATGTTCGGCCGGGATTTTTATGCCGACGAACCCGCCTGCAAGCAGCAGCTCGGCGTGGTGCTCGGCGGCGTGGACTTTTACCCGAACCGGCGGCTCGGCGTCATCACGGATGTGACCCGGTGGTTTTACGCCGGCTGGGATGCGGAGAAATACCGGCACTACCTGTCGCTGTTCGCGCTCGACGAGACGAAGAAGGTCTCACAGCTCTCGTCCGGTATGCGCGTCAAATATATGCTCGCGCTCGCGCTCTCGCACGATGCGCGTCTGCTCATTCTCGATGAGCCGACGAGTGGGCTCGACCCTGTGTCGCGCGACGAGCTCATGGAGCTCTTTCGCGGTGTGGTGCAAAGCGGCGAGCGCAGCATTCTGTTTTCGACGCACATCACGTCCGATCTGGAAAAGTGCGCCTCGCACATCACGATGATCAAGGACGGGCAGATCCTGCGCAGCGACACGTGCGCCGGCTTTCTCGCGCACTATCGCGCGCAGCTTGGCGACGCGTCGCTCTCGCTCGAGGATATTCTCGTGCGCGTGGAAAGGAGAAACTATGACGGCAAGGATTTTCTGTAAGGATCTGCGTCTTGCGGCGCACCCGATGATGTATGTGTTCGCGCTCTTCGGCGCGATGCTGCTCATCCCGAACTATCCGTACACGGTCGCGTTTTTCTATGGCCTGCTCGGCATCTTCTTCACCTTTCTCAACGGCCGCGAGAATAAGGATGTCTATTACTGCGCCGTGCTGCCGGTCACGAAGCGCGAGCAGGTGCGCGCCCGCACATGGATGGTCGTGGCGGTCGAGCTGACGGAGCTGGTGCTCGCGGTGCCGTTTGCGGTCTTGTCGGTGCGCATCAACCCCAACGGCACGAACCTTGCGGGCATAGATGCAAACGTGGCGCTCTTCGGCGCGGTGCTGCTCATTTTCGGCGTGTTCAACGCGGTGTTCCTGCCGGCGTTTTATAAGACCGCGGTGCGCGTCGGACGTTCGTTCCTGCTGGCGGTCGTCCCGATGACGGTGCTGATGGTGCTGGTCGAGGCGCTGTCGCATTTTCCGGTCGTCGGACCGTATCTCGATGCGGTAGATGCGGCCGGTCAGGTGCGTCAGCTCCCGGTGCTGGCTGCGGGCGCGGCGGCATTCGCGCTGCTGTCGTGGCTGGCTTTCCGGAGGGCGGCGGAAAATTACGCGCGCGTCGATCTGTGACGGGGGGCTTGCCGGGACGCGAAAAATATGCTATTGTGAAAAGCGGCTCTTGCGAGTTGCTTTTCATTTGCAGTTATTGAGATGCTGCGGAAAGAATTGGAGACAAAAAACAAGCAGATCAAAGATCTGAACGCAAGGCTTGTGGAGGTCAGCTCGGCGCTGGTAATGGCACAGCAGACGGCACAGGCTGCGCAGGCACTTCACGCCGGGACAATCCAGCAGCAGTTTATTGAGGGAGCCGCTGATCCGGCTCCGGAGCAATCGCAGGAATCCGAAAAGAGAAGCTGGCTCAGACGCTCTTTGGAAAACAGGATTGAGAGATTAATCATAATTTGTTTCTGCTTTATTGCGTCGTATTTTGGAGAATGAGTAGTATGCAAAAGCTTTTTACATTATCCGTATTTGAAAAGGAGAATGCCCTATGTTATTGGTTGTACATCTGATAATGATAGTAGTGCTTATCCTGCTGGGAATCCTTTTTCATTTCGGCAAAGGTGCAGATTTGATTGCGGGATACAACACATTACCTGCGGAGAAAAAGGCAGAATATGATGTAAAAAAGCTTTGTAAATACATGTCTAAACTCATGTTTGCTTTGGCTGTGTGTTGGATGGTTATTGCATCAAGCGAGCTTTTCAAAACAATGGCTTTGCTGTGGATTGGGCTGTGCTTGTTTATGCTCGTTGTTTTGTTCGGTGTGATTTATATGAATACGGGAAACCGATTTAAAAAGTAATGTGCTGTATGTATAAAATCCAGTGCCTGCAGGCGATTTTCTTGACGGGCATAGAGCGAAAAAATAGAAGAAGGAGAGCTCATCAAGTAGCTCTCTCTCCTTCTTCTATTTTGAGCAAATAACGGTTTTGTTTTTATCCGGGAGGGATCTGCATGAAGAACAAACGTCTTTGGCTGTCGGTGGCGCTGACGGTGCTGGTCGTCGTGTGCGCCATGCTCATTCTCTCGCGCATCAACGAGGCACGCAGCAACGCCGTGCCCACCGCACCGACGGATCTGATCCTTCCGCCGGATATGCAGACGACGGCGGCGCCGACCCAGAAGACCTATGATGACCTGCCGGATGTGGATATCTCCTCGTGGGAATATCTCATTGCCAGTCAGGCGCATAATATCAACGAGTACGTGCCGGACGTGAGCAAGATCAGCGGCTCGCAGTCCACGTTCGATTCCCGTGCGGTCGATGCGCTCAACGCACTGCTCAAGGCGGCGCGCAGCGCCGGGTGGAGCCCTTATATCTATTGTTCCTACCGCCCGTACCTGACGCAGAAGCAGCAGTACGAAAATCAGGTCGCTGAATTTATGCGCAGCGGCGACACGCGCGACGAGGCGGAGACGGCGGCGGCGCGCATCGCGGCGCCTCCCGGCACAAGCGACCACCAGACCGGCCTCGGCGCGGACGTGGTCGACCAGTACTATGACTCGCTGAGCGTGGAAAAGGTCAATGCGCGCTTTCTGAGCTGGCTTGCCGACAACTGCGCGGACTATGGCTTCGTCATCCGCTACCCGGCGGACAAGGTCAGCATCACCGGGCGCAACGAGCCGTGGCACGTGCGCTACGTCGGCGAGACGGCGGCGAAGTTCATGACCGAGCACAACCTCTGCCTGGAGGAATTCGTGGCGCTGTACCAGTAAGTGCCCCGCAGCACAAAAAAAGGCTTGCATTGTGGAGCGCGGGATGGTATGATATTGCCGTACGAAGGAAGCAGGATTTGACAGAGTGGGCACCCGCCCACTCTTTTTCTTGATGTCTTTCAAAGTGTCAGAAAATGGAATGGTGATGTATGAGTAAATTGACAGACACTGTCCTCGCGCTGGCCGAGCCTGTGGCCGCGCAGCAGGGATGTGAGATCTGGGACGTGGAATACGTCAAGGAGGCGGGCGGCCGCTATCTGCGTGTGTACATCGACAAGCCGGACGGCGTGTCGATCCAGGACTGTGAGAATTTCAGCCGGGCGCTCGATCCGATCCTCGACGAGGCTGACCCCATTCCCGACAGCTATGTGTTCGAGGTGTCGTCCGCGGGCGCGGAGCGGCAGCTCAAACGGCCGAGCGATTTTGCGCGCTTTCTCGGAGCGCAGGTCGAGGTGCGGCTCTATCAGCCGGTGGACGGCAGCAAGGTGCACATCGGCACGCTCGAGCAGTATGACAACGGCGACGTGACCGTCTCGGACGGCAGAAACAGCCGTGTCTTTCAGAAATCAGCCATCGCACAGGTGCGCCTGCACCTGACCATATAAGGAAAGGGAATTCGACCAT
>ERZ773192.2524-NODE-2524-length-15371-cov-4.362954_pt1 | contig 15371 bp, 12 predicted proteins | sample MGYA00581010_ERZ773192 | MGnify/ENA primary metagenome ERZ773192 (study PRJEB29015, sample SAMEA2737741) | human gut metagenome | biome: human gut; feature: human-associated habitat; material: faeces | place: China | collected 2012 ...
TAGCAGCGACACTCCGAATCGTTCCAAACAATATTAGTTAATGGAATCCTTTAAAGCCTTACCAGCTTTGAACTTAGGAGCCTTAGAAGCAGGAATGCTCATGGTCTTACCTGTCTGAGGATTTCTTCCTTCTCTTGCTGCTCTCTTGGATACTTCGAATGTACCGAATCCAACTAACTGAACCTTTCCATCCTTCTTAAGTTCTTCTGCAACAACATCTGTAAATGCCTTTAATGCCTTTTCTGCGTCTTTCTTGGATAAGCCGGCTGCATCAGCCATAGCTGCAACTAATTCTGTTTTGTTCATTTGAACTTCCTCCTGTTTATTTGAGTGTATTCTTCGATATCCTATATGCGATATCCAGTGACGATGGAACGATCTGCCCCTTTACGAACGTCTATTATTATATATAGCGTTTTTACCTTTATTTGTCAAGGTAAATTTGGATTAAAATGCGGATTTATCAAGGTTTTCCACAATTTTCCCATGTCAAAATGAGTAGTCTGTTAAAAACTTGAAATCGTTTTTTGTCGAACGATGTGTTGCGCATTTCCCATTGTAAAATTTTTCGCACCTGTTCCATACCTTCACGGCTATGATTCTCCTTACATTTTATGGATTATACCTTATAGCTTTTACGAAAAATTGCAAAAGCAAACACTGCTGTTGCAAGCTCTGTCACCGGGAATGCATAAAACACTCCGTCCGCTCCCCATACCCTGCTTAAAAGAAACGCGGCCGGAATAATGACCACCACATATCTCGATAAAGAAATCATTAAAGAAGCCATTCCCATTCCAAGTCCTTCCAGTGTTCCGGAGCAGGTAACCGAAACCGCCGACACGATAAATCCAAGACTGATGATATGAAGTGTCATCACGCCAATCTTTATCGTTTCCGGATTCGAGACAAATAAACCGATCATCTGTCCGGGAATCAGGAAGGAAAGCAGCATCCCAACCGCCATAACACCAGCTGTAAGATACAAAGCTGTCCGGAAAATCTGTTCCACACGCTTCCTCTCTCCTGCTCCATAATTGAAGCTGACCAGAGGACGGATCCCCTGGATAATTCCATTCGCTGAAAGATAGATAAAAGTCTGCAGCTTATAGTACGCACCAAGCACCAGCACATAAGTTTCTGAAAACATTGAAAGAATTCCATTCAGGGAAGAAATCAGCAGGGAAGGCAATGCCATGTTTAAAGAGGCCGGAATTCCCACCGCATACAGCTTCTGCATCAGTTCACGGTTAAAGGAAATATTCTTCGTTCCAAAGGAAACCGGCAGTGGCCGGAACATATGAAAGAGAATATAAACAAGTAAAGTTATGGTCTGTCCGATTCCGGTTGCATAGGCAGCCCCCGCCATTCCCATCTGTGGAAAAGGACCGATTCCAAAGATCATTAATGGATCCAGTACGATATTGGCTATAAAGCCGCACATCATACTGATCATGGAAACCTTCATTCTGCCAACTGCCTGGAAAATCTTTTCCATGGAAATGCCAAGCATGATAATCACTGAAAACAGGAATGCACGCTTCGCATATACGAGTCCCATGCGGATGATTTCTTCGTTATCTGTAAATAGAGACAGAAATTTCGGCATTCCCAGCATGCAGACCACCATCAGAGCAGCTCCATGAAGAATACCTAAAAGAAGTCCTGTGACCGCTGTCTGATCTGCCTGCTTCTTATCTCCCGCACCAAGACAGAAGGCTACTCTGGCATTCATGCCGACACCAAAGCCCACTGCAATCGCAGTCATCAGATTCTGAACCGGATAAACGAGGGAAAGAGCCGTCATCGCATTCTCACTGATTTTGGCCACGAAATAGCTGTCCACAATATTGTACAGGGAATTCACTGCCATCGATATTACCATCGGAAGCGACATCGAAATTACCAGCGGAAGTATTTTCTTTTCCCTCATGAAATTCTGATCCATTGTTACTACGTCTCCTTGTTACTATTTGGTTTTCTTTTGCACTACCTGATGCACTAAGTTCGTGCTTCGCTCACGCTCGCTCTCTCTAAGTGCACAGGTATGGCTCGCACTAAGTTCAAGCTTCGCCTTCGGCTCGCTTTCACTAAGTGCTCTGCACAAAAAATGCCACGCAGTGATAACACTGCGTGGCGAAAAAAGATCTCTCCTGAAAAATCCACTTCCCCGAGGGGTTTTATGTGACGTACTATATCACAGGTTTCCCTTGCTGTCAAACGATTATGTTTCTTCCTGTACAACTTCAGCTTCCGTCTCTTTCATATCACGAATATGCCATTCTCCATCATGATAATATAACGTCCAACGTACCTGATATGTCACCTGACCATGCACAATTGTCCCTCCACAACGCAAGGCATTCGTTCCATCGCGATCCTGGAATACCTCAATAGCCGATGCACTGTATTGTTCCAGTCCACGATTTGTATCCTGTGGCATGCTGCTTATATACACATCTTCTGAAAACGGAAGAATCTCATAAGTATCCCCAGAAGCCACATAAATAGTTACTCTGCTTTGCAATCCGTCCTGTGTATTTAAATGCTGTACAAAACAGATATCTCTGGTTTGATCTTCATTAAAGTCAAGACATTGTGTGGCAAATACATCTCCCCATAGGTCATCCTCCAACTCCATAGTATTTCCACTTCCAAAAAAGCAATATACTTTAACTGACTCTTTTCCATTTTCTTCCACAGTATATTTTCTGTAAATACGATCAAGAATCTCATCCTTATCATAATCTTTATAAGCATTGCCAGATGCATATACCGGATGAATATCTGCATAACCGGTATATGTTTTCACTGCATAATGATCGTCTGGATTAATCTCTTCAATTCGTTCTTTAAACTCCTGTTTGGAAATATTGCGAATATAGAAATCCCAAACTGAAGGCTCTTCCACACCAGAAGCTGCATTTCCGGCATAATAATCCTGAACCATACGATAGGTAAGATCTTTACTGTCACAAAGAAACGCATATTCTGTAATAGATCCATCCTCCTGAGCATATCCTTCCACTTTCAGATAATTCCAAAAGCCTTCTGCATATCCACTTTCTTCATCATATCCATCTCTTGTGCTATCCACTACAATGTGAAAGGAGTCCCCGTTATATTCAATAAAATAGTATATAGGATCCTCTTCCACCGTAAATTGAGTCAGTATCACCTGTGAAGCTATTCCGAAACGAATATCCGCAAGGAACTGCTCCCAGAGTTTCTGTCCGGTTCTCGCAGTTCCATATGTAATCGCAAAAATATCTTCCCTTTTGGTTATTTCTGCAAAATTATCCGGAAGATCTTTCAACTTTTCTTTAATCTCCTCTACAGGAATAAATCCCTCTCTGTTTATTTTCTTCTTCTGCCGGATGGATTCACTGTACTCACTAAAGGTATCCTTCTTCTGATATTCTTCACTAAAATCCTGATTCATCTCCCGGGTTTCAATGCGCAGCGTTTCAAGTTCTCCGCGCATACTATACTTTCTTCCTATAAAAACCAGCAGCCCTGCCATTAAAATAAGAATTGCCAGAATCCCGGCACCTATCCGGATTGATTTCTTGGATAATTTATTCACAGCCTTCCTCCATATGAACCTGCTCAATTCTTCTCTTTACTTCAGCTGCAATTTCAACCGTTTTCATATCCTTATATTCTTCATAATACATAGGAGGAAGATAAAACAATTTTACAGTAACCGGTTTAATCGAGTTTTCATCAAATGGCTTAAAGGAATCAATTAAGGCGCAGGGCACAATCGGACACTTCGCTTTCGTCGCACTCTTAAAGCTTCCTCCCTTAAAATCAAGAAGCTTATTTCCCTGCCGGCTTCTGGTTCCTTCAGCAAAGATCAGAAAATTTCTTCCTTTCTTCACATCCTCGGTCATCGACTGAATAACGGTCATGGACTGCCGAATATCCTCACGGTCAATTGCATAGGCGTGAAGTGCTCTGACCACCTGCTTCACAAGGGGCAGATTTGCTGCTTCCTTCTTAAATACAAAGGTAAACGGTCTGGGTGAGGTCGCGAGAAACGCAAGTACATCAAACATTCCCTGATGATTGGGAAAGAAAATAAAACCATCCTCTTTCGGAATATTTTCTTCTCCATGAACTTCTACTGTTACTCTTCCTGCGCGGTTAGCATTTTGGGCCGCATTCTGAATAATACGATATGCCTGTTCAAAGGTTACCTTCCTGCTGTGTCCACAATACGATATCTGGACAAAATAGACGATGGCTTTAAAAAAAATACGCACTACCATTAATGCAATCCGCATGACAGACGTTCTCCTTTATATCTCTTTGTACTGTTCGATTGCCATATCGTACAGATTATTTCCTTCACAGTCCATTACTACAATAACCGGAAAATCCTTTATCTCCAGCTTGCGGATTGCTTCTGTTCCAAGATCTTCATAGGCAATCACCTCTGCCTGCAGGATCGATTTTGACAATAATGCACCTGCGCCGCCAACCGCAGCAAAATAAACAGCCTGATTTTTCATCATGCTTTCACGCACCGCCTCTGTCCTGCGTCCCTTGCCAATCATTCCACGCATGCCAAGCTCAAGAAGTGCCGGCGTATATTTATCCATACGACTTGCTGTTGTCGGACCTGCAGATCCAATCGGACGGCCTTCTCTTGCCGGAGATGGTCCCATATAATAAATAACATTCCCTTCGATATCAAAAGGCAGCGCTTCTCCATTCTTAAGGGCTTCATACATTCTTTTATGTGCAGCATCCCGTGCTGTATATATTGTCCCGGTAAGATACACGTAATCTCCTGCTTTCAACTCTTTTACAATATCTGCATCAAACGGAACGTTAATATGTCTTTCCATAAACGGCCTTTCTGTTCATAGCTGTTCACTCTTTTCGGACAGCTGCTTCTATTCTATAATTCCCTCACACAATGGCGGTTCACGTGACAGCAGATATTGACTGCTACCGGAAGTCCTGCAATATGTGTCGCGTAAGTATTCACATTCACTGCGAGAGCAGTGGTTGTACCGCCAAATCCACCCGGTCCGATTCCAAGCCGATTGATTTTTTCTAACATTTCTTCCTCTAACTCTTTCACATATGGAATAGCAGAATGTTCGCCCACCGGTCTGGTCAGCGCTTTTTTTGCTAAAATTGCACATTTTTCAAAAGTACCACCAATACCAACTCCGACAACCATTGGCGGACAGGCATTCGGACCTGCATCTTTCACTGCCGTTAAGATTGCATTTTTTACACCTTCAATTCCATCGGCAGGCTTTAACATAAATACACGGCTCATATTTTCACTTCCGAATCCTTTTGGAGCCATTGTAATTTTCACTTTATCACCCGGAACAATACTGTAATGGATAACTGCCGGAGTATTATCTTTCGTATTTTCGCGGATGATTGGATCACCAACGACTGATTTTCTTAAATACCCTTCCGTATATCCCTGACGGACACCTTCGTTTACTGCATCTTCAATTGCCATTCCCTCAAAATGAACATCCTGTCCGACTTCAAGAAAAATAACTGCCATTCCGGTATCCTGACAGATTGGAATCATCTCTTCATCTGCAATTTTTAAGTTCTCCTGAAGCTGATTTAAAATTTTTTTTCCAAGTTCTGACTTTTCTGAAGCAGTGGCATCTTTCAGGGCTTTGTCCATATCTTTGGAAAGATAATGGTTTGCCTCGATACACATTTCTTTTATATTTTTTACAATATCCTCTGTATTGACTGTTCTGATCATGTTAATTTCTCCTGATAATTATACTACATTTGTAATTTAATATATATTTTCCTATTCATCTTTCTTATGATCCGGTTTGCGGATGTTAAAGTATTTCTTGTATTTCTCCAGAGATTCATTCTGTTCACGAGAAGTCATATCTGGGAACGCCTTCATCAGACGCTTGAAACCAAAATTCTTCTCTGCAAACAATTCTTTGTACTTTTTCTCGAGTTCTTCTTTTTCTTTCTGTTTTGCAAGTCGGACTGCTTCTCTGTTTTCTTTGTATGCAGCAATTTTCTCTTTTGCTGCTTCGGTCGATTCAGCAATTCTCTCTCTTGCATTTTCTGCAGACTCTGCAATTCTTTCTTTTCTTTCCTCCGCAGAGAGTACTATTTTTTCTCTGGTGGATGATTTTGTTTCCGCCAGTTTCATCCTTGTTGACTCAGCAGATTCTTCGATCCTTGCTTTCGCATTTGCTGGAATCTCTTTTATATTTTCTTTTTTGTCTGAAATTTTTGTAAGAAGTTCCTCATGTGTTTCCTGGAACTCCTCCGATCTTTCTACTGCGGTTGTCACATTCTCGTAGATATTTTCGCCGATCTCATCAGATAGTTTATGTATTTTCGCAGCCATTTCATCCATTACTTTCAGCCGCTTGTTAAACTTCAAAATTGTAGTAACGGTAACACCACAGTCAACAGCAAAAACCGCCATGACAATGCTGAGCAGCACAACCCCAAGAATGTGAGGGATCATGGTGATGCCCTTGTAGATGATCGGATGAATCACATCCATAATGAATGTACATGCGAGTCCCCAGTAGATGGAAAATTTCAAACATACATATCCGTGAAGATTAAACGGCTTATTGCTATAGTCCCACCATTTATTGTGAAATACTTTCTCCAGAATAAATCCTGTAATGTATTCCAAAATGGAAGTCAGTAAGAAAGAACCCGCAAATAATATCAGCAGGTTGTCCTTTAGCGGAGTCAAAGCAGCTACAACAATCACCACTCCACATCCGTAAATTGGACAATACGGTCCATTTAAAAATCCCCGGTTTACAAAAATTCCCCGGTCCAATGCTGCATAAGATACTTCTGTGCACCATCCGATAAATGCATAAATAATAAAAATCCATACTAACTCATAAAAATTTTGCGGCACTTTTCATTCCCCCTGTTGTTCTACTTTCTATTGGAGTTTTACTACAATTTTAAAACTCATGTATTCTATATTTACGCAAAAGTATAAACGAAAGTTTTTGCTATGACAATGAAATTTTTCCACGGAAGTTGGATTTTCGCAACACATTATCCACATTTACACTATGGATTTCTTGATAACATGTGTTGTTTTTCATTTTTGTGTTGATATCATTCATTTTTCAAATAATCAAAATTGAACATCCTTTTTTTCAAATCAGGCTTGTTATCATGAAAAATAATTTGTTTTTAGATAGACAAATCGGCTGCTACATAAAAATGTGGCAGCCTACTGTCCAGACCACAGTGAAGTCTTTGTATCACTGCGGTCAAAATATTTTTTTATTCCTCTTCCGAATCAGACTCAGCACGGCTTAATAATTCCTGCATTAATTCATCATCCGTTTCTGTCATCTGGCCTGCCGCTTTTTTCGCAGCCTCTGCTGCAGCCGCAGCACTCTTGGCTTCTTCTTCCTCTGTGACAAGTTCAGATTCATCTGTATTTTCCATGAGGGATTTGTCCTCACGTACTTTTGCAATGCTTGCAACTGTGACATCATCCGCAAGATTCATCAGTTTTACACCGGAAGTAACTCTTCCGAGCAAAGCAGTATCACTGACTTTGATACGGATAATGATTCCTTCCGTTGTGATCAGCATCATCTCATCATCCTGATTGACTGCTTTCACACCAACGATATTTCCGGTTTTTTCTGTGATCTTATAGCACTTGACACCTTTACCACCACGGTTCTGGGCAGTAAATTCAGATGCAAGTGTGCATTTTCCAAGACCTTTTTCAGATACGATCATCAGAGCATCCCCCTGGGATTCCATCTGCATTCCGACAACTTTATCGCCGTCCGTTAAGTTCATACCGATTACACCCATAGAGGTTCTTCCGGTACTTCTGACATCTCTCTCATTGAAACGGATACACTGTCCGTATTTTGTCACAAGGAAAATATCCTGTTCGTTATCGGTCTTTTTCACTTCGATCAATTCATCATCTTCACGCAGTGTGATGGCTGCAAGTCCTGTTTTTCTGACATTTGCATAATCGGTGATCGGTGTTTTCTTCACAATACCGTTCTTGGTTGCCATAAACAGATAGTGTCCTTCGGTATATTCCTTGATTGGGATCACTGCGGTAATTTTCTCTCCCGGCTGAAGCTGCAACAGGTTAATGATCGCAGTACCTCTCGCGGTTCTGCTTGCCTCCGGAATTTCGTAGGCTTTCATTCTGTATACACGGCCGGTATTGGTAAAGAACATCATGTAATGATGGGAAGTTGTCATCAAAAGTTCCTCGATGTAATCTTCATCGATTGTCTCCATTCCCTTGATTCCCTTGCCTCCACGGTTCTGGGCACGGAAATTATCAAGGCTCATTCTCTTGATGTAGCCAAGTTTTGTCATTGCAATCACAGTGTTCGTTACCGGAATGAGATCCTCCATGGAAATATCATACTCGTCAAATCCGATGGAAGTTCTTCGCTCATCACCGTATTTTTCTGCGATCAAAAGGATTTCCTCACGGATAACACCAAGGAGTTTTTTCTCATCTGCCAGAATTGCTTTTAACTCTGCAATACGATCCATCAACTCTGCATACTCAGCTTCGATTTTCTCACGTTCCAGACCTGTCAGTGCACGCAGACGCATATCGACAATCGCCTGTGCCTGGACATCTGTCAGGGAAAATCTCTCGATCAAACGATTTTTTGCTTCCGGTGTATTTGCACTGCTTCGGATAATATTGATCACTTCATCAATATTATCAAGCGCAATCAGTAAGCCCTCCAGAATGTGAGCACGTTCTTCTGCTTTGTTTAAATCATATTTTGTTCTTCTGGTCACAACATCTTTCTGGTGATCCAGATAATAGCCTAACATCTCCTGCAGATTTAATACTTTTGGCTGGTTGTCCACAAGGGCTAACATGATAACACCAAACGTATCCTGCATCTGGGTATGTTTGTAGAGCAGATTCAAAACCACATTCGGATTTACATCACGGCGCAGCTCGATACAGATACGCATACCCTGACGGTCAGACTCATCACGAAGATCCGTGATTCCATCAATTTTTTTATCTCTTACAAGATCTGCGATTTTCTCGATCAGTCTTGCTTTGTTGACCATGTATGGAAGTTCGGTCACAACGATACGGTTTTTACCGTTTTGCATTGGTTCGATATTGGTGATCGCACGAACTCTGATCTTTCCACGTCCGGTGCGGTAAGCTTCGTTAATTCCGGTTGTTCCAAGAATCATCGCTCCGGTTGGAAAATCCGGACCTTTTACAATACTCAAAAGTTCTTCGATATCTGTCCCCCGGTCCTCTAGCACTTCGTTGTCGATAATTTTTACGACAGCATTAATCACCTCACGCAGATTGTGAGGCGGAATGTTTGTTGCCATACCGACAGCAATACCGGTTGTTCCGTTTACCAGAAGATTCGGATAGCGGGAAGGGAGCACCGTCGGCTCTTTCTCGGTCTCATCAAAGTTTGGTACAAAGTCAACGGTATCTTTATTGATGTCTGCGAGCATTTCCATGGAAATTTTACTGAGTCTTGCCTCTGTATATCGCATCGCAGCAGCACCGTCACCGTCGACAGAACCAAAGTTTCCATGACCATCAACAAGCGGATATCTTGTAGACCAGTCCTGTGCCATGTTGACCAATGCTCCATAGATGGAACTGTCTCCATGTGGATGGTATTTACCCATGGTATCACCGACAATACGCGCACATTTTCTGTGTGGCTTGTCCGGTCCATTATTTAATTCGATCATGGAGTAGAGTACACGACGCTGTACCGGTTTCAAACCATCTCTTACATCCGGCAATGCACGCTGGGCGATAACGCTCATCGCATAATCGATGTAGGATGTCTCCATTGTTTTTTTCAGATCGACATCATGGATTTGATCAAAAATTTTGTCATCCATTCTATTTACCTCATTCCTGCAAATTCTTTTTGGTTAAAAATCTGCATTTCTCTAATTAAACTACATTTGCAATTATATTATAAATAAACTTTCTATTTTTTATTGAACTACATTTGCAGTAATATATATAATTTCTAACACATGCAATCTTAGATATCGAGATTCTGCACATACTTCGCATTTTCTTCAATAAACTCACGTCTCGGTTCTACTTTATCTCCCATGAGAGTTGTAAATGTAATATCAATCTCAGAAGTACTCTCATCATCGATCATAACACGTTTTAAAATTCGTTTCTCCGGATCCATGGTCGTCTCCCAAAGCTGTTCCGCATCCATCTCACCAAGTCCTTTGTAACGCTGGATCTTATTATTTCCATCACGTCCGATTTCCGTTAAGATTGCATTTAACTCATCGTCACTGTAGGCATACCATACATTTTTATTTTTCTCGATCTTGTATAGTGGCGGCTGTGCCAGATATACATGGCCTTCTTTGATCAGATCCGGCATGAACCGATAAAGGAATGTCAGCATTAACGTACTAATATGGGCACCATCGACATCGGCATCCGTCATAATGATAATCTTGTTGTAACGAAGTTTGCTGATATCAAAGTCTTCATGAATACCTGTACCAAACGCAGTGATCATAGCTTTGATCTCAGCATTTCCATAAATCTTATCCAGTCTTGCCTTCTCGACATTTAAAATCTTACCACGAAGTGGGAGGATTGCCTGGGTTGCACGGCTTCTCGCAGTCTTAGCGGAACCGCCGGCGGAATCTCCCTCGACAATGAAAATCTCACAGTTCTTTGGATCTTTATCAGAACAGTCTGCCAGTTTTCCCGGAAGAGACATTCCCTCCAGTGCTGTTTTTCTTCTGGTTAAATCTCTCGCTTTTCTTGCTGCCTCTCTCGCGCGCTGTGCAAGAAGTGACTTTTCACAGATTGTCTTGGCAACCGTCGGATTCTGCTCTAAAAAGTAAGTAAGCTGCTCGCTTACAATGGAATCCACCGCACCGCGGGCTTCGCTGTTACCCAGTTTCTGCTTGGTCTGTCCCTCAAACTGAGGTTCCTCAATCTTGACACTGATAATGGCGGTCAGTCCTTCACGGATATCATCACCCGTCAATGCCGGTTCACTGTCTTTTAATAATTTATTCGCTCTTGCATAAGCATTAAATGTTTTCGTCAATGCATTACGGAATCCGGCAAGATGTGTACCACCTTCCGGTGTGATAATGTTATTGACAAAACTTAACGTCAACTCATTGTAGGAATCATTATGCTGCATGGCAACTTCCACATAGACACCATTTCCACTGCCCTCACAGTAAATGACTTCCGGGTATAAAGCTTCTTTGCTCTTGTTTAAGTAAGTAACAAATTCTTTGATACCGCCGGCATAATGAAAATCATGAGTTCTCGCCGGGTTTTCTCTTAAATCTGTCAGCACTATTCTTAAACCTTTTGTCAAAAAGGCTGTCTCACGCAAACGCTGTTTTAACGTATCATAATCAAAAACGGTCTCTTCAAAAATCGATCCGTCCGGCCAAAAAGTAACCTTTGTTCCGTGCTTGTCCTCGCCGCATTCTCCGATCACTTTCACCGGTTCATCCGGTTTACCGATCTTGTAACTCTGGAAATAAATCTTTCCTTCACGGTAAACCTCAACTTTTAACTTTGTGGAAAGTGCATTTACAACTGACGCACCTACGCCGTGAAGTCCACCAGATACTTTGTAGCCTCCACCGCCAAATTTTCCACCGGCATGAAGTACAGTGTATACGACTTCCAATGCGGATTTTCCAGCTTTGTGATTGATGTCGACCGGAATACCACGTCCATCATCTTCTACGGTAATAGAGTTATCTTCATTTATGGTCACTTCAATATTTTTGCAGTATCCGGCAAGTGCCTCATCTACTGAGTTGTCTACAATCTCATATACCAGATGATGTAAGCCCCTGGCTGATGTACTACCGATGTACATACCCGGTCTTTTACGAACAGCCTCAAGTCCTTCCAAAATCTGGATCTGGTCTCCACCATATTCGTTTTCTGTACCCATTTATTCCTCCATTCTGCACATAAAAAAATATGTACAATGCAATTATATTTCTTTTCTCTCTTCCACAGTCCCCTGTACAACTTTAAATATCTTATTGATCTGAAATCTGTTTTTTACAAATTCATCCAGCCCTGTACAGGTGATCAGCGTCTGTGTATCATGAATACTGTTGAGCAGATAATTCTGCCGGTTACTGTCAAGTTCCGACAACACATCATCGAGCAACAAAACCGGTGTATCATGAATGGACCGTTTGACCAGTTCAATCTCTGACAGTTTCAAAGACAGAGCTGAAGTTCTCTGCTGTCCCTGCGAACCGAACTTCCGAATGTCCACCTCACCGATGGAAAAAAGAAGGTCATCCCGGTGCGGTCCCACTGATGTCATACACTGCCGCATATCCCTCTCTTTGACTCTGGAAAGTTCATCCTCAAAAAAAATATCTTCAATACTTGGTTCATATTGCAAAATTAAATCTTCTTTTTCACCGGAAATCCGATAGTGAATATCATGCACGATCTCATTTAGCTCATCAACAAACTGTTTTCTTCGCCGAATGATTTTCCTGCCAGTTTCTACCAGTTGCATATCCCATACCGGAAGTGTATCCTTTAAATCCGGTCTGTAAACCATATCTTTTAATAATTTGTTACGCTGATTCAAAATTTTATTGTAAGTTGTAAGGTCTGACAAATATATTTTATCCAACTGACACAATTCAGAATCCAGAAATCTACGGCGCTCCGCCGGACCATTTTTGATAATATTCAGATCCTCCGGCGAAAAAAATACCATATTGAGAATTCCAAAAAGCTCGCTGGCTTTTTTGATCGGAACTTTATTGATTGCGATTCCCTTGGAACGATTGTGTTTTAAATGCATATCAATCTGATATTCTTTATCTTTTTTTACAACAACCGTTCTGATATGGGATTCCTGCTCCCCGAAACGGATCATTTCCTTGTCCTTACTACATTTGTGGGACTTAGTTGTTCCACTTAAGTATGCAGCTTCAAGGATATTCGTTTTTCCCTGCGCATTGTCCCCGTAAAAAATATTGGTTCCCTCATCAAATGAAATATTTAAATCTTCATAATTTCGAAAATTCTGCAATTCAATTGACTTTATGATCATTTTACAATCTGAATTGTCTCGCCGTTAAAGGAAACAACATCTCCATTGTATAATTTTTTTCCACGCTGAAGCTCTGTCTCGCCGTTTAATTTTACCTGTCCATCCTGAATAAAAAACTTTGCATCTACTCCGGATTCTACAAGACCTGCTTTTTTCAAAGCCTGTCCCAGTTTGATAAATTCATCCGTCTCTCTGATATTTACTGTGATCATCTTTCTGCCTTTCTTAGTTAGTGGCTGCGTTAAAGTTTACCGGAAGAATCAGATAAATGAACTTTCCTTCATCATCCTTGATAAAACATGGAGCCTTCGGGTTTACCATATAAAGAGAAACCTCTTCCTCATCGATGACTCTCAATGCATCGATAAAGAATTTCGGATTAAATCCAATGAGGATATCTTTTCCCTCTTTTGTGATATCAATATCTTCATTCATGGAACCAATAAAAGAATTGATCTTTAATTCCATATTTCCATCTGTGATATTCATGATAATTGGTTTCTTGTCACCCTCTTTTACGAGAAGTGTTGCACGGTCGATACAGTCTAATAATTCACGCTTATTAATCTTAACTTTTGTATCATAATCAGAGGAAAGCATCTGTTCAATCTTGAAATACTCCCCTTCAATCAATCTGGATACAACTGTAGTATCATCAAATTCAAATACAATATGATTGTCCGAAAGGAAAATGTTAACTTCTTCCTCTGCATTTCCAGGTAAAATCTTACTTACTTCCTGAAGTGTCTTACCAGGAACAACCACTTTCTTATGGTCATAATTATTCTTTAATTCAATATTACGGATGGAAATTCTGTGTCCATCCAGGGAAACTACTTTTAACTGATTCTCCTCAATCTCAAAAAGTTCACCAGTCATCAGTTTATTATTGTCATTGTCAGCAATTGAGAAGATCGTCTGACGTATCACTTCTTTTAAGGTAAACTGGGAAATTGAAATACATTCATTTCTTTCAATAAATGGAATATAGGAAAAATCATCCCCTGATTTTCCAACGATATTAAACTTTGCTTTCTCACAGGTAATGGTAGTTTTAAAATTGGAATCTGTTTCGATCACAACATCACTGTCCGGTAATTTACGGACAATCTCAGAAAAAATCTTAGCATCTAATGCAATGATTCCCCTCTCTGCAATTTCTCCTTCAATCTTAGTTTCAATTCCAAGTTCCATATCGTTTGCCATTAATTTAATTTCATTCGTAGAAGCATCGATAAGAATACATTCGAGTATTGCCATAGTTGTACGGGTAGGAACAGCTTTGGATACGATATTTACTCCGCGCAATAAATTTGATTTAGAACAGATCAGTTTCATGAAAAACTCCCTCCTGGTATAAATAAAAATATATTAAGACATTCGTCTTAGTCTTAATAGGGGCTGTTAATATGTGAATAAGCCTCTTCATGTTAGATGTTAAGCGGTTTCCGGCGTTTGATAACCGGCTTGAAAGCATGTGAAAAGTGCGAGGATTCTTAAGGTCCGTCTGTGGAACAAATTTTAAGAGATTTACGTTAAGAACCTCATGCACAATCCATCCACTGTGGATAAACGTGAATAAGTTGAAATAAAAAAAAGCAAATAAAACTACATTATAATAGGAAGAAACTCATTTAGTTTGGATTTATTTTCTTTTTGATGGTTTCGATCATATTTCTTGTAGTTTCGTTTTTTTCGTATTCTTCGGTAACTTTCTTGATACCGTGGATAATTGTGGAATGATCGCGTCCGCCGAGTAAAGAACCTATGGTGTCCAGTGGACTTTCGGTCATATTTTTACATAAATACATTGCAATCTGGCGTGGTTTTGCAACATCACTGCTTCTTGTCTTTGAAATCATCTGATCTACAGAGATGTGATAATGTTCGGAAACAACTTCAATAATGAGCTGTGGTGTGATTTCCCGTGGCTTGTCCGGCGTGATAATGTTGGAAAGTTCTTTTTCTGCAATATCCATTGTAATTGGAATGTGGACAAGATTGTTATAAGCAAGAAGTTTATTTAATGCTCCTTCAAGTTCACGCACGTTTGATTTAATGTTGTTTGCAATGTAGCTTAATACTTCATCATCAATGTCAAAGTTATCCGATTCGGCTTTTTTCCGGAGAATAGCCATACGTGTTTCATAATCCGGCACTCCGATATCTGCCATCAGTCCCCACTCAAAACGGGAACGGATACGCTCTTCAAGGGTTTCCATTTCTTTTGGTGGTTTATCGGATGTCAGTATAATCTGTTTT
>ERZ773192.2529-NODE-2529-length-15341-cov-49.391862_pt1 | contig 15341 bp, 10 predicted proteins | sample MGYA00581010_ERZ773192 | MGnify/ENA primary metagenome ERZ773192 (study PRJEB29015, sample SAMEA2737741) | human gut metagenome | biome: human gut; feature: human-associated habitat; material: faeces | place: China | collected 2012 ...
TACCGCTATCTGGACCTGCGTAACCCGGCGGTCAAGCAGAACATCATCCTGCGCTGCCAGGTGGTGGCCGCCCTGCGCGCCGCCATGATGGAGCACGGCTTCCTGGAGATCACCACCCCCATCCTGACCGCCAGCTCCCCCGAGGGCGCCCGTGACTATCTGGTGCCCGCCCGGAAGCACCCCGGCAAGTTCTACGCCCTGCCCCAGGCGCCCCAGCAGTTCAAGCAGCTGCTGATGACCTCCGGCTTCGACCGCTATTTCCAGATCGCCCCCTGCTTCCGCGACGAGGATGCCCGCGGCGACCGCAGCCCCGGCGAGTTCTATCAGCTGGATATGGAGATGGCCTTCGCCACCCAGGACGATATCTTCGCCGTGCTGGAGGACGTGCTGCCCCCCATCTTCGCCAAGTTCGGCACCTACAACGTGGCCTCCTCCGCCCCCTTCCGCCGCATCCCCTACAACACCGCCATGGAGACCTACGGCTCCGATAAGCCCGATCTGCGTATCGACCTGACCTGCAAAAACGTCAGCGAGTTGTTTGTCGCCAGCGAGTTCGAGGCCTTCAAGGGCCAGACCGTAAAGATGGTGCCCATCAGCGACTGCGCCCTGACCCGCAAGCAGGTGGAGAAGCTGCTGACCGACTGCGAGGTCCAGTCCGGCAGCAAGGCCTACTGGTTCAAGGTGGACGAAAACGGCCAGCTGGCCGGCGGCATCGCCAAGTTCGTCGCCCCGGTGGAGGCCGAGCTGGGTAAGATCATCGACCTGAAGCCGGGCACCCTGGTGCTGGCAACCGCAGGCCAATACGCCACCAAGTCCGTGGGCGTGCTCATCAAGACCTTCGGCGCCGCCTGCGAAAACCACTTCGACAAGGAGCGCTATGAGTTCTGCTGGATCGTGGACTTCCCCATGTATGAGATCGGCGACGAGTCCGGCGAGCTGGAATTCTGCCACAACCCGTTCTCCATGCCCAACGGCGGCATGGATATCCTGCTGAAGGCCGAGCGCGGCGAGATCGACCCGCTGGACATCTACGCCAACCAGTACGACCTGGTGTGCAACGGCGTGGAGCTCAGCTCCGGCGCTGTCCGTAACCACGACCCCGAGATCATGATCAAGGCCTTCGAGCTGGTGCGCCTGGGCGAGGAGGACGTGAAAAAGAAGTTCCCCGCCATGTACAACGCCTTCTGCTACGGTGCGCCTCCCCACGCGGGCATCGCCCCGGGCGTGGACCGCATGGTCATGCTGCTGGCCGGCGAAAGCTCCATCCGCGAGATCATCCCCTTCCCCATGAACAAGAACGCCCAGGACATCATGATGGGCGCGCCGTCCACCGTGGAGCAGAAGCAGCTGGATGAGCTGCACATCGCCATCGTGGGCGAGGTGGAGAAGGACGACTGATGGAGACCGTCAAGCTCTACTACGAAAACGCCTTTCTGCAGGACTTCACCGCCGTGGTGGAGTCCTGCGGGGCTGTGACGGGCGGCTTTGCGGTGGTGCTGGACCGCACGGCCTTCTATCCCGAGGGCGGCGGACAGCCCGCCGACCACGGCACGCTGGGGGATGCCCGCGTGCTGGACGTCCATGAGAAGGACGGCGTCGTCACCCACCTGTGCGACCGGGCGCTGCCCGAGGGCGCGGAGGTCAGCGGCCGCATCGACTGGGCGCGGCGCTTCGACCATATGCAGCAGCACTCCGGCGAGCACATCGTCTCCGGTATGCTGTGCAGCGCCTTCCACTGCGACAACGTGGGCTTCCACCTGGGCGCGGATACCGTGACCATCGACTACAACGCCGACATCAGCTGGGAGCAGGTGCAGGACATCGAACGCCGCGCCAACCGGTACATCTGGGAAAACCACCCCATCCACATCTGGTATCCCTCCCCGGAGGAGCTGGCCGCCCTGCCCTACCGCAGCAAAAAAGCCCTGGAGGGGCCTGTGCGCCTTACGGAGTTTCCCGGCGCGGACCTGTGCGCCTGCTGCGGCACCCATATGGCCGCCAGCGGCCAGGTGGGCCTGGTGAAGTTCATAGGCTGGCAGAAATTCCGGGACGGCGTGCGGCTGGAGCTGCTGTGCGGCCAGCGAGCGCTGGACCATCTCTCCGCCTGCTGGGAACAATCCCGGCAGATCGGGCAATCGCTGTCGGTAAAGCCGGAGGCGTCCTTTGCCGCCGTGGAGCGGATGCAGTCCGAGCTGCTGGCCGCCAGGGAACGCGCCGCCGGATTGGAAGCGCAGGTCTTCGCCCACACGGCGGCGAAATACGCCGGCAAGGGCGACACCGTGCTCATCACCGAACCGCTGGAGGGCGACGGTGTCCGCCGTCTGTGCGATGCCGTAGCCCAGACGTGCGGCGGCCGCTGCGCCGTGTTCTCCGGAACAGACGGCACATACCGGTACGCGCTCATCCATGCCGGACAGGATATCCGGCCGCTGGTGAAGGACATGAACGAGACGCTGCATGGCCGCGGCGGCGGCCGCGACGGCTTCGCCCAGGGCAGCGCCGCCTGCACGGCGGAGGAGATCCGGGCCTTTTTCTCCTGCCGGTAAACCGCTTCGCTGCGCGAAATAGTTTTGCGTCATTTCAACAAAAAGCACCCCCGAAATGTGCAGAAAAAGCGCATTTCGGGGATTTCCTTTTATGGATATACATGATACAATAAGAGACACTGAATATTTCGCACAGAAAAGAGTGATACCTTGCCCGAAGAAAACAAGCTGGGCGTCATGCCCATTTCCAAGCTGATCTGGAATATGTCCCTGCCCATCATCGCGTCCATGCTGGTGCAGGCCCTGTACAACATTGTGGACAGCGTGTTCGTCAGCCGTGTCAGCGAGCAGGCCCTCACCGCCGTTTCGCTGGCCTTCCCCGCCCAGAACCTGATGATCGGTCTGGCCACCGGCACCGCCGTTGGCGTCAACGCCCTGATGGGCCGGGCACTGGGTGCCGGACAGCGTGAACGCGCCGACAAGGTCGCCAACCACGGCATACTGCTGGCGCTGGTGGGCTTCGTCATCTCCGCCGCTCTGGGTGCCACCTGCTCCGACCTGTTCTTCCGTTCCCAGACGCAGATTGAGAACATCATCCGCATGGGCAACGACTACCTGCGGGTGGTGACCATCGGCTCGCTGGGTATGTTCTGCCAGATCATGTACGAACGGCTGCTCCAGGGCACCGGGCGGTCTATCCTCAGTATGTACACCCAGGGTCTGGGCGCCATCATCAATATCATTCTGGACCCCATCTTCATCTTTACCCTGAACATGGGCGTTACCGGCGCTGCCGTGGCCACCATCATCGGCCAGTTCTGCGGCTGCGTCCTAGCCATATACTTCAACCACAAGAAGAATACCGACATCACCCTGTCCATCAAGGGCTTCCGCCCGGACTTCCGGCTCATCGGCGAGATCTATGCCATCGGCCTGCCCAGCGTCATTATGATCGCCATCGGTTCGGTGATGACGTTCCTGATGAACAAGATACTCATCACCTACCATGCCGCCCATGAAACGGCGGCTACCGCCTTCGGCGCGTACTTCAAGCTGAATTCCTTTATCTTCATGCCCGTCTTCGGTATGAACAACGGCGTGGTGCCCATCGTCGCCTATAACTACGGTGCCCGGAACCGCAAGCGCATGGTGGAGACCATCAAGCGCGGCGCGCTGTACGCCTCTATCATCATGGTCTTCGGCACCGTCCTCTTCTGGGTCATCCCCGGCCCTCTGCTGAAGATATTTGACGCCACCGACACCATGCTCTCCGTGGGCATACCCGCCCTGCGGATCATCTCCATCAGCTTCTGCATGGCCGGCGCGTGCATCGCCCTGGGCGCCTCCTTCCAGGCGCTGGGCAGATCCCTGTACTCCATGATCACCTCCATCGTCCGCCAGCTGGTGTTCCTGATCCCCATCGCCTACGTGCTGGCCCGGTACGGCGCCTCCGTGGGCAACAGCGACCTGGTGTGGTGGAGCTACCCCATCGCGGAGGTATTCTCCCTGACGCTGACGCTGTTCTTCTTCCGCCATCTGTACAAGACCGTCATCGCCCAGCTGCCCGAGGGCCGCGAATAAGAAAAGCGGAACTAAACCCCGCCGCGCTCCGTCTTAGTGGATAGAGGGCGGGCCCATCGCCCTCCCCGCCCCCGGGCGGTGTATATACACAAACAAATAGAGACAGAAAAGGAGGCACGACCCCCATGAAGAAGTTTTTGGCATTTATCCTGGCCCTGGCCTGCGCCCTGTCGCTGATGGCCTGCGGCAAAAAGAACAACGACGACAAGCCCGACCCCGATCCCGCGCCGGATCCCCAGCCCACCGTCATCACCGCCGAGTTCACCCACGGCTATGTGGACATGGCGCTGGACCTGCCTGAGGGCTGGAGCTGGGAGCAGGTGTCCGACAACGGCAGCGACAAGACCGAGGGCATCCGCTTCTACAAGACCGATGACCCCACTGTCAGCTACACCCTGCTGTGCTGGACGGGCGGCTACGGCATCTGCGGCACCGGCGTCACCAGCGAGGAGCTGACCCTTGCCAACGGCATGAAGGTCTGGCAGCACACGGAGGAGAACACGGAAAAGGGCACCATGGTCATGGCGGACATCTTTTTTGAGGACGTACCGGGCAGCTATGTGGCTTCCCCCTCCGAGACCATGACCACCGAGGTGTGGAACGCCAACCGCGATGCGCTGCTGTCCATTCTGGGCACCGCCCAGATCGGCCGCAAGAGCGTCAGCCAGCAGGCCGCCATCGACGCGGCCAAGGCCCAGTACACCGGCGAGTACGACGAAGTGTACGCCACCTATGACGTGACCGCCGGCGCGTGGACGGTGAGCTTCAGCAAGAGCGCCGCCGGCGCAAAGACCGACCGTCTGGTGGTGGACGCCGCCGGAAAGGTCATGGCCGCCGGAAAGTAACCGAAAACCGCCGAAAACCGCCGCAGCTGCGGCGGTTTTTGCTTTGCGTGCTTGACAACCACCCCGAAACGTGCTATTCTTTTCCTGATACAGGCGATGACGGGCGTGGCGGCCCTGAGCCGCGGGAGGAAATGCCCGCCGGAAGCCCCGTTACCGGCAGAAGAGTGTGGAAGTATCCAAATTCAGGTGGAACCACGGACTATGTTTAGTTCGCCCTGAGCCTTACCGGCTCAGGGCGTTTTTTTGTTGCCAAAACACTTCATATAGGAGGAACCTCACCATGAAAAACACCGAAAAAACGATGGACAAGATCGTCGCCCTCTGCAAAAACCGCGGCATCATCTTTGCCGGCAGCGAGATCTACGGCGGCCTGGCCAACACCTGGGACTATGGCCCCCTGGGCGTGGAGCTGAAGAACAACATCAAGAAGGCCTGGTGGAAGAAATTTGTCCAGGAGAACCCCTACAACGTGGGGCAGGACGCCGCCATCCTCATGAACCCCCAGACCTGGGTAGCCAGCGGCCATCTGGCCGGCTTCTCCGATCCCCTGATGGACTGCAAGGAGTGCAAGGAGCGCTTCCGCGCCGATAAGCTCATCGAGGACTGGTGCCACGAGAACGGCTTTGAGCTCAGCAAGCCCATCGACGCCTTCTCCCAGCAGGAGATGAAGGACTTTGTGGAGGAGCACAACATCCCCTGCCCCTCCTGCGGCAAGCACAACTTCACCGATATCCGCCAGTTCAACCTGATGTTCAAGACGTTCCAGGGCGTCACCGAGGATGCCAAGAACACCGTCTATCTCCGTCCCGAGACGGCCCAGGGCATCTTCACCAACTTTGTGAACACCCAGCGCACCACCCGCCGCAAGCTGCCCTTCGGCGTCTGCCAGATCGGCAAGTCCTTCCGCAACGAGATCACCCCGGGCAACTTCATCTTCCGCGTCCGCGAGTTCGAGCAGATGGAGCTGGAGTTCTTCTGCAAGCCCGGCACCGACCTGGAGTGGTTCAACTACTGGCGTACCTTCTGCCACAACTGGCTGCTGGGCATCGGATTGAAGGATGAGAACCTCCGCCTGCGTGACCACGACCCCGAGGAGCTGTGCTTCTACTCCAAGGCCACCACGGACTTCGAGTTCCTGTTCCCCTTCGGCTGGGGCGAGCTGTGGGGCGTGGCCGACCGTACCGACTACGACCTGACCCAGCACCAGACCGTGTCCGGCAAGGACCTGACCTACTTCGACCCCGAGACCAACGAACGCTACATCCCCTATGTGGTCGAGCCCTCTCTGGGCGTGGAGCGCAGCGTCCTGGCCGTGCTGGTGGACGCCTACGACGAGGAGGTCGTGGACGCGGAGAAGAACGACGTCCGCGTGGTGCTGCACCTGCACCCGGCCCTGGCGCCCTACAAGGCCGCCATCCTGCCCCTGAGCAAGAAGCTCTCCGAGCCCGCCCGCAAGATCTACGAGGACCTGTCCAAGGAGTGGATGCTGGACTTCGACGAGACCGGCTCCATCGGCAAGCGCTACCGCCGCGAGGACGAGGTGGGCACGCCCTTCTGCATCACCGTGGACTTCGACACCGTGGGCGATGCCGAGCACGCCGGCGACAACTGCGTCACCGTCCGCGAACGCGACACCATGGAGCAAGTGCGTATCCCCATCAGTGAGCTGAAGGCCTATCTGGCCGAGAAGCTGGCCTATTAAGCGTAAAAAAAGAAAGCCCCGCGGGGCTTTCTTTTTTTGCTCACATATCCACGATCTGCAATTCGCTCTCGTCCACCTTCTGCATGTCCTTCTTGTTCATCATGTCGTACATACAGGGCACCACGAACAGCGTCATCAGCGTGGCGTACAGCAGTCCGCCGATACAGACCACGGCGATGGGCTGCATCAGCGCCGTGCCGGCGTTTTTCGCCGTGGCGGTGACGATCAGGCCCAAAATCGTTGTCAGACTGGTCATCAGGATCGGCCGCAGGCGGGTCACGCCCGCGTCGATGATCGCCTCCCGGCGCTCCATGCCGGACAGCCGCTGCTGGTTGATGTAATCCACCAGCACGATACCGTTGTTGACGATGATGCCCACCAGCATCACAAAGCCGATCAGACTGATGACAGATACCTCGATCCCCGCGATCAGCAGGGCCAGGAAGCCGCCGGTAAAGGCCAGCGGGATGGTAAACATGACGATGAACGGGGATTTCAGCGACTGGAACTGTGCCACCATGATGAAGTACACCAGCACCACGCCCAGCAGCAGCATCAGCAGCAGCTGGCTCATGGCCTCCATGATCTGCTCGTTCTCTCCGTTGAATTCCGCGGTGACGCCCTCCGGCAGCGTCAGACCGCTGACGGCCTGCTGCGCCGCGGAGGTCACGTGAGTGACGTTGTAGCCATCGGCAATGGCGGCGGTCACGGTAACGCACCGGCGCTGCTGGTCACGGGAGATGGTGTTCATGGACACCGTCTCCGTCACGGTGGCCACATCGCCCAGCTTGAAGGTCTTGTCCTCCTCACTGCCGCCGGTCAGCTGCCCCGCGGCGCTGCTGCCGGTCATGCCTGAGGCGCCGCCGGTCATGGCGGAGGACGCGCTGCTCTCCGCCGACAACTCCAGCTCCAACAGGTTCTCCCGCTTGAGGACGCTGCCCTCCGCCGCGTCCACGGTCAGGTCCATGTCCTCGCTGTCCAGCGTCACATCAGAGACGCTGGCGCTGCTCTGCAGCGCCGCGGCGATCTGCATATACACCTGGGCCACGGTCAGACCCTTCTCCGCCGCCGCCTTCCGGTCGATGGTCACCTGCAGCGCCGGGGCCGAGGCGTCCAGCCCGTCGCTGACCTCGCCGACGCCCTCCACCTGCTCCAGCCGCCGGGCAATGGTCCGGGCGCTGCTCTGCAGGTCCGCCATATCGCTGCCGAACACCTGCAGCGACACGCCGCTGCCGGTCATATAGCTCATCATACCGCTCATCACGCCGCTGGCCGTCACCTCACAGGGCAGGTCGGCACACAGCGTCTCGATCTCCTTCCCCGCCACAGAGCCGAAGGTCCCCTCCGGCATGGTGATGTAGCCCTCCACGTTATAGCTGCCGCCGGAGGTGCCGCCCATGGCGCCGCCCATGTTCAGGCCGCCCATGGTGCCGCCGCCCATCATAAAGCCGGCGTCCTGCACGTCGTCCACAGTCATCACCCGCTCCAGCACCTCGTCGGCCAGCCGTACCGCCTCCTCGCGAGAGGTGTCCTCCGGCATGGTGATGGTCAGGGACAGGTTGTTCATATCCATCTCCGGCATAAAGGTAAAGCCGCGGCGCAGGCACGCGCCGGCACTGGTCACCAGCAGCACCAGCGACAGCAGCAGCACGCCGGCCTTGTGGTCCAGCGAAAAAGCGATGGCCTTCCGATAGGCGGGATAGACCTTGTCCAGCAGGCCCGGCTTCTGCACCATGGGCCGGCGCAGCATACCGCTGGCCATCGCCGGCACCAGTGTCAGCGCCACCAGCAGGCTGGCCAGCAGCGAGTAGGTGATGGTAAGCGCCAGGTCGGTGAACAGCTGGCGGGTCAGGCCCTCTACGAACACGATGGGCGCGAACACGCACACGGTGGTCAGGGTAGAGGCCGTCACCGCGCCCAGCACCTGGCCCGCGCCGGACACCGCCGCCTGAATGATGGTGGCGCCCTTGGCCCGCAGGCGGTAGATATTCTCAATGACCACCACGGAGTTATCCACCAGCATACCCACCGCCACGGCCAGACCGCTCAGGGAGATCATGTTGATGGTCACGCCGGTGAAGTACATAAGTACGATGGCAAAGATCACGCTGACGGGGATAGATACCAGCGTGATGACCGTTGGCCGCCAATCCCGCAGGAACAGGTACAGAATGACCACGGAGAACAGCGCGCCCCACAGCAGCGACGAGGTGATGGTCTCCACGATCAGGTAGATATAGTCGCCCTGGTCCATCAGCGGCGCGAAGGACAATCCCTCGTACTGGCCCTCCAGCTCCTCGAACCGTGCGCTGATGTTATTGGACACCTCCGCCGTGGCGTAGTTGGACTGCTTGGTAAAGGTGATGAGAATGCCGTTGTCGCCGTTGACCTTGGTGTACAGCTCCCCGGCGTTGTCCGTGACCACCACGGTGGCGATGTCGCCCAGTGTCACCGGCTCGATGCCGTCCATGCCCAGGTCCAGCAGCACCATATCCTCCAGCTCCTGGCGGGAGGACACGTTTTCGCCCACGGATACCATGTATTTCACGCCGCTGTCGTCCTCAATGTACCCGGCAGGCATGGCGAAATTCTGTGCCGTCAGCAGCTGGCTGACGGCGGAGATGGACAGCATCCCGCCCACGTCCGTCTGGTCGGCGATGGACTTGTACGCCTCGTTGATCTGGTCCATGCCGGCCTCGATCTGGGTCATGGCCTCATCCAGCTGTATCTGCGCCTGCGTCAGCTGGGTAATGCCGTCGATCAGGGAGAGCGTCATGTTATAGACCTCACTGGTGACCTCCCGCTTCAGCTCGCCGCTTTCCAGATCCTGCATCAGCTTATCCAGCGTCGCGTTCAGCCGTTCCAGCGTCTTTTGCAGCTGCTCCAGCCCGGGCACGGTGATGGGCGGCTCACCGGGATTCGGATCCGGGTCCGGCTCCGGGATCTGGCCCCGGGCCTCCTTCAGATATTCGTACAGCTTATCCACCGCCGCGCCCGCCTTGGCCGCCGCACCGGCGGCAATGGCCTCCTTGGCCTCATCCAGCTGTGCCTGCCCCTTTTCCACCTGGTCCTTGGCCTTCTGCAGATCCAGCTTCCTCTTGTTCAGTTCGGTACGCACCGCATCCGCCAGCTTCTCCGACAGGGCGTCCAGCTTGGCCTCGTCTAGGATCACATGGGCCTCCCGGGTCACAGCGCCGCTGACCGAAATGCTGGCCACGCCGGACACGCCCTCCAGCTTGGGGGACAGCTCTCCGGTGACGAAATCGCTGAGCGCGTACACGTCCATGTCCTCCCGGGTCACGGCGGCCACCATCACCGGCAGCATGGAGGGATTGATCTTCAGCACATAGGGGGCGGAGACGGTGTCGTCCCAACTGCCCTGCAATACGGAGATCTTCTGCTGGATGTCCACACTGATGGTATCCATATTGGCGCCGTCCTCAAACTCCAGCGTGACCATGGATACGCTGTCCTGGCTGGTGGAGGTGACGGTCTTGATCTTGTCCAGCGTAGCCATGGACTGCTCCACCGGCCTGGTGATGGACTGCTCAATGGACTCCGGGCTGGCGCCGGGATCAGAAGTGACGATGATGACATAGGGAAAGTCCATGTTGGGCAGCAGATCCGGTGTCATTTTCAGATACGCCACCACGCCCAGCACGATAATGCCCAGCACCGTCACAAAGATCGTCAGCGGTTTTTTCACGCTGAAGCCGGCCATATCCGTCCCTCCTTTTTCCGCCTGCAGCGCCCACGCACCCAGGGTAAAACTGTAATAATGTGTAAGTGTACCATCCCCGCCGCCGACTTGCAAGCGGGACGGCGCAGAATTCACGAAAGCGTTACAAATACAGGGTTTTTTCGGAAAAATAGTTCGGAGCTCGTAGTATTCTTTGCGCCGTCTTTACGCGTCCGGACGATGAAAAACGCGGACGCACCTGCGTCCGCGTTTTTCGCAAATAAGAAAGAGAAAAGGGAAGAAAACAGCAAAATCAGCCGGTGCCCCGTTACAGCAGCGTGCACAGCAGGCGCAGCTCGGCGGCCAGCCACACCGGCATCAGCATGGCGGTGACACGGCACACGGGGTTGATGTTCCCCGTCAGCAGGCACACCAGCGTGAACGCCAGAATAACCGCGATCACAACAGCGGCGATCGCCTTTGCCGGGGAAGTCTTGGTTTTCGTGTTTGTCATAGGGAACAACTCCTTTCTGTATTGTGGTCAAATCATACCACAAAGGTTGGTGCTTGTAAAATTGATTATTCTACGGTATAATATAGACACAAACTATAATTTGGAGAGCCGCCTATGACCAACCAGGACATCGAGACCTTTTTCGCCGTGCTGGACCACGGCACCATGACCGCCGCCGCCGAGGCGCTGTACATCACCCAGCCGTCCCTGTCTGCCCGGCTGAAGGCACTGGAGGACCAGGTGGGCGCGCCCCTGTTCCACCGCGGCAAGGGCCAGCGCCGCATCACCCTGACAGATGCGGGCCAGCACTTCCTGCCTCTGGCCCGCCGGTGGCAGAACCTGCTTTCGGAGACGCAGACCTTCGCCGCCGCGGAAAAGCGTGAGTTTCTCCACGTCATCGCCGCCTACACCGCCAACCAGTACATTCTGCCGCCGGTGTACCAGCGGTTTCTGGAGCGTGAGCTGCCGGTGAACCTGTGGGTGGAGTCCATGCGGACGGACCAGGCGGTGTCCGCCGTGGCCCGGGGCGACGCGGACATGGCCATCGTGGACGGCGCATTGCACTACGATCTGCAGATCGAAGCCAAGCCCCTGTTCCGCGAGGGCTTCTTCCTTGTGGTGCCCAGAACGGTGGCACTGACGGAACCGGTAGAGGCCACCACCCTGCACGTGCAGGACGAGATACTCATCTACGGCCAGCCGGAGATACAGCAGTGGCACGACTACTGGTTCGGCGTGGACGCCCGCCCCCTGCTGTACGCCGACACGCCCCAGCTGGCCGAGACCCTGCCCGCCTGCGGCAAGCGCTGGAGCATCATCCCCGCCGGCGCCACCGAGCCCTATCTGCGGATGTTCAGCAACGTGCAGGTGCTGCGCCTGGCCCACCCGCCGGCGGAGCGCACCTTCTACCTGGTCACGCCCAAGGGCCGCGCCCTCTCCGCCGCCGCGGAGACACTGCTGGAGGACCTGCGGGTGCAGATACAGGATCTGGAGGGCATCACCTGGTATTGAGCAGCGAAAGAGACACACCCTTCGGTGTGTCTCTTTCTGTCGTTTTGTGTCGCATTCTGTCCTTGCACGTCGTATGGCGGCCATTCACGTCGATTTTCGTCTTTTGATGTCGCAGGATGACCTTTTGCGTCGCTTCCTGTCGCAATGTGTCGAATACCGTCCTATCCCCGCCGCAGCTGGCCCCGGATCAGCCGCGTCACCGCGTCTGCCAGCCACCCGATGGCCGGCAGGCGCTCCATGGCCTGTCCGTAGATACGCCGGGCGTCCGGCACCTCCCGGTCGCTTCCGGTGAACAGACACACCGGCAGCACGCCCCGCAGCCGCAGGGCCGCGGCCTCCGCCGCCGTGTCGTCCACGCCGCGCTTCCCGGTGTAGGCCCATCCGCCCAGGCCGTTGGGTATCCGCTGGTCATCGTTGGGGCTGGCGTCCGAGAGCACCAGCAGCAGCGACTGCTCGCTGCGCCGCTGCCGCAGCAGCCAGCCCATGGCCCGCAGGGCCAGCCCGTCCCGGTTCCACCCCGCGGCCACATAGTCGAATACCCCCTCGTTCTGCTCCGGATGGTCATAGTCCCGCAGCACCCGCAGCACCGTGCAGCCGCTGACGGAGCAGAACGCCGTCACCCGCACGGGGATGCGGCACCGGCTCAGGCTCTCCGCGATGAGATACGCCTGTGTAGCCAGCTTCTCCTGCTGCCGGTTCTGCGAGGCCGAGCCGTCCAGCAGCAGGTCCACGGACAGCTCTCCCGGCTCCTGCGGCGACCGGCGGGAGAACACCCGCTCGTCCCCCAGCGCCCCGGCGCGCCAGGCCAGCTCCGGCCGCAGCCTCCCGGCGCGGCCCGTACCGCCCTCGTCCTCCGCCCGCAGCAGCAGCGTGTTCTGCAGCTTCTGCGTCAGCTGTGCGATGGCCAGCTTGTTTTCCACCAGATGCTCCCGGTAATACGCCCGGTTCTTCTCCCGCTGCTGCCGGAAGTGGGCCGCGTCCCAGGCCGCCTCCGGCGCGGGCGCGCGGCCCACCGGCTCGCCGCGGGGAAAGTGCAGCCGGCAGTTCTTGTGCACGCCGGTGCACAGGGTGCGCTCCGCCTCACTGCGCTGCCCCGGCGTCAGCATGGACGCGCCGAAGCAGTCCTCCACATACCGCCGCAGGATCGGCTCCGGCGTCCGGCCCTGCAAAAAGCTGAACAGCGTCTGCTTCTGCAAGCCGCCGCTGCCGCCGGGCGCGTCGTGCGACAGCGCCCGCAGGGCGTTGGGCCGCACAAAGTGCACACCGCCGCTTTTGTCCCGCTTTCGGCCTACCCACGCCGCCCACTGGCGGTCGTCAGCGGCCCGGCGTGCGCGGCGGAACCAGGTGTACAGCACGCGCTCCGTCCGCTGGATCAGCTGCGCCTCCGTGCTGTCCCCCGGCGCGGCTATGTCGTCCAGCAGCGGCAACAGGGCCGGGTCCTCCGGCTGTTCCAGCACGCGGCAGGCCCAGGCCCGGCGCACGGCGTCCCCGTTCATGCCCTCGGCCACCGGCGTCTGCGCCAGCAGCCGGCGGGCATAGTCCCGCCGCAGCGCCGGCAGCAGCGGCCGTTCCACCGCGCCGCGGACGAACACCGCCCCCTCCAGCACCAGGAAGAATATGTCCGTGTACAGTGCCTCCTGCGCCGACCGGTGAAACTCGTTCAGCAGCGGCCGGAACCGGTCAAAGTCGTAATACCGGCAGGCCAGGCCCAGCACCGTATTGCCGTACAGCTCGGCATCCCCCGCCCGGTCGAAGGTCAGCAGCTCCGGCTTGCGGGCATAGTCCCCCCAGCCGTTCCACACCTGATTTTCCGCCCGGCGCGTCTCTCTGTCCTGTCTGTCCATATCAGTCGAACAGCTTGTCCCGGGTGGCGTCCCTGGGCAGGCGCGCCCACACCGCGTCCGCCACCAGCTGGCGCTCAAAGGGCTCAAAGGCCTTGTTGATGATGCCCAGGTCCAGCGCCTGCCCGGAGGGTATCCCCTTCTCGATCAGGTGCAGTGCCGCCAGCAGTCCCCGCAGGTCCAGCGCCTTGGTGGATATCTCACCGCTGTCGCACTTGGTCCGCAGGTCCCGGAACAGCGCCGTCAACTGCTCGGCCCACTCCCGCTTCAGGGCGGGGAAGCTGCGCCGCAGCAGCTTCTGCAAATTCTCGTCGGAGATCACCGGCATATCCACCACCACGAACCGGCTCACCAGCGCCTCGTTCAGCTCACGGGTGCCGGCGTAGCCGTAGTTCATGGTGCCGATGAACCGCGCCGCGTCGTCCAGCTGTATGCGCTCATACCCCGGCACGTCGATGACGCGCCGGTGGTCCAGCGTGGCGTGCAGCACGGCCAGCGCCTCGTTCTTTGCCATGTTCACCTCGTCCAGCACGCCGAAGCCGCCCAGCCGCGCACAGGCGCACACCGGTCCCTCCCGGAACACCACCTGCCCGTCCTTCAGCGTGTCCGCGCCGATCAGGGCCGCCGCGTCCACGTTCACATACATGGACACGTCCCACACCGGCCGGCCGAACAGCGCCGCCAAGTCCTCCGCCAGCACGTTCTTGCCGGTGGCCTTCGGCCCCGCCAGCAGCAGGTGCTCGCCGCACAGCAGTGCCGCCGCCGCGCTCTCCCATACCTCCCTGCCGTAGTAGAGATACTTCGGCACGGGCACGCGCTCCTGCGCCTCCGGCGTCAGGGGGTGGGCCTCCCGGAAGCGGCGTACCTCGTCCAGCAGGCCGCTGTCCACGCCCTCGTCCCGCAATTCCTTCCAGATATCCATAGACTCGCCTCATTTCATCTCCGGATGATGCCAAATTATACTCCCGCCGCCCGCTAAGTGTCCGTTAAGGATGTGCGGTCCGTTCCCTTTGTCATATCCGCCCGCGTTCCGCCATATAGATAGAGCACAACGGCATGGGAGTGTTGCGTTATGCGAGACGATCTGGAGCAGCGGGCCAAAGAGCTGGCCCTGTACATGATAGAGAACCGGACCACCGTCCGCGCCGCCGCCAAGAAATTCGGCGTCAGCAAATCCACCGTACACAAGGACCTGTCCGAGCGTCTGGCCCTGTGCGACCGGGCGCTGTACACACAGGTAAAGGCCATACTGGACGAAAACCGTTCCCAGCGGCACATTCGCGGCGGAATGGCCACGCGCCGCAAGTATAAGGGGATATGAAAAAAGGGACGGCGGCGCCGTCCCTTTTCCCGTATAAACCAAAACGGACACCCTTGCGGATGTCCGTTGCGTTTGGTCATTAGCCAATGTTGTTCAGCTTCAGCGTCAGCGCGCTCTTCTTGTGGGCCGCGTTGTTCTTGTGCAGCAGACCCTTTGCAGCAGCCTTGTCGATCGCCTTGACCGCCACCTTGTAAGTGCCCTCGGCCTCGGTGCGATTGCCTTCAACGGCAGCAGCCTCGAACTTCTTGATAGCAGTCTTCAGTGCGGACTTATTGGCTTTGTTGCGAGCATTTCTCGTCTCTGCCACCAGAACACGCTTCTTAGCAGACTTGATATTCGGCAAACCAAACACCTCCCCGAC
>ERZ773192.2532-NODE-2532-length-15331-cov-13.541372_pt1 | contig 15331 bp, 10 predicted proteins | sample MGYA00581010_ERZ773192 | MGnify/ENA primary metagenome ERZ773192 (study PRJEB29015, sample SAMEA2737741) | human gut metagenome | biome: human gut; feature: human-associated habitat; material: faeces | place: China | collected 2012 ...
CCGCATAAACACTGGCTTTTTTAAGCAACTCGATTTATTCAAACTCAATCGTTCCCGGTGGCTTACTAGTCAGGTCATAGAATACCCTATTAACCCCACGCACCTCGTTTATAATTCTACTCATAACTGTCTGGAGTACCTCAAATGGTATCTCGGCACTTTCGGCTGTCATAAAGTCAATTGTATTGACTGCACGAAGTGCAACTGCGTAGTCATAAGTTCTTTCATCACCCATAACACCAACTGAACGCATATTAGTGAGGGCTGCAAAGTACTGGTTTGGCATCCAGGCTGGTGCCTTGCCATTTTCTTTCTTGTAGGCTTCTACTGCCTTGTCTACTTCTTCACGGTAAATGTAATCGGCATCCTGTACGATACGAACCTTGTCGCCTGTTACTTCGCCGATAATTCTTATTCCAAGTCCTGGACCTGGGAATGGCTGACGGAACACAAGATGTTCTGGTATGCCAAGTTCAAGACCAGCCTTACGTACTTCATCCTTGAATAAATCACGGAGTGGCTCAATAATCTCCTTGAAATCAACGAAATCTGGAAGACCACCTACATTGTGATGTGACTTGATTACCGCTGATTCACCGCCAAGTCCACTCTCTACAACGTCTGGATATATAGTTCCCTGTGCAAGGAAGTCAACTGCACCAATCTTCTTGGCTTCTTCCTCAAACACACGAATGAACTCTTCACCGATTATCTTTCTCTTAGCTTCTGGTTCAGTAACACCTGCAAGCTTAGAATAATATCTTTCCTGTGCATTTACCCTTATAAAGTTAAGGTCAAACTGTCCTTCTGGACCGAATACATTTTCAACCTCATCGCCCTCGTTCTTACGAAGAAGACCATGGTCTACGAATACGCATGTAAGCTGCTTTCCGATAGCTCTTGAAAGAAGACCTGCTGCCACTGATGAATCAACTCCACCAGAAAGTGCAAGTAATACCTTACCATCGCCAACCTTTTCACGTATTTCCCTAATAGTATTCTCTACAAATGCATCCATTTTCCATGTTCCAGCACATCCGCATACTCCACGCACAAAGTTGTGAAGCATCTTTGTACCTTCCTGTGTATGAAGAACTTCTGGATGGAACTGGATTGCATATAGGTTCTTTTCTGAACACTCTGCTGCTGCCACTGGACAGTCTGCTGTATGTGCAATTATCTTAAAACCTGGAGCAACCTGTGAAATGTAGTCAAAATGGCTCATCCACACGATAGTTTTTTCTGAAACATCTCCAAATAAAGCACTGCTCTTATCAACAAATGTCTCTGTCTTTCCATACTCTCTTACTGGAGCTTTCTCAACCTTGCCGCCAAGAACGTGCTGCATAAGCTGAGCACCATAACATAATCCAAGCACTGGAACACCAAGTTCAAAAAGCTCTTTAGTACAAGTAGGTGAACCTTCTTCATAGCAGCTATTCGGACCACCTGTAAGGATAATTCCTTTAGGGTTCATCGCCTTAATCTGCTCAAGAGGTGTTTTGTAAGAATATATCTCACAATATACGTTACATTCACGGACACGACGTGCAACTAACTGGTTGTACTGTCCGCCAAAGTCAATAACTATAACCTTTTCCTGATTCATATTGTCCCTTTCCTAATCATAAGTTTGCGTTGAAGATATATTTTATATGCATTTCTATACTTTAATCAGCCAATCATAAAAAATATCCTGACACAATGTGCATATATAAATAATATGCACATATATAACATACACATATATAATATACACATATATAACATACGCATATATAACATACGCATATATAACATATACATATACATATACATATACATATATAATATTATAATGTATACATATAACACACATATATTAATTGGATATTTTACATAACAATTTATGTATAGCAATTTACTGCTTTTATTGTCTTATATTTTCTCCTATTACTTTCAAAGTATATATCAGTATATATAACACATCTACAACTCATATATACATTTATTATAGTAAACAAGCGGTATAAAGACAAGCATATTCTTCAATCTTTATTACAATCCCATACAACACAACCTCCTATTATTAATCTGTTGTATGCTTATACCGCTTAATTTCAGATTTATACAGCTTTATATTTCCATAAGGAACTCGTCTACATATTTCCTCATATCGTCAAATTCTGCATTAACCTCAGGTACATCAGACTTAAAATCCAGCAGTTTATATACATAACCTTGTTCCTTGGCCTGTCTATAACTTTCTTTATACACAAGTTCAAAAAGCAGTGATATATGCCCTACTATATGGTCAACTGCACTCCTTCTTACACTTTTAAGTACTGTTTCCTTCTTATAAAAGCTCTCAAGTACCTCTTTGGTTATAACTCCATTCTTAAGCTCCTCTGTTGTTACATCATATATAATCTCCATAGGAATATCTGCATTTACCTTAAATATGTCAACCTTATCTGCATCACGCAGTATATCACAAAACATACGCTGTCTTTCAGTGAGGTCTTCTTTTACACGATACTTATTATGTTGTCTTATTGCCATTTCAAGAAGTCCTGTATCTTTATTGTGGTGCTCATTATTTTTTATTATCTGCTCAGCTTCTTCATTCCCTGAACGTGCAAGCTCACATTCTTCGTAATATCCTTCTGCAAACTTCCTTATAAGACCTTCCTTAAACAGCAGATCTGCCCCGAATTCTGCGTGGTCTACTGACTGGACATCATTAAATGTACCGAAACGCCTTATCTGCTCAAATCTTCCTATATCGTGTAACATTCCAAGAAGCCATGCAATATCTACATCTGGTTCACTTAAGCCTAATGATTCTGCAATTCTTTGACACAGTCCTGCTACTCTGTAGGTATGATCTATCTTAAGCTTTATCTTTTCATCTGATGGATCGTAATTTCTTACATACTCTGCAAATGCATTGATAACATTTTTCCTGTTAATAGCCGGTTTGTTAATACTTTCCACAACATCGATAAGTCCATTAAGGTCATCACATACCATATATGTAAGCTTCCTGATATCATCATCTATTGCTATTGTATCAGGAATATGAACAACTCTCATATCTGCCGCATATCCAGCCTTAATGCCATTAATGCTGTCCTCAACTACTACTGCCTCTGACGGATTTACGCCTATTGCCTTAGCAGCACGAAGAAATATATCCGGTTCTGGCTTTCCACGTTCGACTTCATCTCCATATACAACCGCATCAAGATAATCCCACACTCCTATTTCATGAAGTGTTTTCTCAGCACTTTCACGCCTTGTTGATGTAGCAACTGCACACTTTAGTCCATTATTTCTTATATATTCAAATATGTCCTTTACGCCCTTTTTAACAGGAATACCTTCTGTTTCCCTTATCTTGTATACATGCTGTGTTCTAAGCTTCTTCGCTTCCCAATAATCTATCACACCCTTGTAATAATCATCAAAGAACTTGCAGCAAAGCTCTGCCGGAGCACCCTTAAAGCTGTCTATAAGCCACATAGGCATATCCACTCCAAGCTGCCCTGCCGCCCATAGCCAGCCCTCATTAGACTGTCTTTCTGAATCTATAAGAATACCATCCATATCAAATATAATGCCTGATACCATTTTTCTTCTCCTAGCAATCAAATGTCGTATTTTTACACTTTATATTATTTAAAGTAACTATAAAAGATATGTTTTTATAATTTATAACGCTGACCAGCACCTGCAATTTTCAAATTTGCCAATTTAGATATTTTAAACATCTTCTATCATTGAACTTTCATCCACAATGCCGTCATCTGCACCATCCTTATAAATACTTCTTAACATACTGTCCCGTATAAGACTTCTTAACCTTGGCAACCTCTTCTGGTGTACCCTTTGCAATAACTGTACCACCTCTGTCGCCGCCTTCTGGTCCCATATCTATAATATAATCGGCTGTTTTGATAACATCAAGATTATGCTCAATAACAACAACAGTGTTACCGCCCTCCGCAAGCTTATGAAGTATATCAACAAGCTTGTGGACATCAGCAAAATGAAGTCCTGTTGTAGGTTCATCAAGAATGTATATAGTCTTTCCTGTACTTCTTTTTGAAAGCTCTGTAGCAAGCTTTATTCTCTGTGCCTCTCCACCTGAAAGCTCTGTAGATGGCTGTCCTAACTTAATGTATGAAAGTCCAACGTCATTAAGAGTTTCTATTTTCCTTCTGACTGATGGCACATTTTCAAAGAAATCAACTGCATCCTCAACTGTCATATCAAGCACGTCATATATGCTCTTTCCCTTATACTTTACTTCAAGTGTTTCCCTGTTATAACGCTTTCCATCACACACTTCACAAGGCACGTATACATCCGGCAGGAAATGCATTTCTATCTTGATAATACCATCTCCAGAACAAGCCTCACAACGTCCTCCCTTTACATTAAAGCTGAAACGTCCTTTGTTATAACCTCTTTCCTTAGCATCTGTTGTTGAAGCAAAAAGATCCCTTATCATATCAAATACGCCTGTATATGTCGCAGGATTAGAACGTGGAGTTCTTCCTATTGGCGACTGGTCAATATCTATAACCTTATCAAGCTGCTCGATTCCTGTAATATCATCATGGTCACCAGCGATACATCTTGCACGGTTTAAAGACTTAGCAAGGTGCTTATACAGAATTTCATTCACTAGGGAACTCTTTCCTGAACCCGATACACCTGTTACACATGTAAATACTCCGAGTGGTATATCAACATCAATATTTTTAAGATTATTCTCCCTTGCACCCTTAACAGTTATCCAGCCTGTCGGCTTTCTTCTCTTAGCCGGCACTGGAATCCTGATTCTTCCGCTAAGATATGCACCTGTAAGTGAATCCTTGCATGCCATAATATCAGCTGCTGTTCCTGTCGCAACAACTTCTCCTCCATTACGTCCGGCACCCGGTCCTATATCAACAATATAATCTGCGGCACGCATAGTATCTTCATCGTGTTCAACCACAATAACTGAGTTACCAAGATCACGCAAATGTATAAGTGTCCCAAGCAGCTTGTCGTTATCTCTCTGATGAAGTCCGATACTTGGCTCATCAAGTATATAAGCCACACCAACAAGTCCTGAACCTATCTGTGTCGCAAGTCTTATTCTCTGTGCCTCTCCTCCTGAAAGCGTACCTGTAGCTCTTGATAATGAAAGATAATCAAGTCCTACATCCATAAGAAACTGTATTCTTGCCTTAATCTCCTTAAGTATATCTGCACCGATAAACTTCTGTCTGTCTGTAAGCTCAAGCTCATCTAAGAACTTCTTTAACTTAACAATAGACATATCCGTAATCTGATATATATTCTTATCTGCTATCGTAACAGCAAGAGATGATGGCTTTAATCTCTGTCCGTGGCAGGACTTACAAGGTCTTATGCGCATGAATTCCTCATACTGCTGCTTTGCACTGTCTGAGTAAGTTTCCCTGTATCTTTTCTCCATATTATGGATAAGGCCTTCAAATGCTATATCGTATTCTCCAACGCCTCTCTGGCCTTTGTAATGCACTTTAACACTCCTGCCATTAGTACCATTTATAATCATATCCTTAATATCATCTGGATAATCCTTAAATGGTGTTGATAAACTGAAGTTATATTCCTTTGCAAGTGCACTCATAATAGCCCTTGAAAAGCTACCCTCATCCTTTACCGACTGCCATCCCATACCAACTATAGCTCCCTCATCGATGCTTAATGAATCATCTGGTATAAGAAGCTCTGCATCAAAATTCATTGTATAACCAAGTCCGTAACAATCAGGACACGCACCAAATGGATTGTTGAACGAAAAGCTTCTTGGCTCTATCTCATCTATGCTTATGCCACAATCCGGACACGAAAAGCTCTGTGAAAAGTTAATCGGCTCACCATCTATAACATCAACTGTCATAAGTCCCTCTGCAAGCTTAAGTGCTGTTTCTATTGAGTCTGTAAGTCTTTTATTAATTCCATCTTTGACTACAAGACGGTCAACAACAATTTCTATATTATGCTTCTTGTTCTTATCAAGATTTATCTCATCTGTAAGCTCATACATATTGCCATCAGCAATAACTCTTACATAACCACTCTTTTTAGCCTGTTCAAAAAGCTTCTTATGTTCACCTTTTCTTCCTCTTACAACTGGAGCTAATATCTGTATCTTTGTTCTTTCTGGAAGCTCCATAATAGTATCAACCATCTGGTCTACAGTCTGCTTGTTGATTACTTTGCCACACTTTGGACAATGTGGTGTACCTATTCTTGCATATAATAATCTGAAATAATCATATATCTCTGTAACAGTTCCAACTGTTGAACGTGGATTTCTGTTAGTTGACTTCTGGTCTATGGAAATAGCTGGTGAAAGTCCTTCTATACTCTCTACCGCCGGTTTTTCCATCTGTCCTAAGAATTGCCTTGCATATGAAGATAATGACTCCATATATCTTCTCTGGCCTTCTGCATATATAGTATCAAAGGCAAGACTTGACTTACCAGAGCCAGACAGACCTGTAAGTACTACAAGACTGTCCCTTGGTATATCTACATCAATATTTTTAAGATTATGTTCACTTGCACCTCTTATTCTTATATAATTCCTGTAATCGCCTTTTTCCATACTCTATTTTCTCCGTTATTTCTTCTTTCTTAATCCTTAATCATCTCAATTACATAATGCTTTTTCTGTAAACAGCAACTGCTTTTTATAATTATGACACATACATCATATAATACTGTAATGATAATATCTGCCTGTCATTCCTGACTGCGTAATATTGCTTTTGAACTTATAGCTTCACCTGGTATAATAGCTATTAATTCTATCTGCCTGACTTCTTATCCTCATAAATATACTTATTAATCTCGATCATCTTATCACGAAGCATAGCCGCCTGTTCAAAGTCAAGCTCTGCTGCAGCCTTACGCATATTTTTCTCAATCTGCTTCTTAACCTTTTCAAGATCTTTAATACTCATAGATTCATAATCTACATCAAGCCTTCCATTTGAATTATCTGCTTCTGCTGCCTTAGATATACTTATAAGATCTCTTACTGCCTTCTTTATAGTCTGAGGGGTTATTCCGTGTACCTCATTGTACTCCTGCTGTATCTTTCTACGTCTTTCCGTCTCAGATATAGCCTTTTCCATAGACTCTGTTATAGTATCTGCATACATAATAACGTGTCCCTCTGCATTTCTGGCAGCTCGTCCTATCGTCTGGATAAGTGAAGTCTCTGTTCTTAAGAATCCCTCTTTATCAGCATCAAGAATAGCCACAAGACTTATCTCTGGAATATCAAGTCCCTCTCTAAGCAGATTGATACCAACAAGCACATCGAATCCGTCAAGTCGCATATCCCTTATAATCTTCTGTCGCTCTAGTGTATCAATATCCGCATGAAGATACTTGACTCTTATGCCGACTTCCTTAAGATAATCTGTGAGATCCTCTGCCATACGCTTGGTAAGTGTAGTTACAAGTATCTTGTTCTTTTTCTCAACTTCCTTATTAATCTCACTTATCAGATCATCTATCTGACCCTCTATTGGTCTGACTGTTATCTCTGGATCAAGAAGTCCTGTAGGTCTTATAATCTGCTCTGCCCTCATAAGCTCGTGTTCTTCCTCATACCTGCTAGGCGTAGCAGATACAAAAAGCATCTGTGATATCTTGCCCTCAAACTCCTGAAAATTAAGCGGTCTGTTATCCTTAGCTGAAGGAAGCCTGAAGCCATAGTCTACAAGTGTCGTCTTTCTTGCCTGATCACCAGCATACATTCCCCTTATCTGTGGAATAGTAATATGTGACTCATCGACAATAATCATAAAATCATCTGGAAAATAGTCCATAAGCGTATATGGTGGACACCCTGCCGGAAGCCCTGCTAAATGTCTTGAATAATTCTCAATACCTGAACAGAAGCCTGTTTCCTGCATCATCTCTATATCAAAGTTCGTTCGTTCTTCTATTCTCTGCGCCTCAAGAAGCTTATCCTCACTCTTAAAATACTCTATTCTCTCTGCAAGCTCTTTCTTTATATTCTCAATCGCCTTTTCCATCTTCTCTTTTTCAACAACATAATGTGAATTAGGAAATATAGCAACATGGTCAAGGGTACATTTAACCTCACCGGTAAGAGAATCAATCTCGCTTATCCTGTCTATCTCATCTCCAAAGAACTCAACCCTCACAGCATCTCCACTAGAAGCTGACGGATATATCTCTACAACATCTCCCCTTACCCTGAATGTTCCTCGCTTAAAATCCTGGTCATTGCGCATATACTGTATATCTATAAGCTTTCTTATCATCTCATCCCTGTCTTTTTCCATACCTGGACGAAGTGAGATAACCATATTCTTATAATCAATAGGCGCACCAAGACCATATATACACGAAACTGACGCTACTATAATAACATCATCTCTCTCTGACAATGCCGCTGTTGCTGAATGTCTTAACTTATCTATCTCGTCATTAATCGAAGAATCCTTGGCTATATAAGTATCGCTCTGTGGCACATAAGCTTCTGGCTGATAATAATCATAATAAGAAACAAAATACTCTACTGCATTCTCAGGAAAGAACTCTTTCATCTCGCTATATAACTGTGCCGCCAATGTCTTATTATGACTGATAATAAGTGTTGGCTTCTGCACATGCTGTATTATGTTCGCCATAGTAAATGTCTTACCAGAGCCTGTAACACCGACAAGTGTCTCGAACTGATTACCCTCTTCAAATCCCTGCACAAGCTTCTCTATTGCATAGGGCTGATCTCCTGTCGGGTTATAAGGAGCGTGTAACTTGAATTCCATAACAATTCTCCCTTCGTTAATCTATAGTAAAATAGTCAACAACAATATTATTTAATAGTATTTACCTTATATATTGATTTTACTACAAATAAATGCCTTTGTCTATTAAAAATAGAACATTTGTTTTATTTTGTGATAAAAATTACCTGACTGCTGATACACAACAAATTTCAACAAACTGCCAATCTGCATATCAGCCATCAGGCTTACTGTAATTTATATATTTTCCATTTGCATATATTTAATTAATCTGCGCTTCCACATTCTTAATTGCCGCATCAAGCTGGGTATCAACATCTGCATCAGTACCATATTCCACTACCATATCCGGAGTAACACCTTTTCCGTGTATATCCTGTCCCTTTGGTGTGAAATACTTGGCAATCGTGAACTTTATTGCACTTCCATCTGTAAGTGGTTTAACTGTCTGCACAATTCCTTTACCATATGTCTGGGTCCCGATTATCGTTCCTTTGCCATAATCCTGTATAGCACCTGCAAATATCTCTGAGGCACTGGCACTATTGCCATTTACAAGGACTGCAAGTGGCAGATTGAACTCATCATTATCCTGACCTTTATACTCTTTTCTATTGCCCTGCTTATCCTCTGTATACACAATAAGTCCGTCAGGAAGCATATATTTAAGCATACCTACAACTGTATCAAGCAATCCACCTGGATTGTTTCTTATATCAATTACAAGTCCTTTCATCCCCTGTGACTGCAAATCTTCAACAGCCGCCTTGAACTGCTTTGTTGTTACCTCCTCAAACTGTGATATCGAAAGATAACCAATATTATTATCAAGAAGTGTATATGACACTGTCTTTGCTTCAACAGCATCTCTTATCACGGAAAATGTCAGTCGCTCAGTTCCACGAATGACCTCAAGCGTGACAGATGTACCTTTGTCGCCTTTAATAAGTGCAACTGCTGATGAAAGTTCCATATCTGTTATGTCCCTGCCATCAACATTTACGACCCTGTCTCCACTCCTGAGTCCAGCCTGATAACCTGCCCCATTATCATATACATCTACAAGAAGAACACCACCTTCACCGCTAAGCTGGCAGACTGCTCCTATGCCATAGAACTTGCCATTTGTTGACTCCTTTAAGGCTTTATATTCATCCGCTGTATAATACATAGTATACTTGTCACCATATGAACTAAGGTACGCCTTGTAAATGTTATCTTTGGCGGTTTCATCATCTACATCACCAAAATAAAAGGATTCAAGCACAGAATCAATTGCATTAAGCTTGCCTTCTACCTCACTTCCAATTCCGTCTGAATCTGTGACTGCATCAGATTGTATATATACATCTCCATTAACACCTATATGAATGTAGCCTTTAGCTATACACACTGCTGACACACTTAATATTAGAAGTATAACAGCCATAAATGCTGATACAGCACCGATAATCATTCCACTTGCAAAGCCTTGTGATTTCTTCTTTCTTGGCGGCTGTGCATTTCTTCTTAAATCATTCATTCCATACAAATCACCAATATTTCCACGATTATCCGAAGCACTATTATTAATTCTGTTTTCGGCATTATTGTCATTATCTACATTAACATTATTACTTGCATTGATATTATCACCAGCATTAAAATCGTCACTATTGACATTATCATTTGAATAAATGTTGTTATTTTGATTGTCCATACCTATATGCCTCTGCATTTATTAATATTTATTTGCTTAAGTAGTTCCAAGGTGAAACATAACTTCCGTTATATCTTACATCAAAATGTAGATGAACTCCGTCAGAATCACCAGTTGTTCCCATAAGTGCTATCTTCTGTCCCTTAGTTACATGTGTTCCTGCACTGACAAGAAGCTTTGAAGCATGCAGATATCTTGTATACAATCCACCACCATGATTAATCATAATATAATTACCCGCTGATGAACTAAATGTCGCAATTACCACATCACCATCATACGCCGCATATATAGCATCACCCGCAACGCCTCTGTTAAGTGCACCGATATCAATTCCCTTATGCGGAGAGCTTCTGCCCTCTGTATCACCATAAGGTGAGGTTATCCTTGTTGACTCTGTAGGCCACTTGAACTTTCCACCATCATATTTTACAACATTGGCACTTCCACTATTCTCCTTGGCCTTAATCTCTGCCTCTATCTTGGCAATATATTCGTCCTGAGCCTTTATATCAGCTTCTATCTTAGCTTTATAATCCTCCTGCTGCTGCTTATTCTTCTGCAATGAAGCCATTTCACTCTTCTTGGTTGACTCAAGCAGTGAAAGTGAAGCTCTCTTATCTTCAAGCTCCTCCTGCTTGGTTACAAGTGTCTCCCTGTCCGTTTCTAACTGTGCTTTGGCGACAGTTATATAAGTAACAGTAGCATTATATTTTTCAAGCATTTCCCTGTCATACTGTGAGATTTTTGTAATATATTCCGCCTTATTAAGCATATCACCCATACTCTGGGAATTCATAAGCAATGCAAAATATGTTTCATCATTATGTTCATACATAAACTGAATTCTAAGCTTCATTGAACTATACTGTTCTTCTGCCTCTATCTCTGCCTGTGCAAGCTTTTCTTCTGTATCCGCTATCTCAGCCTCTATCTGCTCAACCTGCTCATTAACCTCATTAAGCTCGCCATCAACACTGGACATCTGTGCATCAAGCTGGGCAATATAAGCTATCATATCATCGTTCTGTGCCTTTAAGTCTTCAATTATTTTCTCTGTCTGTTCATACTGGCTCTGCAAATCTTTTTTCTTGCTGTTAGCATCATTGAGATTCTGCTTATCATCTCCATATACATCATAATATGACACTGCAAAATATGGTATTACAAGCACAAGTACCATCAACAATGGAATAAGCCTTTTTGCTAATGCTCTCCTCATACAACTCCTCCATTCAGTCAGACCATTTATAAAATGCATACAAACAGCCGCTTAACAATAGCATAACAATCTATACTGTCGGATACCATTTTTATTTTTAAATAGGACTTCCACATATCATATACAATCACATAATATAATCTTCATATATAATACATAATCATATAATTCAATGCAGCAGTCCTATGTCTGGCTAATATTATCTGCTATACATTAGCGTGCTTTCTTACAGCAAAGAAGCTTCCTAATGCACCTATTCCGATACCAAGAAGAATTCCTACTGGAACCAGTATTCTGAATACATCATTAACCGGCATAAATGCAAGAATATTCTGAAGTATCGAGAACTTATTCATAACAAAATTAATAATATTCTCATATACAAATCTAAGAATAACTATTGGAATAATCGAACCAACAAGTCCAATTACAATACCTTCTACGAAGAATGGTGCATTAACAAACGCATCTGTAGCACCTATATACTTCATAATAGAAATCTCTTCTTTACGGACAGTAATACCTATTACAATCGTGTTAGTAATAAGGAATATAGATACGGCAAGAAGAATAACTATAATTGCTATTGTTATGTAACTAACAAGTCTTGCGGCACTGGCAAGTCCACTTGCTGTTGCCTCTGAACGGTTAACCTGTCTTATACCATCAAGATTTTCAAGGTATGTTACAAGTGTAGCCTGACTTGAAGCTTCATTAAGATATATCTCATATGATGAAGAATTAGCAAGAGGATTATCATCCTTGAAGCCCTCTGCAAGTTCTGGGTAATCCTTAAAATACTCAGCCTTGTAATTCTCCCATGCTTCATCAGCTGATGTATAATGAATTCTTGACACTTCATTACGCTGGCTTATCGTATCGCCAAGCTTCTTAATATCTGCGTCTGTAAGTCCTTCATCGAAAAATACTGTTACACATACTTCATTCTCAGCCTTATGAATCATATACTGAAAATTGGATACAAGTGCATAGAATACACCAAAAAGGAATATACACGCTGTAATTGTTGCTATAGACGCAAGAGAGAACAATCTATTACGATAGATGTTCTTTAATCCGTCTTTAATATGATAAAATAACGATCTAATCTTCATAGAAATAACCACCTTTTTCCAAATCACTGATAATCTTGCCTTCGCTCATAGTAATAGTTCTCTTCTTCATCTGCTGAACTATCTCCATATTATGAGTAACAACAAGTACTGTTGTTCCCTGCTTGTTAACCTGATCTAATATCTTCATAATCTCGTTAGAGTTAGCTGGGTCAAGGTTACCTGTAGGCTCATCGCACAATAATATAGCTGGCTTATTAACCAGTGCTCTGGCTATGGCAACTCTCTGCTGTTCACCACCTGATAACTCATTAGGAAATGACTTATACTTATCAAGAAGTCCTACCATTGAAAGCATAGCAAGAACCCTGCTCTTAATCTTCTTATTAGGAGCTTCGACAACTTTCTGTGCAAATGCAATATTATCGTATATATTACGATCTGGTAAAAGTCTGAAATCCTGGAATACAACACCAATATCTCTTCTAAGATATGGTAACTTCTTTCTTGTAAGTTTATTAAGGTACTTTTTATTAACGTATATCTTACCCGATGTTGGGTCAAGTTCCTTAAGAAGAAGCTTTATAAGAGTTGACTTACCTGAACCACTCTTACCTACTATAAATACGAATTCTCCTTTCTGAACGTGAAGATTAATTCCGTTCAAAGCAGGAACTCCAGATGTATACGTTTTGGTAACATCTTCCATTATAATCATTATTAATATTCCTCCAAATTAGTATGTATCTTTACTTTCCATATATTTCATATATTTAACTACCATAAGTGCAATCTTAAATGTTATTGCATCGTCAAACACTCTCAAATCAAGACCTGTAGTCTTCTGAAGTTTATCAAGTCTGTATACAAGAGTATTTCTGTGGATATATAACTGTCTTGATGTCTCTGATACATTAAGGCTGTTATCAAAGAACTTATTAATTGTTGACAATGTCTCCTCATCTAAATCATCTGGTGACTTTCCGTCAAATATCTCTCTTATGAACATCTGACAAAGCGGAAGTGGAAGCTGATATATTAAACGTCCAATACCAAGTCTGTTATATGCAACAACATTCTTGTCACTATAGAATATCTTGCCTACATCAAGAGCCATATTAGCTTCCTTGTAAGAACGTGATACTTCTCTTATATCATTAACAATAGTACCATAAGCAATATGGGCAGAACTCATAGCCTCTGTATTTAACATATCTATAATAACTTCTGCTGTCTTATCAAGGTCTTCGTAAGTTTCATTACTCTTAACCTCTCTGACAAGTATTATACTCTTCTCGTCAACTGCTGTAATAAAATCCCTTGTTCTTGAAGCAAATAAAGTTCTTATTGTCTCTAATGCATTAGTATCTTTCTCGTGCTTAGTCTCAATAATATACACAACTCTCTTTACGTCTGTATCAATATGAAGCTTCTCGGCTCTTGTATACATATCAACCCTTAGAAGATTATCAAGAAGAAGATTCTTTATAAAGTTATCCTTATCAAATCTTTCCTTATAAGCAACTAAAAGATTCTGTATCTGAAATGCTGCAAGCTTTCCTAACATAAATACATCATCAGTTGTTCCCTTAGCCAATATTATATACTCAAGATTGCCATCTTCAACAACCTTAAAGAACTGATATCCATTAACCACCTGACTATCTGCTGGTGAATCTATAAATACAAGTGCATCTGCTGTACATTCAGCAACATTATCAAATGTCTTAGCTACAACCTTGCCCTCTGCATCAATAACACATAAATCAACTCGTGATATTTCTTTTAACCCATCAACGGTTGTCTGTAAAATCTGATTTGAAATCATATTATACTCCATTCCTTCGCATCTTTTTGACATTTACTATATCATTGTAAAGCAAAATGACAAAAAAAAAAAGAGGAAATGTATAGAAATTATACACTTCCTCTAAATTTTATAAAATAATTATATTTAAATAATACAAATATCTAATTATGTATAGTAATTAGTGAGTAATTACCATTTCTGTTTCCTTATCAAATACATGAAGTCTTGCAACATCCATAGCGAATTCAACTTCATCACCTGGACGAGCTGTTGTTCTAGGATTAACCTTAGCTGTACATGTAACATCACCGATTTCATAGTGAAGGTTAACTTCAGCACCAAGTAATTCATATACTCTGATTGTTGACTTAAACTTAGTATCCTGATGAGCAGCGATAAATTCTGGATCATCTTTAACGTCTTCTGGACGGATACCAACTACAACTGTCTTTCCAACATAACCTTCATCGATAAGCTTCTTGCTCTTTTCAGCTGGAAGTTTGATAACAACTTCTTCGCTCATCTTAAGAACTGCCTGTGAACCTTCCTGAGCTACTGTAGCGTCGATAAGATTCATCTGAGGTGAACCAATGAAACCAGCAACGAAAATGTTGTTAGGTGTATTGTAAAGGTTCTGAGGTGTATCTACCTGCTGTATAATACCATCCTTAAGAACTACGATTCTTGTACCAAGTGTCATAGCCTCTGTCT
>ERZ773192.2539-NODE-2539-length-15299-cov-4.813763_pt1 | contig 15299 bp, 20 predicted proteins | sample MGYA00581010_ERZ773192 | MGnify/ENA primary metagenome ERZ773192 (study PRJEB29015, sample SAMEA2737741) | human gut metagenome | biome: human gut; feature: human-associated habitat; material: faeces | place: China | collected 2012 ...
CTCGCCGTTATGGGCTACCTGCGAGCCGTAGAGCGCTATTTCACCCATACCTATCTGCGCCGCTTTTCGTTCTCTACCGTCGCCTATCGCGCGATGCAGCAAAGCATTGCTTCATGGAAACGCGGAGAGAACCGGCGCAGACAGGCGGAGGAAGCCTATTGTGCGCTTTACGGCCGCAGAGAAACCGTCTGCGATGCGGAGCCTTCGGAAGCATATTTCTTCTCGGAGCTGCAAAAATGTGGAACGCCGCAGCAGGCTGCATTTGCCCTTCTGCGGATGCAGGGCTACAGCATTGTGGAGATCGCCGCGCGGTACAAGCTCGACCCGCGCCGTGTCCGCCGTCTGCTCAAGAGCTTATATTCTGCTCATCTGCGATTTCGGATGGGCGGGAAGGAGGCGAAAAAATGAAGGATCAGCACACAAGGATGCTCCACGGGCGGCTGCTTAGACCGTTAAAGGTCGGCAGTTGCGCACTCATCGATCACGAAGGGCAGTTTATTCTGACCTCGCTGGTCACGTCCATCCAGGTGCAAAATGAACAGGAAGCAAAGTTTGAAACGCTGAATTCGCACTACCATGTGCGGTTTTCTCCGCTTCAAGCGGCAGTTGCGGCGTCAATTCTGATGGCCGTCGCTGCATAAATGAAACCCCGGCGGCGATCTCCCGTCTGATTGCTGCCGGACCCGCCGACCGCAGCCACAGTTTTGTGGCTGCGGTTTTTCCATCAGGAGGTTTTATGAGCGAACAGCTTATTCCGGTTTCCGGAAATCAGAAGATCGCGTTTCAGTGCCAACGGTGCAGCGCGTGCTGCCGACATGTGGAAAACAAGGTCATGCTGGAGCCATACGATGTTTATCAGCTTGCGCTTCATTTCCAAAGCGAAGGGCACACCATCAAACCGGAGGATATCTGTGCGCAGTACGCGCACTCCATGCCGCTGGAACCGTATTTCCCGATTTTTCTGCTGAACACCACAGGCGAAGATCAACGCTGCATTTTTCTGAACGGGAATCATTGCAGCGTCTATGCGCATCGTCCGCGTGCCTGCCGAATGTACCCATTCACAGTGGATGCAGGGCGGCGAGGCAAGGACTTCGAGTATTTTCTCTGCACAGATTACCCCGGTCACTTCGGAAAAGGCCGCGTCCGGGTCAGTAACTGGTTTTATGAGAACTTTTCCAAGGACGCCCGACGTTTTGTGAAAGCTGATTATGCAGCGCTTCGTCAATACGGAAGGCTGCTGCGGCAAATGACGCCCGCACAAGTCGAACATTCGCTGTTCCAGCTTCTGTTTTACCGCTACTGGAATTATGACCTGAGCAAGCCCTTTCAGGAGCAGTTTGAACACAATCAACGCCAGCTGCTTGCATTTCTGCAGGAACAGCTGGCCCAAAATGGAGGTTCTATATGAGTCAATCCAGAATCACTGGCGCAGTCCTTCTGTGCTGGGAAGATTGCACATCCATTCTCTCGAAGCACCTGACAACGCTGCTGCAGCGTCCGATTCAGCTGTGCAGGATGGTAGAAGACTATGACTACTGGTGCGTTGCGTCGATAAACGGAAGGTTCTCCATCCCGGAGCTTCACAGTCTGCTGGATGCGCTTTCCGCAACCACCGCAGATTTTCCTGATCTGATCCCAGAGGAATCTAACCAGACGCGCTCTTTCAGCATGGAGTTTTCCCGTGCACTTTTACAGCATTTTCTACACGCAAGCTGGCGCTACGAACATCTCACCGAGGAGTATCTGATGGTAATTGACGTGGACATCGCTGTCCCCGCATGCTGCATTATGAATGGAGGGGTGCCGGATGTCTGATGCAAAGCTGATGATGCCGCTGTTTTGTAACGGCATGTTTAACTGTGGCGGCCGCAGAATCCGTGCTGTCCACCTCTATGATGTTTCCGATGGGGAGCACCGCTATCGTCTTTGGACAAAAGCAGGAACGCCAGATATAGACTATCCCCGCGTAGAATCTGACCGCTACCTGCTATACGTTGAGATCCACGGATACCTCGCACCGCTTGGCATGACAGAATATTTTCTGACCGAACATTGTGGGTATTTGCCGGCTATGCGGGAACTGTATGGCGGTGCAGAACATCGGAGAACGTATTTTGACAGTCTGCAAAAAAGTGCTATTGAGGAAGCTGTCGCAATTGAGAGATCTGTGATCTACCATCTGGGCAAAGAATCGCCCCGGCAGGCAGATTATATCCACGGTATCCTCAATGAGCATCTTATGCGGTATACCGCCAGCAAGGAAAACGGCGGCAAGACCTTCCCGGATTATGTCGGCGCATTGATGGCGGATGAGCTTGACCACTGCATACAGCTTTCCAAAATCTATCGGTCGCTTAAGCAGCAGGAGGATGAAATGCGGCAGGCACAGATTGCCGAGCAGGATCGTGTGTACCAGCAGTCTGTCAATACAGAAAAAGAAAAAGCTGTCGGCGCCGCGCTGCAAATCATCCGCAGCGGCGGCACATTGAAAAACAATTCGCTCTGCTACTACAAAGAAGATGGCTCGTTTGTGGAAACCTCGTTGATTCTGTATTTGATGCGCGAATATCACATTGACGTGCCGCTCCGCACACAGGGATGGATCAAAGAGCGGTTGGCAAGTGCAACCGTTCAGGAGGACTTCTGCGGCTCCGTTACCTACTACCGCGCAAAAAAGAGTCCATGCTCACAGAAATTCTTTGACTGTATGCGGGATCTGATTTTGGCAGTCCACAACGCAAAAAAGGAAGCGGCATGAGAAAGGAACAATATACGATACAAGGAGTGAAACATAACGAATGAACGAACCGATCTATGAACAAATGCAGCAGTTAATTCAGAAGCTCCGGCAAGCGGATATCGCCTATTATAAGCATGATGCTCCAATTATGAGCGATTTGGGATATGACCGTCTGACGGACGAACTGGTTGCGTTGGAAGAACAAAGCGGCGTGATCCTGTCCGGTTCGCCTACGCAGCGCGTAGCCGGTGAAGTCTTAGAGACGCTGGCAGAGGTTCGGCACACAAAGCCCATGCTTTCTGCCGCAAAGACAAAATCTCTGGAAGACATGAAGCGTTTTGCGTCCGGACGGGACGTGCTGCTTTCATGGAAGATGGACGGGCTCACGCTTGTCCTCCGATATGAAAACGGGCAGTTCAAACAGGCGATCACGCGCGGCCGCGACGGCATCATTGGGGAGGACGTGACCCATACGGTAAGAACCTTTCTCAACGTGCCGCTGACCATTCCCATTTCAGAGGCATTTGAGGTTCGCGGAGAGGGCGTTATTTCATGGAAGAACTTTGACACCATCAATGCGGACTTGGATGATGCCTACAGCCACCCTCGAAATCTGGCAGCCGGGAGCGTGCGAAAGCTGGACGCTTCGGAAGCGCAGAAGCGGATGCTGGAATTTTGGGCATTCGATCTGGTCAGCGACAGCTTGGAATCCGGCAGCAAGCACGCGCAGCAGAAGCTTTTGGCGTGCTGCGGCTTCAGTGTGGTCCCATATCTGTATCTGCCTTTCTCATGCAGCGCCCGTGATATTGAACGTGCGATTCTCAGCATGCAGCCGACCAGGTTTGCCTATCCCGTTGACGGCCTTATCATGGAATATGACGACCTTGCATATGGCAGGAGCCTTGGCGCTACCGGACACCATGAAAATCGCCTGATCGCGCTCAAATGGGCAGATGAACTGTATGAAACCACATTCCGCAGCATTGAACTTGCAACGACGCGCACCGGAATGGTCAGCCTGACTGCGCGGTTCGATCCCGTCAGCATGGACGGCGCAACGGTCAGCCGCGCCTACCTGCACAATCTGGACAACTTCCGTGCGCTTCAGCTGGGTTCCGGTGATACGGTTCGGGTATACCGCGCGAATATGATCATTCCGCAAATCGCGGACAATTTGACAAAGAGCGGTACATACCGGCTTTCCATGTCCTGCCCCTGCTGCGGCGCAGCGCTGGAAGTTGGCGAAACGACCGGCGGAACGCATCAGCTTTTCTGCTGGAATCGAAGCTGCACAGCAAAGCTGGTACAAAAATTCGTCCACTTCTGCGATAAAAGCCGGATGAATATTGAAGGTCTGTCGGAGACGACGCTAGAAAAGCTGATCGGTCATGGATGGATTCATACGTTTGCAGATTTGTATGAACTGGAGCAGCATCGCGACGCGATCCTTCAAACGGATGGCTTCGGTGAAAAGTCTTTCAAGCGGCTGCAAGCGGCCATTGAGAAAAGCCGCACCTGCACGCTGGCAAAATTCATTGCCGGGCTCGGCATTCCAACCGTCGGCCGTCATGCCGGTCGGGCGCTTGAGCGCTGCTTCGCCGGTTCATGGGAGGCGTTTGAAGCCGCCATTCAAAAGGGCTTTGATTTCACGCAGCTGCCCGATTTCGGCGCTGTGATGCAGGAGAACATTTACACATGGTACGCGGACGCAGAAGAAGTAAAGCTCTGGCGTCCGCTGTTGGAAAAAATTCAATTCATAAAGGAGACGACACCTATGAGTATTACGAAAGAATCCCCGCTGTACGGCAAAATCGTTGTGGCGACCGGCAAGCTGGAGCATTATACGCGCGACGGCATCCAGAATAAGCTTCTGGAGATCGGCGCGATTCCGGCATCCTCTGTGACAAAAAAGACAAACTATCTGATCGTCGGTGAAAAAGCCGGGAGCAAGCTGACAAAAGCGCAGCAGCTCGGCGTCCCGACGCTCACAGAGGAAGAATTTGAGGCGCTGCTCGCAGGATGAAGGGACGCTGAAATGAAACGCACGATCCTTGCATATCTGGAAATAGACGATGATCTCGCTTTTGAAAAAATAGACGATGGACCGATCGCCTATCTGGAAAAGGAATCCGGTTGGCTTGCGCAAAGCGGCATCTTTATCACGGACGCCGCCATTGCCGATGCTGACGCGGCTGACCCGAAAGAAGCCTATCTCGTATATCTTGCCAGATTCGCCTTTGACCATTTGGGCGACGGGAACATTTACCCGCTGCCCTATGAGCAGTGGCGATCCATGTAATATCCGTAACGGGGCGCAGAGTATCTCTGCGCCCCAATCCATATATCAAAACAAAGGAGTCTACGAATATGAGCAGCGAAATCTACTACGATAAAGCATTTATTTCTATTGGGGACAAATATATTCCGCTCGTCTGCCACGGTTCCAACAACACCTATGAATTCAACCGGAACGGGCGCGAGGTCGCGGAGCGGTACTGGGCTGTTCTGAATCGCCCCTATCGGGGAAGAAGTCTTTTTACAAGCGAGGAAATCCAGAAGATCGCGGAAACCTATGAAGGCTTCAGCCAGGACAATCGCGGCGGTATGCGCAAGAGCCGAAACTGTGCGTTTGAAGCCGGTGAATTCCAACGATGGTTCCTTGCGGGGCTAAAGAACGCGCACACCATTGAAGAATACCGTCAATACGGAAATTCTGTTGTCCTTACTGACCTACATACGCGGAAAACGACGTATGTTTCTGCTACGGATAGCTTTCTGGCAGAACTATCTTGTATCGGAGAGCAAAATGTTGACATCCGGTTTGACTCCTGCCGCAGCTTTTATCATCCGCCGCGTGTCAGCAAGCAATCAAAGTTTGATACGCTGAAGCAGTTCTATGTTCTGAAAGCATGGCGCGGATACTTTGTAAAGCGGACGCAGCACGGCGTCATGACCATCCGCACCGACGATCCGACGGTTGCAACCGTGCGAAAATTCAGGACAGAAAAAGCCGCGCAGAAGTACATGGAAGAAAACAAAGCATACTTTTCGCGCGTTCCCTTTATTGTGGAGTGCGTTCGACCGAAACAGGCACAAAAGGCAGCATGATGCGCCTGTTGTACTGTTTAGAGGTTTGTTTGTACCTATCTGGGATAGCGGCAAAAGAAAGGAGATAAGACATGAGTGACCGAACTAGAGTGCTGCGCTACAAACGCTCAGCGCTGGCCTCGATGGGCGCACAGGAAATTATGTTGGAGCTTGAATCCATCGTTGAGGCTTGCGATGGAATCCGGTATTATATCGAGCAGGCAGACGGCGACGAGACGCTTCTCAACGCACTTGACGGCGATGAAGACGAGGCATGGGAGTTTCGTATGGCGTTTGCAGATCTATCGGCTCAAGCGGATCAGCTGCAAACCACGCTTTATAATCAATATTTTGAGGATTTTTACAGAGAGTTTGATGATGCGACTGTCGCGCTGATCGGAAACAGATACAATCTGGTTGGCTACGACAGCGAAGAGGAAGATTATTTCTCACTCACAAGCTACGAAGAAAATCTTGCGCAGACAGAAGCCGGGAAACGTCTTTGCCGGCTAACGAAAGCGGAAATGCTCTCCCGTATTGGATGGGCATTTGGCGTCATGCTGGCATTCTTCGATCTGCGGCAAAAATATGACTATCTGAAAGCAACGTTTGACATTCTGCGCGACGAAAACACATCGCTGCTGGGTATCATCAAGAACATCGAAATAGCTTACGATGAAATGGACGCAGACGATTTCCGAGAATGGGCAGACAGCACAAAGCATTTTGATCGGCTGCTTGCTGCGCTTCCAGACCGCGCATGGTTGGAATAGGCAGACAAAGTACATTTCATATCTCTGCTATGCAATAGCGGTAACCGTGCGGTTTCAAGGAAGCCGCACGGTCTTCTTATGCCCGGTCATCTGTCAAGTCCGAATTGTGCCGATTTTTTATCGCTTATTTCGTCACTTCGCGCATAGCCAGCTACAGCATCTTGTGGTATCATACTCCCGTTTGTTTGACACCACGACGAGGAGGCACATCATGCAATACACTGACAACGAAGCTGCTTTGATCGGCGGCCTAATCTCCACCTATTTTCTTCGTCCGGCTGTATCCGCTGCGCTGAAGGATTCCTATACCCGCGTTCTGGAACATCTGCGCACAGGTCGTCTTTCCGCGGGAGATCTTCAGCAGATTCAAAAGGCGCTGACGTTCCTGACACCGACCTGTCGGATGTCCCGAGAAGCGCAGCGCGACCTGATGGGCGTCAATCTCAAGACAACGGCGTTGCTTCGTTCCTGCCACTAACGCTGCGTTCTATTTTCATAACCAGTCTTACCGTCTCCGAGGGATTCTTCGGAGGCGGCTTCCTTTTGCTTATTTACTACATCGCTAATGCATAGTCTCAATCTTAGCGTTTCTGTATTCCTATATCTTTCATCCATATAATTAGTATCAGCGTTATAGTAAAGGTATAGGTACACACCATGATCGATAAGCGAATTGGGAAACGAATCAAGCAGTGCCGGGAGCGTCTTGGGCTTTCACAGGAAGCGTTTGCAGAAAAGACCGGGCTGACCCCAAATTATATTTCTACCGTCGAACGCGGTATGTCGTTTCCGCGCTGCGAGAAGCTGATCGTTCTTCTCAACGGGCTGGAGGTTTCTGCTGACGCGATCTTCTGCGATGTCGTGGAGCATAGCACAGATTATCAGGCGTCCACACTGTCAAAGGAACTCGCGTCCCTGTCTCCGGAGGCGCAGAAGCGTATTTTACAGATGGTCGAGCTGATGATCCGTCAGGAAAAAGAGAATCCGCGGTAATCCGATACCGATTTGAGCCTGCGTGCAGATAACACGCAGGCTTTTTTGTTTTTTCGACAGACTTTTCGCTATTTCCGCGCTATACTATGTATTAGCAATATAGTTTCAATCTCTAATACATAGGAGGCATGAGGATATGAAAGAGAAAACCTGTGCATTTACCGGTCATCGCCCGCAAAAACTCCCGTTCGGCTTCAACGAAGCGGATGAGCGCTGCACCGCGCTCAAAAAGCTCCTGCGCACAAAGATCATCGAATACATCGAAACCGAACACGTGACGCACTTTATCTCTGGCATGGCACTTGGCACGGATATGTATGCCGCTGAGATCGTACTCGGCTTGAAGGCCGCCTACCCGGGCATCACGCTCACCTGTGCGCTGCCCTGTGAATCGCAGGCAGAGAAGTGGCCGGAGCCTCTGCGCGACCGGTATTATGCAGTGCTTTCCAAATGCGACCGTGAGGTTTTGCTGCAAACCAGATACACACCAGACTGCATGGAGAAACGCAACCGCTACATGGTCGACCACGCAGACCTTCTCATCGCCGTATGGGACGGCCGCCCCAGCGGAACCGGGAAAACCGTCCAATACGCGCAGCAGCAGGGAAAGCATGTCCTGATGATTGACCCTAAAATGCTCACGCTAAAAATTATGTAAACTACAAAAAGGACTTTCATCACGCATACAGAAAGCGTGATGCTTCTAAAAAAGCAGCACGCTTATGGTTTATTCTTCACCGCCAGCCGCCAGCAACATCCGCTCCAGCTCTCTGGCGGCGACGCTCAAAGGCTGCCCCTTCCGTTTCACGATGCACACGGCACGCAGCGGGAGGGGCTCTTGCAGTTCGATGCGGCGCACATTATCAGACGGACGAATGAACGCCTCCGGCACGATGCCGACGCCAAGACCCGCTTCTGCCATTGGGATGATCTGGTCAGCCGTGGCGGCTTCGATGGCGGGTTGAAAAGCAACGCCCTGCGCGGTGAAAACAGAGACGTAGAACGCATGGGAGGTCGTGCCCGCGCCGAGCGTGATGAGTGGATACGCTTCCAGCTCGGAAAGCGCGACGCTTCGTCCAAGCAAACCGGAAAAGGCCGGCGCGCAGATCGGAACCTCCCGAATTTCTTTGACGATCGTCTGCGTGAGAGACGGCGAGAGCGTAACCGGCGTTGTGATGACCGCAAAATCTGCCGTCGTCTCGTGCAGCGCCGCGACGGCCTGCGGCGTGGAGTGGTTGCTGATGCGAAGATGCACGCCGGGGTACTTTTCCTGATACCTTTTAAGTACCGGCAGGAGTAAACACCGAAGCGCACCCTCGCTTGCTGCCAGAAACACGTTTCCGCGCTCGAGCGTCCGACTCTGCGTCACGGCGGCTTCGCCCGCTTCAATTTCCGTACAGGCGATCTTTATGTGCCGGTACAGCCCCTCGCCCTCCGGGGTCAAAATCATGCCCCGATTCGTGCGCGAAAAGAGTGGACAGCCGATCTCCGCCTCTAAGTTCCGAATCGCGCGTGTTAAGTTTGGCTGGCTGTTCTGCAGCGCCTCCGCCGCCTTCGTCAGATTGCCGCACCTGGCGACGTGATAGAAAATCCGGTAATACTCGTAGCTGATATACATGGCACCCTCCGTGCATTCGTTTCTCTTCTGCCATTCTATTTTGATATATCGGAAATGTCAAATATAGATTTTACATATTTCATTTTTCTGCTACGATAGGGGCGGTCAAGAGAAAAAATGTAAGACAGGAGCGAAAAAAGATGGAACGGACGATCATCTGCATCAGCCGCCAGTATGGCAGCGGCGGCCGGGAAATTGGCGAAGCAGTCGCAAAAAAGCTGGGGATTCCCTGCTACGATAAATGCCTCATTCAAAAAGCCGCGCAGGAAGCGGGGCTTTCCGAAACCGCCGTCGCGGAATACGACGAAAAGGGCGAGGATTTTGGCATTGCCGTCTCGGGCAATCCCTTTGCGGACACCGCCGCGCTGGGCGAGGCGTTTTACTCGGAAGAAGCGCGGGTCTTTGAAGCCGAGCGCCGCGCGATTTTAGAGCTTGCAGAAAAGGGTGACTGCGTCATCATTGGCCGGTGTGCCTCCGCCATTCTGCGGGCCGCAGGCTACCGTCCGCTTTCCGTTTTCATCTATGCGGATAGCGCCGACCGGGCAAAGCGCATTGCAGCGCGTAATAATTTGGATGAAAAACGCGCTCTTCATAAGGCGCAGAAGGTCGACCGGATGCGCAAGCACCACTTTGATTTTTACGCGGACACACTCTGGGGCGAACCGGAAAGCTACGATCTGATGCTATCTTCGAGTGAGTATGGCATCGACGGCGCGGCAAACGTCATCGCGGCGGCTGCGGCAGCGAGAAAGTGAGGCACGGCGTGGAAACAGTTTTGGAAACCTGTATGGCAGGCCTTTTGGACGCAGCTATGATCGTCCTGATTTTTCATATGGTTCATACAAAAGCGAACGCATCCGTCTAGGAAAAGGCCTTCTGCGTCACGATGCTCTTTGGCTTTGCCCTTGGCATGGCGCTTGGTGAAGCGCAGCACGCCCGCGCATTTCAGGTGATCTGCGGGCTTGGCGTGATTCTCTCCTACGCAGCGGAGGGATTTGCCTTTGCGGGAAACGCGCAGGAGGTGACATGCCATGAATAAAGACCTGACGACCGGCAAGCCCGAGAAGGTTCTCTGGCAATTCTGCCTGCCGCTTTTCGGCAGCATCATCTTCCAGCAGCTTTATAACATTGCAGACAGCTTCGTCGCGGGCAAGTTCATCAGCGACAACGCCCTTGCTGCCGTCGGCAACAGCTACGAAATTACGCTCATTTTCATCGCCTTTGCGTTTGGCTGCAACATCGCGTGTTCGGTTCTGGCGGCGCTGTTTTTCGGCGCGAAGCAGTATAATGACCTCAAGACGACGGTCTACACGGCGCTCATTTCCAGCTGCGTGATCTGCGCGGTGTTGATGCTCGTGGGCACGCTCTGCTGCGACAGTTTGCTTCGGCTCATCAAAACGCCGGAAGAGGTCTTCGCGGACTCGAAATTATACCTCGACATTTACATTTACGGTCTGCCGTTCGTGTTCCTCTACAATGTCGCAACCGGCATTTTCTCAGCGCTGGGCGACTCCAAAACGCCGTTTATCTTTCTTGCCTGCTCGTCCACGTCTAATATCGCGGTCGATATTCTGTTTGTTACGGCGTTCAACATGGGCGTTGCCGGTGTTGCCTGGGCGACGTTTTTGTGCCAGGGAATCAGCTGCGTGCTGGCGCTTGTGGTCGTCTTCCGCCGCTTTGCGAAAATCCCGACGGAAGGAAAAGTAAAGATCTTCTCGTGGAACCATTTTGGACGGTTCGCGGTCATCGCCATTCCGAGCATCTTGCAGCAGAGCTTTATTTCCGTCGGCAACATCATCATCCAGAGCGTCATCAACAGCTTCGGCGCGGCCGTCATGGCAGGCTACTCTGCGGCGGTGAAGCTCAACAACATGGTTATCACGTCCCTTACCACGCTCGGCAACGGCATTTCCAACTATACGGCGCAGAACCTCGGGGCCAGCAAATATGATCGCATCAAGTCCGGCTTTCGGGCTGGTATCAAACTCGTCTGGGCGCTGTGCGTGCCGCTGGTGGCGCTGTATGTATTCGCCGGGCAGCCACTTGTACACATCTTCCTTGAGAGCCCCACGGGGCAGGCAATGGATACAGGCGTTGCGTTCCTGCGCATCATCGCGCCGTTCTACTTCATCGTGTCTGCCAAGCTCGTCTCCGACGGTGTGCTCCGCGGCGCGGGCCTTATGAAGAAGTTCATGATTGCGACGTTCACCGATCTGGTGCTCCGCGTGGCGCTGGCGGAGGTGCTTTCCCGCACCGCGCTCGGCACGACCGGCATCTGGATTTCCTGGCCCATCGGCTGGACGATCGCAGCGGCGCTCTCGATCGTGTTCTACGCGACTGTCCGCTGGGAAAAGGTCTATACAGCGGCATAAACCAACAAAACTGCCTGTGAGAGAAGCGTCTCACGGGCAGTTTTTTAAGTTCACTGCGCAGGAGATCAAGATCTCTGACGTAAAATTCGTGCTGTAGGAGATGTTACAGCAGACTATTTCATTTTTTAGATGAAGTTATGCAAAATCCAATATATCGCGCAGAAAAATGATATTAGTAATTGCGTATTTCTATGTTATAATGATAAAAAATGAATATCGGGTAGTTCGCGTAAGCCATGTGCTTGCAGGTGGAATGGGGTGAGAAGCCCCGCGAGTCGGTCACTGTGATGTCTGCTTGGTCAGAATAAGTCAGGTCTTCCGAGAGCTGCCCTGCGTCCTGCCACGACCGGGACCGAAATGCTGCGTTCCTTTCCCGATCCGGGTCAGGGCTTCGTTTCCGTGCGGTCATGCTGGCTGCGCGGATTTTTGTTTTTATATGCATGCAATCCCTGCACAGGTGGGATGATAGTTTCATCCCTGCCTCTCTTTCTAACGGCGGTCCCAATCCGCCCATCCTCCCGCCGGGCGTCCGTACCCCTCTTACCGGACGCCCGGCACTCCAAAACTATTTACGCCCGGAGGTCTTTTTCTTATGCGCGGCATCCCTTCCCTGATCACCGATATCCGAAAAACCGTCTTTGCGGAGGTCGCCCGAATGGCATATTCCGGCGATTGCAGCCAGATGGAGGATATCCCATACCGCATTGTCCCCGGCGACAGCCCCCTACACCGGGAGTCGGTCTTTCTGGAGCGCGCCATCGCGGGCGAGCGCGTGCGCCTGGCGATGGGACTATCGCTTCAGCCCGTGCAGACGCGGACGCTTCTCACCGAAGGAATGGATCACGCCGCCATCGCAGAGCAATACTACGAGCCGCCGCTGGTCAATATCATTCCCTACGCCTGTCATGCCTGTCCGACGAAGCGCTACAGCGTGACCAATATCTGTCAGGGCTGTCTGGCAGCGTCGTGCCAGAGCGTGTGCCCCAAGGGCGCGATTTCCTTTGCAAATGGCAAGAGCGTTATTGACGAAACCATCTGCATCCGCTGCGGCAAGTGCGCGAGCGCCTGCTCCTACCACGCCATCGCGTTCATCGAACGCCCCTGTCAGGCGGCGTGCGGCATGGACGCCATCGGGCTTGACGAAAACGGCAAGGCACGGATTGATTATGATCGCTGCGTTTCCTGCGGGCAGTGCCTTGTGAGCTGCCCATTTGGAGCCATCGTCGATAAGAGCCAGATTTTTCAGGTTGTCCGCTCCATTGCGGAAGGAAACACCGTCGTTGCCATCGTCGCGCCGTCTTTTGTGGGGCAGTTTGGAAAGAACGTGACCGTGCCAAAATTCGTCGCAGCAATGAAGCAGCTCGGCTTTTCCGATGTGGTCGAGGTTGCTGCGGGCGCGGACGTGTGCGCAATTGAAGAAGCGCGGGATTTTGTAGAAAAAGTGCCCTCACGGCAGAAGTTTCTGGCGACGTCGTGCTGCCCGTCGTGGCGAATGATGGCGCGCAGGCTGTTTCCCGACGAATCCGGCAATATTTCTATGACCTATACGCCAATGATCTACACGGCAAGGCTTGTCAAGCACACCCACCCGGGCAGCAAGGTCGTGTTCATTGGTCCGTGTGCGGCAAAAAAGCTCGAAGCGATGCAGCAGGAGCTGCGAAGCGACGTAGATTTCGTCCTGACCTATGAAGAGCTGATGGGCATTTTCGAGGCGAAGGCTATCGATTTTTCGCAGCTGCCCGACACGGATGATCTGCATGATGCATCCGGGCTCGGGCGGGGCTTTGCTGCAGCAGGCGGCGTCGCTGCGGCAGTAGAAGAAGTTCTGCGCCGCACGCAGCCGGACATGGAAGTCAAAATTCAGCGCGCTGACGGTCTTCGCGAGTGCCGGCGGCTTCTGACGCTTGCAAAGGCAGGAAAGTTCGACGGGTATTTACTCGAGGGCATGGCGTGCCCGGGCGGCTGCGTCGCAGGCGCGGGGACGATCATTCCGGCGGAGGCGGCAAAGAAGCAGCTGGACGCGCATGCGAAGCAGGCGACTGTTTTCTCGTGTGCCGAAAGCCCGTACCGGGCATTTGCCGGGCTGCTGGAAGAACCGGCGGCACGCGAAGAAGAAACGAAACGATGAAAGGAGCTCCCTGACACGATGCTAAGTCTGAACGACGCGATGATGAAAAAGAGACAGGAGCCGGCGTTTGCAGCGCCGTGGGATGCCCTGGAGCCGGTGGAACAGTCGTCCGTGCCATCATTGAAGGGCGCGAGGAAAACCATCTGACACAGGAGCAGCTGGCGGATGTCACGGGCATTCACCAGACAAACATCAGCAAGCTCGAAAGCGGAACCGCAAATCCGTCGCTTCGCACGCTCAAGCGCCTTGCCGCGGGGATGGGGATGAAGCTCAAACTGGAATTTGTTCCCGCGCAGCCCGATTCCAGCGTAAGATAACCGCATTGTTTCCGCGTCACCGGACGTCCGTGTCTTTCTCCGGACGTCCGGCGCTTTTTCTGTGATTTAGGCGAAAAACAGCTCCCGGCTAAGAAGACTCAGCTGGGAGCTATGATCTCCGCTTTTTCAGCTTGCAGTTTCAGCGCCACCTGTAAGTGCTGCTCGTGTAATGCTAAGCTGATACGCTTGCATAGAATTGCAAATTTACAAACTTGCCATGGTATCCAAATACAATACAGTTGACCACGGGCATGACACACAGAAAAGCGGCAGAAAAGCGCCATGCGGATGCAATCCTTTTCTTAAACTTTCTAATGCATAATACAAAATGCAAAAGAAAATAGCCAGTAATTGAAACAATTACTGGCTATCTACTGTGCAACTCGAACACTACGGATCAATGAAGACTCAGTGTGTCAAATCAACTTTTGTTTAAGTTAATTATACAACTTGCCAAATAAAAAGCAATAAGCATTGAAATTATTTTGCCCAGCTTCAAAAGTCGATGATCCTTTGTCAGCATGCGCAGCTGCCGACTTCCAATTGTGGCGGATTCGCCATAAATAGAAGTCAGAGCATGATCACGGAGACCTCTGCGCCATTAACCATGTGCTTGCTGTTTATCGGTACACCTATCTAACATCGTGCATGAAGCGTTCGTTGCTCTGTTCTCTGTTGAAAGCGGATCTGCAGCTCTTGCAGCAGAGCAGAAATACTGTAAAAAGGCGATATAATCCAGCAGCGCTGGAGTACGGCGGTCACAGGCTGCCGCATATCTCCTCCTGCCTTTTTACCAGTATAGCAAGTATCCGCGTCTGCGTCGAGCGGTTTTTCCAGATGCGCCGCAGATGCCAGCTTTTCCAGCAGAACCGCCTTCGACCATTGCCTCTCCCGCGCCTGCTCCAGATACCATTTACGAATCTCTCTTGTCAGCTCAGCTTCCATAATGACCACATTCAGCGTCCAGCCGATTTTCATCGCCAGTCGGAGGAGCGTTTTCATAGACCTTATAAAAATCGCGCGTCCGGCGCACGTTGCGCGGGGAAAAACCTGTGCGGTCAGGGAACTTTACCTGCATGAACTCTGCGGCTGCGACCGCCGCGCCCTTCTCCGGACGCTGGTGGATGACCTTGCCGATGGCATAGATCTCAATCATCTGCGGAAGATTTTGCGCAAGAATTGCGGTCAATTTCCGATACATTATGCCGTAATCCACAGGTTTTCTGACGTTCATAACTTCTCCTTTCCGAGTCGCTGCGCACCGTATA
>ERZ773192.2545-NODE-2545-length-15231-cov-10.641144_pt1 | contig 15231 bp, 20 predicted proteins | sample MGYA00581010_ERZ773192 | MGnify/ENA primary metagenome ERZ773192 (study PRJEB29015, sample SAMEA2737741) | human gut metagenome | biome: human gut; feature: human-associated habitat; material: faeces | place: China | collected 2012 ...
TTTTGCCCCCCACTCGTCGAGACCCCCCTTCAGATAAGCAACAATATAAAATTAACCTTGAATAATAAATATAAATAATCTTACACACAAAAAGGGCATTACCTTAAAAGTAATGCCCGCTATAATTATACTGTTATTACCATGAACTAGTGTTAACAAGAACCTGTATATAACAGAAATACCATTTATCTTGTGTTACATTGCAAACGCCTACACATGTTCTATCTGTATTAACCTCTAAAATACCCGGTAACATTAACGGTATCCCATTAATGGTGGCATAAATCAGTATACCGCCAAATATTCTTCTTTTCTGAGTAGGTGCCGGGAATGATGATGGGAGGGTGAATAATACGGAATTATTAGCAATCTGATTGTTTGCATTATTGAAAGATCCAATAATTTCACCGTGCAGATTTAATAGATAAAGTCCACTATTACGTGAATAGTTTACCTCAAATCCTTCCCAAGGAGCGCCGACCGGTTTTGTCAGTGCTGTGCTTGCACTCCAATTAAATCCATTAAGTTTTGATATAGCCGCATTAGCATTTGTATTAGCTGTATTAGCTGTACTAGCGGCATTGTTAGCCGTAGTCAAAGCCTGGCTTGCATTTTCACTAGCCGTATTTACAAGCGGGGTTAACGTGTTTACCGCCTGTTCAGCGCTAGTGGCTTTTGCAAGTGCATTTCCAGCGTCACTTACAGCGCCACTAATTTCACTCTGATTTGTCTTCATACCAGTGTCTATTTTCAAAAAAGCGTCATTCAGATCGCCTAAAAAAGTAGGCTTATCTGTCCCTATCCACTGTGGAAGATCGTAATTAGCTGTATGGTTTGTTGCTCCCATTATTTAACCTCTCTTTCTTACGCATTAACCTTTAATGTGTCGTACTGTGTAGCCGTGATACCATCCTTTGCAGTACCAACAGTAAGGTAATTTTTAAGTTTAGCTGTAATAGCGTCCACATCTTTCTGTAGATTATTTAAAGCCGTTGTAACTGTAGCAATCTGTTCATCAACATATTGCTTCGTTACACCGCTTGCCTGTCCCTGACTTAGTTCGTGCAAAGCGGTATCGATTTTAGTCATTGCTCCATTAAAATCTGTTAGCCAACTAGGCTTATCAGTTCCAACGAATTCCGGTAAGTTATAATTAGCTGTCTTATTTGTAGCGCTCATTTTTCTCCTATCTTTATGAAATAATTTGAGATGCTGTGCTATCAAATGTATATGCAGTATAAGCATACCCATCTAGTGTAGTAGCGTCTTTGTCTTTTCCATCAAAAGCACTAGCATCTATTGACAGTGGTCTGGTAGTCTGAACGAATCTATACAGCACATCCTGTATTCGATCATAACTCCCATTTTCAAAATCGAAAATATAATGTGGATAATATTTCCCAAACCATTCCCTACCATACACATCAAATTTAATTGCACTTAAGTCCATGTTATCAAATGATGTGCATGTTATACCGTAGTCATCAAATTCTAAAGCTGTAACTCCCCAATATCTCAATGTATCATAGATATCATTTACAACTTTATCAATGCTTTCTTTATAACCTGTAGTCGGATTAAAAATAAGTATTTTTCCTAGAATGCTTTCATCCACATATTTTTTAAGCTTTTCTATTTCTACGGCTATAAGTTGTTTGATACTGTTATCAGCGTTATCAATATAAGTATATACTTCAAAAATTCTTTTTGAGATTTCTTCATATACTTCAGTGAATTTTTGCCCTGTTTCAGTAACAAATTCCGCATAGGTTGTTTCTATGAATGTCGATAGTTTTCCATCAACTTCATTGATCTCATTTTCCAACAAAATGGTTTGTTTTTGGTTTTCACTATCAACATACGTTTTTAATTCATTTATTTTTTGATTCACATAGTTCTCAAAATCAACATTGATATTATTCAACGCTTCTATCACTTCGTTGATTTTATCCTGTATTTTACACATCTGATCGTATGGAGAAATTGAATCTGTATAAGTTACGGGAAGAATTCTTGTGAATCGGCAACAACCATAATAAGGTTTTAACATTTTAACCTCCTTTCTGATTAATAAATACCGAAAAAGAGATCGCTTAATTCTCCAATAATATCCGCATCTATATTCAAAAACGTGCTTCTAAATTTATTCAGCATATCTGAATAATTTTCTGTCCCGTTTTTTCCTGACACATGCTCTATATAATCCTCTAAGTTATTAAGCGTTTGATTGTTTAACACAGTTCCAGTATAATTACTTGTTGCGTTAGAAGAATTATTAGCCGTGTCTTTTGTGGCTGTTGTCAAGTATTTCATGCTGTCAATTCCATCCAGCCCGCCTTGTGGTGTATTATTGAATAAATTATAGCTTTCTGAATTGCTTGTGGTATTAGTGTTAGATTCCCCATTCCTGTTTTCATTAATATCCCTTTTTTCATCCCTTTTCCTGTTATAAGTCCTGTATAAATCAGTATCAAACATGGGATTAAATTTGATTAACTCTGACTCATACAATTTATTATAATACGGCATGATTACATTAAACCTCGAATCTAGTTCAAGTAACCAGCGGCCAACCGTATCCCAGCATATTTCCCTGGTAAAATAATGTTTTATTATTTTTGTTTCAAGCACAGGTTTATAGTCACTATCAAATATAGGGTAATTGAATCTAAAAATTTTAGGTCTAGCCAGATTAATAACGTTATCAATTTCATCATATCCAGCCGGGGTAGTAAGTCCTGCAAATGATTCACAGATGGTTTTTAGTTGAGCTGTGTACACACTCATTCTTCCTCACTCCTTTCCCCTAAAACATCTTTATCATCAACTATATTAAGATCTTCATTAAATTCAACACTTATGTTTAATTCAGGAAACATTCTGTTTATTTGATCACAAGCTTGTTTTCTGGATTCCAGAACGCTGAACCTGTTTGCCATGGTTCCTCCCATTGACCTTGAAACTTCATCGGAAATCAATCTTTCCCTTTTCTGAAAACTGACATTTGATATACCTAATGCTGTAAGACATTCATTCCATGTTTGGGTCTTAAGCTCTGTAAGCTTATCACTCACATACGGAGCGTCAGTTTTTAACACGCTTAAATTTTTTGTGTCAATGTATTTGTCTTTAAATATAACAGGTTCATTTCCATCATACTGTTGATACAGGTTTTTAAGTGTAAGTAACTGATTTTCAGCACATGTAATTAAAATAGGCGTTTTTTGTGCTTTTATATTAATATCAATTGTCCTATCTATTTCATATAGTTTTAAAGCATACAGTTCTATATCAAGCATACTAGGGGTGTGAATTAAATTGTTAAATATTAAAACACTATCTTCATTTGTTAAATTCATCTGATAACCGTTTGTGGCATATGCCATTCTATACTTTGGTATTCTATAGACGGTTAACTCACCACCTATCGTAGATTCCAATGCTAAATACCCCATAACGTCATCTCTGAAAAAACAAGCATAACCTTTACAACACAATACTAGCTCTAAAAATCTACTATCTACGCTAGGTGGTAAATTGTTCCACTTAAAGCGCGATATAGCTATAGATAATAGACGCTCATAATACATGATAAAGGTTTGATTATTTCTTTTTCTACTTTCCCAAAAGTTTCTATTTCTACCCATATAAGCTCCTTAAAATGGTGCGCTATTATCTAGCGAGTAATCACCCACCTCATCAGCATTTCTCCAAAAAGTTATTCCACGCTCATATATTCTTTTTATTAATGATAAATCTGAAGATGGGCAATGTCCATTTATATTACAATTTTTTACTTCGACGTAGTTCCAGTGTGGCCGACCAGATATTCTAGGAACTTTTACTTCATTTGTGGCATATCCGAACATGTCAAAATATGAATCAATTTTTCTAGCATATTCAGCATTAATAGACATATTGTAGCACCAAAAGTCAAGTGCACCTCTAGCATACATGGCATTTCCACTGATAGATCCTTGTATGGCAAGTCCTCTGCTAGATTCCGCAATTGCTGAAGCAGTTTGTTTAGAGAGTGATCCAGCAGTATGCACCGCGGCCATAGTTGAAGTTATATTTTTTTTCTCTTGATTATTCACATCACCTAAGTAGTTCATTAGGTTGAGTCCATCATTAGATGGCCCATTTATAGCCATTTGTAATAGTTGACCTGTCACAATATTAGTAATCATATTTATTCCAAAAACACCAACGTTTTGAGCTACCCATGCTTTGTAAGAATCAATTGCGTAGGGACATTGTGGAAAACCGTCTATAACCAAACATTCATTATATCCGTTTGTTGCACCTTTATAATTTTTAGGTTGTAGTAAAACACTAGGGTTGCAACTAACTTCACCAGACAATTCAAATGTAACCAACATATTATTTTTTGTTTCGTCAAAAAATTCATACCTATAAGTTGCAGTTGCGCCCATTGAATTATTAACCAAAACAAAACAATAAGGATATGTCAACAACTTTTTATTTCTAGGCGTATATCCGTCTAAATTTGATGGTCTTCTGCTATGCTCATAATTTTTAACAACCGATGTATTAAAGGGAGTCATATCAAAAAATTCTTTTGAAGCCATGAATATGCATACAATACCATCTTTTTGATTCTTTTCGGTTACTGTATCAATGTCGTTGTTTAACCTGTTCACACCGTCTTCTGTGATATCATACCCATAATATTCTATTCCTTGATATATACCGCACATCATACCTCTTGCTCCGCCTGACACTACTCCGGCAGATAGAGCCATGATTATAATATGACTCTGGCTTAATCCTGCTTTAGATGTGTAATTGCACACATACTCTCCAATAGGAAGACTCTCTCCCTGTAAATTATCGCCGGGTTTATCTGTTAATGGATGTTCACGAACAACAAACGACTCTTTCAATGTGCAATGGAAAAACCATGTCTGCATTACATCAATTTCATAATAGATATATGTGCAAGCATTATTTACATATTGTACATTTGTAATAAAAGCGTAAAACCATGTATTATCATATGCTGTGTTTTGAAACATCATATAGTTACAATTATATACATCGCCCGGATTAACGTCTATTCTTAATACACCATCATCTATTCTTTGATAAGATAGTTCGGTAAAATTGAGTTTAGTTTTACCTAGAAAGAAATTAATCTGTTGTGACATACTTTCAAAGTATAGCGTGTTTTTATATGTATTATCAAGTGGTATATCATATAATAATCTTAGTTGCGTATTTGGTGTTATATACATATGAACTCTTTTCTAAGGTAGAGGGCTTTCGCCCTCATTCCTTATGATATTGTGATTGTACAGGTTCCGGATTTTTTCGTATCGTATGTGCTAGTAGCTGTAATAGTAACTGAGCCGCTTGCCCCAGTTCCAATTGTTACAAGTCCGTTAGAATTTACTGTCACGTTTTCCGAACTGCTAGACCAGGTAACAGTTTTAGGAGCAAAGTTTGTGCTAACAACTTCAGCGCTTAGCTGTATAGTTGAACCTACAGAGCCACTAGCCGTTGAAGGCTCTACTGTTACGCTAGTGATAGTCGGCGCACCTGGGACGAATGCGACAGCATTATGGAACGGAGAAATAGAAAATGTTTTCCAGGTATGGTACCAATAATTCCAGTAAAGCCCTTCCCCGTTGTACTGCTCTGTAAAGTTGTAAAAGTTATCAAAGATCATAAAGAAATATCTATCGACCATTACAGCCGGAATATTGTCCAACGCCTGTAAATCATCTTCTGATATTTCTGTGTAATTAGGGTCTTCAGCGAACAGTAATTTAAGGCGCGCATTGTCAAGGTTTCCAAAGCTATCCACAAGAACACGTCTACCCATAAATTCAGCTTTATCCATGTTAAAAGCGGAAGCTAAAACTTCAACATCCATGGTGGCGTCAAATTTTGCGTTAACCAGTATATACTGATCTGATTTGTTTGTGTAAGTCTCTACACCATTGTAGTTATATTTATTGCTCAAAAATTCTAAAGAATTTGAAACGCCCTTAATAGTTGCTACAATAGATTTCATATTTTCGGTAGAAACTGTGTCAATCTGATTAGCATAAATATTTCCAGCAATCAATTGTTTTGCAAGAAGATATTTCATGGTTATAAATTCGTCGTAGTTTGCACCTGTGTACATAGCATCTACAATTCTAGCAATTAAATCAGTAATTCCGTTCCAGCTCAAAAATGCCTGACGAAGCTGATCGTTGGAAATAGTGGCCTTATAGAATTTGGTATAATTCATTACATGAAAAGCCGCTCTTACATCGGGAATTTCCCGTTTGAAAATTGTGGTTTCAGACCTTTCCTGATTGAATTCAAACGGTTTTGCAATGTTAACAAAAATTTCTTCGATTGTTTCACCAAATTCAAGCATTCCCTGTTTCATAAATGCCCAGGGATTGCGATATAACTTAGACGTTACAAGCACCATGCCTATTCTGTTTACAAGAGCAGATAAAAACTCATTCTGTAAAGCTGGATACTGCATGATAATGGCACCAATTTCTCTAACAGAATCAAGTGAGCCTTCTGCATAGGGCACCATATCTTGATAGTTAGGACTTGCATTAGCTCTAAGCGTGTTTAAAATTTCTACTGAATTAGCATTAAGTGTTTTTACCTGAGGTTTAGTTGGCATAATTATTAACCCTCTCTTTCTTCAAATAATTCTTCATAAGTTCTTTTCTTACCATCGTCTGAAACATTTTCTTTTTGTTCCTCTACAACTCTTTCCGGCGTTGTGATTGCATCGGCTGAAGCATTAAAGCGTTCCATATACCGTCTTCTCCATTCATCATCATTCTCTCGATATCTGGATTCCCAATCAACGCTGGCTCTACTCTCCCAATCTCTCAACGTGTCTGTAACATCTTCTACTAACTGAATAGCATCATCTGAGATATCATCACCGATACGCCTTCTAACGATATCCAATAATTCTTCTGTGGTTCTTATAGCCATATCCTTTATTTCTCCTTTCATTTTTTAAATACATGAACAGTAATTTTGACTCTTGTATTTGAGGTGGTTGCGGTTGTTCACCTCCGCCCGCATTTAGATCAAAAATATCATCACCTGTTACTAAAGCGTTTAAAGCTTTATCCCTTTGTGAGATAGGTGTGCCGGGCAGCCATCTTCCAGCGTCTCCGTCACCGTAAGTATCATAGGTATAATTTATGATATCGACAGGTGACATATTTGCACAATTTGCATATTTTCTAGCCGCTGTTATTGCCCCGCTACGGATAGCCATGGAAAACAGTGAACCTAATACTACTGCACCTTTATCCTTAATATCATAATTATAATTGTTAGTAATATAATCAATAGCTGGCTGTAAGTATTGTTCTATAGCTACGGCGTTTTGTGCCGCTAGAAAATCCGCTGTATAATTAATTGCATAATTCGCAAATAATGAATGTAGGATATTGTTATTTACTAGCTGAGTATTTCCAGCACCCATCGCTATGAATGGCGTGAACCCGTTAAATTGTGGGTAATTATTCACACAATACTGCATAAAAGGAACTAAACCATATCTATAATCAAACTGATACGCACCATAAGCTCTTCCTCTGTCACCCATTACTGCGAGAGATTGTGTACTTCCGTAAGGGAATCCACATTCATTGGGAACCCATCCCATCCAAACATTGTAGCTATTTGCTGGCGTAGCACCGTTTCCATATTTATACACATATGTGTATGATGCTGGATCACTTGCATACGTATTGATGGATACTTGTTGATCTAACGGGTATGTGTCAGTGTGGGCACCCATGGTAATTCTATTTTGATACACCATTTCAGTATGACCACGCCTCCATACTATATCACCAGCATTCCATTCAACGCTTGCCGGGTGTTGCGTAAAGCCAGCGGCTAATAAATAATCCGGTTCACTGGCCGTTGTGAACCATGGATTTGTCTGAAAAAAGTTTCCAACAGTTAGACCTTCAGACATCAAACTAGAGCAATCATAATATTTAATCCCATTTACAATTTGCCCTTGTCTGTAAGCTTGACTATATCCAACATTTGGCGCATTGCATTGTCTTATTACCCAATTATAAGCGGCGGTTATATCTGGCATTATTTTACATACACCTCACCATTGTATACACCTGCTACCCACCCTGACGGACATCTTAACCAAATATCTTTTCCAACTTTTTTAATCTCTAAAGCCGTAATTACTGTACCAGCGTCTAAGCATCCGTTTTTATCCTTGTCATGTCTTCGCCCATCTACTGTTAATTCATCGTGTGTTTTAGCCCTGAACATAATTCCGGCACCTGTTCTAACGCACATATTATATTGTAGTGTGTAGTCATAACCCTCATTATAGGTATAACCTGTATTTGTGTTTTGCTCAGAGTATCTCAAATGATAATCCCACGGGTGACTATAATAGGAGCGGATACAAAATTCTTTACCAGTCTGATCGCCAGATTGTCTTCCAATAATATCGCCGTTTTCATCGATTGAAGCGTGTACAATATTATCAGCATCAACGCACATTACAACATGAGAACCTACAGCAAGAAAAATATCCCCACGCTTTCTAGTGGTATTAATTGGTATAGATTTAAACCCAACATTAATAAGCTGATTATATAAATTTCTAGTGGTGGAAAATTTAGATACGTTAAACCCACCTACTATGAGTGATTCAGATATAGATGACGAACAGTCATAATCTGGGCCGTATCTGTTGACCTGTGAATATCCGTGTTTATCATCGTTGGCTAAGTCAACCATATGCTGTACAGTTTTTTCAATGTCACCCATGCTATACCTCCTTGTTGATTAAGTCCATCTTGTCACATAATTTCTGAATAACCAAAGTGTTATTATTTAATGCTTCTGTTATTCCAGACATTTCAGAACTATGCTGATTGTTTATTTCCTTTATCTGCTGTCTTTGCTTGTCGTTAGAATCTTTTATGTACCATACTAATATAATACACATGACAATCGGAAAACCTAATGATGAAATCACGCTTGCTATACCGTTCCAGTCCATAAATGGCTCCTTTCTTATATCTATATTATTAATTATAGCATAAGTGTTGCATAATTACAAGATATATGTTATAATTAATTAAAATAATATTCATATATTTATTAAGGATGTGTTACAAAAATGTTACAAAAGTATTACGATGGGACAAAGCTTTTGTCCATGAAAGACATTAATGGTAAGAAGCCTGAACTTTTCATAACAACGGGAAATCGTTCGTCAGGTAAAACTACTTATTACGGACGATATTTTATGAATAGATTTTTCAAGAATAAAGAAAAATTTGGGTTAATATATCGATATAATTATGAGTTAGATGATTGTTCAGACAAATTTTATAAGGACTTATCTAATTTATTTTTTCCTGGTACTACCATGAAATCTGAAAGAAAAGCTGGCGGAATTTTTCATGAGCTTTTTGTTGATGAGGTTAGTTGCGGTTATGCTCTTTCTTTGAATAGTTCGGATCAAATTAAAAAATACAGTCACTTATTATCTGACATAACGAAACTATTATTTGATGAATTTCAAAGTGAAACTAACCACTACTGTTCAGATGAAATAAGAAAATTTATATCGTTACACACTTCAATTGCACGTGGTAATGGTGAGCAAGTTAAATATGTTCCCGTATATATGCTTTCTAATGCAGTAACAATCATCAATCCGTATTATGTTGAAATGGGTATAACAGATCGGTTGAAAAATGAAACTAAATTTTTAAGGGGCGATGGTTATGTGCTTGAACAAAGTTTTCTTGAAAGTGTTTCGGAAGCTCAAAAAGCCAGCGGATTCAACAGGGCTTTTAGTAATAACAGTTACGTTGCTTATTCTTCTGAAAATGTTTATCTCAATGACAATACATCTTTTATAGAAAAGCCTGAAGGCACGTCCAATTATTTATGCACTATTAGGTATAATGGAAATGATTATGGTGTAAGAGAGTATGCTACAGAAGGTGTTATATATTGTGATTCAAAGGCAGACAGCCAGTTTAAATTAAAGATAGCTGTAACTACAGAAGACCATAATATTAATTACATAATGCTTAAAAGGTGTGGCTTTTTGATTAACACCCTTAGATATTATTTTGAAAAAGGTTGCTTTAGATTTAAAGACCTTAGATGTAAAGAAGCTATATTAAAAACATTATCATATTGATATCTAAAACCGCCAGCGTATATGTATGTAGTAGGGAGACACGTTTTAAATGTAACGCCTGTTATATATCCATCAATGTCAGATGCTTATACGCACCGGTTATTAAGATATAATAAGAGAGGGAGCAATCCCTCTCTTTAATGTTATGAAAAAGCATCGTAAAAATTTCTTTCCATTGTTTTATATTTATTTTCTAATTCTTCATATTTCTCTTTTAAGTTCATATTTTCTTGCTTTAAATCATACTTTTCTTGTATTATATCCGTGATGAATGAATATCGGCGTAATAAATAATTCTTTATTTCATTGAGGTCCCTTGATAACACATCTTCATCTACTATTTTATCATATAAATTATCAATAAACTGACTAGAAATATTTTGCATTTGGTCAACATAATATGGATTAAGCATAAATTCTTTTGCTATTATCCTTATACAATCTTTCAAAACTTTTATATCATGTTCCATTTCTTTTATATATTTTATCATTTATTTTACCTCATTTCATATGTTGTTTCCTTCAATATAGTTCCGCCCTTAATTCTTTTTGCAACTAATTTACCCTCTAATTTTAATCCAACCTTAAAATCTGTTAAATCATATTCACCTTTTTCTATTTTATCAATAAATATCTTTTTACTTCTTTCCGGTATTCCGGCGCCTTTTACATCATAATAAGGTGTATCAATCTTTCTCTGGTTCTCATGAGTCACATGCTCAATATATGTTTTCTGACGTGTAAATATAGCTCTATCCCAAAACGATTCTAATTTCCAGTGACAAAACTTAGATTCATGCACAGGTATATCAACTAAATCTTCAGGCGACATATCATCACAGTGTAGACTGTCAGTATCAGCATACGCAAAACCTGGCTTGTCTGCACCATAAAAATTTTTTTGTGCCGCACGTATGGTAAAATTTCTTGCATATGATGTTATAGCTGATCCACACGGTATATAACCAGGTTGTTTCTTGTTTTCTTTGATGGGCTTAAACCCTATAGAACCATTATCTTTAATGTATGCAATTTTAAATGAGCTATCGTCAGAAGCCGCTAACTTACCGTAGAGGTTATTCATAAAAAGCTTTGCTAATGTCCGTATGGCTCCTTTTGATTCCTCTTTAATTTTTTTGTACAAATTAATGTATTCATCAAATAGCCCTATCTCTGAATGGAACCAACACCCATCTAATATAACACAATCGACAAGTTCGTAGTGCTCCTTAAACAATATCCAGTCTATCATTGTTAGAGTTAGCGTAACCTCAGTTGACTTTACTGACCCATCTGGCATAATTAATTCCTCACAATACCTATTTTGTTCATCGTCCCATACATCGCTTGTAGTTAAGCACACGTTACCTAAATACAAAAATGAGTTTTTTATTTGTATAAACGGCAACATGCCATCTTTTAAATAAAATCTACATCTTACACGCACAAAATAATACGCATGTTCCGGCATGTCAGGTATATAGTCACCGCTCCAAAATTTCGGTTTTCCCACTGGATAATAGTTTCCGGAATCAGAATGCATTTCAGATGGGTACAACGAGTTAACATCTGCTGTCAAACCATTTTTTAATATCCTACCTTGCTTCCCTTCTACGTAATAGCACCAACCACCCTTATAAGATCGCTTAATATATTGGCCTGCATTTTCAGCTCCGTAAGTTTTTTTATCTAGTAATATATCATACATATTTGGGAATAATATGTTGTAATATTCCTTGTCATATGTACGTTTAAATTCCTTTAAACAACATGAGCCTATAGTTAATGAGTCGTGACCCTGATCGAACATTATTTCAAGAGCTTCTTTTACGACTAATACGTCATTTGCAATGTACTTTTTCTCTTTAGGCGTTATTTCACAACCTGAGAATCTAAATCCCTTGTATTCCATATCAAGTTTTTTATGTTTTGTCCCAAAACTTTTGCCAATTTCAGCCACGCTAAATGGTAAAAGCTTCAGGGAGTCACGTATTTCTATTATCTTATTATTCACTTTTATGATAATATTATACCATGCTCCACGATCTGAAATAGAATATTTAAATTCCTTATTGAACATTTTCTTTTCTGACTTCCATTCTATAAGCTCACCTTGTTCTGTCTTTATCTTGAGATAAGCCTGTTTAAATCCTAGATTTTCTATTAAAAATGGTAGCCAGAAAGAACCGTCAAATTTTAAGTTGTGATAGTAAATACATATATTACCCGGAAGCGCTTTTAAATAATTAAACGTATCAAGTAGTGAGTGGTGTATTATCACGCTTTCAGAATATAACGGAACTACAGCAGATGCCCATACCTCTGTATACTCTTGATTATCATATACTGTAGTTTCAAAATCTCCTACAAAGTAAGTAAAATCACGTTGTTTCATACGATTCTAAACCGTCTAAAATGTCTGAGACATTAATTACATCCTCATTTGTCATTCCGGGCAAGTCTCCAAACATTGCTTGACAATAAGATATAATTGCTGAGATGCTATCTCCAAACAGTTTTGAGCGGTTTAGATAGTCTGATAATGATTCTGCATTATTTTCAAGCCTAGTAGCCACTGCTTCACGTCCTGATATGTCTATTGCGTTATTAAGTGCTTGTATAACAATATCAGACACTTTTTTTGGAAAACCTAATATCTGTCTACGATAATTACGGATAACCTTATCAACAAAAGATGCTCTAGCTTTTTTAGCTTGTTTTTTTCGTAATTGACCTTTATAAGCCGCTCGTCTACGTTCTAATTTTCTTCCTTCAAGTCCTGATAATATTTCTCCTGTATCTTGATCTACATATTTAGAAAATTCATATAAACTGCTAGTCTTAATCTGTTCAATCTCTTTTGGGTTTAATGTGCGCATAAACTCTGATATGCGGTTAGTATCAAACTCAAATCCTCTTTTACTTGCATTTTTAATAAAGCGTTTTATACGACGTTCTTGCTTTTGTAGTTCCATCATCTGAAAGCCCCCTTTTAGAAATAAAGCCCCCCCTTATTAGGGAAGGGCTTTTAGTTAAATAATTCTACATGTTAGAAAATCTTTTCCTTTGTAGTTTTTGCTCTCTCTTCGGTACACCTTAATACTATAAGTTGTCTCTCCCTCTTCGCTCATGACCTCATAAATTTGTGTAAATGAATTCCAAAAGCTTTCTGAGCCTGTAACATACACCTGGTCATCTTTATCAATTATTACATACTTCACATAGTCGACAGTATCAGATTTTTCATTGTGAATATTAATTACTGCCCATTTATCCACGTCAATAATTAGATCACCAGACTGCGTGGCTTCGTCGAGTTGAATCACGTCAGTGAAATCAGTATACCTGAGCTTTTCTCTTGCTGACATCTCCCATGATGCCTCTTTAACCGTTGCTTTATACTCTGCCATTATTCAACCTCCTTCTTTGACGCTCTAGGCGGAAGTTCTACAGCGTGCTCAATAAAGGTTTCTTCTGGCATTCCATAAAGCTTCTCACAAATTGTTAGTTCAACCACCGATGTTGGAATTCTCGAAGAAGTTGTGTACTGCTTCCTGAGGATGTTCATAGCCTTGTCTTTGTTTGTGATTTTCCCGGGAATGTTATAAGTTACTTCTTCCAGTACGTTTTCAGATAGATTAGCTGTCACTGCTTTTACTTCTGTTGATAAAATTGTACGTGTTACCATTTTTGCCATTTGTTTTCCCTTTCTGGACTGTCATCATCAGGCACGGGTAGTCCATCTCCCGGCGACACCTCATTTGAGGTGTTTCGACTTAAATTTTATTGATTGAGAAAAATTGAACATCAATGTATTTGCAATTTATATATTTCAAAATCAATAGTTCTGGTATACGTGTGCTAGTTTCGCATAAAAACCTGAGTTTATAAGTTGTATTTATATATTCGACAATTAATGTCTCTGTATTCTCTTCCCAAAACTGATAGCACAGTTTCATATTTTGAGACTCAATAAATTGGCCTACAATATCATTTAACATATCTACCTCACTATTCTGGCCGGGTGTGGCGGCCCGGCCTATTCAGGAGTTCGGGGGGCTTCATTTTCTGCCACAATTAGAGTATAGCATATTTTAGTGCTATAATGGTTACAAAAGTGTTACAAAAGTATTACGTTTTCAATCCCCGAACTGATTGGCAATTACCATAATTAACTCAGCTATGATAATTATTAATAATATGTTTGTCATCTTACCTCCTTTCAAGCCCCGATTATTCGAGCGTTTAATCAATCTCGATATTAAATTCAGATAATAGTAATTTGATAAATTCGCAATCAAGCTGTAAGTATCTTGTTAAAAATTCTTCCGGCGTACAAGGTGCAAGTTCAGCGTGAACTTGTTCTCTGATTTCGTCATTCATATATGTAGCGATATCATCCAGCATAACTTGATTTACATCTGACAATTTTTTCATTGTTATTTCCCTTTCTGGACTGTCATCATCAGGCCGGGTAGTCCATCTCCCGACGACACCTCATTTGAGGTGTTTCGACTTATTTATGTGAGTTGATAAATTCAATTACTTCAGATAAAATGTCAATAACAATATTGCTTTGATCAGTTAACTCTGAATATTCGTCATAGGTAATATCATTATTACTGTAGTGTCTATTATAACCCTTTTGTAATATTTGCTCCATTCTGATCTTATCCGCTAATAATGCTTTTAGTGTATCAACATTCTTATACTCAATACACATGTATAGCACTTTTGTGATCGTACGATGCCTTAATATCAATTCTTCATAATGATCATAAAACAAGTCAATATCATAAATTGCGTCATTGAGTTGCTCAGTTATTTCAGATAATTTCTCTCTAAGATATTTAATCATATTTTATTTACCTCCTTATCTTTATTACAAGTATATTGTATCATATTAATATTACTATTTCATCACCTTTTTATTACATTTATATTAAGTTATTTTTTTAACAATCAGTGCTAACGTGAGCGCTGGATTGGGTGGAACCTGAAGGGGGGTCTCGACGTGTGGGGGGCAA
>ERZ773192.2548-NODE-2548-length-15207-cov-14.328076_pt1 | contig 15207 bp, 19 predicted proteins | sample MGYA00581010_ERZ773192 | MGnify/ENA primary metagenome ERZ773192 (study PRJEB29015, sample SAMEA2737741) | human gut metagenome | biome: human gut; feature: human-associated habitat; material: faeces | place: China | collected 2012 ...
CGAAAAGCCACAAGGCAAACCTACTCTTGTGCCGGAGAGCGATAAGCGCCCGGCAATGAATACAGCAAAAAATGATTTTATGGAGGAATACGACAATGAGTAAAAATGTAAAAATGACAAATCCCATGAAGGTTATCACTGGTCCTAACACACGCTGGAGCTACGCCAACGTCTGGGAACCAAAATCCATCAACGGCGGCACTCCGAAGTACAGTGTCAGCCTGATTATCCCGAAGTCTGACACCAAGACTGTCGCTAAGATTGAAGCGGCTATCGAAGCAGCCTACCGTGAAGGCGAATCCAAGCTCAAGGGCAACGGCAAGTCCGTACCGGCGCTTTCCGTACTTAAGACTCCTCTTCGCGACGGAGACCTTGAGAGACCGGATGACCCTGCATACGCTGGCAGCTACTTTGTAAATGCCAACGCCACTTCTGCTCCGGGCATCGTGGACGTAGACCGCAATCCTATCCTTACTCGTTCCGAGGTTTACTCCGGAGTCTACGGTCGTGCCAGCATCAGCTTTTTTGCTTTCAACAGCTCTGGTAATAAGGGCATCGCCTGCGGCCTTAACAATCTGCAGAAGATTCGTGATGGCGAGCCTCTTGGTGGTAAGGCATCTGCAGAATCCGACTTCGCAACTGATGACGATGATGATTTCCTTGATTAATGGAGGTGACAAACTATGGAGACAATCATGATTAGTACGATTCTTGTAAACATCTGTATCGGCTGCTTCGCTTGTGTGGGACTTGCTACTGCGGTCTCTATCATTCAGAGCATCATCAATGACCACAAGCGTGAAAAGCGTGAACAGGAAAAGGACAAGCGTGACCTCGAATACCATGAGAAGCGCATGAAGGACTTTAAGTAATCTATCAACCCGATGGCGGTGGCCCCACTGCCACCATCGACATTTTTCGACAAAAGGAGACCATCTATGAATGAATTTGCAGAAATCTTAAATCTATTTATTGCTAACGTCATCGCATACACCTTTTTTGTAGCGGTATATGGCTTCATCATTTATAACGTAGGGAAAATCATTCTCTATCTTATCCGCTATGCGGTATGCCACATCCGCCGTGACATCAATAAATACAAATCCAATAAAGATAAACAGTAACACGGCAGGCGGCAGGGATTTCTCTGCTGCCTGTTTTGTAGAAAGGACAATCTCATGAAAACACTCAGTATTGATATTGAGACCTACAGCGATGTACCTCTTCAGAAGACCGGTGTCTATCGTTATGTAGAGTCTCCCAATTTTGAAATCTTACTCTTTGCCTACAGTGTAGACAGCCAGCCCGTTCAGGTTATCGACCTTGCCTGCGGAGAACAGATTCCAAAAAAGGTCCTCCTTGCTTTGGAGGATGAAGCTGTCATCAAGTGGGCCTTCAACGCTACCTTTGAACGTATCTGCCTCTCTCGCTTCTTAGGTTATCCGACCGGAGAATATCTGGAGCCGGAAAGCTGGCGTTGCTCCATGATATGGGCCGCCACGATGGGACTCCCACTCTCCTTGGAAGGTGTTGGCGCTGTTCTGGGTCTGGAAAAGCAGAAGCTCTCAGAAGGAAAAGACCTCATCAAATATTTCTGCCAGCCTTGTGCTCCCACGAAAACCAATGGGCAGCGTACAAGGAATCGCCCCTTCCATGCTCCGGACAAATGGGCCATGTTCAAAAAATATAATATTCGTGATGTAGAGACCGAAATGGGTATCCAGCAGCGTCTTGCAAAGTTTCCGGTACCAGTTCAGGTCTGGGATGAATACCACATGGACCAAGAAATCAACGACCGTGGTGTACGTTTAGACATGGAGCTTGTTGCTGCTGCCATCGAAATGGATACTCGCTCCAGAACGGAACTGACCGAAACCATGAAGAAAATCACGGAGCTGGAGAATCCTAACTCCGTCCAGCAGATGAAGGCTTGGCTTTCTGACAATGGTTTGGAAACAGATACCCTTGGTAAAAAGGCTGTGGCAGAGCTCCTAAAGTCTGCTCCTCCAAAGCTCTCGCAGGTCCTTACCTTAAGGCAGCAGCTGGCCAAGTCATCTGTCCGCAAATATCAGGCGATGGAAAAGACCGTTTGCGCAGATGGTCGTGCCCGTGGCATGTTCCAGTTTTATGGGGCCAATCGAACCGGCAGATTCTCCGGTCGCAATATCCAGCTGCAAAACCTACCACAAAACCATCTATCAGACCTTGCGGAAGCACGCTCTTTGGTGCGCTCCGGTAACTTTGAAGCGGTAGAGCTTCTCTACGAAGATGTGCCGGATACACTATCCCAGCTCATCCGTACAGCTTTCATTCCCAGAGAAGGAACGCAATTTCTGGTAGCGGACTTTTCTGCTATCGAAGCCCGTGTCATCGCATGGTTTGCCGGTGAAAAGTGGCGTCAAGATGTCTTTGCCAAGGGCGGCGATATCTACTGCGCCTCTGCCAGCCAGATGTTCAAGGTCCCTGTTGAGAAGCACGGCATCAATGGCCACCTCAGACAAAAAGGCAAAATCGCTGAACTTGCCCTCGGCTACGGAGGTTCGGTCGGGGCCTTAAAAGCTATGGGCGCACTGGATATGGGGCTCACTGAAGAAGAGCTTCCTCCACTGGTCGATGCATGGAGGCAGTCCAACCCGAACATCGTCAAATTCTGGTGGGATGTAGACCGAGCTGTCATGGAAGCCGTAAAGTTCAAGCACACCACATCCGACTATGGTCTGACCTTCTCCTGCAGGAGTGGCATGCTCTTTATTACTCTCCCATCGGGAAGAAAGCTCGCATATGTGAAACCGAAGATTGGAACAAATAAGTTCGGTGGCCAGTGCATCACCTATGAAGGTGTCGGCGGCACTAAGAAGTGGGAACGCCTCGATTCCTATGGTCCGAAATTTGTCGAGAACATCGTGCAGGCCACTGCTCGTGATATTCTCTGTTATGCCATGCAGACACTCCGCTGCTGCTCCATTGTCATGCACATTCACGATGAAGTGGTCATTGAAGCGGACCCTCGCATGTCCTTAGATGCAGTCTGTGAACAAATGGGGCGTACTCCACCTTGGGCCAAGGGACTACTTTTAAGAGCTGATGGCTATGCGACACCTTTTTATAAAAAAGATTAGATTTTTTCGGCCAAACGGCAAACTCATCTCCATTTAGTAGTGGAGATAGAAAATTTCATTTCTGTTTTTCGTCAAAATGGGACATTCATCTCCAGTGGATATTAGAGATGGACGTCCTTTTTATGTCCATCCGGAAAGGAGGAACCTGACGTGTCAATCAGCAAATACAACAGCGAAGGCTATCCCGACCCTACTGCTTACGGCGCTCTTTCTTCTATCGAAAGTGAGCCCCATGCACTGCGTGCTTTCAGACCAATCGTATATATCTGCTCTCCCTTTGCCGGAGACATCGAAAAGAATGTAGCTGCCGCCAGAGCCTACAGCCGCTTTGCAGTGGAACAAGGATATATCCCCATCGCACCACACCTGCTGTTTCCACAGTTTTTGAATGATACCGACCAGAAAGAACGTGAACTCGGTCTTTTCTTCGGAAATGCCATCATGAGCAAGTGTTCTGAGGTCTGGGTCTTTGGATGTCATATCTCTTCCGGCATGGAAGCAGAAATCAAACGAGCCAAGTGGAAGAATTACCGCCTACGCTACTTCACTGAGAATCTTGAGGAGGTTTAACACATGTACGAAGTAAAAGAAAATTCAAGAATATTAAAAGACGGAACCGAAATCACGACCTATAGCAGAGATGTCGTCAGCTGCAACATTTTAGAGGCCGAAGCAGGAACCACCGGCTATCGTGGTGGTGATACCGGTCATGGTGGCCGCACTTATTTCCGTATTCAGGATGCAGCCTGCACGGACATGGAAATTCATAGCTATACCACTCGCTGCGGCAGTAACGGTTTTGAAGTCTGCCTCGGTGGTGACTGCGAGCTGGAGACCATGATTCGAGCTTTGAAATTTATCACCAAGGTTCTAGAAGAGGAATCCAAGGAGGTGTATGACTAATGTTCACCATTTATTCTGCGGACGTTACCGGCAATCCCGGTAACTGCTCCTATCCGCATAAGCATGTCATTTTAGATGAGGACAGCCTTAAAGCTGCCATCTGCCATGACTATGTCTGCGCCGAATATAAAAACAACTACCGCAATGGCGATAACTTTATCGGCAGCGACTGCCTTCCTGTGGATTGCGATAACGACCACTCTGAGAACTCGGATGACTGGGTCACTCCCGACGATATCATGCAGGCCTTTCCGGATGTCAGCTTTGCTATCCACTATAGCCGCTACAACAATCGTGAGAAAAACGGTAAAGCAGCAAGGCCGAAGTTCCATGTCCTGTTTCCAATCGAATATGTATCGGACGCCTCTCTTTACAGCGATATGAAGAAGCTGGTCAATTCTATCTTCCCATATTTCGATACACAGGCACTGGATGCCGCACGATTCTTCTTTGGAACGACCACTGCAGATGTTGCCCTTTATCCGGGCCGCATGAATCTGACTGAGTTCTTGGATGAGGACCTGTTCGATGAAGATTTACCGGACGGTCAATACGACGGCGCTGCTATTCCTGAAGGAAGCCGCAATGCCACCATGTCCCGTTTTGCCGGTCGTGTCATCAAAAAATACGGCGACAGCGACAAGGCATATCAGGCATTCATTGAAGAATCAGCAAAATGCGTACCTCCGCTGGAGGCATCCGAGCTTGCTACCATCTGGCACAGTGCCCAACGCTTTTATGCAAGACTCTCCCAGCAGGACGGCTACATTGCACCGGAAGTATATAACGACCCTTCCTGTTACAAACCGGGAGACTTCTCCGATGTTGGACAGGCTGAGGTGTTAGCAAAATACTTCTCTGGCGAACTCCGCTACTCTCCGGCCACCCACTTTATCCGATACTCCGACCATTACTGGCAGGAATCCGAACCGGGTGCGCAGGCAGTGGCTCACGAACTTACCAGAAGACAGTTAAAAGAAGCTGGTAACGATATGCTCGAAGCACTCGATAAGCTGAAAAACTCCGGCGCACAGTCTCTGCTTGATTCCATGACAAAAAACAAGGCAGAGCAGCTGATGAACGAGGACCAGCTGGAAGCCTATCAGGAATTTCTGGCTGCAAAGGCATATCAGCAGTTTGCTGTAAAGCGCAGGGACTCCAAGAACATTACTTCTACGCTTAAGGAGTCTCGTCCGATGCTGGAAATCTCACCTCGTGACCTTGATGCCGATTGCTTCGCCATGTGTACACCAGAAGCAACCTATGACCTGCGTAAAGGAATGGCTGGTGCCAGAGAACACCTGCCGGAGGACTTCATTACCAAAATCACATCGGTGTCTCCGAATTACAAGGGACAGCAGATTTGGTTGGACTGCCTTGACCTCATCTTTCAGGGCAATCAGGAACTCATCGATTACGTTCAGATGATTTGTGGTCTGGCCGCCATCGGCAAGGTTTACGTGGAGGCACTTATCATCGCCTACGGTGATGGACGCAATGGTAAGTCCACCTTCTGGAATGCTATCTCCAGAGTACTTGGCCTTTACTCCGGTAACATTTCTGCAGATACTCTCACCGTCGGATGCCGCAGGAACATCAAGCCGGAAATGGCTGAGGTCAAGGGTAAAAGGCTCCTCATTGCTGCCGAGATGCAGGAAGGTGCTCGTCTGAACGATTCAACCGTCAAGCAGCTCTGCTCCACCGATGATGTCTTTGCAGAAAAGAAATACAAGGACCCGTTTTCCTTCAAGCCTTGCCACACGCTGGTGCTTTACACCAACCATCTGCCTCGTGTCTCTGCATCCGATGATGGCATCTGGAGACGACTCATCGTCATCCCGTTCAATGCCAAGATTACTGGCAGCAGCGACATCAAGAATTATAGCGAGTATCTTTACGACAACGCTGGTGGCAGCATTTTAGCGTGGGTCATCGAGGGTGCCAAGAAGGTCATCGAGTCTAATTACCAGGTTCCCGTGCCGGACCTAGTGCAGAATGCCATAGATGAATACCGCAGCCAGAACGACTGGTTCGGTCACTTCCTTGCAGACAAATGTGAGGTCGACTCATCCTATAAAGAAAGCTCCTCTTCTCTTTATCAGGCGTACCGCAATTATTCTCTGGACTGCAACGAGTATGTGCGCAGTACCGCTGACTTCTACTTTGCTCTTGAGAAGGCTGGCTTTGAGCGAATCACCGTGAGCAGAAAGCGTTACTTTAAGGGTCTGCGCTTACATGAGGACACTGGTACAGACGAGGATTTTATGAATTAAGGCCCCTAATGACAAGGTGTATCAATGTGTTATATAAAACTTTTCTTAGACCTATAAAAATATCAATAAGAAAAAGTATGGAAAATACCATTGATACACCTTGCACCTCTTTAAATTAACGGCCTGATGGAGGACAAGTATGTTAGAAAAAACGATAGAAAAGAAACTAGCAACCGCGGTAAAAAAGGCTGGTGGTATCGCACCGAAGTTCGTGTCTCCTTCTTTCGCAGGGATGCCCGACCGCCTTATCTTATTACCTGATGGGAAGTTTGCCTTTGCAGAATTAAAGGCGCCGGGAGAATCCCCACGTCCATTGCAAAAAGCACGTCACAGGCTCCTTCGCTCTTTGGGCTTTCGGGTGTATGTGATTGACAGCATCGAGCAGATTGGAGGGATGATTGATGAACTTCGCACCTCATGATTATCAGGCCTACGCCATCGATTATATCAAGACACACCCTGTGGCAGCAGTTCTACTCGATATGGGTCTTGGAAAAACGGTCATCTCCCTGACTGCTATCGCAGACCTATTATTCGACAGCTTTGAAGCCCATCGCATTCTGGTGGTCGCCCCACTTCGAGTAGCCAGAGATACATGGCCTGCAGAAATCAGAAAATGGAAGCACCTAAAATCTCTGACCTTCGCTGTCTGTGTAGGAACACCAAAAGAGCGAAAAGCAGCTTTGATGGCTGGTGCAGACATCACCATCATCAATAGAGAAAACCTGCAGTGGCTCATTGAGTCCAGCGGCTTTACCTTTGACTACGATATGGTGGTCATCGACGAGCTCTCATCCTTCAAGAATCACAATTCTAAGAGGTTCAAGTCCCTGCTGAAGGTAAGACCTAGCGTCAAGCGTATCATCGGCCTGACTGGAACACCATCTTCCAACGGTCTTATGGATTTATGGGCTGAGTTCCGACTGCTGGATTTAGGAAAACGCCTCGGACGCTTCATTACCGAGTACCGAAACAACTACTTCGTGCCGGACAAGAGGAATGGTCAGATTATCTATTCCTATAAGCCGCAACCCTATGCAGAGGAACGCATCTACGGCCAGATTTCCGATATCACCATCTCCATGAAATCAACGGACCACCTGAACATGCCAGAGCTCATCTCCTCCGAATACGAGGTCCATTTATCTAATGATGAAGTGACCCGATACGAGGAATTGAAGCAGGAGTTGGTGTTGGAACTCCCTAATGGGGAAATTACTGCTGCCAATGCTGCTTCTCTCACCGGAAAGTTATCTCAGCTTGCCAACGGTGCCATTTATTCGGATACCGGTGACACTATCGAGTTCCATGATAGAAAGCTGGATGCTCTGGAAGATATCATCGAATCTGCAAACGGCAAACCGGTCCTTGTGGCTTACTGGTTCAAGCACGACCTCTCCCGTATCAAGAAACGCTTCGATGTGAGAGAAATAAAATCCAGTAAGGACATCACCGACTGGAATGCCGGAAAGATACTGGTCGCAGTCATCCACCCGGCCTCTGCCGGTCATGGACTCAACCTGCAGGCTGGTGGTTCCACTCTCATCTGGTTCGGGCTGACATGGTCACTGGAATTATATCAGCAGACCAACGCCCGTCTCTGGAGACAGGGCCAGACTTCCGGAACTGTGGTGATAGAACACATCATCACAAAAGGAACCATCGATGAGCGCATCTTAAAGGCTCTCTCCAAAAAGGAACTGACCCAGAATGCACTTATCGATGCGGTAAAAGCAAATCTATGACAATCTTCGACAAAATACGACAATCCGTGCCAATCCGAGGGAAATCTATTTTTTCGGAGGTACCAATCAATGACTGCAAAAGAATACTTATCTCAAGCACGCTACTTGGATAATAGAATCAAAAGCAAACTGTTACAGATAGATTCCTTAAATGAATTAGCTACCCGTTGCACACCGTCCTACTCCGATATGCCCAAGAGCCCTAACCGTGAAGGCTCTCGAATGGAATCCGCCATTCTTGACATCATCGAGCTGGAGGATGAAATCAGCAAAGACGTTGTGGAGCTGGTGGCGTTAAAGAAGGAAATCGTAGAGGTTATCAAACAGGTCGGCAATACAGAATACCAGACCTTGCTTGAGGAACGCTACCTCTGCTTTATCACATGGGAGCAGATTGCTGTTGATATGGGATATGAGCTTCGTTACATCCACAAACTTCATGGAAAGGCACTGGAAGAAGTAAAAGTTCCTGCTTCCTATGAAGGTGGACATGAAATGACATAGAAAGACACTAAGCTCTTCTGATATTATTATACTAGCGAAAGTGAGAATCGCAGAAAGCCTTGTGGGACGAGTCCTGCAGGGCTTTTCTTATACCCAAACGGAAGGAGGAATACGATGCCAAGAAAACCAAAACGTCCCTGCTCCTATCCCGGTTGCCCTAATCTGACAGACGGACGCTTCTGTCCGGAGCATGAAAAGAAGGAAGCCAAACGCTACGAGAAGTACGACCGAGACCCAAATACCAAACGTCGCTACGGACGTGCATGGAAACGTATCCGTGACAGCTATGCTGCTGCCCACCCTCTTTGTGAGAGATGCCTTGATAACGGTGTCTACACACCAACTGAGCAGATACACCATGTGAAGCCCCTCTCCCAAGGCGGCACGCATGATAGAGAGAACTTGATGGCTCTTTGCAAATCCTGCCATGCCAAGATTCATGCGGAACACGGCGACCGTTGGCACAACCGGTAGGGGCGGTCCACTTCTCTACGGTGAAGTCACCGGGGAACGGGCGTGGGGTCTCACGCACAAAGTCGCAATTTCAAACGGGGTATATAGGCCCCTGAACTGGAGGTGTAAAAAATGGCTAAGGACGGTACCAACCGTGGCGGCGCTCGTATCGGCGCTGGAGCCAAGAAAAAGCCCTTAGCTGAGAGAATCGCAGAGGGAAATCCGGGCAAACGTGAGTTGACTGTCATCGACTTTACAGACAGCACCGTCGATTTAGAAGGTCAGCCGATGCCCAAACCATCCAAGATGTTATCTGCTAAGCAAAAGAACGGCAAAAAGCTCGTTGCTGCAGATGTCTACAAGAAAACATGGAACTGGCTGCATGAACGTGGCTGTGCTGCTCTCGTCTCTCCGGAGCTTTTGGAGCGCTACGCCATGAGTGTTGCTCGTTGGATTCAATGTGAGGAAGCTATCACAGAGTTTGGATTCCTTGCAAAACATCCGACGACCGGCAATGCTATCCAGTCTCCCTATGTGGCCATGAGTCAGAACTTCATGAGCCAGACCAATCGTCTCTGGATGGAGATATACCAAATTGTAAAAGAGAATTGTGCCAGCGAATACAAGGGTGCTACTCCACAGGATGATGTAATGGAACGCCTCTTGATGGCACGGAAAGGAAACTGATATGGATTTTTCTAAATTTATGATATTGCTCAAGCAGCATCGCAAGCATTTAACCTTCCAGCAGTTCAGCACGCTCAAAGGTCAGGCCAGAGCCGGTGATGTAAATGCCGCTTTCAATGGCTTACAGAAATTGCTGCAAAGGAGGACTGCATCATGCTGATTGAAAAGAAAAATGTCAAGGAGCTGATTCCTGCAGATTACAATCCTCGTAAGGATTTAAAGCCCGGTGACAAAGAATACGAAAAACTGAAGCGCTCCATCGAACAATTCGGATATGTGGAACCGGTCATCTGGAATGCCACGACCTCTCGCATTGTTGGTGGCCACCAGCGTTTGAAGGTCCTAATCGACATGGGCATTACAGAAGTAGAATGTGTAATTGTCGAGCTGGATGAGGATAAAGAAAAAGCACTCAATGTAGCCCTTAATAAAATTAGTGGTGAATGGGATAATGACAAACTGGCCCTGCTCATCGCCGATCTGCAAGGGACTGACTTTGATGTCTCTCTCACCGGTTTTGAACCAGCGGAGCTAGAGGACCTCTTCCGTGAAGATACAAAAAAGGGTGTGCGGGATGATGATTTCGATGTAGATTCCGAGCTTGCAAAGCCTACCTTCTCCAAATCTGGTGACCTGTGGCTCCTTGGAGATCACCGCCTTGTCTGTGGTGATTCCACAAAATCTGAAACCTACGAGCTTCTGATGAACGGAAAACAGGCAAACCTTGTCGTGACGGACCCTCCGTATAATGTCAACTACGAAGGCAGCGCCGGTAAGATTAAGAACGATAATATGGAAAACAGTGCTTTCTATCAGTTCCTACTGGATGCCTACACTCGCATGTACGAGTCAATGGCAGATGACGCTTCTATCTACGTCTTCCATGCAGACACCGAGGGTCTTAACTTCCGCAGAGCATTTGCTGATGCTGGTTTCTACCTTTCTGGCTGCTGCATCTGGAAAAAGCAGTCCCTTGTCCTCGGACGTAGCCCTTACCAGTGGATGCATGAGCCTTGCCTCTTCGGGTGGAAGAAATCCGGCAAGCATCAGTGGTATACCGGACGCAAGGAAACGACCATCTGGGAATTTGATAAGCCTAAGAAGAACGGCGACCATCCGACCATGAAGCCTATCCCTCTTCTGGCTTATCCGATTATGAATTCCAGCATGACCAATTCTCTGGTCCTTGACCCATTTGGTGGTTCCGGCAGCACGCTTATCGCCTGTGAACAGACCGGTCGTATCTGCCATACCATCGAGCTGGATGAAAAGTTCTGCGATGTCATCGTCAAGCGCTACATTGAGCAGGTCGGTTCCTCTGCAAAGGTCTCCGTCATCCGTGATTGCTTGACCTATTCCTATGATGAAATCGCACCGAAAGCTGAGGATGCCACTCTTTTGTAAGTAGGTAGAGTACACAATTCAGAAGGCACATATTTGTCGATATTTTTCTCCGATATCGCTTGCTATTATGTGCCTTCAGAGTGATATATGTACTACCAAAACAAAGGAGGATACCCACATGAATATCATCATAAACGTAACCGAAAGAAAGCCGCTGGCAGCCCTGCTTGGCGAGTACAAGAACACCAAACCGAAATACCTGAGAGCCCCTTCCTACGGCTACCAGATTGGTGACCTTCTTCTTACCAGAGAAGGAAATATCGAAGGCCCGGACACTATGACCAAGGAAGAATTCGACGAGCTTCTCACCCTCTTGGATGCAGGCGGCTATCGTCCAGAAGAGACAGACTTTCACCCGGCTGAGGTGCAGGGAGCGGCACCTACGGAAGAAACTGGCCTTACCATTACCATTCCGCTAGATAAGGTCAAAGTTGGAAACCTGACCAACCTTCTGGATGCCAAAGGCTCTCTCATTAAGCATGCTCTTCACATTGAGGACCTGCGATTTGAATTGAACAAGGACAGCATTTCCTTCCCTTGGTTCAAAGAACTTCCTGAACCGGATGAAGTCCACGCCTACAGTGCACTAATTGCAGCCCTTTGCAAAATGAGCAAGGAGCAGAAACGAATCAGCGCTACTGTAAAGCCGGTCGACAACGAACGCTACGCTTTCCGCTGCTTCCTTCTCCGCCTCGGCTTCATCGGTGATGAATACAAAACAGACCGCAAAATCCTGATGAGATATCTTCCGGGCAACAGCGCATTCAAAGGAGGTGAAGGCCATGCGATTTCCAAGTAAGGAACAGGTGGCCAGACAGCGCCGCCTTTATCCAACAGGCACCCGTGTGGAGCTGGTCCAGATGGACGACGCACAGGCCCCTCCGGTGGGCACACGTGGCACCGTCATTGGTGTCGACGATACCGGAAGCATCATGGTAGCTTGGGACAATGGCTCAGGACTCAACGTCATTTACGGCGTTGACCGCTGCAAAAAAGTCCCAATCGACGACTAAAATACACAGATTTTCCTACGGATATTTGTGTACTATATGGCTCGAATTGACTTGCTATTATGTGCCTTTAGAGTGATATATAGTACTACCAAAAGGGAAAACACATTTTTAGGAGGAACCTACCATGAAAGAAATCAGAACATTTGAAGAAGCCATCGAGCAGAACACAAGAAGCCTGAAGGAACTCGGAATCAACGGAACCTTATTCTGGGCTTACAGAACCAGCAAGGAAACCGGAAACGAGCTCATCGACTTCAACGAGGTCATTTGGGATTATGACATCGAAGAAATCGCCCAGATCTTGAGAGCCAACGACATCACCGAATTCACCATCAGCTCCACCTTCTCAAGCCTCATCGAAACCCTCGCAGCCTTCGAAAAACAAGGAATCAGCATGGCAGGCCTTACCACGGTAAAGGCACGCTACACCGATTGGAAGACCGGCAAACACGCCCTCATCCCTGCAATCAAGATGACGATAAAGGAGGCATAAACCATGTGGAAAGAAGGAATCATCGGAATCCCAACAAAGGACGGAGAATACAAGAAGGTTAAATACTGGGTCAAGCACTTTGATGAGCCAAGTGAAGACTACGGCATCAACGGCGGTAAGATTTCCAAGCTCAGCCTGAAGATGGACGGCGAGTGGATTGCCAACTACGACAGAGGCTGGGACATCAAACCAACCTGCAAAGAAGCAGAAATGGCGCTTTGCATTCTTCTGAACGAACACAACTAACCACCTGAAAAGAATATCAGGCAGGACGGTCCCGGATGGGGCTGTTTCTCGTTATAGACGTCGCCACTGGGCGGCTATTTTTATTTCTGCGAAAGGAGGCGCATACATTTGCGTAAACTTGAAAACTACACACCGACACGCTTCATGGCTGCGGACTCCACCTATAGTAAACAGATGGCGGATTACGCAGTCAATTTTATTGAGTGTCTCTGCCATACCAAAGGCACATGGGCCGGTAAACCCTTTGAGCTCATAGACTGGCAGGAACAGATTATCAGAGATATCTTCGGAACCTTAAAGCCAAATGGCTATCGCCAGTTCAATACTGCCTATGTAGAAATTCCTAAGAAAATGGGAAAGTCCGAGCTTGCTGCTGCCGTCGCCCTGCTCCTTACCTGTGGTGATGGTGAAGAACGAGCTGAAGTTTATGGATGTGCAGCTGACCGCCAGCAGGCAACTATCGTTTTTGACGTAGCTGCTGACATGGTGCGTATGTGTCCTGCACTGAATAGGCGAGTCAAAATCCTCGCTTCCCAGAAGCGTATCGTCTACCAACCGACCAACAGCTTCTATCAGGTACTATCCGCAGAAGCCTACTCCAAACACGGCTTCAACATTCACGGAGTTGTTTTTGATGAGCTGCACACTCAGCCGAATCGAAAACTCTTTGATGTTATGACCAAGGGCTCTGGTGATGCCAGAACGCAGCCACTCTACTTCCTTATTACGACTGCCGGAACAGACACCAACAGCATCTGCTATGAAACTCACCAGAAAGCTAAGGATATCCTAGAAGGCAAAAAGATTGACCCGACCTTCTATCCTGTCATCTACGGTGCCGATGAAACCGATGACTGGACGGACCCAGAGGTCTGGAAGAAAGCAAACCCTTCTCTCGGTATTACAGTCGGTATCGATAAAGTCGAAGCTGCCTGTGAATCTGCCAAGCAGAATCCCGGTGAGGAGAACTCCTTTAGACAGCTCAGGCTCAATCAATGGGTCAAGCAGGCTGTCCGCTGGATGCCAATGGAGAAATGGGATGCTTGCTCTTTCAAGGTTGATGAAGAAGCGCTGGAAGGCCGTGTTTGCTACGGTGGTCTGGACCTTTCTTCCACAACGGATATTACAGCCTTCGTGCTGGTATTTCCTCCGTTGGATGAGGATGATAAGTTCTGTATTCTTCCGTACTTTTGGATACCGGAAGATACGCTGGAGCTTCGAGTCCGACGAGACCATGTCCCTTACGACGTCTGGGAACGACAAGGCTTTCTGGAGACCACCGAAGGAAATGTCGTCCATTACGGTTACATAGAGAAATTCATCGAGCGACTTGGAGAACGCTTCAATATTAGAGAAATTGCCTTTGACCGCTGGGGAGCTGTCCAGATGGTACAGAATCTTGAGGGTATGGGCTTTACCGTTGTTCCTTTCGGTCAGGGATTTAAGGATATGTCCCCACCGACCAAGGAACTCATGAAACTGACACTGGAGCAAAAGCTGGCCCACGGTGGACATCCGGTACTCCGCTGGATGATGGATAACATCTATATCCGTACCGACCCAGCAGGTAATGTAAAAGCTGACAAAGAAAAATCCACAGAGAAAATCGACGGTGCTGTCGCTACTATCATGGGACTCGACCGTGCTATCCGCTGTGGAAATAATACCGATGCTTCTGTCTACGACGACAGAGGCATTTTGTTTATATAAAAATGGAGCTCTTGTTTTTACTCAAAAGCTCCATTACTGTTTATTTATTTGAATTTATGATTCCTTCAATATCACGGCCACCGTAGAATATTCGAGCTACTGTAACTGCCATTTCCTCGTCATCAACAAGGTAGTACACAATAAAGTTGTCTACAGGAAGCTGATGCATTTTCATCGAATGCCAAGGCTCCCAGTCAACTAACGCATAACGAGCTGGCATGAAATCCAATGAACGAACCTCTTTTCGGATGCGGCCCAGCTGAGCGGTAGCAGTTTCTGGAACAAGGAGTTCATTCGCAATGTACGAATAGATCTCACGTAAGTCGTCAAGCGCATCTACAGAATAGCCTACTTTATAGCTATCTGTCATATGCCAAACTCCTTTGCAAGTGCCACATCGACTTCATCTGCAGAATATACCTTTCCTGCTTTGATGGAATCAACACCCTTCTGGAGTTCTGCATCAAGCTGTTCTCTGGTCATTGCACCAACAGCTAATGGCTTAGAAGAAGGAAGTTTCAGTTCAAATGGCATACCCTTCTTCAGTACAATCTGGCTATAAAGCATCTGAATTGCACTGGATGGAGAAATGCCAAGCTGAGAAAGAATGCTCTCAGCATTATCCTTGAGATTGGTATCTATTCTTGCATAAACAGC